>JGI12635J15846_10002528_pt1 | contig 16028 bp, 14 predicted proteins | sample BlaSpr_A8_OM2_M2_FD_15846 | JGI IMG/M metagenome (IMG submission 15846) | reverse complement strand
CCTGATAACTGATCACTGTTTACTCGGCGCAGGCAACGGCGGCGGCCGCCGCTCCATCTCCGTCGGTACAGCAATCGAACGAGCGCCATTCTTGCCCACGGCGCGCACGGCAAAAAAGTGATTATCGGTGGAAACGCCCTTCAAAGCCGTCTCGCCGGCCGCCGCAGCAAAATCATAAACTTGCCAGCGAGGATCGCTGGTCTCGCGCCACAGAATTTCAAAACCGGCCCGCTCGGAATCCTCTTCAGCCGACCAGAAAACTTTCGCATCCGGCGTGACCGCGCCCGTGAGTTTAGCGCCCGTCGGCGGAGCAGGAGCCAATGCCAACTGCCGAAGCGCTTCTGCATTGTCGCGCGCCACGTCGCCCATGAAGGTGAAGTTGAGATGCTTCTCAAAATCCCCATATTCAATTCCGTTTTCCGTCCGCGGCGTCTGGTGTTGATGATTGTAGTCTTCCAGCGGTTCGGTGAATCGCACTGCCGGCAGGCCCGCTTTGTAGAACGGATAGTGATCGCCACCACGACCGTACCGATCCACCCGGAAAATCATTCGAATCGCCCCGCTCCCATCCATCTCCTCCACCGCCCGTGCCAATTCCCGCGAAGGCGAATCCGCATCATCGATTTCGCCATTTCCGGAAAAGAGCCGCACGCGATGCGGCGCGCCTGCGGCGGGATCGGCGCCCACGATGTCGTCATCCAGCATTCCACCCACCGTGTAACCCTGCTGCTTCGCCCAGTCCAGAAGGTGCGTGCTCCCCAGCAGCCCCTGCTCCTCGCCGGAAACCGCCGCAAAAAGTATCGTCGCGCGATATGTCCCCCGCCCGTTTGCCTCTGCCTTGCTCAGCAGCCGCGCGCACTCCACGCTCACCGCCACTCCCGATGCATCATCGTCCGCCCCCGGAGCATCCGCCTCCGGATCCATCACGTTTGATGGCCGCGAATCAAAATGCCCCGAAACGATGAAGATGGTTTTCGCCAGCTTCGGATCGCTTCCCGGGAGGATCGCATACACGTTTTCCAGTGGCATCGGTTTTCCAGAAGTTCGCTCCGAAGTCGATTCGAATTTATCCACCAGCACCTGCAATTTCCCATTCGAATTCTTCGCCATTTCATTGAATCGCGCCGCGATCACATCCCGCCCGCAGCCAATCCCCCGCTTCGCATCCGTCCACGACGAAAGCGTCAGTCTCGTCCCGCAAGCCACCAGCTTCCCGATTAGCGCCCGCATTGATTTTTCATCCACCGCCGGCCGCACAACGCCTCCCGCCGGCCGCGCCAGAAGCTTCGTCTGAGGTTTTGCCTGCGCCGGCTCCGCCGGATCTCGCGACACTGTCAGCTGCGCGGAAACCGGCATCGTGCCGAACAAAAGAAGGATAAGAGCGAAAAGAACGAAACTCAACGAGCACCAGCAATATCGGACCTGCCGTTTATTCATGATTTGAGATTCCTCATTTGATTTGGTCATCTTCGAATCGGCATTCTAGCAAGGATTCCTTTTAAAGGTACATGCTGATCGCTGCTGCTCGGCACATCGCGCGTCCAGGCAGTTAGTGAAGTCTACGCCGAATTGTCTTTACTCGTGCCCCCCGCCGGCGGATCATTCTTTGCCAATTCATCAGCAATGAGAGGTGGCGATGAGATTTGCCAAGATTGTGTTTTGGGTTGCCGGTATATGGGGCCTCCTGGTCCTCACACCGCTTTACTTTATGTTTGATCTGATCGGGCGCAATGATCCGCCTCCCATCACACATCCGGGATTCTTCTATGGATTCGTGGGAATCGCCCTGGCGTGGCAGGTCGCCTTTATTTTCATCGCCAGGGACACGGTGCGCTATCGGCCCCTGATGATTCCGTGCGTCCTCGAAAAAATCAGTTACGCCGCAGCGGTGGTTGTCCTCGTTTTACAGGGACGAATGCGCAGCTCGGACTTGGTTTTTGCGGGTACGGATCTGCTCCTCGGCCTTCTCTTTGTGATCGCCTGGTTCAAGACTCCTTCTCGTGCCTTTGTAGCACCATAGACCTGCCCCTTGCTCTNCTCTTCAAAATTTCAGCTTTCAACTAGGATCTCTCTGCCGCCTGTTTTGCCGATTCCCGCGGTTGTGCTAACGTTTTCCGTTTATGAAGAAGCGCGTAGGCGTGCTCTTAAGCGGCCGCGGCTCGAACTTCGAGGCGCTCGCGGAAAGCGTTGCGGCGGAAAGAATTCCGAACGCGGAAATCGCCGTCGTCATCAGCAATCGGGAAGGCGCGCCCGGGATCCAGCGCGCCGAATCGCGTGGAATCAATACCCGCGTGATTCCTTCAAAAGGCCTCGAGCGCGAAGTGTACGATCGCCAGGTCGCTGCGGTTCTGGACGAACACCAAGTCGATCTGATCTGTCTTGCCGGATATATGCGCCTGCTGTCCCCTTTTTTCGTCGCAAAATTTCCGAACCGCATCCTCAATATTCACCCGTCGCTGCTCCCTTCCTTCCCCGGGTTGGAATCGCAGCGCCAGGCGCTCGAATACGGCGTGAAATTCGCTGGCTGCACCGTCCACTTCGTCGATGAAAATCTAGACGCCGGGCCGATCGTCCTGCAGGCGGTTGTTTCCGTTAGCGACAGCGATACGGAAGTGTCGCTCTCCGATAAGATTCTGAAAGAAGAGCATCGTATTTATTCGGAAGCCGTTCGAATCGTGCTGGAAGGAAAATTCACAATCGAAGGCCGCCGCGTGCTTCGCACGAACTGAAAACACTCCATGGCACACGCGAATTTCAAGCCCGCCGATGAACAGCTCGCCTATTTGAAAAAAGGCGTCGTGGAAATCGTCCCCGAAGCGGAGCTTACCGCAAAACTCGAAAAGTCCAGAAAGACCGGCAAGCCCCTGCGCGTGAAACTCGGTCTCGATCCCACCGCCCCCGATCTCCACCTCGGTCATACCGTGGTCATTCGAAAGCTCAAGCATTTTCAGGACATGGGCCACACTCCGGTTTTCTTGATCGGCGATTTCACCGCGCTGGTCGGCGATCCCTCGGGGCAATCCGAAACCCGCCCCCCGCTTTCCCGCGAACAGGTCAATGCCAATTCGAAAACCTACCTCGATCAGGTTTTCAAGATTCTTGACCGGGAAAAAACCGAAGTCCGCTACAACAGCGAATGGCTGGATAAACTCTCCAGCTACGATATCGTCCGTCTTTGCGGCAAATACCGCGTCGCGCGCATGCTCGAGCGCGAAGATTTTCACAAACGTCTGACGGAACAGCAGCCCATTTCCATGCACGAACTGCTCTACCCCTTGCTCATGGCCTACGATTCCGTCGCCCTCCAGGCCGACGTCGAGCTTGGCGCCACCGAGCAAAAATTCAACCTGCTGACCGGCCGCGATATCCAGCGCGAGTACGGCCAGGAAGCTCAAGTCTGCATGATGATGCCAATCCTCGTCGGCCTCGATGGCCAGCGCAAAATGTCTAAAAGTCTGGGCAATTACGTCGGCATCACCGACGCTCCGGACGAAATGTTCGGCAAAATGATGTCAATACCCGACGAACTGATGTGGTCCTACTATGAATTGGTCACCGACCGCACGCCGCACGAAATCGCAGCGCTGAAACAAGAAGTTGCCGGCGGCGCGCTCCATCCCATGGACGCGAAAATGCGCCTGGCACAGGAGGTGATCGCCGGTTTCCACGGTGAAGACGCCGCCCGCAAAGCTGGCGAAAACTTCCAGCGCGTCTTCCGCGACCGCCAGGCTCCTGTCGAAGCGCGGGTCGAGAAATTGCCGAGAGGGCCGGCAAAAAAGTTAACGACGCTGCTTGTCGAGCTGAAATTAATTGCCTCAAAAAGCGAGGCAGAACGCTTGATCAAGCAAGGCGGCGTTGAGATTGATGGAGTCCGCGTAGAAGATCCCCGCAAAGATATCGATCTGAGCAAACCTGCTGAATTTCTCCTGCGCGCCGGAAAAAAGAAATTCCTGAGAATCATCGTCGGATAATCCTACCCAAGAACTTCCGCGACAAGTTTTGAAACATGATCCGCGACGGAGGGCGCCGCGGTGAGCCCAGGCGACTCCATGCCGACGAGGTGAATCGCCTGCGGCACCGCGGGGTCGCGCGTGATCACAAAATCCACGATGCCTTTGTGATCTGGCGGGACAAGTTTTGGTCGCAGCCCCGAATACCCAAGTTGTAAGTCGCTCTCCTCGATTTCCGGCAGCAACGTTTTCGCGCTGTGCGCGAAATCCGCAATCGGCAAGCGGTTCTTTTCGTAATTGTCTTTTCCCTCGACGTATGTTGCCGTCGGTCCCAGCAGAAAAGTCCCCCACAGGGTTTTCGTAAAATGCACCCCAAGGCTAAGCCCGTCCGAGTGCGGCAGCGGATAAACAAGATTGTTGATCAGCGACGAACGCGGCCCGCGCACTTCGCAGTACTCACCGCGCACCGGATAAATCTTCCACGAAAGATTCCCTAGCATCGCAGCCACTTCATCCGCAAAAAGTCCCGCAGCGTTGATCACGCAGCGCGCCTCAATCGTTTCGTTCTGCGCATCTTCTTCGTCGCCGATGCGCAGGTCCACGCGAATGGTTTTGCCGCAAGGCTCGAGCGAGACAACTTGCGCGCGCGTAACAATGTTNGCGCCCTGATTCGTCGCTACNCGCGCGTATGCGTGCACCAGTTCTTCTGCCGAGACGATTCCGGTGGACGGCACCACCAGGGCGCCAGCGCCCCGAATGTGCGGCTCGTGCTTCCGAATTTCCGCAGCGTCAATCAGGCGCAATCCCTCGACGCCATTGTCCTCGCCCCGTTCTTTCAGCGCGACGAGTTCTTCTTCCTCGTGCGCATCGGCGGCCACCACAAGTTTTCCCGTGTGACGGAACGGAACGTTGTGCTTCGCGCAAAAGTCGTACGTAAGCCGGTTGCCCTCGACGCACAGCCGCGCCTTCAGCGAATTTTTCGGGTAGTAGATGCCGGAGTGATTTACGCCGCTGTTCCGCGTGCTGGTAGCCATGCCGAGCTTCGGAAATTGTTCGACAAGAAAAACGTCTTGCCAGCGCTCGGAAACAGCGCGCGCGATAGCGCAGCCGATGACGCCGCCACCGACGATCAGAATGTTGGCTTGATCCATTTCTACTGATCGCCGCCCATTCCCTCAAAGTAAGGCTTGCACGCAACCAGCCGCGACTCGGTTCCGTCATGCACGGCGTAGGAAGCCTGTTTGTTTTCTTCGTACCCATTTCGCCAGAGGGAAGCGGCGCCGTGCACTCCATCCTTGTTGATCGCGTAGAAGTAAATGTGAAACGTCCCGAGTTTCTTCTTGTCGTTCTTGTAGTTGCGCGCGATGCGGCCCATTGCTTCGAGGCAGGCGTCCGTGGGTGATTTGCCCTGACGCATCATTTCGATGATGGTGTGCCCGCCGGAAATTTTGATGTTTTCCTCGCCCTTGCCCGTCGACCCCGCCGCCCCGACTTCATTGTCCACGCAGCAGCCCGCGCCGATGATCGGTGAATCCCCCACGCGGCCGGGAATTTTCCACGAAAGGCCGGACGTTGTCGTCGTGGCGGAGATGTCTCCATTCGAATCAACGGCCATGCACGGTATCGTGCCCGTCGGCGGATGCGCGATCACCCGCTCGGCGTAGGCGATCTGCTTCTCATCGCCGTCGAAGATTGCTGAAATGTGTTCTTTCCATTCCGGCGAATCAATTCCCGGCCGCCAATTGAACGAAGATGAGGCCTTCCACGCGAGCCAAATCTTGCGCGAGTGCTCGGTAAGCAGGTTCATTTCCTCGAACCCTTCGGCCGCCGCAAATCGCCGCGCGCCGTCTCCAACGATCATCACGTGATTGGTTTTTTCCATCACCGTTTTCGCCAGCCGCGAAACGTTTTTGATGCGCCGCACGCTTGCGACCGATCCGGCACGGTGCGTGGGCCCGTGCATCACGCTGGCATCCAGCTCCACTTCCCCTTCTTCGTTGGGCAGTCCGCCGTAGCCTACGGAATCGTCGTTCGGATCGTCCTCGACAATCGTGACTGCAGCAACGACCGCGTCGAGCGTGTCGCCCCCGCGCTTGAGAATTTCCATGCCTTTACCAAGAGCATGCAGTCCGTTGGCGCTGGAAATGATCAGCGGTCGCTTGCCCTGCGCGGCCGGCTCGAGGCTTGCCACAACGGGCGGAGCGCCGCCGTTCGCAAGCGTGCGTCCGAATAGTTTGCCGGCGCTGGCAATAGCGCTCCCTGCAAGCGAAGTAAGAAAGAATTTACGGCGCGACCAGAGTTCCATTGGGAGATCCTCCTCAGTGTGCGGAGGGCAATATACATCAGTTGAAAGTCGAAAGGTGAGGCGCCCAATGGAAACACTGTGAAACTCGCCGGACGATGATTGCCTTGAAGATGTTTCGCGGTATGGGACGTTGCACTATTTTTGTCTTTGGTCGAAGGCGTCGCGCAGTCCGTCGAGCATGTGCGTTGCCGCTTTTGGGTTATCCGTCTTTCGGATGTCGGACCAAAGCGAGTTGCCGGTCTTGGGATCGATCACCGAGATTCGGGTAGAACCCGGTGGCACCGCCTCATCCGCGCTCGCAAAGTTCTGCTTTCCCGCCTTGGGGTCGGCCGCCGGAGCGGTTTCCCCACCAGGCACGAACCTCACGTAATTGCCGTTCGAAAGGCGCAGCACGATATCCGCTTTCTGCGCCGTGTCCACAATCTGCAGGCGCCCCCATTTTGAAAGCTCTGTGTAAGCCGTGTTCAGCAGCTCTGCCGAAGTCGTCTGGTTATCGACGTACACCGTTTTGGCCGATGCCACGCTCGCGGGGAGCGAAGCGCGCTTGTCGTTAGCCTGCGTTTTTATCGCGCCGAAAAAAACCAATAGCGTAGCAGCCGCAAATACTCGCTTGAAAAGTTTCATGAGGACACACTCCTTGCCGCTCAGGACTTCTGTAGCCGAGCGGCGCCTACCGCGGACCTCGTCCTGGCCACTTGGTATCGATTGTGCCGGTAGTCTATGCTTCGCGAAGTCCGCCCGTAACTGGACCGAAGACGAGAAAGAGTGCAGATGGCGCCGCGGTTGAAGGTGCCTGTCCGACAGGGTAGCGCGCCCCAGCGATTCGAATGCCGAACAGCAGCTCTAGCTGGAAGTGGCGGGCTTCGCTGGGAATTCACCTTCCCAGCGCGCAATCACGACGCAAGCGACACAATTTCCAAGGACACTCACCGCCGTCCGTCCCATGTCCATAAGTTGATCGATCGCGAAAAGAAGAAATAACGGTTCCATGGGCAGGTGAAACGAAGTTGCCGCGCCGAAAACAATCAGCAGCGAAGCGCGCGCCACGCCTGCAGTTCCTTTGCTGCTGATCAAAAGCGTCAGAATCATCATGGCTTGCTGGCTGACCGGAAGGTGCAGTCCCGCAGCCTGCACGACAAAAAACAAAGCCAATGACTGATAAAGACTCGCGCCGTCCATATTGAAGCTATAGCCGGTGGGGAGCACGAAAGCGACCGTTTCGCGAGGCACGCCGAACGCCTCCATTTGTTCCATCGCACTCGGCAAAGTGGCTTCCGAGCTTGCAGTGGCAAATCCAATGGTGACGGGCTCGGCTACGGCGCCGATAAATCGCCGAATGGGAATGCGTGCCATCAGGGCGATCGGAAACAAAACACAGAGAATGAAAAATGCCAGGGCGATGTACATGGTCGCGAGCAGCTTGAATAGCGGGAGGAGGACTCCCAAGCCGAGGTGGCCAACCGTGTAAGACACCGCTCCAAAAACGCCGAGCGGCGCGGCATACATCACCAGGTTCGTGAACTTGAACATGGTTTCCGAGAGGCTTTCTGCGAATGCGAGCATGGGGCGGCGCTTTGGCTCGGGCACCAGAATGAGCGCCATCGCGAAGAGAAAGCTGAAGACCACAACTTGCAGCACCTGGCCTTCGGCGACGGATTTCGCAATGTTCTCCGGAAAGATGTCCGTGATGAGTTGCGTTGCGGTGTGCGGCGCAACATTCAGCGATTCGGCGGCCGTCGACGGCGGCAAGCGGACGCTTTCTCCGGCGCGGCTGATATGAATAGCGGCGAATCCGATCAGCATGGCGATGCTGGAGACGATTTCGAAGTAGATGAGCGACTTGATTCCGAGGCGGCCGACTTTCTTCAAGTCGGCGTGGCCCGCGATGCCCACTACCAGCACGCCAAAGAGCAGCGGCGCGATGATCACCTTGATGAGCCGCAGAAAGATAGTGCCGAGGAGCTGCATGTTGACCGCGACCGAGGGCCAGTCGTGACCAAGTTCTGCGCCGGCGAGAAGGCCGACGAAAATCCAGGTCGTTAACGAACGACGCGAAGTGGCGTACGCTGCGATGAGCAGGATCGCGAGCCAGCGCAGGAGCGTGGGAACAAGCGCGGGCAGCGGCAGCATCTGCGCGCCGGCGAGCAGAGTCGCTGCGATAGCAATCGTTGCGGCGACGACTGCCGCGGCGAGGAGTTTATTTTTCATCGGCGCTGGACGAAGGATTCCATCGGTGCCGAAAGGTATGCTGGTTAGAGCCGCGTGTCAACGTCAATGGAGAGGCGCGGTGAAAAAAGACGGCGGCTAATCCAGGCGCAACGCGACGAGCGGATCAATGCGTGTGGCGCGCCGCGCGGGAAGGTAACAAGCCAGCAGAGCGACGCCCATCATCAGCAGCGTGATGCCCATATAGGTGAGAGGATCGGTAGCGCTAACGCCGTACAGCAGACCCGACGCCAGACGAGCGACCGGCAACGCCACCAAGATTCCCACAGTCGCGCCAATAAGCGTCAAGAGCATTCCCTGTTTGAGCACGAGCCCCAGCACTTGACGCGGTTGGGCGCCGAGCGCCATGCGCAGGCCGATTTCACTCGTGCGCTGCGCCACGGAATACGCCAGTACGCCATAGATTCCAATCGACGCGAGAATCAGCGCGAGCGCACCGAACAGGCCGAGCAAGGCCGCGCCCATGCGCGCGGCCCACAGCCCTTGCCCCAGAATCTGCTGGACGGTCTGGCCATTGGTGAACGCCAGATTTTTGTCGATCTGCTGCACCCGCGTCCGCACGGCCCCGAGTAGAGCTTCGGGGTTGCCCGTGGTGCGCACAACGAGCGTGGCGAAGGGCGAATATTGCTGCCGCATGGGGAAGTACGCGACCGGCTGGGGATCTTCCCCGATCTGCCCCACGATGGTGGTCCCAACGACACCCACAACCTGAAACAGGTTTGGAGTTGTGACGATTGCGAAGCGCTTTCCAAGCGCTTCCTGGCCCGGCCATACGAGCTTGGCCATGGCCTCGTTGATGACGACCACCGGAGCCGTGTTTTCGCGGTCGAAGTCCACGAAGTCGCGGCCGTGCAACAGGGGAATTCGCATGGTGTCGAAGTGGCCAGGGGTCACATCGTCAAAACCCACAAGTGTTCCGCGGTTATTGGGATCGGCCTGTTCTCCTTCGCGAAAGATGGTGGCCGATATACCGCCTCCGAGCACGCCGTTTGACGACACAGAGGCATCCACGACCCCGGGAACCGATTTGGCGCGCTCGATGACGTCGCGGAAGAACTGCTGCCCGTGATCGGTGTCGTAGCGCAGGGCGCCGAGGTCAAAAAACATTTGAAACAGGTTCTGCGACTCGAAGCCCGGATTGTATTGCTGCGCGTTCTGCATGCTGCGCAAAAAGAGCCCCGATCCGACCAGCGCCACCAGCGCCAGCGCAATTTCCGAAATCACCAGCAAGCTGCGCAGACGGTTGTGCGTCCAGCCCAGCGTGCCGCCTCGCCCGCCGACCTTCAAAATCTCGTTGATGTCCGTACCGGAAGCCTTGATGGCCGGGATGATGCCGAAGACCAGCCCGGTCAGCAAAGAGATGACCACGGTAAATCCCAGCACACGGGCATCGAATGAAAGATCAATCGAGCCGTCGAGAAGAAAGGGAGGCCGGAAGGACCACAAGACTTTGCGCCCCCAATACGCCACCAGCAGACCGGCCAAACCGCCCATCAGCGAGAGAACAGTGCTTTCCGTCAAAAGCTGCCGAACCAGTCGGAAGCGCCCCGCGCCCATGGCCGCGCGAATGCTCAACTCTTTCTCACGTTTGGCCGCTTGCGCGAGCAGCAGATTGGCCAGGTTGACGCACGCGATCAGCAGCACCAATCCGACCACACCCATCAACACGCCGCCGGCGAGAGAAAACTGCCGCCGCTGATTGATCCCTAGCGCCGATTCGTTCAGAGGAAAGAGTTCGACGGTGCGGCCCTTGTTGTCGCGGGGATACTCCTTCTCCAGGCCGACCGCGACCGTTTTCATCGCCGCCCGCGCTTCTGCAATGCCGACCTGCGGTTTTAACCGGCCGACGATCGAGAGCCAGCGGAAGCGCCGGTGATTCTCGAGATTCTTGAGCTGCCCGGTAAGCACATAGTCGCGCATGCTGATGGGAATCCAGAGCACGTCCGGACGTCCGAGCGACACGATACCTTTGAAATTCGGCGGCGCGACGCCCACGACGGTGTAGGGCGTCCCATTCAGGGTGATGGTCTGTCCGATAAACTTGTCGTCGGAACCGAATCGGCGCGCCCACAGGCTGTAACTCACTACTGCCTCCGGGTTGCCGCCGAGTTTCTTGTCTCCATCGGCGACAAAGGTGCGGCCCCGGTAGGGCCTCACGCCGAGTACGTCGAAGAAGTTTCCGCTCACCAGCGAGGCGTTCAATTGCTGGGGCTCCGCCTGTCCGCCCCAATTCAGCGGTATGGGAAAGGTGACCGTCGCCAGCCCGGAGAAAACGGTATTCTGGTCCCGGTAGTCCTCGTAATTGGGGAGGGAAGTGCCGGTGAGCTGAAAGTTGGTATTCGCATCGATCGTTTGGGTGTCTCGCGTAAACATTTCCGCCAGCCGCGAGGGTTCCTCGACCGGCAGCGGGTGCAGGAAGACCGCGTTGATAATGGTGAAGATGGCGGTGTTCGCCCCGATGCCCAGCGCCAGCGACAGCACCGCCACGAACGTAAAGCCGGGGCTTTTCCTCAACATCCGCAACCCGCCCCGGAGATCCTGTTGGAAATTTCCAGCCATGACGGCACCTCCNCTCAACGGGTAGGACGGTCGGGAGGGAAAATTGTTTCCAGAGTTCCGTGCTGTGAATGGATGACTGGTTAACCATTACACCCTCTGCCTGCCCACCAATTTGCATGAATATCAAAAGAAAGCGGTTACGGGATTTTCATTTTGTAAGCATATGAAAATAAGTGGGTTGGACGACGGTAAGCAAGAAGAGAATGGGGGAGAGGGAGTGTGTTAACTAAGGCCCACCACTGCAAGGCTAGGCCAAGCCTGAGACAGCGCGTCCCGTCCCGTTACCAAAACACTGGGGGTTTGCACTTCGAGGTCGTGTAAAATAGTTTACTCGGGAGACAGGTCAAATGATCGATGAGAGCGCAAAGCAGGCGGCGCAGGAATACCTGGCCGCAAAGCTAACGGAAGAAGAGCAGATTTACGAAGATACGCAGAACAAGACATTAGCTTTCGCGCGGTCACCCATGGTTTGGAAGTATTTTAAGGACACGATTTTCGAGAAGTGCCGCGAGTGGAATGCCATCACGCAAGAAGAGACGCTGACCTGCAAGGAAACGGCGATTGGGGACCTACGGATCTGGTGCGCAGCCAGAACGAAACAGATGACAGTGCATTACGATTCCAGGAGGCTTTTGATCACGGTGAAGAATGCCGGGCGGCTGGAGCATGAAGAAGACGTAATCATGCGCATGGAAGGATACCGGACAGGCGCCGACCGGGCGGACCGGGATGTTCACCTGGTGCGGAACGAGCAGGCTGTGAACATCGATATGTTGATTGTGGGCGAGCTTCGGGTTTTGACGGGATTGAGCCGGCAAAGAGGCGCTTAGGGATAGAGACCGGGCACACCTACCGCACACGCCGTTCTCCAGAACACAAAGCGAAGAAAGGGCGCAATGCATTGCGCGCCTACATTGGCAAAGTTCGACGGCCGGGCGCTGCCGGGCTAAAGCCCGGCCTCTACAAAATTAGATTCAAGGGGAAGGCCCTTTGTGCGCAACCGCAGATTGGGGAGGCGCATCTTAGCGATGAGGCAGAAGTGAACGGGGACCGATCAGGACTCATGGCCCCCGGCTTCGGCCGCCTCCAGCTTCGTTTCCAGCCGCAACCCCTGCCCGTTCAGCCCCGCCAATCCAACTAGGAGGGTCGTAACATGCAAACTGTTAGAGGAGTTGTATTTGTGCTGTGCACGGTGCTGTTCTGCGCCATACTCGCCCCGGGTGCAAGAGCGGATCAGTGGGACAAAAAAACCGTCGTCACCTTCAGCGATGCGGTGGAAATCCCTGGGCAGGTTCTGCCGGCGGGGACTTACATCTTCAAACTGGCCGATGCCATTTCCGACCGGCACATCGTGCAAGTTTGGAATGCCGATGAGAGCCAAATCCTGGCAATGATTATGACCATTCCGAAAACGCGGTTTGAACCACGCGATCGAACCATTTTTGAATTTGACGAGCGCTCGGGGGACTCGCCCATGGCGGTCAAGGTGTGGTTTTATCCGGGAAACATCACGGGAGAGGAGTTTACCTATTCCCGTTATTCCTATCGGCAGTAGGAGAGGCTTGCTCCATGGTTGAATCGGGAGATTCCCGGTTCAAGTAAATCACGAGAGACGGGGCTTTCACCAAGAAGAGGTGGGAGCCTCGTCATTTTTCTGAGCTGCTGATTGCGCTTGTCAGTGCCACAGGCGCCTGTCCGGAAGAAAAAAGGATCATTCTGCGCCCAGGGGGAGGAAGTATTGGGTGCCTTTGACGGGTTCCTGGAGGCGGCGGAGGAGGAGCTGGAGGTCTTCGCTGCGCTCGACGAAATCGATATCGGAGGTGTTAATGACGAGGAGGTCGGACGCGGCGTAATGGAAGAAGAAATGTTCGTAAGCGCGGGCGACTTCCTCGATGTATTCGGGGGCGATGTGGGATTCGTCGCGGGAAGCTTTTTTGGCGATGCGGGCGCGGAGGACTTCGGGCTTGGCCTGGAGATAAATGACCAGATCGGGAGCGGGAATGTCCGCGGTGAGGGCTTCGTAGTAGCGTTCGTAGACCTTGAGCTCTTCGTCGTCGAGATTGAGATTGGCGAAGATGCGGTCCTTTTCCATGAGGAAATCGGAGAGCAACGGGCCGGGAGCTTCTACGGCGAGGGCTTCGCGGAGGCGCTTCTGTCGCTCGATGAGGAAATACATCTGGGCACGGAAAGCGGAGCCGGGTTTGGCGTTGTAAAAGCCGGCGAGGAAGGGATTGTCCTCGCAATCGTAGATGCGTCGGGCGTGGAGGCGTTCGGCGAGGATGCGGGCGAGAGTGGTTTTGCCGACGCGGAGCGGGCCTTCAATGACAATGGAGCGAGGAGGCTGAGGACCGCGCTGCGGAAGTCGAGCGCGCTTGGCGGCGGAGGAGTCGTTGCCGGGCATCGTTTCGTGTGAGCCCGGAGCGGCCGGGATCAACAGGCGGATTATAGCAGAGTCGGGGAGGGTGTGATCTGCGGTTCGCGGGCTGTTGGTGGGAGCACGACAGGGGTGCGAATGTAAAAACATTTTCACATTTATGGCCTAGTACTGCCGTTTGAAAATGGAGAAACGGAGGGGCTAGAAGGTCGTACCAAACAGAATGTGACCAATGGGCCAGTGCAACCTGACCTTTTGGGCAGTAAAGTGACGGTATTGCGAGTGGGGACGGACTTGCAAGACTCACAAGCGATACTGAGGTGGCCAATGATCATTGCAACGCTGCTGCTGATCTGTTCCATCCCGCAGATGGACGACTCGGCGAAAGTGGCTAACGACTTTCCCGCAGTGGCTTCCGAGAACGCGTCAAAAGATTCTAATCTCGCCGCATCATTGCCTTCCGCGCCAGCACCTAAAGTGAAAGCCAATCCGGAGCCGATCGCGCCAATCCCGGCAGCGCAGCCTTTTCTGGCACTGAAGCCTGTGATTACGCGGCCCAGCGAGACGCCCCGGCAAAGAAAGATGTGGTACGGATTGGCGATTGCAGGACATAGCGGCGCGGCGTTTGATGCCTGGTCCACGCACCGGGCGGTGGCCGGCGGTTACGGGCAGGAAGCGAATCCGTTCCTGCGCCCCTTTGCCGGTTCGAACGCGATTTATGCGGCGACACAGGTGAGCCCGGCGTTCATGGATTATCTGGGCAAGCGAATGATGGTGAGCCAGAATCGTTGGGTGCGAAAGATGTGGTGGCTGCCGCAGACCGCCGGCGCGAGCATGTCGTTTGTATCAGGTGCGCATAACGTCGGCGTCGTGCACTAAGAATTCCCTCAATCCCCAAAACGGAAAGCGCCCCGACCCAGTCGGGGCGCTTTTTTTTGCAGGCGCTGAGTCGCGGCGCGCTTGCGGCTTCAGGCTATTTGCCGACGACTACGACGACGAAGGAGCCGGGCTTCATCTTGCCGCGGCGTTCGCCAGCAGCGGGCGCGTCAAAATCGGCGGCTGGAAGAAAGATATTGTGGGTTTTAAGGTCCAGGCCCATGGTGCGGGCGGACTTCTTCGTAGGGACATTCTCGACGACGGTGTACTTGTCGGGGGAATCTTCGTGGATGACGGTGAGGTTGCCGTCGCCGCAGGAGGCGAACACGTAACCGGTCGAGGGATCGAAGCCGGCGGCATCCGGGCCATCGCAGATGGCGGGCGTGGCGACGACTTTGCCGGTGTCCGCGTTAACGACGGCCATGACTTTTTCGTCGCAGACGGAAAACAGGCGGCGAGTGCTGCGGTCCATGGCGAGGCCGGAAGGCGATTTGCAAGGCGCGAGCGGCCAGTTGTGGAGTTCCTTGAGGCTCTGCGGGTCGAGATGGTGGAGCGCGGAAGTATCCTCGTTGTTCACGTAGATGGTGCCCTTGCCGTCAGCGACGGCGAATTCGGGTTTGCCATGCAGATCTATCGTGCCGACTACGGTACCGTCCGCGGCGTTGATCGCGGTGGCGTTCTTGCCCCGGCCGTTGAAGGTGAAGACGCGCTTGCTGACGGAGTCGTAAAGGATGGCGTCCGGATTGGCGTCAGTTTTGACGGTACCGATGGACTTCAACGATTTGAGGTCGAAGATGGTGACATCGTTCGAACGGCCGTTACTCGTGAAGCCGCGGCCGAGGTCGGAAGCGATGGCGATGCCATGGACGCCCTGGGTGTCGGGGATGTCGCCGACGACGGCGTAGGTGTCCGCATCGAGGACGATGACGTGAGTGCCGCGCGAGATGTAGACACGTCGGGCATCACTGTCAACGTACAGGTAGTCCCATCCGCCGTCGCCTCCGACGGGGATGGTCTTGATGACGTGGTAGCCGCTCGCGGTCGGCGACGGTGCGGCGGCGCGCGAGAATGTTACGGCAGAAAAGATTACCGCCACCGCGAGTGAACCTAGGATGGTGAGAAGTGTGAGACGTTTACGCATAAATTTTTCTCTCTTTGACTTTCTATTTTTTGCATGAGCCTGGGTACAACTACATATATAGCGACGAAGATAAACGCAGCATAAATGCACAGGGATTGGCTACATCTTTGATTTGTGCTGTTCGAACCAGCCAGCAATATACAGCATTTTGGCGATGTGATGGCTGGGGCGGCGGCTGATGCCGTGGGGCTCTTCGGGAACGCGGACGAGGACAGTATCCACGTTGAGGAGTTTGAGCGCTTCGTAGAACTGCTCGGCTTCGGAAATGGGCGTGCGATAGTCGGCTTCGCCGGTCATGACTAATGTGGGCGTTTTGACTTTGGCGACGAGATTGGTGAGGGAGCGCTGCATGTAATTGTCGGTGTTGTCCCAGGGAAGACCGGGGAACCAGTATTTGGTAATGAAGGGAATGTCGGAGGTGAGCGCGAAGCTATACCAGTTGATGACGGGATAGAGCGAAGCCGCGGCGCGGAAGCGTTCGGTGTGCTCGATGGTCCAGCAGGTGAGAACGCCGCCGCCGCTGCCACCAGTGACGAAAAGATTGTTGGTGTCGATGTAGCCCTTGGCGATGACGGCATCAACGCCGCTGTTGAGGTC
>JGI12635J15846_10002527_pt1 | contig 16034 bp, 8 predicted proteins | sample BlaSpr_A8_OM2_M2_FD_15846 | JGI IMG/M metagenome (IMG submission 15846) | reverse complement strand
CGTTCTTCATCACGCACTGCACGCGAGTAATGTCTTCGATATTCTCGAGCGGATTGCCCGCCGTAATGATGAGATCCGCCAGATGCCCGGGCACCAGCGTGCCGAGATCTTTCGTCAGCCCGTAGGCTCGCGCCGGCAAGATGGTGACGGTTTCGAGCGACTGCCACGGCGCCATGCCGAATTTCACCTGCGCGCGCAGATTCAAGTGGAGGCTGGTCGCAGGGATGTCCAGCGGCGAGTCGGTGCCGGCGAGAATGAGACCTCCTTTGCGGAAGTCGTCCGCCACGGTCACCTCCTCGTTCTTCAGGTGTTGGTAGGCCGGACCCAGGTCCTGGTGCTGTGCGTTCTCGACCGCCGTGCGCAGACGCTTGTTCTCCCATGGAGGCGCGATGCCCTGGCGCGGGTCGGTGGCCATGCCGGGATCGTCCGCGTAAGGCGCCTGCGAGAACGTCGTCGTGATCGTCCACATGCCTGAATCGACCAGCAGCTTGTGCACATCTTCATAGCTGCGTCCGGTCAATGATCGCGAGTAGGCCCAGCCAGTGCGCGCCGTTGCGGAGATATGAGTCATGCCGTCTTCGCCCAAGTCGACCGCGGGTAACAAGTAATGGCTTGCCGATTGAACACCCATTTGTTCATGTCCAAATTTGGCGCCCTCCGCGGCCCACGTGTACGGCAGCCGGACATAGAGTTTGATAAAATCAAAGTCCAGAGCCTTGAGACGTTCAAACTCACGATGCAACTGCGCCTCAGATGTTGTCGGGATCATCATGGGGTAGTAGACGCGCTCTCCGTCTACGGCTTCGCCCGTGTCAAAAAGCCTTGGCCCGATCGCTGCTCCGGCAGTGTAGGACTCCTTATGTTCGACGGCCCGATACGCGTTGTCGGCGAGGCCCTTGAGCTCGGTGATACCGTACGCCAACCATAGCCGTCCCATGCGGTCGCCGTAGTAGATGCCGTTGTCCGAGTCAGGGTGAGCATGGTTTTCCCAAAGGCCCGGAAGCACAGTGGAGTTGGGGGCCTCAATGACTCGCGTTACTCCCGCCGGCGGCGTCGACGAATGCGGCGTCACACTCGTGATGCGATTGTCCGTGATCAGGATGTCGACATCCTTCTCCTCATCCGGACCTTCCCCCTTCCAGAAGCGGCCGGCATGAATCAGCAGCTTTTGCCGCGGCTTTGCCGGCGTGTAGGTGAGGTCGACCGCGATTGGGGTAATCTGCTTTGTGACGCGGTCGATCAAGCGTAGTTTTCCGTTGGAAAGATACAAAATGTGCCGCGAGTCACCGCTGTACGTCACGGCGTCGGTAATTTCGTCGTTGAGGACAGCGGCGTCGCCGGTAGGATGACCGGCTGCATCGACTTGCATCGTGTAGAGAAGGTCATCCATCACGAAGGCCATCTCTTTGCCATTCGGAGCATAGATAGGGCCGTCTTCGGTCCGCGTCGTCACTGACTTGAATGGGGCAGGCGCAAAGAACTGTTGGTGGTCGCTGGCCAGATCGACCGTCAGGATGGAACTGGTGCCTTCGCGAAATCGCTTGGTATAGGGCTTGATCGTCGCAATCGCCACCGTCTTTCCGTTGGGAGCGAACGCGGCACGGCCCGGGAAGAACGTGCTCGGTGCAAGCGGCTTGACCGCGCCAGTTCTCACGTCCGCCAGCAAGGTCGCGCCGGTCTGGTCCTGGAAGGCAATCAATTTGGCATCGGGAGACCACGCGGGCATGATCTGCGCCGACATGCTGGGAACTGGGCGACGGTCGCCGGAAGAGTCGGCCGATGCCATGTCGTGCAGATAGATATTCTCGATGCCATCACGGTCGGAGATATACGCGAGCATCTTGCCGTCAGGAGACCATGTTGGACCTTGCTTGTAGAAGGTGTCATGCGTGATCTCGACCAGCTTGCCGCCGAGGCGCATGACATACAGCTGATTGAGCGCGACGAACGCCACTTGTTTGCCATCCGGAGAGAGTGCCGGCGCATAAATTCCCTTTACAACACGCGGTGCGGTCGAGTCGAATGCATAGTGCTTGTGAACATACTGTGGTCGAAAGGATGGAATCGCGGCCTTGAAGGAGATCGCCGTCTCGCTGCCTGCTGAGAGATCTGCATGCAGAATCTTTCCGTCCCCCGTATAGACCAGTTCGCTGTTCGAGAGCCATATTGCCGGGAATGGAAATGTGTCGATTGCGCTACCCGTGTAGCTCGCCTCGCCGCCATCGACACCGGCGACCACAAGATGCGCCTCATTCATAAACATGCCGACGCCGTCGAACCGGATATAGGCGAACTTCTTGCCATCCGGCGAGAAGCTCGGAGCCTCGAGGCGTCCCTTTGCCGGATCGATTGAGACAAGTGTGTGTTGGTGCCCTGAAGCGAGGTCGATGTACTCGATCGACTTCCCCGCGATGCCCGTACCACTGATAAAGGCAAGCCCACTGCCGTCGGGGGACCAACTTGGTCCGAACTCGTCGGCCGCCGCGGAGGTGATTTGTTTCAAATTGCCCGTAGCGATGTTGACTGTCCAGATATCGTAGGAGCCTTCGAACGCGCGGTCGGAGGCGAAGGCGATTGTCGTTGCATCGGAAGAGATACGCGGCTCGCGGTCATCACCATGTCCAAAGGTGATCTGCTTCAGACCGGTGCCGTCAGGATGCATCGTCCAAATATGGAACGTACCGCCGGCATAACACTGCAGTGCGACCAAACCGCCCTTCGCCGACCAATCGGGATGCGACGCCTCCTGCAGAGGCGCGGTCAAAGCCTTTGCTGCGCCGCCGGAAAGCGGCAGCGAATAAATCATCCCCTGAATGTCGGCGAGGATTACCTTGTGGTCGGGTGAAACTGTAACCTCCATATCGGTGGCCTGGGTAACCATAATGCTCTTTCCGAGCCGAGCCTCGGCAGGAAGAAGTGCGGCGCTGAAAAACACGATGGCAAGAAAGTTCGCGACAGCCTTGAGCCCTACGATCGGCATACATGTCCTCCAACATTGCGAAAGCGTGACTCAGTTAGGAGGAACTGCCACCGGGCGAAGCAGCAGGAGTTCCTCTCAGTGAATGTTGAAGACCGGAACATCATGGTCAACCCTCGTTGGGAAACCGGCTCGTGCCATCCTGAAACTCGAAGCGTCGCAGGAACTGCAGCGAGTTGGACGCTATTCTACGGAATTCGAGTCGCCACCGAAGTGGTGGCCAGGGGTGTCAAACCCGACCGGATGTCTTAGCCAATGCAGACAGTCTATCTCGTCTATGTAAGATATGACTGTCATGCAGCGCGCAGAGGAGAGCCCGACAGATGCCAGTGCGGCTAAAAGACATTGCCGATGATCTGAATCTCTCGAAGATGACGATATCCAGGGTGCTGCGCGGTCAAACCGATGTAAGCGCCGAGACTAAAGCACGCGTGCTGCAACGAGTAAAAGAGCTGCGCTATCGCCCGAATGCGATGGCGCGCAGTCTACGCACGGGACAGACATCGACGCTAGGCCTCATCGTGCCATCCCTGCGCGAGACGTACTTCTCTGAACTCGCGAGAGGTGTCGATCAGATGGTACGGTCAGCGGGGTATGGCCTCGCAGTTTGTCTGACAGAAGATGACGCTGAACTGGAGCAGCGCCAGATCGAATTGCTGCTTGCCCGTCAGGTGGATGCGCTCCTTGTTGTTTCGGTGCAAGAGACCACCACTTTCTTTGACGGACTAGCCATAGGAGAGTCCGTTCCGCTTGTCTTCGTAAATCGCAAGGTTCCAGGATCGACCAGAAGCTTCGTGGGCCTCTCCGAAGAGAGGGTAGGGCGTACAGCGGCAGACCATCTCATATCTGTCGGGTGTCGACGCCTCGCATATCTTCGTGGTCCCCGCACTCCTGCTGGAGACCTTCGCTACAACGGTTTTCGCGAGGCGCTCCATGAGGCCGAGTTGCCCTATCATGCGGATCTAGTTATCGACGGGATGGGTGCAGAGGCTGCGGAATACAAGCGAGGATTCGATGGAATGCTCCGACTCCTATCCGGTCGAATTCGTCCGGATGGCCTGATGGCATACACAGATATGATGGCCGTCGGAGCAATGGATGCAGCCTTAAGCAGAGGCATCCGTATCCCTGAAGGGATCGCATTTGTCGGCAGTGGAAACGAAACGAGACTGTGCGAGATGCGGATTGCACTCTCGAGTGTAGATGCTGCAGGCGACGAAGTGGGGCGGAAAGCAGGACGCATGGCTTTGCAGCTGATCTCCGATAATTCCAAGGCCGGATCCCGTAGGATACTAGTTTCACCAAAGCTAGTGCAGCGTAGTTCGTCCCTGCGGCAATATGGAAAAGTGGCTCCAGCCAAACGGCCCTCAGGAATATCAGGCTAAGAGTACGCATCATCCGCAGAGACTACTACTTTCAAGGTTGGTAAGTTTAACGGGCAATGCGCTTAGAAAGGGAACAAACTGTGGTGTCGCGATCGCGAAAGGGTATTGGAAAGTTCGATCTCGTAGTTTTCGGAGAATTCTTCTCCGACATGATCTTTTACGGCTTGCCCGACCGGCCGCGCTTGGGAGAGGAGTTGAAGACGGACTCGTTCCTCGTTGCGCCAGGTGGTGGCCTTTCGACTACAGCGATCGCGGCGAGCAGACTGGGAACGTCTACGGGAATCGTAACCAGAGTCGGAGCAGACGCCCATGCTCTCCCCACATGGGCCGAAATCGTTCGAGAAAAGCTCGACATTACGGCGTGTGAATATCGTAAGGATCTGCCGACTGCGTTGACCGTCTGTATTGCTTACAACACGGACCGCATGATGGTCACGCATGAGCCCATTAATCGCAGACTTGAAGACCTGCTGGATCAGCCAGCCGTTCAACGCAAATTGGAGCGTGCGCGGCACGTGCATTTTGCATGCGCTCTCCGGCGGCCCGCCAAGTGGCTTCCTATGCTCGGGCGTCTCCGTGAATTAGGTTTGACCGTGTCGGCCGACTTCGGCTGGAACCCCGATATTTCAGTGACGCAGCTGGTCTCCATTATTCGGCATTGTGATTTTATCTTTCCCAATGAGCATGAAGCCCGGGCAATTACCGGAACAACCAGCGCTATGCGCGCGCTCGAAAAGTTACAGAACTGGGTTCGGGTTCCTATTATTAAGCTCGGGGCGAAGGGTGCACTGTTGATGGCAGACGGAAAAGTGTATCGCCAACCGGCATTACAGGTCCCGGTCGTTGATGCCACCGGCGCTGGCGATGCATTCAACGGTGGCTTTATGCATGAATTTCTGCGCGGCTCTGGATGGGACGACTGTCTGCGCGCCGGCAACATCTGTGGCAGTTTAGCCGCATCGCAGCCTGGTGGTCTGCGTGGCCTTCCCGGCCCGCAGGAGTTTGTTCGTTGGATGGCTGCTATGCGGAAAGACAGCGGTAGGTCTCTGGCGGGCGCGCCGAAATTGGCTCATCCGAAGCACCGCAGGCCTCAAAATAATATTCGCTCTTTATAACTTTTCTCCTTGACATCGCAGCTTAACTCCTGTTTCCTCTGATTCAACATTAAAAATGTTATCGGTAACGAAAAGGGAATCTGTGATCTATGTTCTCGGAAAGTGCTACGCAAGGGAAGGAGCCCAGCGATGTCGCCAAGGCATGTCAGTGCCTTTCGCGCGGCAGGGCCGCAGTATCTACGGAGCAGAGCTGCTTTCAACAAGCAGGATCTATCTGAGAGAGGAGTAACAATGAAGAAAGTGTCAGCAAAGAGTTCGATAGTTGTTGGCCGCATAGGGCAATCTCTTGCGGCGCGGCTGCGTGGAGTAATAGTCGCCGCAACCATAGTGATCGCCTTGACTGCGTCCATGAGCGCCCAGGTAGATAATGGCGCAATTACGGGTATCGTGCGTGACTCCACTGGGGCCGTGCTTCGTGGCGCGAGTGTTGTAATCCGCAACCTGGCAACCGATGTTGCCATCACCGTCCAAACCAACAGCGATGGCAGCTATCAAGTACTTGCTCTCATCCCTGGTCAGTACTCGGTGGAGGTCACCGCACAAGGCTTCGGGCCGGCAAGAAATCCCTCGGTTGATGTTCACGTGCAGACACGAGCGCAGGTAGACTTCGCCCTGACTGTAGGCGCGATGCAGCAACAGGTTGAAGTGGAAGCATCGGGGAATCAGCTGCAAACCCAAACTGCTGACGTCGGCGTTGTTGTCGCAAGTAAGCAGATCAACGATCTACCCATCAACGGAAGAACCTACGATTCACTCGCACTCTTAGAGCCTGGTGTCTTTCAGGACCCGAGCAACGAAGTCGCAAATCCTGCCGAAGGCCGTTTCAGCGCAAACGGAAACCTGGAATTACAAAACTACTTCTCTCTAGATGGTATCGACAACAACTCAGGATCAGAAAACCTTCAGGAACAGTCGGTACAAGTCATCACTCCTCCGCCCGATGCGCTACAGGAGTTTCGCCTTCAGACGAGAACGTATTCGACTGAGTTCGGAACCTCCGCAGGTGCAATCGTTAATGCCTCGATCAAATCAGGCACAAACAAATTCCATGGAGATGCGTGGGATTATCTGCGCAACAGCGCGCTCGATGCGAACACGTACTTCAACAACGCGGCCGGAATTCCGCTCGGACATTTCAGCCAGAACCAGTTTGGCGGTACCATCGGCGGCCCTGTTCTCCGAAATCGCGTATTTTTCTTCGCCGACTATCAGGGGCTGATTAGCAGCACGGCAACCACTGTTCTTTCCACCGTTCCTTCAGCGCGAATGAAGCAGGGAGATTTCGGCGAGGTCTCTTCAACATACAATCTGCAGGCCGTTGCAACCGGTCAGGCCGGCTGCATTGTCAATAATGTCATCCAACCATCCTGCATTGATCCGGTTGGACAAGCTTTGCTCAATCTTTATCCCGATCCCAACTACCTGACAACAGGCTACAACGGGTCCCCCAACTATCAGTACGTATCCTCAGTACCGAACCACACGAATTCGACGGATGGCCGGGTCGATGCCACCATCAGTCAATCCAACCAGATCTTCGGGCGTTACAGCTACTACAACACAAACTATTCAAGTCCGCTCTGGACGGCCAATCCAATCGTGGGCAATGGAGAGTTTTCCACACAGTACATCTTGCACAATCAATCGGTAGCCCTTGGATGGACCTATACACCATCCTCTTCCCTGGTGAACCAAGCGCATTTCGGATTCCTGCGTGATTTCTCGCACAGCGATCCTGTGGGCCTCACCCTGGGCCAGTCCGCGGCGCCCGCCTATGGCCTGACTGGAATTCCAGTTAATCCGGAGACGGCAGGCCTTCCTCCAATCTATATCTTCGGCCTCACAAACCTCGGCTCGTCCATTTACAGGCCTCAGTTCCAGGTCTCGCAGGTATGGCAGTACATCGATGATGTCTACAAGCTTGTAGGGAAGCACAGTCTGCAGCTCGGCTACGAATACCATAGAAATACGCTCAACTTTTTCGATCTCGAAGCGCCACAAGGTGCCATCCTTTCCACGGGAATATATACGAATACTCCCGGCTTTTCTCCAGCAGAATTTCTACTGGGGGACATCGGCGAAATCATTGGTGAAACGGCGCTTGAGGTCAACAACTACCTCCCAGGAAACTCTGTGTACGCGCAGGATACCTGGCGCATAAGTCCGAACCTGACTGTAAACTACGGATTGCGTTATGAACTGTACGCACCCTTCTGGCTTGATCGCGATAACCGCGTCTCGAACTTCAGCGCCGCCAATGGAGGGTCGATCATCTCCGCTACATCGAGCGGTGGGACCTACGGGCGCGTTCTTGTTCATCCTGACAACACCGATTTCTCACCCCGAATCGGATTCGCCTATCATGTTGCCCCGCCGATTGTTATTCGTGGTGGCTTCGGAATCTTCCATCAGTTCATCAACAGAATCGGCTCCGAATCAATGCTGGAGTTGAATCCTCCGTTTCTCAGAAACAACGTGATCGAGCAACAGCTTGGAAGTACCACACCTGTCATGCAACTGAAGACCGGCTTCCCATCGGTTGAACTCGCAGACCAGGGTTTGTCTCTGCCGGGATTGCAGATTCGCGCACAGGATCCAAACGAACGCACGAGCTATGTAGAACAGGCCAGCCTGGGAACGCAGGTTCAGGTCTCAAATAACACCGTCTTCGAGCTGACCTATGTCGGCAACTGGGGACGCAAGATGAATCGGCTGCGCAATGCCAACCAGGGCTTCCTTACGGGAACTTCACCCGGTGGGCCCATCATCAGCTTCCCGTATCCCAATCTGAATACTGTGTCCCAGGCAGTAAACGGGGGAGGGCAGCACGCGTTTCTGGAACTCGCCACAAATGACGGAAGCACTGATTTCGACGCTCTGGAAGCGGGTATCACCCGCCAGCTCACTAATAAACTGCGATACCAGATAAGCTACACCTGGTCGCACAACATGGCTGACTACGTTGATAACCTGACCGGCGGCTCAACGCCGCAAAATGCTTATGACTACGCACACGAGATGAGCAACTCTCCTCAGGATGTGCGTAATCGTCTTGTAGGAAATGCTACGTGGGGACTGCCGATTGGTCGCGGTGGCTGGGTCTTGAAGGGAGACAACATGGCCTCGCGTGTACTCGGCGATTGGCAACTGAACGCCATTGCCAGCTTCCAGACTGGGATACCATTCGACGTGACTGCGCCTGACAGCAGCTTTACAGGAGGCAATCATGCCTCCTATCCGGACTGCACCGGCAATCCCTTCGCAGGAGCTTCTAAAGATCCGAAACAATACGCGGGCGGCAATGCACCCGGATTCTTCATCAACCCTGCGGGATTCAGCCAACCTGCCGCCGGGGACTTCGGTAGTTGCCGTCCACGCATGTTTCACGGTCCGGGAGCTGAAGACGTAGACCTCAGTCTCTTCAAAGGATTCTCTATCGGAGGCGACAGGAGGATTGAACTCCGCGGTGAGTTCTTCAACGCCTTCAATCACCCCAACTTTGCGAATCCAAATGCCGACTATTCAAACCCTCTTGGATTTGGCAAGGTGACTTCAACAACTGGAAACCCTCGTCAAATTCAGCTCGCAGCGAAGTTCTACTTCTAGGTTCCTGTAGATGCTGGGTGCAGTTTAGCTTGAGGAGCCCAGCGAGAATGGATGAAGTATGCCGTATTTCTTTAGAACATCTCTATCGGCTGTGCTGTTGTTCTCACTATGCATTCCTACCATAGATGGGTTAGCCGATGGGCCGAAGGAGACTACCGATGCAAATTCGATTCCGGTAGATCGAGGCGCTGCTGAAACCTGGCAGTTGCTCAAGAAGCTTCACACACGCGCCAGCCTCCTCATGATCGTGGCTCATCCGGACGACGAGGACGGAGCTACACTCGCTTATGAGAGCCGCGGTATTGGAGCACGAACGGATTTGCTGACTCTCAATCGCGGCGAAGGTGGCGCGAATGTAATGTCCTCCGATCTATGGGACGCGCTTGGCCTCGTGCGAACCGAGGAGCTTCTGCAGGCCGGGCGCTACTACGGCCTCGACAGGCAATATTTCACAACAGTTGCGGACTATGGTTTTTCAAAGACGTTAGAAGAAGCTCTCCTGAAGTGGGGTCACGATCGCGTGCTGGAACAGACCGTGCGCGTGGTTCGCGAAACTCGGCCCCTAATCGTCTGCTCCGTCTTCGTAGGTGGACCCACTGACGGACACGGCAACCACTCTACGGCCGGCCTGATGGCGCAGGAGGTTTTCAAGGCAGCCGGTAACCCGCAGATGTTTCCCGAGCAGTTGAAGGAAGGGCTGCGGCCCTGGACTCCGCTCAAGGTCTACGCACGCACGCCTTTTTTTCGCACCTCTTCTAAGGGGGCATACGACTACGCTAATCACACCTGGGGGCCGGTCGGCGTCACTAATCACGTAACTGGCAAGTGGGAGGCGGGCCCAGTACAAACTACCGTAGAGATACCAACCGGCACCTACGACCCCATCCTTGGCCAATCCTATGTACAGATCTCCCGCGAAGGCCTCGGATTTCAAAGATCACAGAATGGTGGACCGGAGATTCCGTTGAGCGGGTCGCAGGTCGCGAACTACCATCGCTTCGGATCCCATATCGATGCCAAGGAAAAAGAAGACACCTTCTTTGATGGCATCGATACCTCACTCGCTGCAATCGCCACTTTGGCTAAACCTAATCCACCCTCTTGGCTCGTCCGAGGTCTCACCGATATTGACATGGACGTCACTGGTGCAACCGAGGCGTTCACGTCCAACAACTCTGCAGCAGTCGGCACCAAGCTCGCTGAGGGGATGAAGCGAACCGATGCTCTTCTAGCTGAGTTGGATAAAAGTGATCTGGCCACTGAGGCAAAGTATGACGTCGCTTACGAGCTCCACGTGAAACGTCAGCAATTCAACGACGCTCTCGTTTCGGCGCTTGCCATTCACATTGACGCGGACATCGTCCCAACGGCGGAGCCGGACATGCCGCCAGAGTTCCGACGCACGCAGACTACTTTTCAAATGGCGATCCCCGGCCAGAATATTCGTGTCAAAGTGCATGTCTTCCAAGGCAGCCTGCGCGATCTTTCTTTGCAGGAAGTTAGCCTTGTGTCTTCCTCCGGAAAAGATTGGAGCTCAAAGACCACAACCGCGTTACCTGCAACGCTTACGGCTGGTGCAACTTCGGACCTGATCTTTACCGCGATCGTACCAAAGGACGAGCCCTTTACACGCCCATACTTTACCCGCAGCAGCTTGGAAGACGCCTACTACAAAGATGAGCCGGGAGCCCCGCTGAATGCTCCTGTCAGCCCCTATCCTTTGAGCGCGAGTGTAGCCTTCTCCTTTGACGGAGTGCTTCTGAGAACGACGAAAGACGTGCAGGTAGTTAGTCGCGTCGTCGGCCCCGGAACGCTCCGATATCCCATGCCGGTCGGTCCGCCGGTCTCCGTAGCTCTTAGCCCCAGCGCCGGAATTGTTCCTCTCGGCACCAAATCCTTCCCCGTTAGCGTACGTCTGCACAACAACGTGGATGGAGCTGCCAGCGAGAACGTCCATCTGGACATCCCCGAAGGATGGCGCGTCGAACCGGCATCAGCACCGGTCAACTTCACACAGGCGGGTGAAGATCAAACCATCGGCTTCATGCTCTATCCGCAGGTCGAAGACGGCAAGCGCTACAGCACCACCGCCATCGTCGACTACGCCGGTAACACCTACCGCGAGGGCTATACCCTGACCGGCTACATAGGCCTTCGCCCGTACTTCCTCTACAGCCCGGCGAAGTATGAGACCACCGGCACCGAGGTTAAGATGGCTCCAGGGGAAAACATCGGCTACATCGAAGGCAGTGGCGACGATGTCCCCGCCTCGTTGGAGGCACTCGGCATCCATGTTGCCTTTCTCTCTGCACAGGATCTCGCCGGCGGTAATCTCAGCAAATATGACGAAATTCTTGTTGGCGTCCGGGCCTACGCCGTCCGCCAAGACCTTGTCGCCAACAACGAGCGTCTCCTGCAATACGTAAAGAACGGTGGTGTTGTCGTCGTGCAATACAACACTCCCGAGTTCGATCACAACTATGGCCCGTATCCCTATGTCATGACCGGCGATCCTGAGGAGGTAACGGATGAGACCTCTCAGGTCACTATTCTCGATCCGTCTAACCCGGTCTTTACCTGGCCGAACCAGATCACGACCAAAGACTTCGATGGTTGGATCGAGGAACGCGGATCGAAGTTTCTCCAATCCTGGGACCCGCATTACGCGGCGCTCCTCGAAACCCACGACAAGGGCCAGCCGGAACAGAAGGGCGGACTTGTCTACGCAAATTATGGCAAGGGTGTGTATGTCTACAATGCGTATGCGTTCTATCGCCAGCTGCCTTTAGGTGTACCAGGCGCTTACAGGATCTTCGCCAATCTGCTCAGCCTTCCCAGAAACCCACACGTACACGAGGGCAGGTAGACCATGTCCTTGCCTGCTTGTAAATTCCCATCGTATTGGCCGTCTTTTACATCGGCTGCAACTCTGAACGTGCAGAGCGCATTCAGAAAGCAGACCTGATGGCAAACGCCGGGATCGCTCAGCATAGAGAGCTCAAACGCGGCATCGGCCCGATCGGCGCGGTCTCGACCAATGTGTTAAACATGGTGGGAGTCGGTCCATTCCTCACCATTCCGCTGGCGCTCCTGGCCATGGGTGGACCACAGGCCATGGTTGGTTGGGTCCTCGGTGCAGCGCTCTGCCTTTGCGACGGTATGGTGTGGGCGGAACTTGGGTCCGCCATGCCCAACTCTGGTGGCTCCTACCACTATCTGCTGCAGATCTTCGGGCCGCACGGTTTTGGACGCCCAATGAGCTTTCTATTTCTATGGCAATCTCTGCTCACGGGCCCACTATCGATCGCGTCGGGCGCGGTAGGCTTTTCGGAGTACGCCACGTTCCTTTTGCCAGGTATGACGCCCCGGCAGCAGGTACTTTTGGCTATGGCACTCTGCGTCCTCAGCACCGCGCTACTGTATCGGAATATTCGTTCGATTGGTACGACGACTGTCGTCATCACCAGCGTAGTCGTTGCGACCTGTTGCTGGATCATTGTCAGTGGAGCGCTCCACTTTCATGCGGCTATGGCGTTCGACTTCCCTCCGGGTGCTTTCCGGATGTCCCGCGGTTTCTGGGCGGGCCTCGGAGCGGCAACGCTCATCGCCATGTACGACTACGGCGGGTATAACAACGTCTGCCTTGTTGGAGGTGAGATCGAGGAGCCTCGAAAGAACATTCCGCGGGCCGTCATTCTGTCGATCTGCCTCGTCGCCGTGCTGTATCTGCTGATGAACATATCTATTCTCGGATCTCTGAACTGGCGTGTCGGAGAACACTCCCATGCGATCGTCGCCGACTATATGCAAGTAATTTACGGTCGGTGGGCCGGTGTGGGTGTCTCCGTTCTCGTACTCGTTGCGAGCTTCGGCTCCGTTTTCGCCAATCTTCTAGGTTACTCGCGGATCCCTTACGCGGCGGCCCGCGATGGCAACTTCTTTTCCGTCTTTGCGCGCCTGCATCCACGCGGCGGCTTCCCTACGGTATCGCTCATCTTCATGGGTGGCCTCGCGGCAGTGGCTTGCCTGTTTTCGCTCGGTGAGTTGATCAGCGTTCTCATCGTAGTGCAGGCCATCTTTCAGTTCGCCGCGCAGTGCATTGCAGTCATGCTGCTGCGACAACAACAGCGCGGTGTCACGGATCGGTACCGCATGCCTTTCTATCCACTGCCGGCTATCGTCGCCCTTTTCGGATGGGTTTACATCGTCGTAAGTAGCGGCCTATGGAATATCGCTATCGGGTTGGGAACGGCACTCATCGGAGTGGCCGCATATTTTGTGAAGGCAAAGCTTGGCCGGGAATGGCCGTTCGAGACAGCATGAAACGACAAGATGTAGCAATCGTGGGTGAGATCTATATGGATCATGTCTTCACCGGATTTCCGACCTGGCCAAAGCCGGGCGAAGAGGTTTTTACCTCGCAGTACACGCACGAACTCGGCGGTGGTGGCGCCATCACTGCATGCGCTCTCGCAAAGCTCGGACGCTCCGTCGGCCTAACGGGCGTTGTCGGATCGGAAGAGCGGCCATGGCTTGATCGCAGACTTTCTTCTTTCGGAGTTTCGAGTGACGATCTACGCTCGGGTGGCGGCAAAACCGGAGTAACCGTAAGCCTATCGGCAACGGAAGATCGGTCCTTTTTTACTTATGTTGGCGAAAATGCTCATCTTGAAGAGTATCTGAAGAACGATAGGGTGATCGACACACTCATTGCAGCAAGGCATGTCCACTTCGCGATGCCGCTCACGGTGTCCACCGCTAGCCAGATGCTTCCGGTTCTAAGGGCTGCCGGCTGCACGGTATCACTCGATGTCGGCCACCACGCCCAGTGGCTTAGCGACGCCGCCAATCAGAGCACCTGTGCTGCCGTGGACTACTTCCTTCCAAATGAGCGCGAGGCTCAACTGGTCTGCGGTGCGGATGCCGAATCCTATCTCGAATTCACCCAGCGTAACGAATGGCGCAGCGGTGTCGTCAAGCTGGGGTCGCGAGGAGCCGCCATGCGCCAGGCGGAGCATATGTGGCACGTACAGTCTCCACTCGTCGACGTCGTCGACACGACAGGCGCCGGAGANGCATTTGACGCTGGATTCATCGATGGGCTCTTGGATGAAGCCACAGGAGAGGAGTGCCTGCGTCGGGGATGCATTTGTGGATGCATGTCCGTCCGTGTCTCAGGTGCGCTGCTCGGTCTTCCAAATAGAAAGGAGCTGCGGGATCTATATGAGCAAAGCTATGGGACGTAAAGTCGCAATGATCGGAGGTGGGGGTGTCCGCACCCCACTCGTCGTGTTTGGCCTCAATGAGGCAGCCAGCCTCATCGACGCGCAGGAGGTCGTGCTCTTCGACCCCGATCAGGAGCGTGTCCGCATGATGGCCGCGCTCGGTCAGGCCGTCGTCCGTCGAGATGGAGGATCGCTCATTGTGCGCGCCAGCGATTCGCTCGAAGACGCCGTCACCGGGGCCTCCTTCGTCCTCAATAGCATCCGTGTCGGCGGCGGCGTCGCCCGTGCCCACGACGAGCGCGTAGCCATACAGCACGGTTACCCAGGGCAGGAGACAACCGGTCCAGGCGGCATCGCCATGGCTCTCCGTACTGTGCCCATTGCTGTCGAGCAGGCCCGGCAGGTTCATCGCCTCGCGCCGGAGGCATGGCTCATCAACTTCACCAACCCGGCCGGCCTGATCACCCAGGCCATCGCCCAGCACACCGAGGCCAGGGTCGTCGGCATCTGTGACACGCCAACCGAGATGCTGCACAGGATCACCTCGGCACTTGGGGCCACTTCCGCCGAGGTGCACTGCGAGTACCTCGGTCTCAATCATCTCGGTTGGGTTCGCAAAATCGAGTTACGCGGAGAGGATATAACAGAAAAGGTGTTGGAAGACGATACCTTCCTCAGCAAGCTCTATTCCGTTCCTCTTTTCGATCACTCCCTCATTCGCAGTCTGCGATTGATCCCGACCGAATATCTCTTCTTCTATTACTCGCGACGCCGAGCCTTGGCAAACCAGGTGACTCAGGGAAGCACCCGGGGCGTGGAGGTCGAACGGCTCAATGAAGATCTCTTCAGTCGACTCGCACCTCTGCTCAAAGCTGGTGATGAACCGGAAGCCCTCGCAGCTTATGTCCACTATCTCAACGTGAGGTCCGGATCGTACATGGCGCTCGAGGGAGCAAGCGATACCGCGCTCGGTGATAGCAGGATGGACGAAAAAGATCCCTTTTCGGCTGCCACCGGTTATCACCGCATTGCTCTCGATGTGATGAAAGCCTTGTGTGGAGAGCAAGATCAGAGCGTCATCGTCAATACCCGCAACACCGGAGCGATCGATGAGATCGCCCCTTCAGATATCGTCGAAGTGCCCTGCCGCATTCGCTGTGACACCATCGTCCCGATACGCTGCGGCACCTTGCCGGCCGAGGTCCGCGGCCTGGTCCTTGCAGTCAAGGAGTATGAGCGTACGACGATCGATGCAGCCATGACCGGCTCGGTGCAACTGGCGCGCAAAGCTATGCTGCTTAACCCTGCAATAGGTGAGTGGGAGCCCACCGCGGCGCTTTTGCGAGATCTGAAGACCGAGGTATAGGCAACCGGAATTAACCCGATCCTTTCATGTACTCAGTAGAGCCAAGAAATCAAGCAACGGTAGCTTTCTCGGATCTCGGGTCAGTGTTGCAACCTTCAGGCGCAGACAGGTTATTGCGTATGCGCACGTACGTTCAGGCTGCCAAATCGAAGAGGTGGTCGATGAACTTAATCTGGCGAAGCAGATCATTTCCTGCCACCCATCGAATCTGTCCCTTCCGGATCATGTGGACTGCTTCGTAGCCTTGAATGGTTCGCCGGGCCGCGCCTGGAATTCTCGGAAGCCTTGTTTGGCATTGACTCGACGCTTGATGGCTCGATGATCCTGTTCGAGGATATTATTCAGGTACTCTTCCTTCTT
>JGI12635J15846_10002526_pt1 | contig 16037 bp, 17 predicted proteins | sample BlaSpr_A8_OM2_M2_FD_15846 | JGI IMG/M metagenome (IMG submission 15846) | reverse complement strand
AGCTCTACACATCAGTCGCCTTGCCGCATCTCACAGGTCTCAGTTGGCCATCGTGGGATCGGACTTTTTCGCGGTGGGTTCCGGCTGAGCGAGACGCCATTTCCCCGGATGGCGCGCGCTACGCGTACGCAATCGCCGGCTCGGACTATCCAAAGACGAACCTCCATCCGCTGGTGCATCTTGTCGACATCGGGACGGGCGCCGACACCATCATTCCGCTTCCCGCGCTGGATCCTTTCGCCACCTGGGCCGTCGCGTCGTTCACGACCGAAGGGATCTATTTAAGGAAGCTGGGCTACGAAGGCACTTCTCCAACCGATCTCTGGCTTCTGGATCCCACGACAGGTTCGGTGCAGCTCGCGGCACGTGAGAGCGCCCTCGGCTCGCCACGGGCGGGCGGTGTGTGGGTGAACTCCCTCGATCCCGCTGATGCGGGCGCCCTCCCTGACGCCTATTCGGGGACGCTCCTTCCGGATGAGGTGATTCGACAAGACCTCAAGTCGGGGGCAAAGGTTGTCTGGTTCTACCGGCCTGGCAAGAGCGTCCACCTTCTCGGCCTGGACCAAAGCGGCCACCCGTTTGTACTGGTCGCCGCCGGGCAAGCATCCGCTGACACCGTGGAGCTGTGGTTGGTGTCAGCTCCCGGTTCGGGCCAGCGCCTATGGTCCGGTTCTCAGGCCTCCGACCTGTCAGCGCTAGTGGGAGACGCGCATGCCGTCTGGTTCAGCGGCCCCGGAGGAATCTTCATGTATACGCCCGTTGCCGGCTTCCAGAAAATACCCGCACGCACCGGTCAGATCGCCGGACCATGTTCGTAAGACTTGACCATCGTCCGTGAAGGCCTCGAGTGATGCAGGGCGCTGAAGGCCGTCAGCTTGAAGGCGATGGCTGGCTCAATTGGTCAGGGTTGGCGACTCTGCTAGCCGACGTAAGCCAAGTGGTTGCTGCAGCTCTGCGTCGGCTCCCGTCGCTGGGATCCTGAGCGTCTCGAGCGATCCGTGGATCGCCAGCGAGGATGACATGCTTTACTGGCCAGGATGGTCAGTAGGATGCGCCGGACCGGGCAGCTGGCGATCGCCAGCGGGATTGTCGGCGTCCTGGCGACAGTAGTTCTCATCGCCTTCTACATTCTGGAGGCGCCGCAGGCTGTCGCCGCCGGGGCCAAGACCGCCCCGCTGGGCGCAATCAACGACGCGCTGGGGGGCGTCGAGTACCTGTTGCTCGTACCGGTTGCAGCGATGTTGCGGCCGGCTGGCAGCGGGCTCAGCCGACTCGCCGCCATTGCAGCGGTCGCGGGCCTGGTCGGAGTCGCCGTGACCCAGGAGCTCTATGTATTTGGAGCGATCGGCCCCGAGGTTGACTACCCGGTAATTGCCGTTGGAAACGGTCTGATCGGAGTTTGGATCGGAACGGTTGGTCTGGTCGCCGGTCGTTCGGTCCACCTGCCACGCGGCCTGACCCTATTTGGGGTCGCGATTGGTGTGGGCATGTTGTTGATNCCGGTGGGCNTCTTCCTCCTTGGCGGCCTAAGCGTCATGACTGCCCCAAAGGTGGTGCTGAACAACATCCCCTTTTTCGCGACCGTTGGGATCGCAATCATTGCGATCGCAATCGGGCTGCCCGTCTGGTCAATCTGGCTGGGCCGCCATCTCGTCGCGACAAGGCTCGCCGCGGCCTAAGGGTGTTAGTGGACTGGTCCCTCAACCACGCCCTCTTTGACTGGTCATCACATCGGGAAGGCGATGGCTGGGTTGACTGGTTTTGGTCTACGCTATCCGGCGGCCGCGCCACCAGCCATCGCACAGAGGGAGGTTTGATTGCAGACGCCCGGCTCGATCCAACGAACATACTTCGTGCTGCTGCTGGGCAACACACTTGCGGCCTCACTTATCTGGGGGATCAACACAATCTTCCTGCTCGACGCGGGACTCTCCAACCTGGAGGCGTTCGCGGCCAACGCCTTCTTTACCGCCGGGATGGTGCTCTTCGAGGTGCCGACCGGGGTTGTTGCCGACACCGCCGGGCGCCGCGTCTCGTATCTGCTGGGGACGGTGACGCTGGCTGCGTCAACGCTGCTGTACGTGCTGTTGTGGCGAATCCACGCGCCGTTCTGGCCGTGGGCGGTCGTGTCGATTCTGATCGGTCTGGGGTTCACGTTCTTCTCCGGTGCGGTAGAAGCCTGGCTGGTCGACGCGCTCAAGGCGACCGGCTTCACCGGCGAGTTGGAAGCGGTGTTCGGACGCGGCCAGGTGGTCACCGGAGTCGCGATGCTCGGCGGCTCCATCGTTGGAGGGTTGATCGCGCAACAGACCAATCTGGGAGTGCCCTTCGTGCTCCGCGGCGCGATCCTCGTCGCCATGTTCGTGGTGGCCTTCAGGCTGATGCACGATGTCGGGTTCTCTCCCGAAAAGGGTGGGCGGGTGCTGACCGAGATACGAAAGATCGCTTCCGCCTCGATCGAGTATGGCTTGGGCGTCCCGGCGGTCAAGTGGCTGATGATCGAGTCCCTGTTCACCGGCGGCGTGGGGATCTACGGCTTCTACGCGCTGCAGCCGTACCTGCTCCAGCTGTACGGTGACCGACGCGCCTACGTGATCGCCGGACTGGCGGCGGCGATCGTCGCGGGCTCACAAATCCTCGGTGGGTTAGCGGCCCCCCGGATTCGTCGACGCTTTCGCCGACGCACTTCGGCACTGATCGCCACGGCGACCCTTGGCGTGGTCGTCCTGGGCCTGATGGGAATCCTGCAGAACTTTTGGGTGGTGATCGGGCTGGTCGTCATCTGGTCGCTCATCTTCGCTGCCTCGATGCCGATCCGCCAGACCTACATGAACGGCATGATCCCGTCGCGACAGCGGGCAACCATCCTCTCTTTCGATTCGCTGATGGGCTCGGCGGGCGGTGTCTGGGCCCAGCCGGTCCTCGGTCGCGTTGCCGATGTGTGGGGATACGGGCCGTCATACGTCGTCGGAGCAGCGATCTCGGCCATCGCGCTGCCGGCCCTCGCGCTGTCGCGACATCAAAACGCGCCGGCGGACATGGTTCAAGTGGTTGCGGCCGAGGGCGGCCCGGGCGCGGCGGAGTCCCGAGGGGGTGGGAAAGAGGAGTCGGGGACACACGGACAGTAGGATCCACCGCTCGGCATGCCGGGGCGGGTGAAAGGTCCTCGCGTCGCACTCGCTTGAAGGCGATGGCTGGGCCAATTGGTCAGAGTTGGCAACCGCGCTGGCTGGTTTCGACATTTCTATCGGTGACTCGTTTGAGCGCCTTGCCGGGGGGCGGATGGCCCACGGCCTCCAACTGTCGGACGGCGTGATCTTTAGGATCTGCCCAGCACTAGGCGGAACACCCAAGCCGTTGTTTGAGACATAGAGGGGGCAGCTGGTCAGTTGGCAACGCTTTCGTTCTGCGTGGCTAGGACGTCGCCCAGTCAGTCGAGCGTCTGCCGGCATTTAGATATGGCAAGCTGTTGGCGTTCTGAGTCTTGTTTCCCTGGTAGTGCAGCTCGCTACGTGACATGAATGCCGATCTCCCGAACCACGATTTCCGCGAGCTGGACCGCTGGATCCTGACCCCTGACCTGGCGCTCAGGTTCTATGCGGCTGCCACTGTGGTCTTCATCGCAGCTCTCCTTGTCTTCGGTAGCCTCTTCTCGCTCTCAACCGGAACCGCTCAGGCTTCCATTGGCCTGGCGCAAGTGGCGACGGCTTGCGTCTTGTCGCTCGGGATCTTCGCCTTGCATGAGCTCGTGCACGGACTCGCCATTGTCCTGTGCGGTGCACGCCCCCGGTATGGAGCCGGAATGAAATGGTTCCTGCCGTACCTTTACACGACAACCGACGCTGTCGCTGACCGCAATGAGTTTTTGCTCATCGCGGTTGCGCCCGTCATCTTGATCTCCGTCCTCGGTGCGGGCTTCATCATCGTCGTGCCCCCACTAGCCGGTTGGGCGGTGATCCCGCTGGCACTCAACCTCGCCGGTTCAGTCGGAGACCTCTGGGCCACTCGCATCGTGCTGCGATATCCGCTGCACGTCAAGGTCAAAGATGACAGGGCCGGTATGACGATCTTCGGCAGGGCCGAGGATGCCTCGCTGAAGCAACCACCGGGAGAATTCTTTTCGTCCTTTCTGAGGGGGTCGGTTTTGACCTTCCTGGCGGTCGTCCTCGCGGCGGCGCTTTTGCCAATCCCCTTGGCTCTTCTCGGGATTAAGGAGTTTGCGCTGGGCGCACACCAGGGAATCTTTAGGATCGAGAGCGTTTCCGGAAGCGGGTACCAGATCTCGATCCTTGGCGTGATAGTACTCGGGATCGCCGCGGGAACGCTCGTCGGCTTCATCTACGCTTACGCGAAATCGGGCCGGGCGCGGACCTGACCTCCGGCTCCCCTGGCCTGATGAGGGAAGGACCTGGGTCGCTAGGATTCGAACTCAGTACAATAGCGAAGCGCCCAGGCCAGCTATGACGAGCGCCGAAGTCCGCCAGCGTTTTCTCAACGTCTTCAAAGAGCGGGACCATAAGGTGTTACCGAGCTCCTCTCTGATCCCGTTCGGCGATCCTACCCTGCTGTTCACCAGTGCGGGGATGGTGCCCTTCAAGCCGTACTTCCTCGGCCAGGCCAAGCCGCCCTTCCCGCGAGCCACCACTTGCCAGAAAGTCTTCCGTGCCGTCGACATCGACGTCGTCGGCCACGACGGCCACCATCTGACCTTTTTCGAGATGCTAGGCAACTTCTCCTTCGGCGATTACTTCAAGGAGAAGGCGATTCCCTACGCCTACGAGTTCCTGACCAAGGAGCTGCAGCTCGACAAGGAGCGGCTCTGGGCGGGGATTCACAACGACGACGACGAGAGTTTCGAAATCTGGAAGAAGACGGGAATCCCCGAGGAGCGCATCCGTCGCTTTGGCGATGACTACAACTTCTGGGCGGCCGGCCCGACCGGGCCGTGCGGTCCGGACTCTGAGATCCACTACGACTGGGGTGAGGAGCACAGCTGTGGCCGGCCGGACTGCGGGCCCAACTGCGAGCACTGCGACCGCTTCCTTGAGATCTGGAACCTTGTCTTCATGCAATGGAATCGCGATGAGTCCGGAAAGCGAACTGATCTGGAACGCAAAGGGATCGACACGGGGATGGGCCTCGAGCGCATCACGGCCGTCGTCAACCGCTACCGTCGCGGTGTCTTTGAAACCGACCTGTTCCAGCCCCTGATCAAGCACTGGGCGGAAGAGGCGGGCAAGTCCTACGGCAGCGACACGGAGATCGACGGATCGCTTCGGGTGCTGGCCGATCACGCCAGGGGCAGCACGATGCTGCTGGCCGATGGCGTCGCACCGGCGAATGACGGGCGTGGGTACGTCCTCCGACGCCTGATCCGGCGAGGTATGGTGCACGCCCGCCGGCTAGGCCTCGCGGTGCACCTCTCATCGGGCGTGCCGCTCGTCGCCCGCTTGCTGAGCGACGTCTACCCCGAGGTCCGCAAGCAGGTGGACCGGATCGCCGAGGCGGTGCGCACCGAGGAGGAGCGCTTCGGGGTCGCCCTGCGCCAGGGAATGGAGCGGTTACAGCCTTTGCTCGAGCGCGGAACCCTTAACCCCCAAGAAGTGTTCTACCTGCATGACACGCTCGGCTTTCCGATCGAGCTCACGGCGGAGCTGGCGAAGGAGAAGGGCGTGAGCGTGGACCTGGAGGCCGTGGCCGCCCTGATGCAGAGCCAGCGAGATCGAAGCCGTGTCGCGACCGGCGCCTTCACAGCCCCCCTTGCCAGGAGCGCCAGCCGGTTCGTCGGCTACGACCGCCTGGAAGCCGATGCGACAGTCACGGATGTTTTTCCCGTAGCCGGCCAGCCTGGACAGGCCGATGTCTTCCTGGAGGAGACGCCGTTCTACGCCGAGCGCGGCGGGCAGACGGCCGACACCGGGGTGCTCACCTGGAAGGGCGCGACCGCTCGGGTGATCGATGTGCAGCCCCAGGGCGAGGCAATCCGGCATCGGGTCGAGGTGGCGCCGGACCGGCTCAAGCCGGGCGATCGGGTCCACGCGGCCGTGGACGCCCCGCGGCGCCAGGCCGTGGCGCGGCATCACTCCGCGACCCACCTCCTACACCGTGCGCTCCGTGATGTCCTCGGCGAGGAGGCGAGCCAGGCCGGTTCCTCCGTGCAGCCCGACTACGCAACCTTCGATTTCCGCTTTCCCAGGGCCTTGACCGCGGATGAGGTCGATCGTGTCTCCCGGCTGCTCAATGAAAAGATCCGCGCGGACCTCGTGCGCCGAGTCGAGGAGCTTCCGCTCGAGCAGGCGATCGCCACCGGGGCGGTCGCACTCTTCGACGAGAAGTACGGCGATCTCGTCCGGGTCGTCTCCTTCGGCGATTGGGCGCGTGAACTCTGCGGGGGGACGCACGTCGAGCGCAGCGGCGAAATCGGCCTGGCCATGATCTCGAACGACCGCAGCATCGGCGCGGGCGTCCGCCGCATCGAGCTGCGAGCCGGCGCTGCGGCAGAACAGCAGGTCCGTGGTAACGAACGGGTCCTCCGCGAGCTTGGCGATGCGCTTCGCAGCTCGCCCTCTGAGTTTCCGTCCCGAGTCGCGGCCTTGCAGGCAGAGGTCAAGCGTCTTGAGAAAGACGCGGCGAGCCTTCGCCAGAAGCTGGCAGCCGGCGGCGGTTCTCAACTCGAAGAGGCCAACGTCGAAGGCGTCCGGTTGATGCTGCAGCTGGTCGACGAAGGCGAGAAGGACCTGCTTCTGTTCGCCGATCAGGCCCTCAACCGAGCCAATGGCAACGGCGTCGCGATCGTCGTTGGCGGTCGCAATTTTGCCGTCAAAGTCGCGAGCCCACTGTCCGATCGCTTGCCTGCGAGCGACCTGGTCCAGGCCTTCCGCCAGGTGGTGGGGGGGAAGGGCGGCGGCCGAGGCCAGGTGGGCCAGGGCGGCGGTATCGATCCCGCGCGGGTCGGCGACGCATTCAAGTCATTGCAGGACTATGTGCGGACGCACCTGAAAGAAAACGCATGATCAAGATCAAAGACCGCATCAAGCGACTGCGCCGCGGTGCCGATTACGAGAACTACTACACGGCGCTCGACATCGGCACCGAATACATCAAGGCGCTGGTCGTGAAACGCGAGGGCCGCAACGGCGTGGTCCTGGGCGTGTCACGCCAGCGGCAGGAAATCACCGACATGGAGGGTGGCGTGCCCTCCAACATCCAGGGAATCATTGACAGCTGCGACCGGGCGATGTCCCAGGCCGAGGACATGTGCGACACGATCCCCGGTCAGGCGGTGATCGGGATCGCAGGCGAGCAAGTCAAGGGCTTGAGCACGACCGTGACCATTCCACGAGCGGATCCCAACCTCAAGATCAATGAGGTCGAGCTGCTCCAGACGCTCCAGCTGGTACAGAAACGAGCCCTGCGCGAGGCACAGCACGCGATGAGCCTCGAGCTTGGGGTCCCGGACGTCAACGTCAAATTGATCAACTCGGCGATCACCGGCGTCCGGATCGACGGATACGTAGTAACTGACCCATCGGGTTTCCAGGGTCGCACGATGGTGATCACCGTGTTCAATACCTTCGCCCCACTGACGCACGTGGGCGCCCTGCAGACGATCGCGTCGGAGCTGGACCTGGAGCTAGTGGCCACCGTCGCCGAGCCGTACGCGATGGCGCGCTGTGCCGCGACCGACGAGGTCTACGACTTCGGCGGCATTTTCATCGACATCGGCGGCGGCACCACCGACATCGCCTTGATTCGCAACGGCGGTATCGAGGGCACCCGCATGTTCCCGATTGGAGGCCGGGTCTTCACTAAGAAGCTGGCGTCCCGCTTCGGCATCTCCTTCGCCGATGCGGAGGCGGTCAAGCTGCGGCACTCGAAAGGCGAGCTCCCAGTCGAGAATGCCGAGAAAGTCAGCGCCGTGCTGGCGCGGGACGCCGAGGTCCTGGTCGAGGGCGTGGCGATCACGCTGCAGGAAATGTCCAAAGGGGACCGGCTACCGACCGCGATCTACCTGGCGGGCGGTGGCAGCGCCCTGCCGGAAGTCCGTAACCAGCTGCAAGCCTTTCGTTGGGAGGACAATCTGCCCTTCGCCCGGACACCGACAGTGAACGTCCTTCGACCAATGGACATCCGGGGGATCTATGATTCGACCGGGCTTTTGCTCGACGGGCAGGACATCACGCCCATGGGACTGGCGTACTACGCCATCCAACAGCAATCCGAGGAGCAGGCACCCCTGTTCGGGTTGATGCGCAAGGTCCTCAAGGCGATGAAGGTCTGACCGCCGACCGAGAAAACCTGACACCGTAACAACTCGACAATCGGTGGCGTTTCCGGTATGAAAGGCTGCGACGTGTTAAAACTGTGAAGACTCTGGCCAAACTGCTGTACGTCGAAGCCGACGAGGAGATCACCGACCTCGTCGACCGCCTGCGTGATCTGAACGGTGAGGATGAGGTCACCTTCGTCGTCCCGGAGCGCGCCCGGGCCCTGCAGAGCGCCATGAGCTTCCGACTGCTGAAGCGCTACGCCGACAGCTACGGCAAGCGAGTGAACCTGGTGAGCGGCGACCCGCGGCTGCAGGCCATGGCCCTGGAGGCCGGCTTTATCGCTTATCCGAGCCTGGCGGCCTACGACGGCGGCACGGAAGTCCACCAGCCCGGGGCGGTGGCAGAGGCCCCGCTCTTGGCGCCCGCCGCGCCGGCGGCACCCGTTGCCGCGGCAACCAACGTCCAGGCCGGTTCGCCGGTAACGAGTGGAGGGCCACGCGGCGTGGCCACGCTCGACCGCCCCCGCGAAGCGTCCGTTGTATCCGGAACGCCTCGGAAAACGCCGCCGCCGCCGTCCCGTCCGGCCTCATCCGGCCCGCCGCTTCGGGTCTACCGTCCGTACCTGATCGCGGCCGGCGTGGTGCTCGTCCTTGGGCTGCTCGCGGGCATCCTTTATTTGCCGACCGCGACCGCTACCCTGCTCGTGTCGGGTACCGCCATTAAGCAAGATGTGACGCTACTGGGTGCGCCCGGCGCCGCATCCGGCTCGGGCAACCAGTTCGCCACCCAGGCGGTTCACGCGGAGGAGTCGCAGAACCTGCCCGGTACTCCTACTGGTCAAAAGTCAATCGACGCTGTCAAGGCAACGGGCCAGGTCGTCTTCACGTTCTATTGCCAGGGATTCTTTTGCCCGAGTGGGACGGTGACGGTTCCTTCCGGAACCCAAGTCAGTACATCTGACGGCAAAAACTACGTCACGGTGAAATCAGTCAGCGTGGCGGCTCCGAAGGGTTCTGGGACGGCACCGATGACGGCGGTGGCGGCAGGAGCTGGTGGGAACACGGCCGCTCATACCATCACGACGATCAATTCAAACCAGAACGACTTCCTGAGCGTGGACAACACTGACTCCGTTACGAATGGAGCGGATGCACGGACGGCAACCGTAATCCAGCAGTCGGACCTCGACAGCATCCGCGATGCGTACTCGAGGGACGCGATTCCGCGGGTGACCGATGCCTTGAACAGTAAGGCCCAGGGCAAGAAGCTCGTCATGGTGGGCAAAGGCGTTCAAGCGAACGTGACATCGGATCACAAAGTCGGCGAGGAAGTTAACGGCTTCACCGTCACGGTCAAAGTGGTCGGGGATGGGGTAGCGTTCGACGACAAGGTCGTCCAGCAGATGCTCAAGTCGGCTCTTGAGCGCAAGATCTCGCAGGGATCGCAGCTGACTGCCAACGTGACCACTGCCTACGAGCCGATCGACGCCGCCGCTGACGGTCACGTTACGCTCAACGGTCATGCCTCGGGCTTCTACACTCCGGTGTTCTTGCAGACCAACATCCGGGGACATCTGAAAGGCATGAGCCCATCCAAGGCCCACGCCTTCCTGCAGTCGCTGCCGAACGTCGTCGACGCCCGCGTGACGCAGTCGCCGTACGGTCTTCCCTGGCTGCCGCTGTTCAGTTCCCGCATCACGCTCAAGATCCAGGAGGTCTCCAGCAACTCGACGACGCCTTGAGGATCCTGGCGATCGATCCGGGCACGGTCCGGCTCGGCCTCGCGCTCAGTGATCCATCGGGGACGATTGCGCAGCCGCTCAGCGTGCTCGCGCGCCGCTCGGAGCCCGAGGACCTCAAGACGCTGGTGGAGCTGGTCGAGCGCCACGAGGTTGGCATGATCGTAATCGGGCTGCCCCGTCTGATGAATGGCCGCCTCGACGCCGCGGCACATCAGGCACAGGCGTTCGGCGCCCAGGTCGCACGAGCCACCGGGCGGCCGGTAGCATACTGGGACGAACGACTAACGAGCGTGGCCGCCGAGCGGTACCTGATCGAGCAGGGCAAACGGCGGAGCAAGCGCCGGCAAGAGATCGACCGGATGGCCGCCACGTTATTGTTGCAGGGGTACCTGGACTACAGGGCTGGTCGGGCACCAGGAGGCTGAATGCCAGACATTCCGGAAGCAAACGGTGAAGTTCAAACTATCGAACTGGTCAACGAAAAGACCGGTGAAGAGGAAACCTACCTCGTGCATGACGTCGTGGAGATCGAAGGCGAGACCTACTACGTCCTTCAGGCCGAGGTCGACGAGGATCGCGTGCTCATCCTTCGGCGTGAAGGCGAGTCGCTGGTCACGCTCGATGATGAGGAGCACGACCGGGTGGTCGAGCAGCTCGAGGAATTCGAAGAAGACGAAGAAGTCGATGAAGACGGCGGTCCCGAGCGCTGACTGATCCGAGGCGATCGCCGATGAGTAACCCGGCGCCCCGCCGGCGCAGCCGCACGCTCGGCTGCCTGCAATGGTTTATCGTCCTGCTGTTCCTGCTACCGGCCGCGCTGGGCATCCCAGCCGTTCTTGGATACAGCTGGGTCGACCACCAGTTGCACCAACCGGCCAACCCCGGGAACTCCAAGGTGCGCTTTGTCGTCCCGCCAGGTGCCAGCTTCCGCCAGGTGGCCGATACCCTGCACCGCACCGGCCTGATCGATTCGGTGACCGTCTTCGACCTGTACGCCCGCTACAAGCATCTCGACCGCAATGTCCAGGCGGGTGCCTACGAGCTCAGCCGGAACCTCGACATGATCCAGATCCTGGCTGCCCTGCAGACCGCCATCCCTGAGGAGATTTTCGTCACGATTCCGGAGGGGTACACGATCAAGAAGACGGCGGCGCTGCTCGACACGGGCGGCGTGATCAAGGGCAGCGACTACACGGCGCTGGCGGTGCAGGGCAAGTTCAACTACGACTTCCTCAAGGACCTGCCGCCGGGCGCCACACTCGAAGGCTTCCTCTTTCCCGATACCTACCTGGTGCCCCGCGCCGGGACGGCCAAGGACCTGATCACCGTCCAGCTCGGCAACTTCAACAATAAGTGGACCGACGCGCGCAAGAGCCAGGCCGCCCTGCGCAAGCTCAATGCGCTCCAGATCGCCACTATCGCCTCCCTGATCGAGCGGGAAGCCCGGTTCCAGGCGGACCGCCCGCTCGTCGCCAGCGTCATCTACAACCGGCTGGCTGCCGGGTGGCCGCTCCAGATCGATGCCACGGTCCTCTATGCGAAGGGCGTCTGGCAGTCGACGGTCACCATCGACGACCGCAAGATCAACTCGCCGTATAACACCTATTTACATACCGGACTTCCACCTGGACCGATCGCAAACCCGGGCATCAAAGCCATCGATGCCGCGCTCCAACCGGCGGATACCGGGTACTTCTTCTACCTCTCCGACCCCCAGGGTCACAACCATTACGCCAAGACCAACGAAGAGTTCGCCCGCCTCCTCAAGCAATACGGTCTCCAGTAAGGCCGGATCGCGACTGCTCCTGCTGGGCGGGGAAGGCGACGCCGAGCTGGCCGTTAGCCTCTACAGCGCCGGGTTCGCCGCGGCGGGCATTAACGCCAGCTGCGAAGCCCAAGCCGTTGCGCCCCGTGAGCTCGCGGACGCGATTGCCCGGATGCGCGCGGATTCGACCGTGGTGGGGGCTGCCGTGACCATGCCGCACACGGTCGCGGTCACCCGGCTGCTTGACGGGTTGGGCCCGGAAGCCAACGTCGTTAAAGCCGTCAATACGATCAGTCATCGGGCCGGTGCGCTGGTTGGCTGGAACACCAATCGCCCCGCCTTCAGCCTGGCGCTCGAGGACGCCGGGTTTCAGGCCAAGGGACGGGCCGTGCTGGTGCTCGGCGCCGGCGGCGCGGCGAGGGCGTCGGTCGACGCTCTACGGGCCGAGGCCACCAAGATCTGGGTCTCGAGCCGCGACCTCGAGGAGGCACGGGCGGTTTGCCGTGACCTGGACGTCAGCAGTGGCGGCGCCGCGCCGCTGGGCTCGCTGTCTTTGCTGATTCGAAAGGTTGACCTGATCGTCAACGCTACCCCGGTCGGCAGCGACGGCGAGGCCGTCCCGTTTCCGGTCGAATGGCTTACGCCGGCGCAGTTCGTCTTCGACCTCATTTACCGGCCGCTGGTAACGCGATTGGTCCAGGGCGCTCGGGATCAGGGGGCGAGAGCGATCAATGGGCTGATGATGCTGCTTTTCCAGGGGCTAGCCGCCTTCGAGATCTGGACTGGCGAGCCCGCGCCCGAAGCCGCTATGCGGGCCGCGCTGGAACGCGCGGTGGTCGGGCGCCTGAGCTCGTGAGTCACCTGCTGTTCGCGCTGGGCTGGGCGGTCGTCGGGGGGGTCGCGGGCGTCGGCCTCAATTACCTCTCCCGCTGGCTGGCTCGGATCGAGGAAATCGAGTTCAACCAGTCCCAGCTCGAGATGCTCTTGATGCCAGCGCTGGCCGCCCTGTTCTTCTTCCTCTTTGCGCTGCAGCTTGGGGTGCAGCGCCTCCTGTTCATCGACTCCGTTTTCATTGCCATCCTGGTGCAGGTGCTGGGGTTCGATCTGAAGACCCGCTACATCCTCGACCTCGTCATGTTCCCGAGCTGGGCGATCGCCCTCACGCTCGCCTTCGTCACCCCATGGACGCCGGCCTTCACCTGGCCCTGGCCCGATTGGCGGACCGCGCCAGTGGCCGCGCTGATCGCCGGTGCGGTGTTTTTTCTCCTCTACTTCGGCGGTCAGCTGGTGTTCGGCGCCGAGGCGTTCGGCTTCGGCGACGTCAAGCTCGCCGTCTTCATCGGGATGGCCACCGGCGTTTCGAACTTGCGGGTAGCCCACGCGCTGCTTTACGGCGTGTTCCTGGGCGGGTTTGTCGCGATAATTCTGCTCATCACCCGAATCCGCAAAATGAACGAGGCCGTGCCCTACGGACCGTTTCTAGTCCTTGGAACGGTGCTCGCCCTCTATGGTCAGGCGCCATGAACGCCCGCGATTTGCTTCCCGGAGAACGCATCCTGGTCAGCTCGAGCCGCCACTGGGTCGTGCTCCTGCGCCCGATCGCGGCGACCATCCTCGCCGTGGTCGTGTCGCTGGTGATCCTGACCCTCCTGCCTCTCGCCGGCGAACTGCGCCTCTTCTTGATGCTGGGTGCGGCGCTGGCTGGTATCTTCGTCCTCAACCTCTATTACTGGGGCTGGCGGGCGCACGAATATGTCCTTACGGACCAGCGCGTCATTCTCAACGAAGGGATCCTTTCCAAGTTCTCGCGCTCGATCGCGATCGACCGGATCCAGGACCTGACCACGTTTCAGGGCCTTTGGGGCCGGACCTGGGGCTTTGGCGACATCGAGCTGGAGTCCGCCGGGCGGGAGGGGGCAGAGTTGCTGAGCACGGTCCCGCGTCCCCAGCAGCTTAGGAATGCCATTTTTGCCCAAATCGAAGCGCGGCGCCGGCCGGGCGGGTCGGCGACCCCGTAGGGTTCGCAAACGGATTTACGGGTAAAATCCACCGGGCATGGTCAACCCCAGTGATTTCAAGAACGGCATGACGATCGAGTGGGAGGGGGAGCTCTGGGTCGTGGTCGAGTTCCAGCAGGGGCAGAATGCTCGTGGCGACACCTTCTTTCGCACCAAGCTGCGCAACGTTCGCAGCGGCTCGATCATCGACCAGAAATTCCGAGACAAAGATCGCTTCGCCCGCGCCCGGATCGAGAAGGTTCCCATGCAGTACCTTTACAGCGACGGTGACCGACATTTCTTCATGGACCTCGAAAGCTACGATCAGCTTCCGCTCGGTGACGACCAACTGGGCGACACATTGAAGTACCTCAAGGAGAGCTCGTCACTCGATGTGCTGATGTATGAGGGCCGCGCTCTCGGTGTCGAACTGCCGACCACGGTCGAACTGAAGGTGACGCAAACCTCGCCCGGGTTTAAGGGCGACACGGCGGCCGGCGGCGGCAAGCCGGCGACGGTCGAGACCGGGCTCACGCTCAACGTGCCCTTCTTTGTCAACGAAGGTGATGTGATCCGGGTCGATACCCGCACTGGCGCTTACGTGGAGCGGGTCTGAGGTACTATGCCTGACCGTCCGCTCGGCTCGGTAAAGGTGGCAAACGAGGTCATCGCGCACATCGCCTCGCTGACCGCCTGCCAGGTGCAGGGCATCGTCGGCATGTATCCGGCCAAGGCGCGAGACGGCCACCGCGTCCTGCCGGTCAGCAACTCGCACAAGGGGGTCCGGGTCGACCTGGGCAACGAGTCCCTCAACCTGGAGCTATTCGTGATCGTCGATCACTCCGCCCACGTCCCGACGGTGGCCGCGGAGGTGCAACGACAGGTGGCGGATGCCATCGATAAGATGCTCGGTCTCGAAGTGCGCGAGGTCAATGTGTTCGTCGGGGACGTGAGGTTCCCGGAGGACTCGTAGCGATGGGACGGCGTCACCTGGCCCGCGAGCTCGCGCTCAAAGTGTTATTCGAGCTCGAGAGCGACGGCGGCGACGCGGAGCGATCCCTCAAGTATCACGTCGCCGAATCACGGGCGGATGCCCAGGTGGCGGAGTTTGCCCGGGTGCTGGTCGAGGGGGTCCGCGATCACCAGGCCGAGATTGATGTGCTGCTCGCGGAGGCGTCGCGCAACTGGGGTCTCGACCAGATGGCAAAGGTGGAACGGACCCTGCTGCGGATCGCGACCTTTGAGATCCGCTATCTGCCCAGTGTCCCGCTCAAGGCCGCGATCAACGAATCGATCGAGCTGGCCAAGACCTTCGGTGGCCCGGACTCGGGCAAGTTCGTGAATGGCATCCTCGGCCGGATCGCCGCCGACGCCGAGATCCGCCATCCGTCGGCCGACCCCGCGGCGACCAAGGAGGCGTCATGAGCCCCCACCCTGAACGTCTCAAACGCTCGCCTGGCACTAAAGCGCCGCTCGCGTGGGCCGACGGGCCCGCCCAGAGGGGGAGGGAAATTGACGACGTCGCCGGGATGGACTACGAGACCGCGGCCGCCGAGCTCGAACGGACGGTTGCCTTGCTGGGGAAAGAACAGGAAGATCTCGCGGAGTCGGTACGCACCTTCGAGCGCGGCCTGGCGCTGGCGCGGCGATGCGCCCGGCTTCTCGACGACGCCGAGCGACGACTGAATGAGCTGGCGCCGGCCGTCGAGCGCTCGGCCGGCCCGTGACGCTGCTTCAAAACCCGTACTTCATCGTGCCCCTCATCGCCTGGGCGATTGCCCAGGCGAGCAAGGTGATCATCGATTCCGTCGTCCTGCACCGGCTCAGCGTGCACCGGCTAGCGACCGCCGGTGGGATGCCGAGTTCGCACACCGCGCTGGTGGTATCGCTCACAACCGTCGTTGGCCGGCTGCAGGGCGTACAGTCGGCACTGTTTGCCGTGTGTCTGATCTTCAGCACCGTCGTGATGTACGATGCCACCGGCGTCCGGCGGGCTGCCGGGCAGCAGGCGATCATCATCAACCGGCTACTCGACGACCTGTTCATTGCCCACCGCGGCATCCACCAGGAACGGCTGCGCGAGCTGCTTGGCCATACCCCGATCGAGGTGATCGCCGGCGGATTGCTAGGGATCGTGATCGGGCTCGGCATCTGGCGATGATGGTGGCGCCACGTCGCCGCCTGGATCAGGCGCTGGTTGAACGGGGTCTGGTTGCCTCGCGGGAGCGAGCCCAGGCCATGGTTCGGGCCGGCCTCGTCCGGGT
>JGI12635J15846_10002525_pt1 | contig 16041 bp, 6 predicted proteins | sample BlaSpr_A8_OM2_M2_FD_15846 | JGI IMG/M metagenome (IMG submission 15846) | reverse complement strand
CAACGGTTTGTGTCGTCTGTGGCTGGAAGGTGCCAGTACCCGTGCCAAGCAAAAGGCTGGCGGTTCCCGCGCTGTAGTTGGCCACACCGATGTCAGGAATGCCGTCGGCGTTGAAGTCTCCTACAACGAGTGAGTTTGGATTATTTCCTGTGGCATACGTTGCCGGCAAACCAAAAGTGCCGTGTACATCCCCATTCCCAAATAGGACAGCTATCTGATTCTTGCTGAATTCAGCGACTGCGAGATCGGGGGTTGTTCCCGAGTTGAAGTAGCCAGTCACGATGGAAACAGGATTGGCGCCGGGCAACGAAATCGGTGATCCGGAGGCTTGGGTGAAATTTATGCCGTTTCCATTACCCAGCATGACGCTAATTGTGTTGTCTGTCTGGTTCGTGACGGCAAAGTCAATATTGCCGTCTCCGTTGAAGTCACCTGCAACCACAGAGGACGGGCCATTACCAACGGTGATTGGCGACACTTGGGAAACAGTCGTTCCGTTGCTGAGAAGGATATCGACGACGCCGGCACCAAAATCAGAAGTGCCCGCCACGGCGAGATCGGGAATACCGTCGCCGTTGAAGTCTCCTATGGCAAGGGCTGCAGGAGTAGAGGTAATGGTGGTGGAATGCCTCCCACCGCTGAGGTGGTTGGGCAACCCATACACCATTTGGCCATTAAACGTGCCATCGCCATTTCCGAGCAAAAAGGAGATTGTCCCATCGATACCATTTGCTACGGCCAGATCGAGGCTGCCATCTTGATTGATATCGCCAGCCACGATAGCAACGGGGCCGTTGCCAGTGGCATACGTCGTTCTCGATGCTGTAAATCCACCCGAGCCATTACCCAGCAGAATGCTTATCGTGTTGTCGTTGCTGTTTAGTACGGCAAGATCAATAAAGCCGTCGCCGTTGAAGTCTCCAGCCGCGACATCCTGCGGGTTATTGCCAACCGTAATTGGCGAATTGCTGCCGGCTACCGTCAGTTGTCCGATCGTTCCTGTGCCCAGGGTCGCTGCACCGAGGGGATAGTTGACATTGGACTTATCGAGAAGAGAAACAACGCCGGTGGGCGATAAGCTAGCGCTACCGGTTCCCACGATAGTAGCGGTTAGTGACCAGTTGCCTGTTGTACCACCGGAGTTAACAAGACTCGCCGTTGTTGGATACAGGCCTGTAATGGTTACGCTTTCTGCCGTTGAGGAGCTGGTCGAATAGGTCTTCGTCGCGTTGAAGGTGGCTACGATGGAATGCGAGCCAATTCCGGTTAGTTCCTGATTCAGAACTGCGTTGCCTTTTGTGCCGTTTGCAGACTGTACCTGGATAGTGCCCAGTACGCGTGTGATGCTGTTGTAGGTGTCGCGGAAGGTGATCGTCCCACCACTCAGAGTGGTTCCGCCGGCCTTTACGGTCGCCGTCAACTGGACTACGTTAGCCGCACTCGGGGAAGTCACCGCAAGCGTGGTCGTCGTGGACGTCTGCGCGCCCGCAACGGCATACGACATCGCAAGAAGCAGAGCTGCTCCCAGAGAAGTTAGAGGACTTCTCCGAAGAGTCACTTGTTGGCTAGTTCTTGACTTATTAGAACTCCCAAATATTCTGGTCACTTTGCCCGAGTCTTGTGGCAGTCGAGATGCTTCAATTCGTGATGTGGTTCGGAGGCAAGATCGCGAAAACTCATACGTGGCAGCAACCATGGAGAACCAACGTGAGCGTCGCGTAGTCTCGACGCTAGATGCTGACTGGCAGAGACGGAATGAAGATGCGGCACTCCGTTGAAATTTCATGAATTCAGGCATTTCTAAACCTTTCGACTGATGCGGCGAACTGGTATTCGTCTTCCGAGAAGAGCCTGTTGTCTCATTCAAGACAGAGGAATCTTTTCTCTGCGACGGGCCCTGGCGTTTGCGTTACAGAGTGCACAACATTTTGTGAACTATGGAGGGTTTGCAAATACTGGAAAAGACTCAGAAAGAAGTTGAGAGAATCAAATTCTGGGAGGTCTCGTGACTCTCAAATGCGAGCGTCTCCATTGATCTGTCAGTGACACGTGTTCCAAACTCCATGTTCTTCAGGTAGAGCTATTTACCATTTAGGGAAAATTTCTATGCCAGAACATCATTACTTGGCGGCCAAATTCGGGGTATGGCACGACAGGTGCAGTTGCATACCTGTAAGTTGTAGGAGCCGTAGCCGGAAGGTGGAGTAAGAATGGCGCTCGATGTGCCAATTCACGCCTGCACATCTCAGTGCACGCGTGTGGCGCTGATGGAAGGATGATCGGGAAGGTAGATGATTGCTCGCTCTAGAACTCGCGGCGCAGTCCCTCGCTCTCCGTCTCGGACGGCCTGCCTACGGGAGTTTCTCTAAGGCAACGCTATGTCGTATTGCGTGTCGATGATGCGGCTTAGAATCGCACTCGGTTCGCCGAATATGTCTGCGTGATCGAGGAGGCGAATAAAGGCACGGGAAAAGCAGGGACTAACGGAGTTTCTAGACAACCATTCTTGTCGCGCCACTATGAAGCGATGGCTCGCACTGGCCCCGGATCGTCAAAAACGACAATCCCCTATCGCGCTTGGCAATATAGAAGTTCGACTGTGCCTTCTTTTTGGAAATTGAAAGCCTAATCGATTGGCAGATTGGACCGTTCAGTCTCACGAAGTGAAGGGTCGATGCGGCACGTCTGCTGCCTTGATTGCGACCTTGCAGGCTCGGTCCGCTCTTCGGATCCGCCTTCTTTTACGTCGATTGCACTAAGACTCGGTCTGATACCACCTGTAGCCGTGTTTTTGTTCCTGGTCGGCCTCTTTGAGGCGATCGACGACCTGCTTGCGCCGTAAGCTGCCGACAGCTGCGGTGATGAGATCGATCACGGCCAAAGGAGCGACGTAGCTTGCTGCGTAGGAAAGGCTGTTGATCGGCACGATTAGGAGCTCATTGGAAAAGCGAGCCAACGGAGAGAGCATGGAGTCCGTAATGCCCACGCAGTATGCACCGTTCTTTTTTGCCCTCTCGATGCCTTCGATGGTCATGCGCAGACCTCGGCGGAAGCTGATGCCGATGACAATGTCTCCCTTACCAGCCGAGCGGGCAAGGTGAGTCGCACGGCCTGGAGCGTCCGCCGCCAGCACGGGTAGGCCTGCTATGGTCAGGTGGTACTCCATGTAGCTGACGAGCGCGGATGCCATGTCGCCGCCGAGGAGAAGGATTCTGTTCGCCCTGTGGATTCGCGTCGCAATGCCTAAGATCTGTTGCAAATCGATATGGCTCTGAACAAATCCAAAGTTCTGCTGGATCTGTTTCCGTGTATCCCTGAGAAATTTGGGGGGCTCAGCGGTGTGTTCCGCTGCCTGCATGCTATCGAGAATGGTCGCGCTGGTGACCGAAAGATCGTGAAGGTAGTGTTGAAAGTCTCTATAACTTTCAAACCCGAGGGCCTGTACAACGCGGACGATTGTTGTGGGTGCGGTTCCGAGCCGGTGGCCCATGGCTCGCACATTCAACAGAACGAACTCGCGCGGGTTTTCGAGAACAGGTCTGATGATGCCCTGATGTCTATCGCTTAGTTGATCGAGCGGATGAGGCGGTTCGGGTTGAAAAGCCCACTGCTTGTTCTCTTTCCTTGTCGCCATAGGATTACATTCATCGCAGGATTCGACAGTGTCAACCATATTTTCCATCCCCCCTTCCATCTCTCGAGGCGCAGTCCGCGGTCTGTGATCAGTCAATAGCAATGCCTTCGCCGCGGCCCTACAGAATCTTCTTGACATCGCCGTAACGCCGAATTAGCGTTACATCACCTTACGGAACATTTGTACCGTTTGGACCATGCGATCCATTTGTAACTGTTGTATTCGTCAAAGCATAGGATTTTTTGTCGTGACGGTCGCCGATCCCCGATTGGTTCTGAACTTGCGACGCGATGATTTGTATGGGTAGAGATTGAAGCTGGCAGAGTCCGGCAAACGCAAGGATGACGATGTTACCCATACCTGTATTTGCGGATGAGTCTTCAGGTGACATCTGAATTCCGGTCAGGATTAGAGAAGGTCTTTTCTGGAGGCAGGAAAATTATGTATACGTTCCGTAGGCGCTTCTTCATGCTTGGAATAGCTTCGCTGGTTGCGTTCGCTGCTATGACAACCACTGTGGCGGCGCAAACTGTTACCGGTTCTGTACGCGGCACGGTCGAGGACCAGAGCGGAGCGGTCATAGCCGGGGTGAATGTCACCGCCACGAACGTGGCGACCGGCGTGAAGACCAGCACCGTCACCAATCAGGCAGGCCTTTATAACATCCAGTTTCTTCCAATCGGGCAATACACGATCACCGTAACCAGCCCCGGCTTCAAAACTTCGTCCATCGGCCCACTCATGCTGGAAATTGACCAGATAGCCAAAATTGACACGAAGCTGCAGGTTGGCAATGCCACCACCACGGTCGACGTCTCCTCCGAGGTTTCGCCAATCCTGCAAACCCAGGACGCGACACTAGGATCGACGCTCTCTGGAAATACACTCAGCTCCTTGCCGCTGAATGGGCTGAATTACCAATTCGCTACCTTATTTGTGCCCGGTGCAGTCAATCCGAGCCTTGCATCCATGGGCGGCGCCGACGGCAACGAACGCAATACGGATTGGTATGGAACCCCATCGTTCAATGGGAATCGGGGGCAAGCCAACAACTACGTTCTCGATGGCGTCGAGATGAACGAGACGATGAATAACCTCTCGGCATACAACCCTGCCCCCGATGCCATCCAGGAGATGCGGGTTATCACGGGCAACGCGAACGCCGAGTATGGCAATGTCAACGGCGGCGAAGTCCTGGTCGTTACCAGAGGTGGAACGAATCGGTTCCACGGCAGCGCGTACGAGTACTTTCAGAACAACGCTCTCAGCGCGAACTCCTGGGCCAATAACTTTTCTGGCCTGCCTCTCACTAAATTTACGCAGGATCAGTTTGGCGCAACCATCGGTGGTCCGATCATCAAGAATAAGCTCTTCTTCTTTGGCGATTACTTAGGCTTCCGCTATCATTCCGGAGGCGCGGCAGCAGCCACAGTGCCGGACGCCGCTATGCGCACCGGGGATTTCTCGGAGCTCTTAGGCAGTCAATACGGAAACATTCAACTTTACAACACCCAGAACGGCGCCGGATTCTCCAATGCCACTCCGTATCCCAACAACCAGATTCCCATCAACAATCCTGTGGCAAAGTTCCTCTTTGCCAATCCGAACGTCCTTCCGCTGCCCAACGCGACACCCGTAGGCGGCCAGGGCGATCTGGATAATTATCACGGATTCAGCGAGGGCCAGACACACAACAATCAGGGCGATGTTCGGGTCGATTTCAAGGCAAGTTCCCGGGACGCTATCATGGGTCGCTATACCATTGGCGATGCCTACGATTTCATCTCGCATCCGGTTGCGGTCGTATATTTTCCGTCTACCAACGACTATCCTTTCCAAAACTTTGTCGCCAACTGGGTCCACACATTTTCGTCTTCGATGGTGAATGAATTCCGGGCGGGCGTATCGCGGACGGTGTGGGCACAGGCCATACCGTCCGATACCTCCGGTCTATTTGGGACAACCGGCGATTCGAAGGTTGGAATCCCGTTCCCCAACCAGGCATTCGCCGGATTTAGTCAAATGAGCTTCAGCAGCTATGAGAGCAACCTTGGAACGCAGGCGATCGCCAACGAGTTTCATGAGAACAATTTTTACTATGGCGACAACCTTACCTGGCAGCGCGGGGTCCACACTATCAAATTCGGAGTCCAGATCGTTCGCTATCAGCAGAACAGCTTCTATCCTGGCAATGCGGGCGCCCTGGGATCGTTCTCGTATAACGGGCAGTACACGCAAAATCCACTCGCTACGAGTTGCGGCAGTTCGGGCACCGCGGCCTGTCCCGGCTATGGCTTTGCCGATTTCGTCATGGATCAGTCTGACGGCGCCCAGGTGGGCGGCGTAGCTGGGCCCACCGGCCAACGCCAGTACCGCAATGCATACTACGCTCAGGATGACTGGAGAGTTCGGCCCAACCTGACCGTGAATTTGGGTCTCCGGTATGCCCATGACGAGCCCATCTACGAGGTAAACAATAAGGAAGACAACGTCAACCTCGCCAATCCTTCATTGGGCCTGGCAGGCATCGAGTTTGCCGGAGTGGATGGCAACAGTCGGGCTCTGTATAACCCGTATTATTTGGAGTTCATGCCGCGAGTCGGGTTCGCCCTGCAGGCCAATCCACGTTTCGTGATTCGTGGCGGCTACGGCATCACCGACAACTTCGAAGGCATGGGGTCAAATCTTAGATTGACGCAGAACGCGCCATTTTTGAGCAGCTTTTCATCCTTTCCAACGCCTCCCACGACAACCAACAATGGGAAGGCCCCTCTGGTGGTGGAAAACGGGTTCGCCGTAGCTCCCGGGAATGTCTCTGTGAGCTACTTCAATTTTAATGCCTGGAATCCGCATCTGAGACCGGCTTTGATCCAGCAGTTCAACCTGGCGTGGGAATTCCTGATCAACAACAAGACTTCCGCTCAGCTCGGGTATGTGGGGCAACTTGGCCAGCATCTGGTTGTGCCGCAGCAGGACGACCAGTACACGTCAACTGCCACGGGGTTTATAGCGAATGGCGATTGCAGCGGCACAATAGCGCCAGCGGCGCCTTTCTGCAACCTGGTTGGCAACGACGGGAACCTCTACGAAACAGAGTCTGAAGCTTACTCGAACTACCACGCAATGCAGGCCACCATTCATCGGCAGAATTCGAACGGGCTCGAATTCACCTTCAACTACACATGGGCCAGAGCGATGACGAACAACGCCGGATTCTACGGCGTTCACGGTGTTTCCGAACCTTCGTCGTTCTTCCAGGATGTCTACAATCCAAAGGGCGATTACGGGCCGGCGGGCCAGGACGCTCGCAACGCTTTCAACGGCTTTTGGATTTATAGCTTGCCTTTTGGGCGTGGACAGAGGTTCGGAGGCAATTGGAACGGGTTTACGGATGAGGCGATTGGCGGCTGGAAGTTCTCTGGTGATGTCGTCATGTATTCCGGCTTTCCTCTTACTATCAGCTCGCCGGAAAACTACTACGTGAATAGCTTCGCCGCACATGCGATCCACTTCAGGCAGCTACGCGCCATCCGCCGGACGACCCAGAACTGGTTTGGCACCGATCCATCCGCAGTCCCATGCCTGAATACCGACGCGGCTGGCAACACCATCGACAACGGTACCTGCGCATACGGCGCTGAATCGTATACCGGATTCGGGAACGCGCAAAACGGTTCTGAGCGCGCTCCCGGCTTCCGTCAGGTCGACTTGTCGGCCTTCAAAACCTTCAAGATCGTAGAGGGGCACACCCTCGAACTACGTTTCGAAGGCTTCAACGCCCTTAATATCGCTAGCTACGCACCGCCCAATACCTCTGTGTACTCTAACCAGTTTGGCCTGATTAGCGGCACGAATTCCTCTCAACGGATTATGCAGGCATCGCTGCACTATACGTTTTGATACCGAATCGGTAGTTGCTGTCTCAATTTTGATAGACGCAGCAAGCTACGATGCTCTTGGTGGATCGCTTGGAACAGAGCGAAAATGAATCCTTACACTTGAATTGAGTCAGGTTGTGGAGAAATTGATGGGAAGAGAATCGATGTCAAACTCATCGACTGAGGCGTGGAGATGATTGGCGATCGGTTGCGTGAACTAGGATTGTGACCATGCGGTTCTTTTCCTTTCTATCCTTCTTGGGGCTGCTGCGGGTTGTCTTGTGGACGGCCTCGGTGGCTCATGCGCAAGTTGTCGCGCCACCGCTGGCCTCGCTTCAGGCGCAGGTGCAGGCGATTGCGGCGGAGCATCACGGGGATGTTGCGCTGTTTGCCGAGAATCTGAAGACTCACGATACGGTGGCGATCTCGCCGGACACGCCGGTGCAGACCGCATCGGTGATCAAGCTGGCGATTCTGTATGAGGCGCTTGAACAGGTACGCAGCGGCAAGGCTCACTTCGACGATCGGATTACGTTGACGGCGGCGGACCAAGTGGCGGGTTCGGGGGTTCTGCTGTTCTTCGATGCGCCGCTGCCGCTGACGCTGAAGGATGTGCTGACGATGATGATCGTGATGAGCGACAACAGCGCAGCCAATATGGCGATCGATCATCTCGGGCTTGAGAATATCGACGATAGAATTGCGAAGTTGGGCCTGAAGGACACTTATCTTTACAAGAAGATCTTTACCCCGGCCCCTCCGGGAATGCTGATGCCGGCCGACCAGAAGCGGTTCGGTCTGGGCAAGACGACGGCGCGCGAGATGGCCGGATTGATGACGAAGATCGTGCGATGCGAGCTCGCTGAGCCGGGCAGCACACCTCGACCGGGCGATCCGGCGCTGTGCGATGTGGCGTTGAAGATGCTTCACTTGCAGTTCTACCGGAGCGCCATACCGCGCTATCTGGACGGTATGCCGGGAGCTACGAGCGGCTCGATTGCAAACAAGACCGGCTCGCTCGACGCGGTGCGGAACGATGTTGCGGCGATCTCGACGAAGAATGGAATGGTGGTCATTTCGGCCTTCACGTACAACAACAAGGATCGCTCCTGGGGAGCAGACCACGAGGCTGAGTTGACGATCGCCAAACTGGCCCGGGCGATCGTGCAGAGCTGGTCTCCAGACGGTTTGGCTGCGTGGCCAACTTCGCCTGGAGATGCTTCGCCCAAAGGAAAGTGACGAGCGGTTCAGCCTTTGCGGGAATACTGGCTAGCCCAGATCAGATATATGGCTGCCTGATAATTGCTGCATCTCTATATATGATGTAGCACTACGTGTCGTAGCGGCAGCGATTCTAGCGGTCCCCCCTCCCCCCGAATGTTGCGCAAAGTATTCATTATGAAAGGCTTATGTCCGTACCTTGGTGCAGAATAAGCCTGATTCGGTCAAAGTGCTGTAAACAGATGACTTAAAGAGAATGTGTTTTGGCTTCTTTCGCAAGTTGTCTATCCTTTAAGTATAGAGGAATGGGCGTTGTGATAGGACTCCCGTAAACCGCAGAAACATAGAGAGTTAACGCGTTTGGGGGCTTGACAAGGCTGCGGAGGGTTTGGAAATGGAAAGCTTGCCAGAGCTTCTCGATTGACCGAAATATCCCGTCGAGAGGTGAAAGGTCTGAAGATTCTCTCGATTTCGCCCTCCGGTGATGCATCGAGGCCGAATTTTAGCCAGGAGACGAACACGCAAGGGGTCTATATGGCGTTCCGACTGTGAGCCGGAAGGCGGTCCTCCCTGCGGCTGATATCCCGACTCGATCTGTCCGGGTACGCTTCGACCTCGGTTGGACCCAGCCAGCAAGATCCAGGGTGTAAAGGATGTCCAGGAACCTGACAGCTTCAGTTGCGCCTCTTCAAAAAGGGATATACCAATCTGAAGTTTGCTCTCAGGTGCCTCACTTTTCATGATCGGGCTGATTGCCTTTGCACTATGGGAGGCGCCAACGAGGTCAGAAGGTTGAGGTTGCGGATCAGAATGACTGGCAATGTCAGGAGTTTTACAGGTCGCTCTCGCGCGAACCTGGTTACAGTTTCCGCCGCTGGCGCGAGCGGGTTTATTTTGTTGACTACTCAAGACTCGCGCTGCTAGTGTTCGTTCGCTCTTCAAACAAAAAATATTGCGGGCTCGAATTTGACTCACCTTCTTGACTCATCTTATGGAGGCTTCACCCATGATCTCACGCAAGATATTCAAATCTGTTCTAGCCCTTCTCGTGCTCAGTTTCTCGCATGCATTGTTTGGGCAGGCCGTTAACGCAACTCTGCTTGGCACAATCACGGATTCCAGCGGTGCAACCGTCGCCGGTGCGAAGGTCACGGCCACCGAGGTGGCGACCGGCTTGATTCACCAGTCGGTGACGAACGAAAGCGGCAACTTCACCTTCCCAGATATGGAGCCTGGCACCTACAGCGTCACCGCCGAGGCGAAGGGGTTCAAGAAGGAGACGCATGAGAACATCGACCTTCCCACAAACACCTCAACGCGCGTTGATTTCAGCCTGGCTACGGGCAGCATGTCGGAGACGGTCGAAGTTACAACAGCCCCTCCCATGCTCCAGACAGACCGCGCAGACATCTCGACCAACATTGAGCAACGCCAGATTGCCGATCTTCCGCTTAGCAGCGGTAACAGCTTTCAGTCGTTGCTTAATACGGTTCCGGGGATGGCGCCTGTCGTCTTCAACAACTCGCAGTTCTACAACGCGAACAACGATCTGTCTGTGAACGCGAACGGTCAGTCTTCTTACGTCAATCTGTATCAGATTGAGGGTATCGACGATGACCAGCGCACCGGTATTCATATCATCCTCGTTCCGCCTGCGGCCGCGATCCAGAACGTGGACATCACGACCAACAACTTCGAGGCAGAGTTCGGCCGTGCAGTGGGAACCGTCGTCAACGTGACACTCAAGTCGGGAACAAACCAGTTTCATGGGACTGTGTTTCAGAACATGGAGAACAACGGGGTCAATGCTCGCAACTACTTCGCGACCGGTCCGAATGGACGCCTGGTCTACAACTACACGGGTGCTTCCATCGGGGGACCGATCCTGAAGGACAAGCTCTTTTTCTTCGGCGATTTTCTGCGCGTCTCTGATCACGAAGCCTCGACGGTGAACACGAATATTCCGTTCTATAACGCCCCTGGCGGCGTGCTTGACTTGAGTGGTTATAGCGGCCAGGTCTACGATCCGAATACGGGTGTAACAGCCAACTGCACAGGCGGAAGCGGCACAACGCCCGCTTGCGGCACCGGTCGCACCCCCTTTGCTGGCAACCAGATTCCCCTGAACAATTCCGGGATCAGCCCGATAGCTCTGACTGTTCTACAGAAGCTGGACGGCCTTGCAAGAAGCTCCCAGACGAACCTCGCGTCGGCTGCCTATATTGCAGGCAGGACTACCAACAACTTTTCGCAGAATTCGCCATTCAGCAAAGACTCTATCAGCTACGATATCAAGTCCGACTACACGCTTTCGCAGAAGAGCCACCTCAGCGGCCGGTTCAGCCATCAGACGACGAATACCTATCAGGCGCCGCTCTTTGGCTCGTTCCTCGGGGGCCCCACAGGCGGAGGGTTCGAAGCTACAGGTGTGGCGGCGGCGTATAGCACCGGTGTCAATTATGATCACGTCTTCTCGCCTACGTTGTTTACAGAAGCGCGCGTTGGTCTGGCCCATCTGCGTAATTCGGCACAGCAGACAGACTACGGAACTGACGACGCCAAGACCCTTGGGATTCCCGGCAACGGCCCCAACGGCACGGATAATGTGCCTACAAGCAGCGGGCAAGTTGCGTTTCAAGTCAGCAACTTCGCAGGCAACGGAGAGAATGGCACAGGGAATCCGCTTATCGGCTACTCGCAGTCGTTGCCCTGGCTGCGTGCCGAATCGAATATCGACTTTGCCAATAACTGGACGAAGATTCTCGGCAACCATTCGTTGAAGGCAGGCGCGGACGTTCGTCGGGTCCGCGACGACCTTCTGCAGGGAAATATCAATGCTGCCGCCGGAACTTTCTACTTCAGCGAAAATCAGACGTCCGCACCGGGTGCTACCCCGTTCAACGGCGCAGTCGTAGGGCAGGCCAACGATATTGCAAGCGTTCTGTTCGACGTTCCATATCAGGTCGGTCAGGATACGAACAGCACCTTCCCGTGCTATCGCCAGACGTGGCTCTTTTTCTTCGTCGCCGACAAGTGGCAGGCCACTCCTAAGCTGACAGTCGATCTGGGGGCGCGCTACGAACTGTACCCGCCAGCCACCCCGCGGAAACCCGGTGGCTTCGTCAACTACGACCCATCCAACAATCAACTCGTTGCCGCTGGATTAAGCGGAAATCCTTCCAATCTCGGCATGCAGACGGACTACAACAACTTCGCCCCGCGTCTCGGAGCGTCCTACCGCGTAACGGACACGACGGTTGTGCGGGCCGGATTCGGTGTGAGCTATGTCCCGTTCGTAGACAACTCCTACGCATACAACTATCCCATCAAGACGAGTACCGACTACACGAATACTCCGACCTACGGAACAGCCCTCAACCCGGCAGGCGGCGTGGTGAATTTTGTAACCGGTGTTCCTGCTACCCCAACCGTGGCTTTTACATCGAATGGAACGCTGACCGAGAGTGCGGCCAACGGCACTATCGGACTGGGCAACCTCTATATCCCGCTCAACTTCAAGAACGCGTATGTCTCGTCCTGGAACGCGGCGGTGCAGCAGGCGTTGCCGGGGGATATGTCGCTGCAGATTGCTTATGTTGCGAATCATGGCACTCGGATCGACGTCGCGCAAAACATCAACCAACCTACGATTTATGGTCAGAGCGCGGCCTACGACCCTCTCAAATTGGCCTTCGGCAAGACCGCGGGGGTTACAGAGTACTTTCTGGGCTACTCGACGAACTACCAGTCGCTTCAGGTCCAACTCACCCGGCGCTTTTCCAAGGGCTTTGCCTTTTCCTCTGCAGTAACCTGGGGCAAGGCGCAGAACTATCAGACAGGTCCGCAGGACGGCAATCTAATGTTTTGGAGCGGGCCTGTGCACCGGAACTACACCATAGCTGACTTCGACCGCAGACTCAACTATGAGCAGACCATTACGTACGAACTGCCCGGCGGGCGCGGTCACCGATACTTCAACTCCGGCATCGGTTCCTATGTTCTGGGCGGATGGAAGACCTCGGCCATCATTTCCGCGCTCTCGGGTTTGCCGTTCACGATTTCAACAACAAGTGCAACGGGAGGAACGACCCAGACGGTCAACGAGGTTGCCCCGTTCAACGTCACCCACAGTGTCAGTGGAGCGGGCAATACCGCGTGGTTCAACCCGGCTTCGTTTGCTGCGCCTCCCGCTTGCGTCGCCTATTCCGCCAGCAATCCCGTTGCATGCCCGGTCGGGAATACTCAGCGCAATCAATTCCGCGGCCCCGGCTACTTCTCGGACAACCTCTCGCTCTTCAAGAACTTCCCCTTCTACCGCGAGTCGTCTCTCCAATTGAGTGCGGATGCCTTCAACCTGACCAATACTCCTGCATTCGGTCTGCCTAATGGAACGCTTGGAAGCAATCTCGGAAAGATTACGGGCACCCTCGGCAGCGGCGTTGGCAATGTCAACGGTGTCGGCGGTCCGCGTGTGCTTCAGGCGGCGGTGAAGATAACTTTCTAAAGCTGACCAACGTACACTGGTCAGTGTCCGAATCCTCTTCGGGTGCCCCGCTTCTTGCTTCGAGATGTGGGGCATCGCGCGAAGGTCTCGCATTGATGTACATGCCGTGCAACTTGCAAGGAAGAAAAAGAGGAATTCCAGTTATGAAGGATGTTTCGAGGCGACAGTTTGTGGGAGGTGTGGCTGGAGTAGGCGCCTCATTCTCTTTTCCGATGCGCGCATGGGCCGTAGGTTCGAATTTCAAAATAGCTGTGATCTCGGACGAGATTTCGCAGGACTTCGATCACGCGTGCTCGGTGATCGCGAATGATTTCGGCCTGCACTGGGTGGAGCTTCGCGAGATGTGGGGGAAGAATCTTCAGGCTGTGTCGGATGCAGAGATAGCGGAGGCGCAGAAGATCCTGGCCAAATACAGCTTGCGGGTTACCGATATTGCGAGTCCCCTCTTCAAGGTCGACTGGCCGGGGGCGCCCAAGTCGAAGTATGGCTCAAAAGAGGATATGCATGGAGCGACCGATGCTGCCTACAAGCAGCAGGACGAGGTGGTTGAGCGTTCCATCTCACTGGCCAAGCAGTTCAAGACTGACAAGATTCGCTGCTTCGACTTCTGGCGCCTCGATGATGTGGCTCCGTATCGCGCGGCAATCAACGAGAAGCTTCGCTCTACCGCGGAGATCATCGACAAGCAAGGGCTTCTTCTCGTGCTCGAGAACGAGTTTGCCTGCAATACTGCGACGGGCCGTGAAGCCGCGAAGACCCTTGCTGGCATTCCGTCACCCCACCTGGCGCTGAACTGGGATGCAGGAAATGCTGTGATGCGGGGCGAGATGGATGCCTTTCCCGGGGGGTGGGACAGCCTGCCGAAGGATCGTATTCACCATTGCCACTGCAAGAATGCGATCAAGGACGCGACCGGCAAGATCGTATGGTCGCCTGTCGATAAGGGGTATGTCGATTGGACCGCGCAGTTCCGCGCGCTGAAACAGGCCGGTTACCGCGACGCCGTAAGCCTGGAGACGCACTGGCGTGGCGCCGGCACGCCTGAGGCCTCCACGCGTATCAGTTGGGCTGGCATGAAACGGGCGCTACAGGATTCAGGTACCCTTTAAGTATGAACACCGATCTATATCTTCTGCGGGGGAACATGCTGTGTTGGCTTGAGACGCCAAGGAGCTGAATCTCTGTCTTAGTTTGTGTCACCTCACCCACGATGTCGAAGGCTCCGCCGAACTGAAAGGGTTCAGACATCGGTTGCTTCAAAGGAGAAAAATGGTCACTCGACGTGAGTTTATCGACACGCTGGCAGTAAGTGCAGCGGGGTTGGCTATCGGATCAAGCGCCAAGAGCTACGGGCAAATTCTGGGCTCGAACGGACGCCTCAACTTTGCGGTCATTGGTCTCAATGGGCGTGCCTATGCTCATCTTTCCGCGTTGAAGGCCAATAAGGAAACGGCCCGGATCTCGCACGTCTGCGACGTGGACAGCAACACTCTCAAAAAGTTTGCTGACAATGTGCAGCAGGAGATGGGCTATGCGCCCACGACCGACAAAGACTTCCGCCATATCCTGCAGCAGAAAGACGTGGACGCAATCACGATCGCCACTCCCGATCATTGGCATACTCCGATGGCCATCGCTGGGCTACAGGCGGGCAAGCATGTCTATGTTGAGAAACCGTGCAGTCATAATCCTGCCGAGGGAGCGCTGCTGGTCCAGGCGCAGCAGAAGTATCAAAAGCTTGTGCAGATGGGGACACAGCAACGGTCATCGCCTCATACCATTGAGATCGTCGGAAAGATTCATGATGGCCTTATTGGCAGGGCGTACTTCGCCAAGGCCTGGTACAGCAACGTAAGGAAGTCGATAGGGACAGGTAAGGAAGTGCCAGTGCCTCCGCAACTCGACTGGGACCTGTGGCAGGGCCCGGCGCCGCGCGTTGCCTATAGGGACAACGTGCAACCGTATAACTGGCACTGGTTCAAAACGTGGGGCACCGGCGAGACGCTCAACAATGGCACCCACGAGGTCGATGTCTGCCGATGGGCGCTTGGCGTCGACTTCCCGCACCGAATCACTTCCACGGGTGGAAGATACCAGTTCAAAGACGATTGGCAGTTCTACGACACGCTGATGACCAGTTTCGACTACGACGATAAGATGATCTCGTGGGAGGGCAAATGCTGCAATGGAATGAAGTATTACAACCGAGATCGCGGGTCGACGATCGTGGGGACAACCGGGACGGTGCTGGTCGATCGTGATGGTTACGAGATATACGATCTCAAAGGGAATAAGACGAGCGAATTCAAGACTGGCAAGGCGACCTCATCTTCTGACCTTACCGGCCGCGATTCGATGACCGATATGCATTTCGCCAACTTTATCGCGGGAATCCGCAAGGGAGAAAAGCTCAACGCTCCCGTCTCCGTAGGAAACGTCGCTGTCACGATGCTTCAACTTTCCAACATCGCGTGGGAGGTAAACCGCGAGTTGCGGCTCGACACCAAAGATGGACAGATCCAGAACGACGCGCAGGCCATGAAGATGTGGGGACGAGAGTACGAGAAAGGCTGGGCGCCGCACCTCTAGGATTGTTTCGGGGATGCTGGAATGGTTTGCCGCCGACTGCTGCTCAGAGCCGGCGGCGAATTTCTCTTTTGTCACGAATGCACCATGGCCGCACCCTGAAGTGGCCAATGTCCTTCGTGCTATTAGGTGGCGTGAGTACGGGGTATTGATGTCCGGCGAAATCTTGGAAAATTTCTCGTGGGGTGCTCACGGCAGAGCGCAAAGAATGCAGATTG
>JGI12635J15846_10002524_pt1 | contig 16045 bp, 10 predicted proteins | sample BlaSpr_A8_OM2_M2_FD_15846 | JGI IMG/M metagenome (IMG submission 15846) | reverse complement strand
CGGGCGAGCCGGCGCAGCCTGCGCCGGCAAAGAAAAAGTCCGGCCGGAAGGACTCCGCGGCTCCCGCCCAACGCGCAGTCACGGTCCCTTACCCTGCATTTCCGCGTGAGGAGCCGGGTCAGCGCGTGCGGTTTTGGGCGCACGTGTTGGGTTGGTTGGGCCGCTCCGGCTGGATGTCCTTTCAGCGCCTGCCGCGATGGCTGCGGATTTGCATCTACGTGTGGGTGGCGATCCTCGCGATGTCGCACGGATGGTCTCCGGGATCGGACGATCGATCGGAGATTTCGCATGCTGACGCCAAAAAGCTCAAGGCCATCGCCGACACTTACCGCGGCAGTACGAATCCGGGGGACGTCGCAAAGCTCGGCGCGCAGATTGCCAGAGAATTCTCCGACAATGCGGCGCCGAGCGGCGGGCGCCACGCCGTGCTGGCGATACCTTTTGCGGCGCCGGGCAGCGATCCGTCCGCGGAGAAGCTCGCCGATGCGGCCTTCGCCCAAACCTATGGCAGGCTCTCGGTGTCGCACCACGGCGAAATCGGCCTGGATAAGGACGCCTTGGCGTCGGACGATGCAAACGCCCCGTTGGCCCGCGCCCGCGCAAATCACTCGGCTTATGTGGTGTACGGTTCGGTCCGCTCGCGGGCCTCCGCCCAGGTACTGGCCGTGACCGTCGCCAAAGTCGAAGACGGCTCGGTCATTTGGACGGAGTCCTATCCGGTCGCGACCGCAGATCCCACGAAGATCGCGGAGGAAGTCGATTCCAAAGTACCGGCCTCGGCGCCGGACGACGACTAGTCACTGGGTGCTCAGCGCTCCTTGAATGAATATCCGACCGTGAATCCGACCGTTCGCGGTTGGGACACGACCGCCTGATATCGGTTGCCGAAGATCGCCGGATCGGAATACGCCGAGATACCGAGAGTGTTGGTCACATTGTTCACGTACACCGAACCCATCCAGTGTGTGTGGGTATACGTCAGCCGCGTATCGAGCATGGTGTAGCCGGCCACCGTCGGCACCGTGGCCGACAGCGCGGGAATGACGTCGCTCTGATAGTGCGCATTGATGGCGTAGAGGAACTCCCCGCCCGCGAACGGCATATGTCCGTACTCGAGGCTCACGGCCAAGCTGGATTTCGGGGTCCCGGGAAGGGGCGAGCCGAGCGCGGGCGGCGGAACGGAGACATTGGGGCTCACGAATAAAGGGTTCAGGGAGGTCAGCTTGGTCTGGTCGTAGGTGTAGTCGATCTGTGCGGCCAGGTGTTGGGTGAGGCTGGCGTAGATCTCGGTCTCTATACCCCGGCTGAAGGCCTCGCCAATGTTCAGCGAGGCGGGCAACACCAAGGGTGTCAGCTGCACGCCTTCCTGGATATTGTGCCATTGAATGTCGTAGATCGCGGCCGAATAGCGGAGGCGATTCGCGAGCGTGCCCTTCACCCCGATCTCGTAGTTATCCGCGGTATCCGGCTGCAATCGGGTGAGTGCCGGCGGCGTGACGTAATTCTTTCCGGTGGTCGGATCTATCACCGCCTCGCTCGGCGGCAGCGCGTTGACGCCGCCGCGGCGAAATCCTTGCGACCAGGTCGCATAGACGAGATTGTTCTTGTCGAGCTGATACGACGTATTGATCTTCCACAGCGCGCGGCGCCATTCATCGCTGAGCGACTCGTTGGCGGCGAACGCAGGCCCATCGAACAGAAGTCCGGTCTGCTGCGACTGACTCAGTGTCTGCTTGAACAGCCGCGTGCCGCCGGTAAGGCTCCACGCATCCGTCAGGTGCCAGGTGAGCTCGCCGAAAATCGCCAGGTCCTTGAAGCTGGTTTCGAAGTCGCCGATGTAGGCTTGGTCCTTCTGCAGCGGAATGCCGTCGACCTCCGTCGTTCCGGTCTCCGGCCCGTACTCGCCGAAGCCGCATTGCGACGGATTGACGCCGGAATTATCCGGCTGTGTCCCGCCGGCGGCCGTACACGCGTTGTAGAAATCGTTGTAGCCGGGGTAGTACTCGTGTTCCTGAATGTAGGTCTGCTGGCGCTTGAAGAACGCGCCCGCCACCCAATCGAACATGCCGCCGGTTTTCGATGCGAGGCGAAGCTCCTGCGACCAGTTCTTGTCGTCGAGCTGGTCCTCGCCCTGGACGAACGAGCGCGGGTTTTGTCCGTAGAAATTCTGATAGAAAAAGAAATTCGTGTACAGCGCCGTCAGATCGTCGTTGGTCTGATTGTTGTGGTGCGCGAAGGAACTCGCGGAGGTCATGGTGGCGAATCCCAGATCGTACTCGAGCGTCAGCGCCACCAGATCGACTTTGTCGCGGGTGGTCTCGAGGCTGTTGGTGGCCGACGACAGGGAATCGACGCCGGGCGGCACCGGCGCGGTGTAGAGCTGCGGCACCAGCGGCGGCGTCGTGCCGGCGGGCTGGTTGGCCGCGCGGATCGGTTGGTTATAGGCAAGTGAAGTCGTCGCGACGTAGGGAAACCCGCCCGCGCTCGCCACTTGATAGTAGTAGGAAAGCTGGGCGTGGAAGTCCTCGTTCGGCTTCCACAGTGCCGCCACCCTCGCGGTACGGTACTCGTAGGAGTTCACCCCGTCTTCCGCGTATTTCAAGGGAGGACTGGTCAGCGGACTCGCGGGATTCGCGGCCACCGGTGCGCCGGCGGAGTTCAGCACGTAGAGATTCGGCTGGTTGATGAATCCTGCATCGTCCGTGTAGCTGGCATTCAAACGTACCGCGAAAGTCTCGGTCACCGGCAGATTCAGCATGCCGCTCACATCGTCGTTGACGGAGTGCGTGTGCGCGGTCTTGCTGAGACCGGTCTCGACCTTCGCGTCGAAACCGCTGGGATCGGGCGCGTTCTGCACGAAGCGAATGGTGCCGCCGAGCGACCCGGAGCCGTAGAGAGTGCCCTGCGGGCCCCGAAGGATCTCCACATGGTCGAGATCCTGCAGGCGCAGATTGACGAACAGCGGCGTCTCGTCCACATAGGTCGCCACCGGCGGAACAACCGGCGAGGCGAGCGCGAGCTGGCCGGCAGTCGCCTCGCTGTTCAAGCCGCGAATGATCAGCGTGCTCCCGTTCACTCCGCCGAACGGCCCCTTGTCGGTGAAATTGACGCCCGCCATCGAATGCGCGAGGCCGGCAATATCCTGAATGCCGGCTTGATCGAGCGCCGCGCCCGACACCGCGGTGATGCTGATCGGAAGATCCTGCGCCGAGACGGCGCGCCTGCTCGCGGTCACGACGACCTCCTGCAGAGCGTTGTCGTCCGTGGCAGCCGCCGCGTCGATGCCGAATGCCCGCGCTCCGTACAAAGCAGTCATCACGGCAGCGGTCAGTGTGCTCACCGCTCCGATCGGGCGTCGCAGCCGCCGATCCATGCCGGGAAATCCTCTTTGTGCGCGCGAAACTCGTGGCATCAATCATCCCTCCCATTCATTTATTGAAATACGGCACGCCGTTCATCGACGTTTTGATCATCAGTGGCTCGAGCGCCGCGAACGATCGTCCCGCCCGCATATCTACGATGCGTTCATGTTCGCGATTGCGTCGATGAATCTCTTATGACACAGATTTTTTAAAAGAAAAAATAATTTTCACTTCATCGCGAGTTGCACGGCGTTGGTGCGCTTCACGGCGGACAATAAAATCGGTGCGCTATTAAAGTGCTTTATTTATGGGATATTCGTGCGATCACCCGATGCACGAGAAATCGTGGAGCAGCGCGCGCCCGGCTCGTGCCGAACGCATCGCTTGGATGCGCACCGCGCTGCCGATGAACTCGCATGGTGCGGAACGCGCGCGACATTTTCGTGCGCAATCGCCGCAGCGATGCTCGGCGCGAGACGCCGGGCGCGGTGAATCACGCCATTGGTGCGCGAATCGACCGCGCCGATGCGAGTGCCCGCGTGAATTTCAGCGATGTCCGAGAATGACAAAGAGCGGCGTTGAAAAGCAAATAGAAAATCGCCGGGCGCGACCGCTGCAAAAAGCGGTTCGGCCACGAGTCGGCGTCAGTGCGCCGATGCGCTCAAGAGGCGGTGAGTGACGGTAATGTCTGTCGTCGATGCCCTTTGAGAGGAATGTCGTAGGTGATGGTCGCGCCGTAGCGGTCCGGCGCTTGGCTGTCTCGGCGCACCTTGTCGAATACCAGCAGGCGCGTGCCGAGATAGAAGCTCTCTTGCACGTCGTGGGTGACCATGACGATGGTCATCTTGTTCAAGTTCCAGAGCTTGAGAATGAGCTCGTGCATGTCGGCGGTGACGCCGGGATCCAGCGCCCCGAAGGGCTCGTCCAGCAGGAGGATCTTGGGCTGGCAAATCACCGATTGCGCAATCGACAGACGTTGCTGCATGCCGCCGGAAAGCTGTGCCGGATATTTGCCGCGCGAGGCGCCGAGACCGACGGCCTCGAGGAGCTCCTCCGCCTGCGCGACGGCGGCGCGTCGCCGGGCGCCGAGCAGGCGCGCGAACACAGGGGAGGCGTGTAATTCGAGGCCGAGCAACAGGTTCTGAATGACGGTCATGTGCGGGAACAGCGAGTAGCGCTGAAATACGATGCCGCGATCGGGCCCGGGTTCGCGAGGCAGCGGCTCACCGTCGATCAGAAATTCGCCGCGGCTCGGCGTCTCGACTCCCAAGAGCATGCGCAGGAACGTCGTCTTGCCGCAGCCCGAGGCACCGATGATGGTGACGAACTCGTGATCGCCGACATGCAGATTGACGTTCTCGAGCACGACCTGGCTGCCGTATTCCTTCCAGAGCCGCTTGACGGTGATCTGCGTCATGAAGAACGGCTCCTCATGCCCAGGGGAAGGCCTTGGAGCGCAGCAGTCGAAGCAGCGCATCCATGGTGAAGGCGAGCAACGTGATCCATGCGACGTAAGGCAGGATCACGTCCATGGCGAGATAGCGCCGCACCAGGAAAATGCGGTATCCCAGGCCGTCGGTGGAGGCGATCGCTTCCGATGCGATCAGGAACAGCCACGCGGCGCCGAGCGAGAGGCGCAGTGCATCGATGAGCCTCGGCCAGGTTTGGGGTAGCACCACGCGGAGGATCAATTGCCAGGTGGAGGCGCCGAGCGTCTGCGCCTTGATCATCTGTTCCGGCGGCAGCTCCTGCGTTCGCAAAGTGAGGTCCCGCACGATCACGGGTGCGACTCCGATGATGATCAGCAACACCTTGGCAAGCTCGCCGAGGCCGGCAACGATGAAGAGAATCGGCAGGACCGCGAGCGGCGGTATCAGCGACAGGGCCGCCACGAAGGGTGCGAGCGTTGCGCGAAGATAGGGGATCACTCCGATGGCAACGCCGAACGCCACCCCCAGCAGCGCGCTGACACCGAGCGCGACGAGAAGCCGTTTGAGGCTGGCGGCGGTGTCGGCCCACAAAAGGATATCGCCGGTGCGCTCGTCCTCCTCGAGCGCATAACGATGAATGGTGGCGGCGAGCGTCGCCGGCGACGGCAGCAGCTTGTCGCCGGGGTTGGCGACCAGGCGCGCACTCGAGCAGGCGAGATAGGCGGCGATCAGCAGCACGAAGGGCATCATGCTCAACACGAGCATGCCGCCTCGAGTGGGTCGCTGATTGACGAGACGCCGCACGGATGCCTCCCGCTACAATTGCCCGTTCTCAGCCATCTGCGTGAGCTTCACGTCGAAGCGCATCTTCAGGTTGCCCGGATCGCCGAGCGCCTTCCCGCCGGGAAATTGAATCCCCACGGCGTCGGGAGTACCGGCGCCCTGCCCCAGCAAGCCATGATCGAACGAGAACCGGCGCACCAGATCCATGGTCTTGACGAGGCCGTCGCTGGTCGTGAACGCATACGCCTCGGCCGGCGTACCAAAGAGATGCGTCGTGGCGAGCTGGGAATCGAATCCCGCGGAGTCGGTGCCGGACGCCTTCGCCATCGCCGTCAGCGCGGCCTTCGAGGCGGGATCACCCCGAAGCATCAGCGCCAGCGTTTCGTACCAGGCGCCGATCAGTGCCTTACCCAGCTTGGGATTGGCCGCGAGAACGGCGGTATTGACCACCATCAAATCCAGAATCTCGCCGGGTATCTTGCTGGAATCGAATACCAGTTGCGCCTGCGGCGCGGCCAGTATCGCGGCGAGCTGCGGCTTCCAGGCGACCGCGGAGGTGGTCGAGGGCGCGCTGAACGCGCCGACGATATCGGCGTCCGAGGTGTTGACCACCTTGATATCGCGCTCCCGCAGTCCCACCGTGCCGAGCGCGCGTACCAGGAGATAATGCGACACCGAGAGCTCGACCAGGTTGATTTTCTGGCCTTTGATGTCGGCGAGCTGCTTGCCCTTGCCTTTCAATACCACGCCGTCGTTGCCGTTGGAGAAGTCGCCCACGATCAGTGCGGTCGAGTCGACCCCGCCGGCGGCCGGAATCGTGAGCATGTCCATGTTGGTCATCGCGCAGGCGTCGAATTGGCCGGCGGTATATTGGTTGATCGATTCGACGTAGTCGTTGATTTGGGTGAGCTTGATCTTGATGCCGTACTTGTCGGCCCACTTCTTCAAGATGCCGCTGCGATCGGCATAGTCCCACGGCATCCACCCCACGTAGATGCTCCAGGCGACATTGAACGAGGTTCGCTCGGCGGCCGGAGCGTGCGGCGCCAAGCCGGTGAGCGCGAGCGCACCGAGCAGCGCCGTGAGTTTCAGAGTGAAGTAACGACCTCGAAGCATTGATCCGCCTCCTCGATTCAACCAATCACGCTACGGCCTGCCGGTTGCCATGAGACAACACCGCAAGCGTCTGACCGAACAGCACCGTCCGCCCTTCCGCGGCGCGCAGTTCCACGACGATTCCGTCCGCAGGTGCGGACACCGGAATCTCCATCTTCATGGATTCCACCAGCACCAAGGTGTCGCCGGCCCTGACGCTTTGTCCCTCCGCGCAAGACACTCGCCAGACGCTGCCGGTCACCGGGCTGATGACCGCCACGCAGTCTTCCGGGAGCTCTTCCAACGCGGCCTCGGCGGGGACGTCCGGAACGTCTGCGGAATAGCCGCTCTGGCCGCTCGCACGCCAGCGCTCGCGCTCCGCTTCGAAGGCCGTCTGCTGGCGTGCTTTGTGAGCAGCGATGCTGTCCCGGTTCGCAGCCAGAAATCCACGGTAGTCGCGCAAGCGAAAGCTGCTGTCCTCGAACTCGAGGTGTGCACGGCCGTGCAGAAAATCCCCGCGGAATTCCAGCAGCTCCCGGGCGCTGACCGGGTAGAAGCGGATTTGATCGAAGAATCGCAGCAGCCAGGGCCGCCCGCCGCGAAACTCGCCCGTGACCTTGAAAGTGTTCCACATCTGGCAGGTGCGGCCCACGAATTGGTAGCCTCCCGGACCTTCCATGCCGTATACGCAAAGGTATGCGCCGCCGATCCCCACCGCATTCTCCGGGGTCCAGGTGCGCGCCGGATTGTATTTGGTGGTGACCAGGCGATGACGCGGATCGAGCGGCGTCGCGACCGGAGCGCCGAGATACACATCGCCTAGGCCGAGCACGAGATAGCTCGCGGCGAACACGATGCGCTTCACCTCATCGATGCTGTCGAGTCCGTTGATCCGGCGGATGAACTCGATGTTGCTGGGACACCAGGGAGCATCGGCGCGAACCGATTGCATGTACTTCGCGATGGCGAGCTGGGTGGCGTCGTCGTCCCAGGACAGCGGCAGTTTGACGATACGCGAGCGAATGTCGATGTCGTCGAGCGCGGGAAGCGACTGTTGAGCGGCCGTCAGCACGGAGACCAAGCGATCCTCCGCCAGAATCCGCCGGTCGTAATGCACCTGCAGGGAGCGAATGCCCGGCGTCAAATCGATGATGCCCGCGAGCTTCTGGGTGTCGAGCCAGGACATCAGCGCGTGCGCGTGCAGGCGTAGCTCGAAATCGAGAGCCATCGGCCCGAATTCGACCAGCAGACAGGAATCACCGGAACGACGGTAGACGATTTGAGGCCGTCCCGGCTGCTCCGGCGACTGGCCGAGGATGGGTGAGATCGAGCCCGGCCCAGTGCCCGGCGCCGTGCGCGGCGCGAGCTCGAACGGAGCGCCCTGCAGACTGTCGAGGGCGGCATCCTGCGCAGCCTGCAGTTCAGCCGCTTCGCGGGGCGTCAGGCGCCGGAACCGCACGCGGTCGTCGGGCCGAAGCTGTCCGAGCTTCCACAATTCGGCAATGACCACGGTGACGGGACATACGAAACCGCCGAGCGAGGGACCGTCGGGACCGAGAATGACCGGCATGTCGCCCGTGAAGTCGACCGCGCCGACGGCGTACGCCGTGTCGTGAATGTTCGAGGGATGAAGTCCCGCCTCGCCACCGTCGCTGCGGGCCCAGGTGGGCTTGGGTCCGATCAGCCGAACACCGGTGCGATTGGAGTTGTAATGCACCGTCCAGCCGCTGGCGTAGAAGGTCTCGATATCGCCGGCCGTGAAAAAATCCGGCGCGCCATGCGGCCCATCGAGAACGCCCAGTTCCCATTCCGCGGCGATGCGCGGCATCAGCGCTCGCGGAATCGATTGCGGCGCCGCGGGGCCCTGATCTGCCGCTGGCGCAGCCCCGACGTGCAGCACGTCCCCGGCGAGCAACGCGCGTCCGCCGTGGCCGCCGAATCTACCCAAGGTAAAAGTGGCCCGGCTTCCCATGTAGAGGGGCGCATCGAATCCGCCACGAATCGCGAGATAGGAGCGGCAGCCGCCGCTGCGCGGCGCACCGATCCGCACGGTGGCACCGGGTGCCACGGCGACCGGCGACCAATAGCTCAGCGGTACGCCGTCGACATCGGCCGAGCTCTCGGCGCCGGTGAGACAAATGACTGCACCGGTGTTGAACTTCAGCGTCGGCCCGGACAGGGTGATCTCGAGTGCCGCGGCATCGGACGGATTGCCGACTGCGCGATTCGCCAGGCGGAACGACCAATGATCCATCGGTCCCGACGGCGGTACGCCCACGTACCAGTAACCGAGCCGTCCCGGATGGTCCTGAATGGTCGTCTGGGTCCCGGCGCTCAGCACTTCGATGGTTCGCGGAGCGTAGGCGAATCCGTCCAGCGCGCGAGTGGTCAAGCCGCCGCCGGCGAACGCCTCGCCGGCGACGAAGGTTCGTAGATACTCGAGGTTGCTCTCGATCCCGTCGATGCGCGTGTCGTTCAAGGCCCGGCGCAGCGCAGCCACGGCGGCCGCGCGATCGGCACCGGACACGATGATCTTGGCGAGCAGCGGATCGTAATGAGGAGTGACCTCCGTGCCATCCTCGATCCACGTTTCGATCCGGGCGCCGGGCGCGAAGCGGACTTGCGTGAGCAGCCCCGTGGTGGGCGTGAAATTTCGCGCCGGGTCCTCCGCGTAGATGCGCACCTGGATCGAGGCGCCGTGCGCAGCGGCCGCCGTCAACTCGGCGCTCTCGTTCGCCGCTAGCCGAATCATCCATTCGACGAGATCGACCCCGGTGACTTCCTCGGTGACGCAATGCTCCACCTGCAGCCGCGTGTTGACCTCCAGAAAATAGAATTCGAGGCGCTGCGCGTCGTACACGAACTCTACCGTGCCCGCGGACCGGTAGCGGACCGAACGTCCGAGACGCGCGGCGGTCGCGTGCAGGCCGTCGCGTACGGCATCGGAAAGCCCCAGGGCCGGGGTCTCCTCGATCACTTTCTGGTGCCGGCGCTGAATCGAGCAGTCGCGCTCGCCCAACGTGATGACCTCGCCCGAGCCGTCGCCGAAGATCTGCACCTCGATGTGGCGCGCCCGCTCGACATAGCGCTCCAGGAACACGCCGCCGCCGCTGAAATTCTTGCGCGACAGCCGTTCGACCGTATCGAGCGCAGCCTCCAGGTCGGACTCGCGCCGAACCAGCTGCATGCCGATGCCGCCGCCGCCCGCCGAGCTCTTCAGCATGACGGGATAGCCGATTCGCGCCGCTTCGCGTTTGGCCGACTCCAAGTCCGCGAGCAACCCGCTTCCGGGGAGCAGCGGCACGCCCGCGCGCGCGGCCATGGCGCGCGCGGTATGTTTCAGGCCGAAATCCCGGATCTGAGCCGGCGTCGGACCGATGAACGCGATCCCCGAAGACTCGCAAAGCTCGGCGAATTCGGCGTTCTCGCTCAAGAAGCCGTATCCCGGGTGGATGGCCTGCGCACCGGCCGCGCGGGCCGCCTCGATCAGCGCGTCCGCTCGAAGGTAGCTCTGCGCCGCCGGCGCCGGACCGAGGCGCATCGCTTCATCCGCCTGCAGCACGTGCGGAGCATGGCGGTCGGCATCGGAGTAGACGGCAACCGATGCGATGCCCATGCGCTGGAGGGTGCGGATGATGCGGCAGGCGATCTCCCCGCGGTTGGCGATGAGGACCTTACGAAACATCCGCATCCCAGATCAGGATTTCCAAGGGCGTCGGGTTGTAGGCGTTGCACGGATTGTTGAGCTGCGGGCAATTCGAGATGAGCACGAGCACGTCCATCGCCGCGGACAGCTCGACGTATTTTCCGGGGCCGCTGAGGCCGTCGGCGAAGGTCAAGGCGCCGTCCGCGGTCACGGGAACGTTCATGAAGAAGTTGATGTTGTGGGTGAGATCGCGCTTGGTGAGACCGAACCGCTCGTTCTCGGCGACCGCGAGCAAGTAGCTGTCGCGGCATGAGTGCATGGTCCGCTTCTCGAGCGCGTAGCGCACGGTGTTCGACTCGGACGCGCAGGCGCCCCCCAACGTGTCGTGCCGTCCCACGGTATCGGCGACGATATGGGCCAAGGGGCGAGCAGCGGTCGACAGAAGTGCCGAGCCGACGCTCAGGTAGACGTTGCGCTGCGCGCGCAGCGTGTCCACGCAGGAATATCGCTCGGCCGGATCGGCTGCTGAGAACAGCAGCGTGTCGGCGGCTTGGTTGCCCTCGACGTCCACGATCCGGAATCGCTGCCCTTCTCTCACGAGATCGAACCAATAGTCTCCCGCCGGAATGACCCGACGGTAACGGGCCGAATCCGCGGATAGTGCACTCTCTTTCAGCATGTCCCGCCGCCCCCTGGCGGGCAGCCGCACTGCCGATAGAGACGGTTGTTCTCGAAGCCGCGCATATTCTCCTCACAGGCGTTCAAGCAGAAGTCGTCGGCCTCGACCGGCGGAGCGTGGCGTAGCTCCAGCGCGATCGGAGCCCTGGGATATTCGGCCGCCGGGTTGAGCGGGTGTGGGCAGGTATGCAGCAGCACCAGCGTATCCATCTCGAAGCGCAAGTGGACGAAGGCGCCCCTGCGTGAGCCGCCAGGGTCGAAGGTCATGTCGCCGGCGTGGTTCGTGCAAACCTTGCTGAACCAGTTCACGTTCGCTGCCAGATCGCGGCGGCCGAGACCGAACTTACCGGCCTCGACCAGGAAGGCGTCGTGCCCGTTCTGGCACCAGTCGTTGCGATATTGCTGGTAGCTCTTGAGGCCCCAGCGCTCCTTCACCAGAGCGCGGTTGGAATTGCCGCAGACCGTGTCGTGCCAGCCGGCCGTGTCCTCGACGATGGAGCAGAAAATGCGCCCCATATCGGAGTACAGGCAGTGCCCGCGGGTAAGCTTGAACGTGTGCTGACACTTCAACGTATCCGGCGCGTTATAGCGCTCGAGGGGGATCAAGGGGTTGAAGAACAGCATTCCCACATTCGCGCCGCCCTCGAGATCGACGAGGCGCATCAGCGTGCCCGCGCGCACGGTCAACGACCAGTGCTTTCCACCCTCGAGACGGGTGCCGTAGATCGGCAGCCCGTCGGCGGGTGCGCTGGTGTGCGGATGATTCATGTGCGAAGCCTCCTCTGTTCGAAGGCCTGGCTGAGTCGGGCTCATCCCCTGCGCGGAGACCATCCCGAGGTAGCGTGAGCCTCCTCGACATTGATCTCCCGGGCTTTTATCCCGCCGTGTATCCCTGCCGACGGAGCATCGACGCTCCCCCGCCAAGGACTGCCTCTCTCGGACCAGACACCCGTAAACACGAGCCGGAACCCTAGACGCACATTTCCCGCTGAATGGAGCAAGTGTTGTGCCAAGTCCGCGCGGTGTGAGCCGTTCGTGCACAATCGCCGCGAAAGCCCCTGAAGTTGCAGTTCGACGCCGCCGCCTCGACCCGCGGGAGTCCGTTCGCGTGGCATCGCAACTGCACTGCAAGCGTGCAGATACGCCGGCGCGCGCCCCACGATTGCGCGCATCGGGAGCTCGAGTGCGTGGTACACATCGCTCGCGGTATAGTCGGCGCATGGCGTCTTCGCGAAGTTTCCTGATCTCCGATCTGCTCAACGCGTACCGCAGCGAGACTCTCACGCCCACGCAGGTCGTCGAAGAGGCGATCAGACGCGCCGACCGTGCGCCCGACCTCCATATCTGGATCACGCGACGAAGTCGCGCCGAACTGCTCGAGCATGCGCGCGCGATCGAGGAACGCGCGATCGAGGAGCTCCCGCTCTACGGCATCCCGTTCGTCATCAAGGACAATATCGACCTGGCCGACGTGCCCACCACGGCCGGATGCCCGGCGTATTCGTACACGCCGACCCGCTCGGCCGGCGTCGTGCAGCGGCTGTTGGACGCCGGCGCCATTGCGCTCGGCAAGACCAACCTCGATCAATTCGCGACCGGTCTGGTGGGCGCGCGCTCCCCGTACGGAGCCTGCCGCAACAGCTTCCATCCGGATTTCATTTCGGGTGGATCGAGCTCGGGCTCGGCGGTCGCAGTGGCCACCGGGCTTGCGAGCTTCAGCCTCGGCACCGACACCGCGGGTTCGGGCCGCGTCCCTGCGGCGTTCAACAATATCGTCGGATTGAAGCCGAGCGTCGGACGCCTGAGTACCCGAGGGGTGGTACCGGCGTGCCGATCGCTCGACTGCGTATCGATCTTCGCTCTGACGACCGAGGATGCAACCGCGGTGTTGGCCGTGGCCCAGGGTTTCGATGCCGAGGACCCCTTCTCTCGCCGCATTGCCGACCGTCCATTGGCCGGGCGGCGATGCGGCGTGCCGTACGGCGCGCAGATGCAATTCTTCGGAGACGAGGAATACGCCCGGCTGTTCGATCAGGCGATCGCGCGAGTCGAGTCGCTCGGCGGCACCATCGTGCGGATCGACTTCGCTCCGTTTCTCGATGCAGCTCGACTGCTGTACGGCGGACCGTGGGTGGCCGAGCGCTATGCGGCGCTCGAGGAGTTCATCCGCCGGCGGGCGGACGCCGTGCATCCGGTGACCCGTGAAGTCATCGAGAAGAGCACCGACTTTTCAGCTGTCGATGCGTTCAAGGGCCTGTATCGATTGACGGCGCTGAAGCGGGCGAGCGAGCGCGTATGGGAAGCGGCCGACCTACTGCTGACCCCGACGGCGGGAACGGTGTACGAGATCGGGCGAGTCGAAGCGGATCCGATCCGGCTGAACACCAATCTGGGCTACTACACGAATTTCATGAACCTGCTGGATCTCGCGGGCGTGGCCGTGCCGACCGGGTTTCGCACCGACGGACTGCCGTTCGGCGTTACGTTGGTGGGCCGACGCGGAACCGATGCGGCGCTTCTCGAGTGGGCCGGACGTTTGCATCGAGCGTCGGTACAGCGGCTGGGTGCGTTGGACTTGAACATGCCGCCGCCCATCCCCGGTTGGCAACCGGTCACCGACGGCCCGTCCGGCAGCTCGACGGCGGCGGCAAGCTCCGGGCTTCGCGACGGTCTCATGTCGATCGCGGTCTGCGGCGCCCATATGGAGGGTCTGCCGCTGAATCACCAGCTTCTCGAACGCGGCGGCCGTTTGGTCAAACAAGCGAAGACTGCCGCCCGCTACCGGCTATTCGCGTTGCCAGGCGCGCCGGCGCGTCCGGGCCTCATTCGAGACTCGACCGGCGGCGGCTCGATCGAAATCGAGATCTGGACTCTCAGATCCGCCGACCTCGGCTCGTTCGTAGAAGGCATCCCCGCCCCGCTCGGATTGGGAAAGGTAGAGCTCCAAGGCGGAGAGACGGTGACCGGGTTCGTGTGCGAATCCCACGGCACCGATGGCGCCATTGACATAACGGCGCACGGCGGATGGCGCGCCTACCTTGCCTCGGCTAATTCGTAGCTCTTCCTGACGAGCGCATGGGATTTTCTTAGCCGGCGATTTCGCGCTAACATCGGGCTCGAGAGGGGCTGGCATTCTCCTCGGTGGAAATTACCCAAGGAGTCGCTATGAAGGGCTCGTTCTTGAGGTTTTACGTACACGAGGGGCAACGCCATCAGGGCCGGCTGCTCTGGGAATGGCTGTTGATTCAGGCCAATGAGCGCGGTATCCACGGCGGCTCGGCATTCAAGGCGATGGCAGGGTTTGGGCGCCATCACAAACTGTGCGAAGCCAGGTTCGTCGAACTCGCGGGCTCGCTTGCCGTCGAAATCGAGTTCATCGTCTCCGATGAGGAGGCACAGCAGCTCCTCAGCCTGATCCACAAGGAGAAGATTTCGGTTTTCTACGCCTGCATTCCGGCGCACTTCGGCGTGATCGATCCCGGCGCGCTGAAGCCGCCATCGGTGGCGGCCGGAGAATGAGGCGCCCATGCAAGGCTCATTCTTGCGCTTCTATGTGCACGAGGGGCAGGCCCATCACCAGGGACTGGTCTGGGAATGGCTGCTGATGCGCGCCAATAAGCTTGGTATCCGAGGCGGCTCGGCGTTTCGCGCCATGGCCGGTTTCGGGCGCCATCACAAAATCATCGAATCGAGGTTCTTCGATCTCAAGGGTTCGCAGGTCATCGAAATCGAGTTTGTCGTGTCGGAGGAAGAGGCCCAGCGGCTGCTCGATTTGGTTCATCACGAAGGCATTGCACTGTTCTACGCGTATATTCCGGCAAGCTTCGGCACCATCGAGCGCAGCACAGCCGCCCCCCCGTCGCTTGTTTAGCGCATCGTCAGCCCGAGGATGATGATCAACAATCCGCCGATGAGCGCCAGATAGAAATTCAAGTCTCCCGACTGCAGCGCGCGTAATCGTCCCGCCAACCGCCACACGGACCGCCGAATCGGCGTGAACAGCAAGGGTCCGAACACGTCGGCGATCGCGTGGTCAAATTCCAGTTTGCGGAGAAAATAGTTGACTGCCTGTTGCGCACGGGACGTATCGAGAGTGGGCCGGTAAATGAAGCTATAGAAGACTCGCATGGCGTTCGCGAACGTAAGCGATGTGGTGGCCGCTCGCAGTGCATCCTCGCGCATCCCCCCATACCAAACGCGTGTTCGGCGGATGGCATGGCGGCGCAGATTGAGCGCGAGCAGCAGCGGCACGATGGCGAGCAGCGGCAGCGCGACCGCCAGCTTCGAGGGCGAGATGAATGCGAATTTGTCGGTCAGTGGCACGATCAGCCATCCCCTCGACATGGCTTGCGCACTGTGCGCACCGAATCGTGCAACGTTGGGTTGGTCGAGTGCTCCGAGCCAAATCGGCAGGCCGGCCGCGGCGATCAGCACGGCCAGTCCAAGCAACAGCACCGGCCAGCCATAGCGCTTGCCGGGCCGGCGCGCACCTCTGGGTTCTGCATCGCCCATCTGGACGCCCGGGTGTTCACCGGAGCCCAACAGACCGATCCCCAGCAGCTTGACGAAGGTCGCAAATCCGACCGCCGCGGTCAGCGCCACGCCCGCGCCAGCCAACGCGAGCACCAGGCGCCCGCCGAGGGTGCTCAAGTGAAAGCCCTGGAAGAGAGTCTGAAAGACGAGCCACTCGCTGGCAAAACCTATTTGCGGCGGCATGGCTGCAAGGCTCATCGCCGTAAACAGGGCTCCGACGCCGAAAGCAAGTCCGGCGGCTTTGAGCCAGCCGCGCTGAGCCAGGCGGTATCCTCCGCTCGCCTCATGCACGCCATCGGCGCACAGGAACAGGCCCCCCTTTGCGAGCGCGTGACCTGCCAGGTGGAGCATGGCGACGGTCCAGGCGAGACCGGCGAGGCCCGCGTGCCCGTCTTCGCGGAACACCAGGCTGGCTCCCAACACCGTAGTCGCAATCGCGGCGTTCTCCGCGGATGAGAACGATAGCAGACGACGCCAATCGTCCTGTTGAAACGCGTATAGCACCGCCAATACGGAGG
>JGI12635J15846_10002522_pt1 | contig 16047 bp, 10 predicted proteins | sample BlaSpr_A8_OM2_M2_FD_15846 | JGI IMG/M metagenome (IMG submission 15846) | reverse complement strand
CTTCGGGCCGGTCAGCGCGCGGCCGGCGAGCCGCTCCTTCGCATACGCGGCGGCGTTCTGATAGGCGACCTCGGATAGCGCCAGCCCTTGCACGCCGACGCCAAGCCGCGCTTCGTTCATCATCACGAACATGGCGTTGAGGCCGCGGTTCGGCTCGGCGACGAGCCAGCCGGTGGCGCCGTCATAATTCATCACGCAGGTGGAGTTGCCGTGAATGCCCATTTTCTCTTCGATCGACCCGCACGAGAGCGCATTGCGGGCGCCGAGCGCGCCATCTTTGCCGGCGAGGAATTTGGGAACGATGAAGAGCGATATTCCCTTGGTTCCTTCCGGCGCCCCTTCAATGCGCGCGAGCACGAGGTGGACGATGTTTTCCGCAAGATCATGCTCGCCGGCGGAAATAAATATCTTGGTGCCGGTGATTTTGTAGCTTCCGTCGGGCTGGACCGCGGCGCGGCTGCGCACAAGCCCAAGATCGGTTCCGCATTGCGGCTCGGTCAAGTTCATCGTGCCGGTCCATTGACCGCTGATGAGTTTGGGCAGGTACAGTGCTTTCTGCTCGGGCGTCCCATGAACGGCGATCGCCGCGGCCGCTCCCTGGGTGAGTCCCGGATACATGGCGAAAGCCATGTTCGCCGAGCAAAGAAATTCGCCGATCGACTGAGTCAGCACCATCGGCAGGCCCTGACCGCCGAAGTCTTCCGGCGCTGATGCGCCGATCCAGCCGCCGTCTATCAGCCGCTTGTAAGCGTCTTTAAATCCGGTTGGTGTGGTGACGCTTCCGTCTTCATGGCGGTGGCAACCTTCCTTGTCGCCGATGCGGTTGAGTGGAGTCAGTACGTCTTCGCAGAACTTCGCGGCTTCGCCGAGCACGGCTTCCAGGAGATCCGGCGCGGCGTCGGCGAACCCGGGCAAATTGTTGTAGCGCTCGATGTGAAAGACGTCGTTCAACAGAAACATGACGTCGTCGACAGGAGCCTTGTAGGTCGCCATGAACGCGTGTCCTCCCCGGACGCAACCGGCCCGGCTTAAGACTTAAAGGGTATAATGTTGCGGCTTTGCGTCAACGGTCGGTAGAGCCGCGGATAGGTGAATGCCGGCAAGCGAGCCTGATGGGTGAATCCTATCTGCCCTCGACCAAGAGGTTACTACAAAGTTAACGGGGGCCCCCGCTGGCCCTCCGAGTAAGCCCTTTGGTGAACGAGCGGTGACCGCCCCGCGTGCGTTCTTAACCGGTTATTTACCGTAATCCTGAAAAGTCCCATTTCAGAACAGTAAGGCGTCAGTTCCGCATTGCTGTTCCGCGAGCTTCGGCTTGCATCAGGGGGCACATCCAATTTCTCAGGCATCAATTTGGGCGTGAGCATGAAATCGGGCGGTCCATGGAATCTCAGAGGTCTCCGGCCAGAAGCCCGCGCGGCCGCCCGCGACGCCGCGCGCCGCTCCGGGATGTCCGTCGGCGAATGGCTGAACTCAGTGATTCGCCCCGCCGAGGAGCGCGAGGCCGACTCTCGACGTTCCGCCCGGCCCGATCGTCCCACAGGGCGGGACGAGCGTGGATATGAGCGTAATCACGCTCAGGAATGGGACCGCCATTCCGGCCGGCCGGCGCCCGATCGCCCAGAGCCGCTTGGCTCGTCCTTTTCGAAGCCCCAGGAATCGTGGGAGCGCGGCTTCGGCGATAAGGACGTAAGCCGCCGGCGTGATTCGCAGACTTCGCGGCGACGCCCATTGGAAGCGCCGAAGGAGCACAGCACAGAGGGCTTCAGAGACGGCGCGGAGCGTGACCGCGAGCAATATTACGATCGGCCGAACTCGCCGCGGGAGGGGGCGCGAAATGAACCGCGACGAGCGGACGTCCGTGAAGATCACCGCGACCTGGAACGAAGCCGGTTGCGAACCGACCCCTCCCGAGAGGAGGGGCAGCGATGGATTGAAGAATCAGGCGCCGCCGAGCGGGAGCTGCCGCGCGAGCGCTACCGTGATCCGCTAACTCGACCCGACCCGGCGCGAAAGAGAGCGCGGGATGACGATTGGCACGAGACATCTCAAGGTCACAGACCGGATCGCGACGACGAACGCTACCGCGAAGCGCCCGGTCCATTCAGCGGGCGCAATGAGGACGAATCCCGGCGAGACGAGTCTTGGCGAGCAGAGTCCCGGCAAGCAGATTCCTGGCAAGAACAATCTTGGCGGGACGAGTTTTCCGATGACGTTCGCGAAAACAGTCGCCGGCGCGAAAAAAGCCGGAGCCTCCCCAGTCGAGAGCCGGGCGCGGATCGATTCGAGGACTTGAACCTCAACGAAGATGCTCACTATCGCGGAGGCGACCGCGACCCTCCTAGACTGGCTCCAGAACGTGAGCCGCGGGAGTCGTGGCAAGGCTTTTCCGAGGAAGAGACAGATCGCTATTCAGGCCGTCGGTCGCGCGACGATGACGGCGAGAGCGAAGACGCTGAACGTTCGAATTTCGACCACCAAGCGGATCGTGCGCGGCGTCGCCGGCCGTTAATTGAGCCGGAAGAACCCTTTGAAACCCTTCCGCGTGAAGGTCGCGGCTCTACGCCAGGCCGCTATCCTTCCGCGCCGGACTATCGGCTTGAAGCGGAGCGAAACGAAACGGATGCATTAAACGCGCGCCGGGCGAAGGCCGGGCGCAGTTTGCGTGGCCGGCAGTCGGCGGATCAATGGGAGGAGCGTTTCCCGAGCGAGCGCGATGAGCCCATGCCCTCCCGCAGCGGCTCACAGGTGGGCGGCGGCGATTCAGAAAGTCTTCCGCCGCGACGCATGCGTTTCGGCAATCGCGAGGAACATCGTCAAGGCAGCGATACCAGGCGGCAACGCCAAGGCGGCTCGGACGACGAACAGTGGCCACCTGAACACGAGACATCCCAAGACGAGAGCACTGGCATGGGCGGGCCCTATCGCGATCTAAGCGCCGCAGCACGAACGCCGGCTTCTCCAAGCCGCGGACGGCAGCGCGACGACAGCTTTCCTGCGGCAGACGCCGAAGACGTTCGGGATGCCGCGGTCGACAAAGCAATTGCCGAAATTACAGTGCGCCAGCGCGCGCTCGAGGAAGCGAGGGCTGCCGAAATGGCCGCGCGACTGCGCCGCGCGGAAGTTCGCGCCGCGCAGCAGCAGGTGCAGAACAGCATCTCCGCTGAAGAACGGCCCGTTTCGGTGCAGCAGGCCAGCGCGTCTGATGTCGCCGCCAATTGGCCCCTGCCGCCGGTCTCCCCAGAAACGGCGGCGCAATGGACGCCCGCGCCGGCTCCCCGTCCCTCGGCCGAATTTAAACCAGAACCGCGGCCGTTCGATCAGCCAGCGGAAGCAGCGGTCGCTCCTTCTGCGCCGCCGCGCGCGGAGAATACATTCGCGCCCGCACAGCACAAAGCGGCCGACGATCGGTTGGTCGCCGAGATCACGGCCAGAATGCGGGCGCTGGATAACCCGGCTGCCACCGACAAAAAACCCGAACGCCAAACGGGAGTCGGCGAGTCCGTATCGCAACGGTCGCTCGTCGACGATGGGGCGGCCGATATTCTGGCAGAAAAAATCGGACGCGATAGCGCTGGCGAAGGCACGTTCAGTCTTGAACCGGCACTGCCCGATTCGTCATACCAACGCAGTTCGGCCGGCGGTGACGAAGCCCGGAAAAACTGGTCGGCGCCAGGGTTGGATATTGCCGGCCTCGAACGCCAGCTGCGCCATCTCAACGCCCGAATTGACGCGCTGCGACCGACCGGCGATCTCAACACCGCGATTGATGGGCTGCGCCGCGAGCTTTCCGACATGGGCCGAGCGTTCACCGAAGCCCTGCCGCGGCGGGCATTGGAATCGCTCGAGCTTGAAATCAAGACCCTGGGGCGCCGGCTCGATCATGGTCGCCAGAGTGGAGGCGATTCGGCCGCGCTTGCCGAAATCGAACGTGGATTGGCGGAAGTCCGCGCGGGCTTACGTGGCCTCACGCCGGCCGAAGAATTGGTCGGGTTTGGCGACGCCCTGGCGGTGCTGACCCAAAAAGTCGATGCGATTGTCGGCAGGAACGATACCGCGGCTATCGCGCAGCTGCAGAGCACGATCGGAGATTTGCGCCTAGCGGTTTCGCGGGTTGCCTCCGACGACGCTTTGAACACGGTTGCCGACGAAGTGCGGCTGCTTTCGGCGAAGATCGACAGCTTCGCCAAAGATGGGCCGGCGGCGTTCGATCAGCTTCACACCGCAATGGTGGATTTGCGCCACGCGGTGTCGGGGGTTGCTTCCGACGATGCCTTGAGCACGGTCGCGGACGAAGTGCGGCTGCTTTCGGCAAAGGTCGATAGCGTCGGCGATATCGCCAAAGGCGATCCGGCGGCGATGGAACAACTTCACATCGCGATCAGCAATTTGCGCCACGCTGTTTCGCGTGTCGCTTCCGACGACGCGGTGAGCAGGCTTGGCGAAGAGATCCACTTGCTTTCGGCGAGAATGGACGATCTTGCCCATAACGCCGCCGACAATCGAACACTCCTGCAGATCGAAAGTCGCATCGATTCGCTGACGACCGCGATCCATGCTTCGACGAAGAACGGCCAGGCGGTGCCTCGCGAACTCGAGAAGCTGTTGTCCGCGCTCATTGACAAGCTGGAGTTGTCGCAGCTCACGCAAACCGATCACACCGCGCTGACGCACCTCGAAGATCGCATCGCCATGCTAATGCAGCGCCTCGATGCGTCCGACGCGCGTTTGGGATTGCTCGAAGGCGTGGAACGCGGATTGGCTGATCTCCTCGTTTACATCAAGCAATTGCGCGCCGGTGGCGTGAGCGTGGATTCCGCGTCGGGGAAAATTGTCCCGGGCAACGCAATCGAATACCAATTCGCGGAAATCAAAGACGGCGAACGCCGCAACCAAGATTCGATAGAGGCGGTCCAGGGTACGGTTGAGCATGTCGTCGATCGCCTCGCGCGCATTGAAAGCGATATGCGCGTCCACCGTAGCTGGAGCGATTCGGAAGAGCCGTCAGGCACGGAAGCACCGGAACTCGTGCCCTCCTTGTCGCCGGCTCAAGAACCAGAGGTACCGACTGAGGCGGATAAGGCCGCAGCGTTCGAGCCCGCCGCCAATCGGCGCGGCATTGCTCGCACGCCGATCGATCCCAATCTGCCCCCCGACCACCCGCTCGAGCCAGGCTCGGCACCGGGACGCCGGCCGATGACACCCACCGAGCGACTTGCGGCACTGGATTCAGCATCGCCGGCCAAACCCCCGGTCATTCCCGATCCTTCCGGCGGCAAGGCGGATTTCATTGCAGCCGCGCGCCGCGCCGCTCAAGCCGCTGCGTCCGCATCGCCGAACGACAAATCCATCGCATCGCCCGGCGCTGCTACCCCACCCGGCTCAAAGAAACTTTCGGATCGGCTGCGTACCTTGTTTGTCGCTGCTGCCGTCGTAGCCATTGTCGTCGGTGGTTTCCGGGTCGTGTCACAGATGCTCGACCACGGCAGTCCGCCGCCCGAAGCGCAGACTACAGTGCCGCGTGTCTTGACGGAGCCGACGCCGGGCTCGCCCATGCCGCTGACGCCATCGGAGCCGGCGAAGCAACCGGGGGCGTCCGGGCGATCGTCGGATGCAAATACAACGAACATGCCGAAGACGGTTGCGGCTTCGGGTGCCGATGCGGAGCAGAATCCTGCGTCGGCTCCGGCAGTTCGGCAGACGCTTTTGAACCCGCCCGGCAACTTCGCCATTAACTCCGGAACACTTCCGGATATCGTCGACGGCACCAGCAAAAATGCGTCGGGAGTTTTGTCGGGCTCCGATGTGACCGGCTCGCTGCCGCCTGCGCCCGCGTCGGGAAATTCCACGGCGCCGCTCGCTGATGACAAGCTGCCGTCGGCCATCGGCGGTCCGGGCTTGCGTACGGCAGCTTCAGCAGGAGATGCGGCCGCGGCTTACGAGGTGGGTGTGCGCTTTGCCGATGGGCGCAATGTTCCGCAAAACAACGAGGAAGCAGCCCGCTGGCTGGAGGTCGCGGCCAAAAAAGGATTCGTGCCTGCGCAGTTCCGGCTCGGAACCTTTTATGAAAAAGGCGTCGGCGTGAAGAAAGACGTACCGCAGGCGCTCTCGCTCTATCGCGCCGCCGCCGACAAAGGTCACGGCAAGGCCATGCATAATCTTGCCGTCCTCTACGCCGAGGGCGCATCCGGCGCACCCGACTATCGCAATGCCGCGCAGTGGTTCCGCAAGGCCGCCGAGCTTGGCGTTACCGACAGCCAGTACAATCTGGCCGTCCTCTATGCACGCGGCGTCGGCGTCGATCAGAGCTTTGCCGAGGCCTACAAGTGGTTCTTCCTCGCGGCCAAGCAGGGCGACAAGGACGCAGCCCTGAAGCGCGATGAGGTCGCTACCCGTCTGGAGCAACAGGTCCTCGCGACAGCGAAGTCGGGAGCGGAACAATGGACCGCCCAGCCGCAACCGGCTGAAGCCGTCGCGGTCAAAGCGTCCGATGCTTGGGACCCGCCGGCCAAAGGGACCTCCGCGCTGAAGCCGAAATCACATTCTGCCGAGAAGGTCCCGGCGCCTGACGTGATGAAGGTCAACTGACCTTAATCGCCGGCGCGCTGGCAGTCCTGCGCGCCGCGACCCGCCGTACCCATGCCCGTTCATTTGGAGAGCAGAAATGTCGCCGCGCTCGTATGGCCGCGCGCTGCCGTGCTGACGAAATTGCGAACAAATCTGCCGGCGGGGCGCGGATAAACGGTATGCCGATCGGTGTCGCGCGCGTAGAAGGTGGCTGATCGGAGAATATCCGTGGAAATCTACCTTCCCATCGCCGACATCCCGGTCAACATTTTCCTCGTGCTGGCGATGGGGCTGGCGGTCGGGTTTATTTCCGGCATGTTCGGTGTCGGCGGCGGCTTTCTAATGACGCCGCTTCTAATCTTCATCGGCGTGCAGCCGGCGGTGGCGGTGGCGAGCGTCACCACACATGTGGCCGCGTCGTCCTTCTCCGGGGCGATCACCTATTGGCGGCGCAACGCCATCGACTCCGTGTTGGCGCTGACGTTGCTCGCCGGCGGCATTCTCGGCACCTGCGGCGGGGTCGCGCTGTTCACTTGGCTGCGCACGCTGGATCAGCTCGATCTGGTGATCGGCCTTTCCTACGTAATCCTGCTCGGCGTTGTCGGCGCGTTGATGGTCGGCGAGAGCGCGCGAGCCATTATCCGCAGCCGGTCAGGAAAGCGCATCGAATTACGGCGTCCGGGCAGCCACACCTGGATACATGGGTTGCCGCTAAAACTGCGGTTCAAGCAATCAAAGATCTATGTGTCGGCCATCCCGGTTCTGGCAATCGGCTTCATCATTGGCTTCATCGGCGCCGTTATGGGAATCGGCGGCGGCTTTTTGCTTGTTCCGATGCTCATCTATTTGCTGCGGGTTCCGACCGCGACGGTCATTGGCACGTCCATGGTGCTGACGTTTCTGACCATGATCGCGGCGACGGTGCTGCATGCGGCAACCAACCACTTGGTTGACGCCGTGTTGGCGCTGATTTTGATGGCTGGAGGAGCTGCGGGAGCGCAGTTCGGTGCGCAGGCCGGCCAGCGCATCAGGGGCGAGTGGCTCCGCATGCTGCTCGGTCTGCTAGTGCTCGCGGTCGGGTTGCGGTTTGCGTCGCAACTCGTGTTGCGGCCCGATGATCTGTATTCCATTCGCTTTCTGGGCGGTGCGCCATGATCCGCCTGCCGCTGGCCACGCTCGTCATTGTTGCGCTTTTCGCCGGCGGTGCCCGCGCGACCGGTGCCGAACGTCTTGTGGTCTCCCTCACCAATCATCGGGTGATGATCACGTCGAGCTATACCGGCGTGGAATTGGTTTTGTTCGGCTCGGTGGAACGCGACGCGACGGGAGGCTCGCGCGGCGCGCCTTACGATATTGTCGCCACCATCACCGGGCCGCGCGAGTCGCTGCGCGCGCGCCGCAAAGAGCGCGTGCTCGGCATTTGGGTGAACACCGAATCGCGGATGTTTGTCGATCCCCCGTCATACCTGGCGGTATTGGCTAGCCGGCCGCTCGACGCGATTGCGGGCCCCGAAACTCGGCGTCGGTTGCGACTCGGGATTACCAATACTCCGTTCCCGGAGTTCGTTCACAATGACATCGGCGAGGTGAGCAACGATCCGTTTCGCGCGGCGCTGGTGCGACTGATGCGCGACCGGACGCTGTATAGCGAGAAGCCGAACGCTGTGACTTTTTTGACCCCGACATTGTTTCGCGCCTCCCTCTCACTGCCGGCCCAAGTCCCGATCGGCAGCTATGCGGTCGATGTGAAGCTGTTTGCTGAGGGTGCTATGATCGCGGAAACTGATTCGGCGTTTGAGATCGTCAAGGTTGGCTTCGAGCAGTTCGTGGTCAGCCAAAGCCGCGAGCACGGCCTGCTCTACGGGATGGCGACCGCGGCCATGGCGCTGTTGACCGGCTGGATCGCAAGCGTCGCATTCCGGCGCGATTAGCGCTTAATCCGGAAAACACCGCGCCGCCGAAAGCGTGTAAACCCGCTGCTCGCCGAGCATCAGTGCCAAGTAGGTCAGCGCGCCGAACAGCCGGAGAAATGCGTCATCCCGTATGTTCAGCCCGCCGGCGTAAGCCCCGAAAGCGGGCATGACGAGGCGGCGGCCGTCGCTGGTGAAGCACCGCCGGCTGACCGAGCGGCCTCGCTGAGTGAGGCGGGCGACCGGATGCAGGTGGCCGGCAACCTCGCCATCGGCGATCCCGGCGGACGGCAGATGACGAAAAATCAGCGGGCCCACGGCGAGCGATGCGGCGAAGCTGCCGCCAATGTCGCGCGGCAACTCGGCGTCATGGTTGCCCGCGATCCAAATCCAGTCGCGTCCGGTCCGCAGCGCGCGCATCGTGGTCGCGTCAGCGGATGACATGCGGCGGGGACCGTCGCCGTCGTGAAAGCTGTCGCCGAGAGCGACGACGGAGCGCGGCGCGTAGCGATGCAGCAGGCCGGCGAGCCGCATCAGCGTTGATGCCGTGTCGTAGGGCGGCAGCAACACGCCGCGTTTGGCGAAGGCGGAGCCCTTTTCCAAATGCAGATCGGCGACGACGAGCATCCGCTCGTCCGGCCAGTACAGCGCCCCCGAGGGATCGGCGACGATTTCGGTGCCGGCGAGGGCGAACGTGTGCTCTTCGTCTCTTTGCGCGGCGAGGTGCGCCGATCTCACTGCGTCGCCTCCTTCACCAATTCCGCCTCCGCCTCGGCGAGGAGCGATTCCGTCGCCTCGCCGTAAACTGCCTCCCGCCCGATCTCCAGCATGACCGGGACCGCAAGCGGCGACACATGATCGAGCGCTTTATGAACGATTCGCCCCCTTATACGCGAGAGCATATCGGCAAGACGGCGCACGTCGAGCAGGCCGGTCGCGGCGTCGGCGCGGGCCGCGCGCAAGAGAATGTGATCGGGCTGATGGCTGCGCAGAACGTCATAAACAAGGTCGGTCGAGATGGTGACCTGCCTGCGGGTTTTTTCCTGACCGGGGAAACGCCGCTCGATCAGGCCGGCGATGATGGCGCAATTGCGAAATGTGCGCTTCATCAATGCCGATTCGGCAAGCCAGGCCTCGAGGTCGTCGCCGAGCATGTCTTCGTCGAACAGCTCGGCGAGCGAAAATTCGCCGCGCGCTATCCGCTGTGCCACGTCGCCAAGGCCCCACACCGCCAGCGCGTATTCGTTGGCAATGAATCCAAGCGGCCGCAGCCGCGCCCGTTCAAGCCGGCGCGTCAGCAGCATGCCCAGTGTCTGGTGCGCCAAACGCCCTTCGAACGGATAGCAGATCAAATAGTGCTTGTTGGCGCGCGGGAATGTTTCGACCAAGAGTTCGGCTGAGCCCGGCATCTGCGAGCGCCACGCCTGGATTTCGAGCCATTCGCGAACCTGCTGTGGCAGCTCCCGCCATTCTTGCGGGTGAGCAACGAGGTTTCGCACCCGCGCCGCGAGATACGTCGACAGCGGGAATTTTCCGCCCTCATAGGCCGGTACTTTCGGATCTTCTGCGGCGGAGCGCGATACATAGACCGCGTCCTCCACAATGGCTTCATATTTGAGAATCTCGCCCGCGAACACGAAGGTATCGCCGGGCACCATGGTCTCGACGAAATATTCCTCGACTTGACCGAGCAGCCGGCCGCCGCGCGGGATCACTTTTGCAGCGCGCGACCGCACCAGTCGGACTTTCAGCATGTCGGCCTCGACAATGGTTCCGACATTGAGGCGATAGCGCTGCGCTACGTTCTGGTTGGCGATGCGCCAGCGTCCGTCTTTGTCCTGCCGGATGCGGGCGAATCGGTCGTAAGCCTTGAGCGCATAGCCGCCAGTGGCGACGAAATCGACCACGGCGTTGAAATCCTCGCGCGTCAGTCCGGAATAGGGCGCGGCCGCCGTCACCTCGGCGTAAAGTTCGCCGGCACCAAATGGACCGCCGCAGGCGCAGCCCAGTATGTGCTGCGCCAATACGTCGAGCGCCCCGATGCGTAACGGGGGAGTGTCCTGCGCGTCCTCGGCAATTGCGTCGAGCGCGGCGCGGCATTCGAGCACCTCGAAACGATTGGCGGGCACGAGCACGCCCTTCGAGGGCTCATCCATGCGATGATTGGCGCGGCCGATGCGCTGAAGAATGCGCGATGCCCCTTTCGGCGCACCGACATTGATGACGAGGTCGACGTCGCCCCAGTCGACACCGAGATCGAGCGAGGAGGTGCAGACGACCGCGCGCAGCAGGCCGGCCGCCATCGCGCCTTCCACCTTCCGCCGCTGCGCCACATCAAGCGAGCCGTGATGCAGTGCGATGGCCAGATTGTCCTCGTTGATCTGCCAGAGCTGCTGAAACACAGCCTCGGCCTGGCTGCGGGTATTGACGAATACCAGTGCGGTGCGATGCGTCTGGATCAGACGATATATTTCATCGAGCGCATGCCGGGCCGAATGTCCGGCCCACGGCAACCGCTCGCGCGTGTCGAGCATGCTGACATTGGGTGGCGCGCCCGCCGCCGCAAAAATGATGTCGGCACGCGCACCGGCGTCGCCGTGCTGCGGCACCATAAAGCGTGCGAGTTCTTCCGGCTCCGCCACCGTCGCCGACAGGCCGACGCTTGCAAGATTCGGCGCGAGGCGGAAAAGGCGAGCAAGACCGAGCGAGAGCAGGTCGCCGCGTTTTGAGGTTACCAGCGCGTGCAGTTCGTCGAGAATAACGCGCTTAAGCGAGCCGAACAGATAAGGGGCGTCAGCGGATGCGAGCAACAACGCCAATTGCTCAGGCGTCGTCAGCAATATCTCCGGCGGATCGCGGCGCTGGCGCCGGCGCTTGGACACCGGGGTGTCGCCGGTCCGGGTCTCGATGCGGATCGGCAAATCCATTTCCGCAACCGGCCGTTCCAGATTGCGCGCGATATCCACGGCCAGCGCCTTGAGCGGCGAGATGTAAAGGGTGTGCAGGCCGCCCTCGCGGCGCACATTGCGGCCGGTGGAGATCAATCGCGATGGTGATTTCGCCTGTGCGGCCCGCGGGAGGTCATGCAGACCGCTCAACTCCACCAAAGTCGGCAGGAAGCCGGCGAGCGTCTTGCCGCCGCCGGTTGGCGCGATCAGGAGAACCGAGCGGCCGGCTTGCGCCTTGGCGAGAAGTTCGAGCTGATGCGCGCGCGGTGTCCAGCCGCGGCTGGCAAACCAGCGGACGAAGAGGTCGGGAAGAAGGCCGGTGCGCTCGAGAACAGTCATGCGCCTGGACCCGACGGCGCTTGCGTCTCGCCGGACTTTTGGGCGACGACGACGAGGCTTTCCACCGGGCGGCCCTTTTCGCTGCGCACCGAAGTTTCCGCGAGGTGAGGAACCGAAAATCCGGCGGCGCCGAGTAAAGCCCGCAAGTCAGGCTCCGCATACGCGTAACGAAGCGTCGGCAAGAGCTTTACGCCTGAGCCGGCATGGGTTTCTGCAGTGAAGGCGAAGAGGCCTCCCTCCGCGTTGAGCCGCGCCACTGCGGCGAAGATTGGCGAAATCTCGTTTACATAAACGAAAACATCCGCCGCAATGACGAGATCGTATTTCGTTGTGCCGCTCGCCTCCCGTTGAAGAAAATCGACAAGGTCGGTGCTTTCGAGACGATCGTAGAGATTTTTTGCCGCGGCTTTGGCCACCATTGCTTCTGAAAGATCGACGCCGATCAGCCGATCGCAAACCGGACGAAATGCGGCGCCGGCTAGCCCGGTGCCGCAGCCGAGGTCGAGCACAGCCTCGAAGCGCAAGGGCCACCCGGCCGCACTCATCACGCGCTCGACCGCTTCGCGTAAAACGGCCGGTCCGCGATAGGCCAGATGCTGGGTGAGCGAAGTATCGTAGCGGACGGCATATTGATCGAACAACCGCCGGACATAGGCGTGCGTCATTGCCGGCGTGGCTTCGCCTGTACCCAGACGGGCGAGCTGCAATCGCGCCCCGTGATAATCCTCGGGATCGAGTTCCCGCGTGTGCTCGAAGGCGAGCGCCGCGCCGGCTTGATCGCCCAAATGATCGCGGATGGCGCCCAATGCGAACCAGGCGGTCGCAAAGCCGGGAACCAGTTCGACCGTCTGCGCCAAAATATCCGCCGCGCCGGCAAAATCGCCTTTCGCTGCGCAATCAAGCGCCCACTTGTAACGCCGGTCGGCGACGAGATCGCCGGAAGAAACAAATAGCGGGCCGGTCTGGCTCATCGCTCGCGTCCATCAAAGCAATGCCTATTTATCACTGGCGATGCGTCCCGAAGACATCCTCATGCCGACGCCGGTCGGCACATTCTGCAAGCTCGGTTCCTTCCATATCGATCCGACACGGCCGGTAGAACGGGCGCTGATCACGCACGCGCATTCCGACCACGCGCGGCCCGGTCACGGCGCGGTCTTGGCGACGCAGGAAACGCTCGACCTGATGCGCTTGCGATATGGCGACAATTTCGCAGGTGCTACGCAAGCGGCGCGCTACGGCGAAGGGGTGAGTGTCGGCGACGTGAAAGTGACGCTGCATCCTGCCGGTCATGTGCTCGGCTCCGCGCAAGCGCTGGTCGAGGCTAATGGCCTCCGGGTGGTGGCTTCCGGCGACTACAAGAACGTGGCCGATCCGACCTGCGTGCCATTCGAGCTCGTGGCTTGCGACCTTTTTATTACCGAAGCGACGTTCGCGTTGCCCGTCTTCCGCCACGGCGACCCGCGTCTTGAGATCGCCAAACTGCTCCACTCGCTGGCGCTGTTTCCCGAGCGCGCCCATCTCATCGGCGCCTATTCGCTCGGCAAGGCGCAGCGTGTGATCGCGCTCTTGCGCCAGCATGGTTATCACGCACCAATCTATCTGCACGGCGCCATGGAGCGGATCACGCAATATTATGCAAGCCGCGGCATTGCGCTTGGCGAATTGCGCGTGGTCCGCGGTGCCGCCAAGTCCGAATTGGCCGGAACGATTACGCTCTGCCCGCCGTCGGCGTTGAGCGACCTCTGGGCGCGGCGGTTTCCGGACCCTCTTACCGCGATGGCGTCGGGATGGATGCGCATCCGCGCGCGAGCGCGGCAATATGGCGTCGCGTTGCCGCTGGTGATTTCCGATCACGCCGACTGGGACGGGCTCACCGCGACGGTGGCCGCAACCGGTGCCGGGGAAATCTGGGTGACGCATGGCCAGGAAGATGCGCTGGTGCACTGGTGTGGGACGCGCGGCCTGAAAGCGCGACCGCTGGATATCGTCGGTTACGGCGANGAGGATGAGGAAGGTCTCAGTACCGGAGCGGCTGAACGGCAAGATGGCGAAGCTGGAAGCCCTGATGACGCCGCCCGCGAGCCGCGTTCGGAGTCGGCGCAGCGTGTGCCGGACGCCGACGCCGACAAGACATGAACCGCTTCGCCGAACTTCTCGACCGCCTCACTTACGAGCCGGCACGCAACGCAAAGCTCCGGCTGATGACGGATTACTTTCGCTCGACGCCCGATCCCGAGCGCGGCTGGGCGCTTGCGGCGCTGACCGGCGAGTTGACCTTTCCCTATGCCAAGTCCGGCCTCATCCGAAATTTGATCTCCGAGCGTACCGATCCGCTGTTGTTCGAATTGTCCTACGATTATGTCGGCGACCTTTCGGAAACCGTGGCGCTGATGTGGCCGCCGTCAAGCGCAGCGGCGTCTGCAGATCAGGGCCGCGAAGAGATATCGCTGACCACCGTCATCGAGACACTGACAAGGCTCGGTAAAGCCGAACTGCCGTCGCGCTTGGCGCGCTGGCTAGATGCGCTCGACGAAACCGGACGTTGGGCGCTGATCAAACTGGTCACCGGATCCTTGCGGATCGGCGTGTCGGCGAGACTTACGAAGTCCGCGCTCGCAGCGCTCAACGGCACCGATCCCCAAGACATCGAAATGCTGTGGCCGGGATTGGAGCCGCCCTACATCGATCTGTTCGCCTGGCTGGAAGGTCGCGGCGAAAAACCGGCAAGCGGCGAGCCCGCGCCATTCCGGCCGCCGATGCTGGCACATGCCATCGACGAGCCCGATTTCGCTGCGCTCGACCCGGCCGCTTTCATGGCCGAGTGGAAATGGGACGGCATTCGCATCCAGGCGGCTGCCGCCGAACACGACGGCCGATTGGTTGTGCGGCTCTATTCCCGCACCGGCGAGGACATTTCCCGGAGCTTTCCCGATCTGCTCGAAGCGATGCGGCTTCCCGGCGCCATCGACGGCGAACTTCTGATCAGGCGCAACGGGCGTGTCCAATCGTTCAACGTGTTGCAGCAGCGGCTTAATCGCAAAAGCGTCACCGAAAAACTGATGGCCGAGTTCCCCGCGCATTTGCGGGCGTATGATTTGCTCGCTGACGGCGAGGCGGATTTGCGGGCGCTGCCGTTCGCGACCCGGCGAAATCGCCTCGAGCAATTTATCGCCCGGCTTAACGAGCCGCGCATCGATCTCTCGCCGCTGGTGTCGTTCGCAAGCTGGGCCGATCTGGCGCAGGCGCGGACCAATCCGGCGGCGGCCGGAATCGGGGCCGATGCTGATGCGGTCGAAGGCGTGATGATCAAGCTGCGCGAGGCGCCGTATGTGCCCGGCCGGCCCAAAGGACCGTGGTGGAAGTGGAAACGCGATCCATTCGTGATCGACGCGGTGCTGATGTACGCCCAGCGCGGGCACGGCAAACGCTCATCCTTCTATTCCGATTACACGTTCGGTGTTTGGACACGCGCCGAGCAGGGCGACGAGCTGGTTCCTGTGGGCAAAGCTTATTTCGGATTCACCGACGAGGAGTTGCTGCAGATCGATCGCTTCGTGCGAAGGAATACGACCGACCGGTTTGGCCCGGTCCGCGAAGTCGTGCACGAGCAAGACAAGGGCTTGGTGCTGGAAGTCGCGTTTGAAGGGTTGCAACGCTCGACGCGGCACAAGTCCGGCTTGGCGATGCGCTTCCCCCGTATCAGCCGGCTGCGCTGGGACAAGCCGCCAGGAGAAGCGGATCGGCTGGAAAGGCTCGAAGCAATTCTGGCCCAGATCGAACCGACAGCGCCGCGATAACTTAAGGCGTCGGTTCAGAGCCCGGCGCTCTTGTCACGTCTTCGAGCGGCCAGCGGGGCCGGGGGGCGGTGTTCAAGGGGTCGGCTAGTCCGGCGGCGAGCCGTTCGGCGCCCGCCCAGGCGATCATCGCGCCATTGTCGGTGCATAAAGCCGGTGGCGGCGCTACCAGCGATACGCCGACCTCAAAGGCGGCGCGATGCAAGACTTTGCGGATCGCTTGGTTGGCAGCGACGCCGCCAGCGCAGACAAGCGCCGTCGGCGTGCCAATACGCGCGATAAACATCTGGAGACCGATCCGCAGCCGGTCCAGGACCACGTCGCTCACCGCTTGCTGAAACGAGGCGCAAAGATCGGCCACATCGGTGTCGCTGAGCGGCGCAATTTTTTCCGCTTCCAGCCGGAGCGCCGTCTTCAGGCCGGACAGCGAAAAATTGGCGTCGCGGCGTCCGGCCATCGGACGTGGGAGTGCAAATCGCTTGGGGT
>JGI12635J15846_10002521_pt1 | contig 16047 bp, 17 predicted proteins | sample BlaSpr_A8_OM2_M2_FD_15846 | JGI IMG/M metagenome (IMG submission 15846) | reverse complement strand
CGATCCCGTACATCCCAATGTCCTGTACGCGGCGAGCAACGAGCGCATTGGACGTTCGGTCGATGGCGGCTCATCGTGGGAAACGCTGCGAGGTTCGAGCCTGCCGCTTTGGATCCCCAGCACTTTGATAGCGGATCCGAACCGGCCAGAAAGTTTGCTGGTGGGCACTGACGGGGCCGGTGTGCAGCAAATTACTATTGCGCCCGATCTAACGCTCGCGGTGACTTCGCCGACGAGCCCTCTCGCGCTCGGCGCTGCCGCGACCTACACCTACACGGCTACTAATCAAGGACCGTTTGATGCGACCGGCGTCAAAGTCACCGTACAACTGCCGTCCTCCGCGCAAGGCGTAACCGCTTCCGCGAGCGGCGGTAGCTGCGTGGTCTCCGGTATCGCCGCCAGCTGTATATTTCCGATCATGCGGAAAGGCGCGAACAGCAGCCTGACGGTCACGGCCGTGGCTCCCAGCGCGGGAGCCTTTCAGGTGTCCGCCGACGTTGTTGGCGACCAGCCCGATTCTGATCCAAGCGACAACGCGGTGAGCTCAAGCGCAACGGTTACAACAATTGCCGACATGTCGGTGACCGCGACCGGCAATGCGACAGCGCATGTCGGCGATGCAGTCAGCTATACGCTGGTCGCGACCAATGTCGGGCCAAATGTCGCACCGGCTGCCCAACTGTTGTTCCAGCTTGCCGCAGGGTTGACGCCCGGGACCGTGACCTCCGCCGATTCGACCTGCACCAGTGGAGCTTCGGGACAAGTCACCTGCAATCTCAACGATCTTGCCGTCGCGAAAGCGGTGACCGTTACGGTCAATGCAACAGCTGCAGCCGTGGGTACGCAAACCTCAACGGCTGCCGTGACCAGCGGTGCCACCGACTTGGTGAGCACAAACAATTCTGCAAGCGCGACCACGACCGTCAGCGCGGTGCCGCCGCCGGCGAACAGCGGCGGAGGCGGTGGAGGAGGCGGTGACCTGTCACTCTTCGAAGTGCTCGCGCTGGCATTGATTTTCCTCGGTTCGCTCCTAAGAAGTCGGGCGCCGGGGAAAATTCACAGGCTAATCACACTTGGCATCCGCCATCGCATCAATTCGCTTGTCTTGAAGGCTCGGAAGAAACGCCCGTGTGGGTTCGATTCCCATCGCCCGCTCCACTTTTCGTTGTCTGGCGTGTCCCTGCGTTGTCCCAGGACGTGACGTAGTCTATCGCCCAGTTCCCACAGTCTCGATGCGGTCGCAACCGTTCCTTTGATCGAATACGCAGAACGCTATGGCGGGACCTATGCCGTTTTGCGGTTATCTACGAGTAGCACTACCCGTTGGGGAATGCGGGGTCGAACATTCAGGATGTCCCTACGTGTAGGGGCCCAAGGCCCCAATCAAGAGCGCTAATCGCTGAAGGGGATATGCATGAAGGGGTTGGCAGCATTGACGGTGATTGCCGCAGTCCAGACTCATGCGGCGGATGTTCCTGCGCAGCAACCCAAGCCCAGCATTAATCCAGTGCCGCTCGAGATTCCGTTTGCGTCGCCCAATGCCGCCGGGGTTACCGTGGAGAGCGCGCCGAGCGCCTGGGGTGGCGCGCGCAGCGGCAGCGAACCAACCCTTTCGGATCGCGTCGTCGATTACAAAATCAACGCCACGCTTGATCCGGTGGCGCATACCGTTAGCGGGCAGGAGAAGCTCACCTGGCGTAATCGCAGTGACCGTCCGATTAGAGTGATCTACCTGCACCTGTACTTGAACGCATTGGAGAGTCAGGGCAGCACCTTCCTCACCGAGGAGCAGCGCCGCGGCTTCAATTGGCGCGACGGCGGTTTGCAGATCGGCACGGGGCAATGGGGACATGTCGAGCTGCGGTCGATCTCCCAATCTGGCCAGCCTGCGCAGGTCTCCTACGTACATCCTGACGGTGGACCCGATACCGACCACACGGTGATGCGGGTTGAATTACCCACCGCTGTCCCACCCTTGGGCAGCACCGCGCTAGAAATCGATTTCCTCGACCAGCTACCGCGCGTGGTTGCCCGCACCGGCTATTTCGGGAGTTTCCATTTGATCGGTCAGTGGTATCCGAAAATCGGTGTTTTGGAACTGCCCGGAGAGCGCGGAGCGACCGAAGTGCGCTGGAACGTGCATGAGTTTCATTTGCACAGTGAGTTCTACGCCGACTATGGCAGCTTTGATGTGCATCTGACCGTTCCCAAAGGTTATGTCGTTGGCGCCACGGGCGAGGAGACCGGAGCCGCAATAGAGAGTGGCGCGGCCGTGACACACCATTTCGTTCAGGACGATGTGCACGATTTTGCGTGGACTGCGGACAACCGCACGGCCCAGCCCCTCGAGGGAACATATCAAGGACCTGGCAGCCCCGCTGTGAAGATCAAGGTTCTCTATCCACCGGAATACGCGTCCAATGCAGCGCCGGTGCTCAAAGGAATTCTGGATTCGCTCGCGTATTTTTCGCGCACTTTGGGGCCCTATCCCTACAAGACCGTCACCGCGGTGATACCGCCCTATAACGCGGGAGGTGCCCGCGCAATGGAGTATCCGACGTTTTTCACCACGGAGCACTTCAAGGATCCGGATCCCGGGACCATCGATGCGATGACGTTGGACTACGCCACGATTCACGAATTTGGGCATGGATACTTCTACGGCATTTTGGGCTCGAATGAATTTGAGGAACCCATGCTTGATGAAGGTTTGAACCAGTACTGGGACGTGCGCATGATCGATGAGCGTCATCACTTGAATCACGAGCCTTTGCAGGTGACGACAACTTGGGCGCGGCGCCTCGGCATAGCACCGCGTGTCGTCACCGGGTTCGAATTTGAACTCAATGTCGCCGCCGTTGACGATCCGGCCGAAGGCGTGGGCGAGAACTCATGGAATCGCCTGTCTTCGCGCAGCTATTTCAGCACCTATCATCGCACGGCGATCCTGATGCACGATTTGGAAACGCGTTTGGGCGTTCCCACCCTGGAAAAGGCCATGCAGGCCTATTATCAACGCTGGAAATTCCGCCACCCCAGTATCGCGGATCTGCGCGAGTCCCTGGCTGAATCATCCGGGCAACGCGCAACGGTTGAAGCGGCCTTCAATCAACAGGTCTATGCTGCCGCTAAAATTGATGACTCCATCGACAGACTGGTGACCGATGAAGTTCTGCCGCAGGCCGGCATGCAGTTTGTCGATGGCAAATGGATCGAACGGACCCGGGCGGACGTTGCTTCGGATATCAAGCAACAACGTGCTGAATGGAAAAAAGCGCATCCGAATACCGACCCGGAATTCGGGCCCTTTGCCTATCGAACCACGGTAACGCTTGGGCGCGGCGGTGCCGCGGTGCCCGAAACGGTGGTGGTGCACTTCGCAGACGGTACCAGCGAAACGGTCGAGTGGAATGACACCCGCCGTTGGCAGCGATATACCTGGCTGAAACCGTCCCGCGCGACCTATGCCGAGTTGGACCCCGGGCAAACTCACCTACTCGACGCAAATCGTCTCAACAACAGCCGCGTTACCGATGCTGAAGTCGGCGCCAATTCGCCCGACATGCCGCCGAGCTTCTTGCAGCGGGTACTGGCGGCAATCGCCGGGGGTCCCGCCTCGCGCCGGTTAAGCGCGGATTTCGCAGCAGCCCTGCAGAGCGCGCTGACACTCATAAGTACCCTATGAGTTTGGTTGTGCACGCGGGATTAAGATCGCTCCAGTCCTGGCGCATCATCCTGCTGTGGGCCGCGTTCACTCTGGTCCCCACCGCAGTGGTGAGCCTGCCTCTCGGCAGCTGGTTGTCCGCACAGCTCGATCACTCGGCTTACGCGGGTGCGTGGGCGCGTACCTTTAACGTCACCGAAGTGCGTGAGTTGGTGGTGAACGCAACGGATATGGCACCCATGTTGCAAAGTACGCTGCTGATTTCGCTTTTGTTCACCCTGATATTCTCTCCCTTTCTCACCGGCATGATCGTGGCATCGTCAAGGGAAAAGCAGGTGCTGGGGTTTGTCGCCCTCGTTCAGGGCGGCGCGCGCGAGTACGGCCGAATGCTGCGGACAATGCTTTGGTCGGTTGTGCCACTGGGCATCGCCGGGGCCCTCGGGGCGTGGACTTTGCATATGGCTGACGAGCGGGCGGAAGCCGCGGTTTTAGAATCCCAGGTTTCCCGCGAGCATCTGCTCTGCATAATCATTTTGACGGCACTGCTTATCGTGGCGCACGCCACCGTCGAAGCCGGCCGCGGGCAATTTGCCCTCGATCTCCGGCGTCGATCCGCGGTCAAGGCATGGTGGCGCGGCGTGCGGCTCGTGTTCACCCGTCCGGTGGCAACACTGGGATCCTATTTCTTGATCACTGCGGTCGGATTGATCTTGGCAGCACTGTTCGGAATCGCCCGGATCAACTCGCCACATGCGACCTTCGCCGGATTCCTGGCGTCTTTGGCGTTGACTGAGTTGATCGCGGTAGCGGCGATCTGGATGCGCATCGCTCGCCTACTGGCGCTGATCCAAATCGCCAGAGCACCCGCACGCTTACCACGAGAGTAGTCGTCTCTAGTCCTACGTTGCCCCACTTACCGCGAAAACATGCGGCGGCGAAACCGTGAATCGGCGCGTTCTTGTCCTGCGCACTCAGTGCTCGGCCATCGAGCCGTCCCGTGACTCTTCCGGCAATGCGACCGACAGCTCGAGCACCTCGTGACCGTCATCTCGTCCGAGGTTGATCTGAACCGCCGACGGATCGATGTTCACATACCGGCGGATCACCTCGAGTAACTCGCGACGCAGCGTGGGAAGGTAGTCTGGGCCGCCGCGCGCGTTGCGCTCCTGCGCGACGATGATGCGCAGACGCTCCTTGGCGACATTGGCCGACGATGAAGTCTTGCGGAAAAAAGCGAGTAAACCCACGTCAGCCCCCAAACATGCGCGTGAAGAAACCTCTCTTGGGTTCTTCTGTGAAGCGCATCGGCACGGTCTCGCCCAACAAGCGGGCTACGGCATCCTCGTAGGCGGCTGATACGTCGCTCTCGCCGTTGAGAATGACGGGAACACCGGCGTTGGACGCGGATAATACGTCGGGCGACTCCGGAACGACGCCGACCACGTCGAGACCGAGTATGTCCTTGACATCCTTGACGCTCAGCATCTCGCCACTCGCGACCCGACGCGGGCTGTAGCGGGTCAGCAGCAGGTGCTCTTTCACTCCGCCATTGCCTTGCTCGGCGCGCAGCGTCTTGCTGGCAAGCAGGCCGAGTATGCGATCCGAATCGCGTACCGAGGAGACTTCCGGATTGACGACGACCACGGCTCGGTCCGCGAAATACATCGCCAAATGTGCGCCTTTCTCGATTCCCGCGGGCGAATCGCAAATGATGTACTCGAAGCCCTCGGCCGCGAGTTCGTCGAGTACGCGGCGTACGCCTTCATCGGTGAGCGCTTCCTTGTCGCGAGTCTGTGACGCGGCCAGGAGATACAGAGTATCTATGCGCTTGTCCTTGATCAGCGCCTGTTTGAGTACGCAGTCGCCCTGGATGACATTCACAAAATCATATACGACACGCCGCTCGCACCCCATGATCAGATCGAGGTTGCGCAGCCCAATGTCGAAATCGATCACCGCAACACGTTTGCCGCGGCGCGCGAGTCCGCACGCGATGCTCGCGGAGGTAGTGGTCTTTCCGACTCCTCCCTTACCCGACGTTACAACGATAGTCTCGGACAATTCTCGATTCTCCTATGCAAGATCTTGGGGCTGCTGATCTGAAGGTCGCTGGATGCGTCTTTCAGCAGCCGGATGACTGTAATTGAATGATGTCCGCGGCCGGAACGCTCATGCGCCGATGGGCGCGAAATGCAGATCCTCGCCTGCGAGCCAGGCCTGCACCGGCATACCGGCCAGCTCGGCGGGAATCGTTTCAAAGACACGGAACACGCCCGCAATCGACACGAGTTCCGCGTCAAACTCCTGACAGAACACTCGCGCTGCGGGATCGCCGCGCGCACCGGCCATTGCGCGGCCGCGCAGCGGACCATAAATATGGAGGCAACCGTCCGCTATGACCTCCGCACCGGCGGCGACGCCGGCATTGACGATGAGATCGCGATTGCGCGCATAGATACGCTGGCCCGAGCGCACGGGCTGAATGTGGATCAGGGTCGAAACGTTCGAATCGGCCGGCGCGGGTTCCGGGGTGGTCGGTGCAGCCTGCTCAGGTTCGAGTACTGGGGCTGGACGGGTGGGCGTCCGAAAGCTCGAAAGAATGGGCAAGTTGAGCGCGCTCGCCACAGTTTCCAGTTCAACGACATCGCCGGCCAGTCCGACCGACAACATGCCGACGCGACGCACCGCCTCGATCACGGCATGAATCTCGGCGACTTCAGGTGTCTTCTCGAGCGCGCTGAGATCGAGACACACGGCGATGCGGCGGAAGAAATGCGGTGCGGCGGCGACTCGCGCGGCCAGCTCGTTTTGAATGGCGTGCGGGTCCGTAGTACGGATGCGCACTTGCACCAGACCAACCTCGCTGTAGCGAATGTCGATGACCGTCCGTGGTGTGTCAATAGCGTCCTTTAGGCTCAACTCCAGGTTCGTGCTCAATCAGATCCTCATAAAATCGATGGCCGCACGCTCTCAGTGATGCTGGGAGCTAGGCCGAAACGGATGTGCAGTTTACCGATAAATGTTGCGGGCTCAATCGAAATGAGCGGCGCTCGCCGGAATGGCTTCCGGGTGAGGGGGTCGGCGCCGATGTCAACTCCCACGATCCGGTGCCGCGATGTCGCTCTATCGCGACGCTCCGTCAACGCCCGGAGCCAAGGATGGAGAACGGGACTTTCGTGGCGGGCCTCCAACACGCGAAATCCAGCGGCAGGGCCGCGTATTTGTGCGCCAATCCACCAAATACCCGAATGGACGAGCCAAAGCGGTTGCCTTACAATATTACTAATCGTAAGAACAGGTGCAAACCAATATGGCGTTCGCAACAATTACCAGTAAAGGTCAGACGACTATCCCCAAAGAAGTGCGGGCCGCCGCGAATCTCAAGTCCGGCGATCGAATTCATTTCACGGTTCTTGAGGACGGCACGATTATTGTGCGTGTGAAGAACAGAAGCATTAGAGATATTTCTTTTAAGCCCCCGGGCGGCAAGCGCGTATCAATCGCCCAGATGACGCGCTAGCCGTAGTTGGATGCTCGGCATCGACACAAATGTGGTCATCCGACTGGTCATTTCGGACGATGCAGAACAAACGCGCCGTGCGCGCAAGCTCGTAGATCAAGCGATAGGTCGTGATGAACCGGTGCTGGTGTCGCTGCTGGTGCTGCTCGAGTCGGAATGGGTCCTGCGCAGCCGCTATGGATTCAATCGTGAAGCCCTTCTCAGCATATTCCGTGCACTGCTTGAGGCGCGCGAGCTTTCATTTGAAGATGAGCCGGCATTGGAAGAAGCGCTGTTTCGCTGGAAGGATAGCGCATGCGGTTTTTCGGATTGCCTCATTACAGCTCACAATCGGCAGATGGGATGCCGTGCGACGGCTACCTTCGATGGCAAAGCGGCTCGGCTGGCAGGTACCGTATCAGTCTAGTGGGAGGGTGACGCATGTCGCCAATTTTTGGTTGTCGACGATGTGCCACCAACTGACTCCCGTGAGTGACTGCTTTGGAGAGTGCCGTCATCCCCGCAAGCGAGGCCTTACGACTGGAGTCCGTCCCACGACCAGTGTGGGATGCTGAGGCCGTCCGGCACGTCATCCGCGGATTGGTGGTAGCGAGACATCGTTGTCGTGGTTGCCCACGCGAAGTAGTCGTGCAGAACTTGTCGTAACGCCTCATCGCTGGCTAGCCCAGCGTCGGCTAGAGCCTCGTCGAAGCAGGCGATCGCACGGCGATCCATTTCATCATGCTCTCCGTTCCCACTGTGCATCTTGACGACCATGGTCTCGTTACCATAGAAATCCGAATACAGGGTTGGACCGCCGAATGCCTCAGCCCAGTAAGCGGCGAGTCGCTCGACATGGTGCGGGTGAAAACCGTGGCTGAACGCATGGGCGACCACGTCGTCCGCCATCACCCGACGGTGCCAGGCCTCGGCAAGTCGGCGCAGGCCCTCGATGCCACCGACCGCGTCGAAGAGTGTTTGCATGCGTCCATGATGACAATCCTCTCCTGCCTATACAAGGGGCACAATAATCTCTGGCGCGTTCGAGACTTGGCACTCGCGTATTCATGCAAACACTCGTGCAACAAATGGGAGCCACCAGTCTGCACTTAACGCGAGCGCGGCCAGATGGAAGGAGCCAATGACCCCCGCAGCACCCCAACCGAGTGCGGGATGCAGCCGGCGATGCCAAACCGTATCGGTCACCACAAAAATCAAAATACAAAAATCGAATGCCGCGAACTGCACCATGGGTGCCCGGGTAAACAGAAGCACGATCCGCGCCACCGCCGGCGCGAGAAGGGTCAACGTCGCCATCAACATCAGTCGCTTGTGAGATTCTGGTCGTCCACGGAGCGCCAGCCCCAAAATCACGAAAATGGCGAACAACAGTAGATTCATCAAGTTCAAGCCAAAGAGAAAATGGAACTGATGAACGACATGCTCTCGTACCTCGCGCGCCGTCGCCGCGACAGTGGCATAGGTGCCAATACCCACGACTAGGAATGCGAGTACCGCGCCAAAAATCCCGAGGCGGCGGTGTACACGAACGCGGTGTATGGCAACAAGATAGGTTTGGACAAAGAACAATACGCACCACGCCGACATAATGACGCCATGGACATGCAGTAAGATGGGCAGCGGCGGTTTACCGAACAGCGATTTCAAATAATATGAACGCGCGAATCCGGTTACCGCGATCAGCGCACAAGCAAACGCCGCCCAGGTATACATGCTTTGGTGCACACGGGGGCGAGTCCTGCTTTCGCCTTCTATTGTTTCCATGGCTCTAATGAATGGCTCCCCTNGGCGTGCTCGCATCCCATATCAAGCACGCCCTGGTGGATTTCGGCGGCAACGGTCATCGTCTTTGAAAGTAGAGAACCGGAAGGACACTTGATTCCCGCCATGCGAGAAACGCAGCCCGTTTCGAGCGACCGCTATGCGCAGGCCCCCGGTGCGGTGAAGCCCCGCATCCGCTCAGCCTACCGTGAGCGACAGCTTGCGCGCCGGTATTTCTGGCGCCGGGTTGATAGAATCAAAGCTGGAAAGCGGCCGTCCATTTCACCCAGGCGAAATTTCGGTAGCGGTTAGGGCTTCGCGGGCTGCTTTGAACGCGGTCCGGGAAAACTCTGTAACAATTTGTCGAATTCCAGTCCGGCGGTTCGTCGTCTACACAAAGCCTCGAGACGAACGGAGTGGGGAGAATATGGCAAAGCTTGTATTCGGTTTGCAGCAGTCCTTGGACGGCTACGTCAACTACCTGGAAATCGGGCCACCTGGTCCCGCGCTCTCTCGTCACTTCGCAGAGCGCGTACGCGAGCTAGCAGGCTTTGTGTATGGTCGCCGCACGTACGAGATCGTGCGTTATTGGGACGAAGACCATCCGGATTGGGATGCGGAGGATCACGAGTTCGCGGCGGCCTGGCGGCGTCAACCGAAGTGGGTTGTGTCGCGCTCGTTGAAGTCGGTCGGACCCAACGCCACCCTTGTCGAGGATGACATCGAGGCGGTGATAGGCGGGCTGAAGGCTCAGCTCGTTGGGGAGATTGACGTTGCCGGACCAGACTTGGCAGGAAGCCTAACCAACCTTGGTCTCATCGATGAGTATCGGCTTTACCTCCGCCCCATCGTACTGGGTCGCGGCACGCCCTTCTTCGCCGGCCCTCGGCCGCCACTTCGCCTGGTGGCCAGCGATCCCGTTGGCGACGGCGTGATTAGGTTGACGTACGTTCCCGCTTAATCGCGCGAATTACCCGGCCGGCTTTGGGGTCTACACGGGAATAGAGACCTGACAGGCGATAACTGCCATTGCTGGTGACTTTGGTGGCAACTAAAATCCGGTTATGGAAGTCAATTTTACAAAGGGTAATGATCGGGATTTCATCGAAGCCCGCAGAGATGATGGCACGATCGTAAAAACTACGTTTCCCAAGAAGGGGTTGTTTCCGCACGATGCCGTACATCTGATCGTCGAGAGGCGACTAGGACTCCAACATGGCTTCTGGGGCCGTATCGCCGGTGGCGCCACGCCTGAGCAGATTGCTGCCATCGCAAAGGCCGGTGGTCACGCAAGTTCCGTGCGCGCGCTTAGACCCGTAGTCGAGATCACAGAGCTGCTTCATGCTGAGAGGCTGGTGGAATGCTTTGAGGCTGAGATGTGGAGCGAGTGCTCGGATAACGTCACGTTCCGAAGCATTCTCGATGCGGCATGTTCGCAATCCAAGATCTCGAGTCCACGAGTGTCAGATGAGGAAATCGGCGATATCCGCATAGAACTCAAGGATACGCTGGAGGCATGGCGCGAACTTGCGGTCGGCGGGTCTCTGACCCTGCATTGCCGCGCCATTTCGAATTGAGGGGTCGTCGGTGGTGCTGAAGTGTTACTTCGTGTCGAACTTGATCGCCAGCTGCGCGCAGCCGGACACGGGCGGCCCGTTCGGCGAAGTATCTGGCCGGTAGTAAGCAGAACCGGATGCTGCAATTTTCAAAGCGGCCTGATCGAGAGAAGCTATTCCCGACGAGTGGATGATCGTCGGGTTCTGTTGGAGTCTTCCCGCTTCGTCGACGCAGACATGCACCGTCACGTTGTTCGCCTGGCCACGGGAGTCATCCTGTTTCACATTCGCCGTTATCTTCGCCGGCGCTGCCGCGACCGGTTCAGATGTTCGACTTGGCCAACTCAAGGCGAACTGCTGCCACGAGTCGATCGGATCGCCGCTGCCGAGCGTGGTTGCGGCCGCGAATCGAAGCCTGGAGACGCAGCTGACGGTCGCGGAATCCAAAGCATCCGAACCTGAAGACGACCTGATGGAGATGCGTGACGGGATCCCGCTGTTTGGGAGCCAGAACACAACCACCGCCACGGTTCCCCCATCCGCGATCCGAAGGTCCGGACAGTACGTCTTGATATTGAATCCCAATGCCGTTTGCGCTTGTAACGGATTTTCGGGAACGGGCGGCACCGGAGCGGCGTAGACGCTTACCGGAACGCTCAAAACCNCGCATGCGAGAGTCGCGCCAAGCCATTTATGCATCAGGACCGCCAATGTTTAGGCACCACCTGCGAAAATTTAACAGACAGCGCCGCCGCTCACCGCAATTTTACCCCTACCTGCGCCAGTGTCTAGCTTCGGACGCCATCACCGTGCGGGTTCGCAGCAAGCTGATGGGCTCAGTGGTCCAGGTGGCGACGGAATGCAGCGCATCCGGCATCGCTTCCTTCGACCTGGTAAGTCCGGATGATATTCTCGGCGCTGACTGTGACCTCCAACCTGCATTCGTGTTGGACCGTCATGGTACCTTCGCCGCCGGTGTCTTTGGGCATCACGCCTTCGCTACTAATCGACCAGACGTACACACGATCTCCGGTAGTCTCCTGCTGTCCGGTGGGATTCCCCAAACGCGCGGTTAGCTCGTGAATGTCTCGGCCAACGTAGCGCTTCACCTCATGTGAGAGTCGGGTTGCCGCGCACCCCAAAAGCACCGTCCCTATCGTTGCCAAAAATATGAGTCGCATTTTTGATCGTGCCCGTGAGAAGTAATTCGAACATTCGCGCCAGCGGGATTTTACACGGAGCACCGGTCTTGTAGGTGGTCAGCGTCGGCTATCGGGCCGTCAATTGCCGGCGCGAGTCGGCTTCGCGTTCGCGGTCAAAAAATCACTGATAGCGCTGACGACACCGGGACCTAGGGGCAAACTAGCATCCGAGTAGGTGGCGAAGTTGGCACGTGCGTCATCTGAGCTCACGGACTTGAGCACATGATTTACGTCTGGAAGAAGCGTCAGCGTCGCGCGCGAGTCTGCTTCCTTTAAGATATTGGCGTCTATTTCGTGCACCTGCATATCTCGCAGCCCCTGCAGAATCAGAACCGGTTTNGGATAGCCTTTAAGCACTTGACTGGGATCATAAGAAAAAGCGCTGATTAGGAAGCCTTGCACTTTCGGATTGAAAAGACGCAATAACGGGGCGGCCATATTCGTAGTGTCGACGTGCTTGCCGGCCTCCAGGTCGGCAATGGCGGGGAGTGCCTGATCGAGAAGTGGGGCATTGGCGGGATTTGCCTTGATCTGTTCCCGCAGCACCTCGCCCATTGGTCTACCGGCTGTAGACACCAATATGAGGCCGCATATATCCGGCTGATTTTTGGCAGCCACCATTGCGATAAGACCGCCTTCACTATGTCCGAGAAGCCAGATGCAGGACGCTCTCGTCTGCTTCCGAATGACCGCCGTCCATGCATGCACATCCGAGACATAGTCGTCGATCGTGACCGCGTTGCCATCAGGCGTCGCGCCAGCGCTACCCGCCAAGCCTCGCTTGTCGATCCGTACCGTCGTTACCCCGCGTGCGGCTAGAGCTTCAGCCAGGAGACGGTAGGGAGCAGCCAATACTCCGCCAGCGCTGTTTCCGTCGCGATCTGTGGGACCAGAACCGGGGATAATGAGGACTACGGCTCCGCGCCCGGTGGAAGGCGAAAGCATCGTGCCCTTCAATGGGCCCGATGGACCTGGTGCTTCTATGGCTGTTTCTGTTGGCGCTGCGCCGAAGGCCATCGCGACTCCTAGTATCGAAGCGACAATAACGAAAGATTTAACGCTATTCATGCCAGCTTCCACCGAAGAAATCTGCCGTATGATCCCACAACCGACTGCACCTTCCCATATCAAGTCCATGAGTGTCGAATCGGAAGCGATCCGTTCGTCGTAGGTTCATACAAGGTAAGGAGAGTGACCTATGCTTAAGGTAATCCTCAGCGCGATGGTTTCCCTGGATCGCGTCCTGCAAGCACCCGGAGCCTTCCAATGACCCCCATCATCACCGCCTTTGAACGGTCGCCCGATCGCGGCAGGGGACTGGCGCGTGACATGCGCGTTCGCTGGGCGCTAGAAGAAGTGGGCCAACCTTACGAGGTTCGGCTCGTTTCGTTCGCTGCGATGAAGGAGCCCACGCATCGAGCGCTTCATCCTTTCGGGCAGATACCGACCTATGAAGAAGGCGATCTTGCACTGTTCGAGTCGGGGGCGATCGTGTTCCATCTCGCCGAGCGCCATGCAGGCCTGCTGCCGGATGATGCGAATGCCCGGGCGCGCGCCATCACATGGATGTTTGCCGCGGTCAACACAATTGAGCCGCCGATCCTTGATCTCCAAAACGCCAAGTTCTTGGAGGCCGACAAGAGTTGGTCCAAGGAGCGCCTGCCTATCGTCCGGGATCGCATCCGTGACCGCATCGGCGTACTTTCCGATCGCCTGGGCGACGCCGATTGGCTCGATGGTGCGTTCAGCGCGGGCGATCTGATGATGGCGGCGGTGCTGCTCAGGTTGAGGCCATCGGGAATGCTCGACGAATATCCGAATCTCGCCGCCTATGTCGCGCGCGCCGAAGCGCGGCCCGCTTACAAGAGGGCTTTCGCCGCTCAATTGGCGGTGTTCACCGGCATGCCGCCGACCGACTGACAACGGTTCGCTCTGGATGCGTCACCGCTTGGTCGCGTCGGCAAATATAGTCTTGCCGGTCGAGACCGCGTGCTGCGCCATGAGGAATGCCGCGGCGTTCCAAGACTGCCCCGGCATTCCTCGCGGTGCGAGCGTTTTACCGTGAAGCCATTCAGTGAATCGCCAATTACGAAGCGCGCATACGCGCGCCAGTTTGATCAGTTCCGACTTCGCCTGTTCCACGCGCCCCGCCGCTATGAGCGCCGTCACCCAGAATCCGCCCACCATCGGCCAAATACCTCCGTTGTGGTACTGCCAGACGAAATTCTGCCGATGCCGTGCCATGTACGGGCGCCACAGCGAATTGCTCCGTTTGATGGGACGCGTGACCGCCCGCACTGGGTAAGGGTCGCCCACGTGTGTCTTCGTGAGCGCGTCGAGCGTTCGCGTGCTTGCGGTCCGGTCGGCGAGTCCTAGTAGGACAGCCAATACGTTGCCGAAAACATCGCCCTCCTCGCCGAAGAACGAGAAATTGACGAAGCTCAGGTACAAATCGCGATTGCGTCCCTGCTGCAACACGTAATCGTTGAGCAGGCGGGCGCGGCGATATTCGGCGATGTCCGCGGAGAAAGGATAGAAGAGCCCGTTGAAATTTTCGCGCGTCTTCGCCGCGTGGTCGATGCGAAAAAGCCGCTTCACGAAATACCACAGTGCATTCGTATAGAGAACGAAGCCGGAGCGCGGCATGATGTCGGCCCAGTCGCTGGCCTCATTTTGCTGCAGCAGATAGAAGCGTTGATGCTCCTGTGCCAAGAGCCACTGAGTGGCCAGATTGACGCGCTTGGCGTATTTTCGCAGGAAACCGCTGGAACCGTGGTGCCGATCCAGAAACGCCAACGCAATCAGCCACCATAGCGTCGAATCAATGCATCCCAGATACCAGAAATCAGCTTCCTGTCTTTGTACGTCCACGAATTTCGCAATCTGTCCATTCGGTGCTTGATGCTCCGCCAGGGTGTGTAGACCCGCCGCCGCCGCTCGCGCCAGCGACTGATCGCCTGAGACCACCATTCCGATCGCGCAGACGGCCGCGTCTCGCCCGAATATTGCCGTATACCCGCGCTTCTCAGCCTGCAGAGTGGGTGAGGCAGCGAGGATGCCGTCGGGCGTCAGATTTCGCTTTAACAGATCGACAGATTGAGAGTGGCAGGCAGCGAGTAGGGATTGATCATCTGGATATCTCGTAATATTTGTCTCCTGCTAGTGTCGCGATCTATTCAACTCTGCGGCGCTACGCAATCGCTCTGACGCCTCCTCTATCGTCTCAACCATGAGATCAAACATCTCTTTGCGGCCGAATCCGGGCGAGATTGGAGAAAGTACCTCAACAACAATGGTTCCCGGCGGACGCAGAAATTTGCGTCGTGGCCAGAAGGCTCCCGAGTTCAAGGCCACCGGGACGCATGTGACGTCCAGAGCCGAATACAAATGGCTGATGCCGGTTTTGTAGTTCGCCGCTTGACCAATCATCGTTCTCGTACCTTCCGGAAATATCACCACCTGCTTGCTTTGTGTCAACGCGACGCGTGTGCCTCGGACCATGTTGTCCAGCGCGCTCTTGCCTGTGCCTCGCTTGATCGGAATGCAGCCCAGGCGTGCGAGAGCCCATCCGAAAAATGGTATGAACATCAGTTCGCTTTTCAATACAAAAACTGGGCGATCAAAGATCGCGAACAGCGCGCAGGTATCCCAGACCGACTGATGCTTCACGGCAAGAAGGCAGCCGCCGTGCGGAATGTTCTCTTTGCCGCGCACTTCATAATTCACGCTGCAAATTACCCGGTACATGGCGAGCCAAGCACGCGACCAGAATCTCGTGAACGGCGGCAAAGATTTCGGCGAAATGAGCGATATGCCGGTCGCCATCACCGCGCTGACAGCGAAAAAGCCATAGAACAAAAGCGAAAATATGAGGGAACGAAGAATTAACATGGAATCGGGGGAGGTGATTGGACGATGCGCCCCACATTACATTAAGAAGATACACTACGTCTCATCCCTACCCAACCTCGGAGGTTCCATGAAGCGAGTCACTGGCATTGGCGGCATCTTCTTCAAAGCGAAAGACGCTCCGGCATTGCAAGCTTGGTACAAAAAACATCTCGGAATCGATGTCCAAGAATGGGGTGGCGCGGCGTTCAATTGGACCGATGGTGAAGGTAAGCCTTTTGCCGGAACAACGGCCTGGTCGATTGGTTCGGTGCAAGGCGACCAGTTTGCGCCCAGCACCGCCACCTTCATGGTCAATTACCGAGTGGAAGATCTCCGCTCACTGGTCAAAGCTTTGCGTGTAGAAGGCTGCAACGTGCTCGAAAAGATTGACGAGTCGGAGTATGGAAAGTTTGCCTGGGTCATCGATCCGGAAGGAAATAAAGTAGAACTATG
>JGI12635J15846_10002520_pt1 | contig 16051 bp, 13 predicted proteins | sample BlaSpr_A8_OM2_M2_FD_15846 | JGI IMG/M metagenome (IMG submission 15846) | reverse complement strand
GTTCAGCAGCCATTGCGCGAGCGGCAGAATATCCTCGCGGCGTTCGCGCAATGGCGGGACGCGCAAGGTGATGACGTTAAGGCGGTAGTAGAGGTCCTCGCGAAAATGATGCGCCGTCACTTCGGCCTCGAGGTCGCGATTCGAGGCGGCGATTATCCGCGCGTCGACGTGGATCGTGCGCTCGCCGCCGACGCGCTCGAAGTTCTGGTCCTGCAGGAAGCGCAGAAACTTGGTCTGGAGGGTGGGCGTCAGGTCGGCGATCTCGTCGAGAAAAACAGTGCCGCCGTTAGCCGCCTCGAGCCTGCCCGGCTTGTCCTTGACCGCGCCGGTGAACGCGCCGCGCATGTGGCCGAACAACTCGCTCTCGAGCAGTTCCTCGGAGAGCGTGGTGCAGTTGACGACGACGAACGGCTTGCTCTGGCGCTTGCTCCATCGATGGATCTGGCGCGCGATAACATTTTTGCCGGTGCCGCTCTCGCCGGTGAGCAGGATCGTCGCGTCGCTGGCGGCTGCCTGGCGCGAGGTTTCGAGCAGGCGTTGCATCGCGGGACTTTTCGAGTCGAGCAGCGGCTCCTCATCGATCGCGCTGCGCAGTGCGCGATTCTCCGCCGTCAGCAGGCCGACGTGCAGAGCGCGATCGACGGTGTGCTGAATCTGCTCGAGCGAGAAGGGCTTGGTGACGTAGTCGTAGGCGCCGGACTTCATCGCCTCGACGGCGTTTTCAACGGTCGCGTAGGCGGTCATCAGGATTACGAGGCATTCGGGGGCGCGCCGCTTGACTTCGCGCAGCAGTTCGAGGCCGCTCACCTCGGCCATCTTGTAGTCGGTCAGCACGAGATCGAACTGCGTTTCGCCCAGCAGCGAGATGGCCTCAGTGCCGTTCTCGGCGGCGCGAACCACGTGTCCGAGCGACTCGAAGAAGGTGGTGAGACTACGGCGGATATTCCGCTCGTCATCGACAATAAGCAGCTTGGCCATCAGATCTCCTGTGCGGCGGGGATTTCGACGATGAATCGGGCGCCATGGGAATTGCCGTTTTCGACGAAAATCCTGCCGCCATGCGCCTCGACGATTTCCTTGACGATCGACAGGCCTAGTCCCGCCGAACCCTTCTCGAAGCCGTCGGCGCCATACTGCACGAAGCGCTCGAAGATATAATCCTTCATGTCGGCTGGAATCCCGGGGCCCGAGTCGGTGACTTCCAGCCGCGTACCGTGTTCGGTGCCGCGCGCCGTGACCTGGATGATCCCGCCAGCCGGAGTATAGCGCAGTGCGTTGCCGAGCAGGTTGGAAATCACCCACGAGAGTTTAACCGGGTCGCCGATAATCTCAGGCACCGGGCCGATGTGCTCCTCGAGCTCGACGTGCTTCTCGCGCGCCTGGATTGCGAAGCGCCGGGTCACGTCGGCAGCCAGCCGCGCAAGATCGAGGCGCTTCTGCTGGACCGCGATCGCGGGAATCTCGCCGCGCGCCAGGTTGAGCAGATTGTCGGTCAGCTGTCGCATCCGCGAGCATTCCTCGAGGATCACTTGCAGCAGTTCGCCGCTCTTCGCATTGGTCTCAGGCGGATTCTCCCGGTTCAGCAGTTCCGCTGACAATGCCAGCGAGGTGAGTGGCGTCCTGAGCTCGTGCGACAGCGTCGCGACCAGGTTGGTGCGCGCGCGATCCTGATCGCGGATATAGGTCACGTCCTGCAGAATCAGCAACGTGCCGAGCGACTTACCGACCGTATGATGAAGCGGAACCGGCTTCAGCACATAAGAATGATCGCGGCCGCGAACGTGAAGATCGATTTCAGTGCGATGGCCATCGGGGCCGGCCCGCTGCAGCGTGCGCAATGCATCGCGAACGCGCAGGTAGTGAGGATGGTTGCTGCTGAGATCATCGAACGGGCTGCCGAGCGCGTCCTGCAGATCGACGCCGAGGATCAGCGACGCGATCTCATTTATGTGCGCGACGATTCCATCGCTGTCGATCAGCACGACGCCGTCTTCGAGGCTCTCGATGATCGCCTCGGTCTTGCTCTTTTCGTAAACCAGGCGCTCGACGTTGAGCTTGTCGTATTGCTCGAGGCGCTCGGCCATCGAGTTGAATTCACGTGCGACCGCTTCGAGCTCGGCCAGCGGCTGGGGACCGAGGCGGACCTGCGACTTGCGCTGACTGATCCCGCGCAAGCGCTCGGTGAGTTCCGTCAATGGCTGCGAGAGCCGCCATCCGAGACCCCAGGAGACGGCGGCGCCCACCAGCAGCACCAGCGCGAGGCCGGCGGCGAATTCGTACGAGAGATGCTTGCCGAGCTGCACCGAGCGGCTGTCCGCGCGGAACATCGCGGCTTTGTTCATCGCGATCAGATCGTCGAGCTTGCCGTGCAATTCGGCGAACTCGCGGTCGTGATACTCGCCTGGCGAGGCTGCCGCCACGTCGGCGAATAGTTGGTTGCCGCGCCGGGTGATATCGGCGGCGAGTTCGGGCTCGCCGACCTCAGTTTCATTGTGATCCTCGACGTCGGCCCACTGCAAAAAATCGTGCCGCGCGACGGGCAGCACGTCCTTGGCTTTGCCGTCGTACTCCGCCACCTGGAGCGTGTTGAGCGCCGCGTGCATGTTCTGCGCGGCCTCGATGCTGACGTAGTTGCGATAGAGGGTCGCGCGAATTGCGCCGCCAAGTGCGTACACCCGCGGCAGCGTGTAGAGCCCCAACAGCACGACCAATGCCAGCATCACCAGGGTGCCGTTGCGGATTTGGCGTTGCATCGAAGGTGCGCTCATCGCGAATCCTCCCGTTCTTCGGTCGCGACAATTTCCACGTCGAGGTCGGTTGCGTCCGCCACCAGCCGCGCCACCACGTCGCCCTTGAGCCACCGGCGCCATCGCGGTTGATGGGTCCGGCCGACGATTACCTTCGACACCCCTTTGTCGTGCGCAAAGTCGATCAATGCCTTGACCACGTCGTCGGACTTGAGCCACACGGTTTCGGCGCCGAGGTCGCTGGCGACGTTGATGTTGTCGAGCAGCGCGACGAAATCGCGGGTGCCGATATTTTTCACCGACTCGGATGGCGTCTCGATATGCACGGCGAACCATTCGGCGTTGAGCTGTCCCGCGATGCGCGAGGCTTTGCGCAACAGCTGTCCGGTGTCGGAGGCGTTTGACGAGACTCCGACCATGATGCGTTCGATGACGTTTGAGCGGTGCCCGCCTTCACGCTTGATGGATTCGCGGTCGAGCCGCTGGCGGTCCAGGCTGCGCGCGACCTCGCGTAGCGCCAGTTCACGCAGCGAGGCGAGGTTGCTCGGCTTGAAGAAATTCTTGAGCGCGTTTTCGATTTGATCGCGCGGGTAAATCTTGCCCTCGCGCAGCCGTTCACGCAGCGCCTCGACCGGCACGTCGATATTGACGATTTGATCGGCGCGCGCGAGGAACGAATCGGGCACCGTCTCGCGGACGTCGATGCCGGTGACGCGGCGCATCATCGCGTTCAGACTTTCGACGTGCTGGATATTGATAGCGGTGATCACGTTGATGCCGGTGGCGACGATCTGCTCGACGTCCTGGTAGCGCTTGGGATGGCTCGAGCCGGGCGCGTTGGTATGCGCGAGCTCGTCGACGATAACCACGTCGGGCTTGCGCGCGATGATCGCGTCGACGTCCATTTCGTCCAGCTCGACGTCGCGGTACTTGATCTTGCGCCGCGGAACGATCTCGAGATGGCCGACCAGATCCTCGGTCTCGCGGCGATGATGCGTTTCGACGAAGCCAAGCACCACATCCACTCCCCTGTCGCGGAGCTGATGCGCCTCCTCGAGCATCCGGTATGTCTTGCCTACGCCCGCGGCGGCGCCGATATAAATCTTGAGACGTCCCCGTTGAGGTTGGGGCACCAAGTCGAGAAAAGCTTCGGGCTCGAGTCGTTTATCATCGCTCATTCAAGTCCCGGGCGTTCGGCCATGACTTTCGGCAGCGCGAGGGCTGTGACTGCTGGTGGCGCGATCGAGGGCCAGGTTCAGCAACAGGACGTTTACGCCGGGCTCGCCGAAGATGCCCACCGACCGCGACCGCGTGTTTTCAGCGATCAACTGCCGCACCTGATCTTCGCTCAGACCGCGGGCATGAGCAACACGTGAAACCTGCAGGTCCGCCGCCGCCGGGCTTATCTCGGGATCGAGTCCGCTGCCTGAAGTCGTCACCAGGTCAATCGGAACCTGGTGCGGGTCGGTGCCGGGATTGCTCTCGACTACGTTCTTCAGCCGCGAACTGACCGCGTCGATCAGCGCCTTGTTGGTCGGGCCGAGATTCGAGCCGCTTGAGTTGTCGGCCGCATAGCCCTTGTCGCCGGCGGCTGAAGGCCGGCTCTGAAAATAGCGGGCCGCCGAAAAATTCTGTCCGATGAGGCTCGAGCCGACCACCTTGTTGCCCACGACGACGAGGCTGCCGTCCGCCTGGTGCGGGAAAATCACATGCGCGATGCCCCATATCGCGAGCGGATAGATGATGCCGGTGAGCACGGTCAGGACGGCGGTCGCGACGAGAGCGGTGATGAACGGTTTCACTGAAAAGACCTCACGCGAGATGGAGCGCGGCGATCATGATGTCGATAGCCTTGATGCCGATGAATGGAATAATCACGCCGCCGAAGCCGTAAATGAAAAGATTGCGGGTCAGAATTGCGGCCGCACCGACCGGACGGTACGCCACGCCGCGCAGCGCCAGCGGAATCAGCGCGATGATGATCAGCGCGTTGAAAATAACCGCCGACAGGATCGCGCTCTGAGGCGTCGCCAGATGCATCACGTTGAGCCGCTGCAGCTGCGGATATTCGACGATGAACAGCGCCGGGATGATCGCGAAATACTTGGCCACGTCGTTGGCGATCGAGAACGTCGTCAGCGCGCCGCGCGTCATCAGGAGCTGTTTGCCGATCTCGACCACCTCCATCACCTTGGTCGGATTGGAGTCGAGATCGATCATGTTGCCGGCCTCGCGCGCGGCCTGGGTGCCGGCGTTCATCGCGATTCCGACGTCGGCCTGCGCGAGCGCGGGAGCATCGTTGGTGCCGTCGCCGATCATCGCGACCAGCTTGCCCTGGTTCTGCTCCTCGCGAATCAGGCGCAGCTTGGTTTCGGGCGTTGCCTCGGCCAGGAAGTCGTCGACGCCCGATTCCTTGGCGATGGCCGCGGCGGTCAGCGGGTTGTCGCCCGTGATCATGACGGTGCGCAAACCCATCGCGCGCAGGCGCTCGAAGCGTTCGTGGATTCCTTCTTTGACCACGTCTTTGAGATAAATGACGCCGAGCGCCTTCGATCCGTCCGCGACCACCAGCGGGGTTCCGCCGCTGCGCGCGATGCGCTCGACGATCGCCTTCAAGTCTGCCGGCGCCGTGCCGTGATTATCCTGGACGAAATGCGCCACCTGGTCTGCGGCGCCCTTGCGGATTCGACGTCCGGCGATGTCCACGCCACTCATCCGCGTCTGCGCCGAAAAAGGGATGAACGTAGCGCCATCGTCGCCGGCGCCGAGATCGCGCTCGCGTAGATCGAACTGGCGCTTCGCGAGCACGACGATCGATCGTCCTTCAGGAGTCTCGTCGGCGAGCGATGCGAACTGTGCAGCCTCGGCCAGTTCCCGCACGTCCACGCCCTCGACCGGGATGAATTCCGCGGCCATTCGGTTTCCGAGGGTGATGGTTCCGGTCTTGTCGAGCAGCAGCGTATCGACGTCGCCCGCCGCTTCGACCGAACGGCCCGACATCGCGAGCACGTTGTGCTGCACCAGCCGATCCATTCCGGCGATTCCGATCGCGGACAGCAATCCGCCGATGGTCGTGGGAATCAGGCATACCAGCAGCGACACCAGCACCGGCAGCCCGAGCTTGGTCCCGCCATAGAGGCCGAACGGGTAGAGCGTGACGACGACCAGCAGAAATACGATTGTCAGGCCGGACAACAGAATGCTGAGCGCGATTTCGTTGGGCGTTTTTTGGCGATGCGCGCCTTCGACCAGCGCGATCATGCGATCGAGAAAGGTCTCGCCCGGATTGGCGGTGATCTTCACCTTGATCCAGTCGGAGATGACGGTGGTCCCGCCGGTCACGCCGCTGCGATCACCGCCGCTCTCGCGAATGACCGGGGCGGATTCGCCGGTGATAGCGGCCTCATTGACGGCGGCGATGCCCTCGATGATTTCGCCGTCGCCTGGGATGACGTCGCCGGCGGATACCATGACGACATCGTCGCGCCGGAGGTCCGCGGCCGGCACGAGTTTCGTCTCGCCACCGGCGGTGATCAGCTTGGCCTGGGTTTCGGTGCGGGTTTTGCGCAGGTTGTCGGCCTGCGCCTTGCCGCGGCCTTCCGCCATCGCCTCGGCAAAGTTGGCAAACAGGACGGTGAACCACAGCCACAGCGCGATCTGAAATTCGAATCCAGCCAACGCCATCTTTTGCGCCAGCGTGTCGCGAATCAGCGTGAACATCACGAGCACGCTCGTGACTTCGACCACGAACATCACCGGATTCTTGATCATCTTGCGCGGGTCGAGCTTGATGAACGACTCGAGCGCTGCGCGCGAGACGATTTCACGATTCCAGAGTTTTGGGGCCGCGCGATCACTCATAGTTGAAACACCAAACCTAGAAGAGTTTCCCGGCCATCATCAGGAGTTGCTCGACGATCGGCCCGAGCGCGTCGGCGCAGAAGAAGGTCAGCGCGCCGACGATTAGGATTACCCCGATCAGCAACAGCACGAAGGAGACGCCGTCAGTCGGGAAAGTTCCGGCGCTGGCGGCGGTGGCTTTCTTCCCTGCGACCGAGCCGGCGATCGCGAGCGCGGGAATCGCCATCATGAACCTGCCGAGCAGCATCACGATCGCGATCGTCACGTTGTAATAGGGCACGTTGGCGTTAAGGCCGCCGAAGGCAGAGCCGTTGTTGGCGCCCGCCTCCGTGTAGCCGTACAGGATTTGCGAGAGGCCATGCGGACCGGGATTGGATATGCTCGACAGCCCGGCCGGGAGGACCACCCCGATAGCCGTCGGTATCAGAATGACGGCGGGGAAGATCAACACGTATAGCATCGCGAGCTTCATTTCGCGCGCTTCGATTTTCTTGCCCAAGTACTCAGGTGTCCGCCCGACCATCAGGCCCGCGATGAACACCGCCAGCACCGCCATCACAATCATTCCATACAAGCCCGAGCCGACGCCGCCGAAGATCACCTCGCCGAGCTGCATGTTAATCAGCGGGATCAGGCCGCCAAGCGGGGTGAAACTGTCGTGCATCGAATTCACGGCGCCGCAGGAAGTATCAGTGGTTACGCTCGCCCACATTGCGGACTCGACGATTCCGAAGCGGACTTCCTTGCCTTCCATGTTGCCGCCGCTTTGCGTGGCGGAGGCGTGTTGATTGATTCCCATTCGGCTGAATTGCGGATTGCCGTGCTGCTCAGCCCACATCGCCGGCGCCGCGCCGGCGAAAAATAGAATCGACATCACCGCGAANAGCGCCCAACCTTGTTTGCGATCGCCGACCATCTTACCGAAGGTGTGAGTCAGGCCCGCACCGATCGCGAGGATCGCCAGCATCTCTATGAGGTTNGTCAGCGGTGTCGGATTCTCGTACGGATGCGCCGAGTTGGTGTTCATGAAGCCGCCGCCGTTGGTGCCGAGCTCCTTGATTATCTCCTGGGACGCGATCGGTCCTTCGGCGATCGATTGCGATGCGCCCTCAAGCGTCGTCGCATTTACGTACGGGCTGAAGTTATCGGGCACGCCCTGCCAGATAAGAATCAGCGCGAAAATCACAGAGATTGGCAGCAGTACCCACAGCGTCGTGCGCGTGAGATCGACCCAGAAATTGCCGATGGTCGTGGCGCTGCGGCGCGCGAACCCGCGAATCACTGCCGCCGCTATCGCGATTCCAGACGCCGCCGAGAGAAAGTTGTGCGACGTCAGGCCAACCATCTGCGTCAGGTAGCTCAGCGTCTGCTCGCCCGAATACGCCTGCCAGTTGGTGTTGGTGGTGAAGCTGGCGGCCGTGTTGAACGCAAGTCCCGGCGGCACCCCGGGCAGCCCCTGCGGATTCAGCGGCAGGTAATACTGAAGCCGCTGCAACGCGTACAGGAAGATCATCGAGACCAGGCTGAACGCGAGCATCGATATCGCGTATCCAGCCCAGCCCATTTCGACTTCGGGGTTTATCCCGCAGATCTTGTAGATCAGGCGCTCGATTGGCGACAGCACCGGGTCCAGAAAGGTGTGCTCATGCGAGAACACTCGGGCCATGTACAGGCCGAGCGGCACGCTGATCGCCGTCATGAGGATGAAGTAGACGGCGAGCTGATCGATCGAATTCGATAGCATGTAGTGCTTTACCGACTAGTCACTTAGAAGCGTTCGGGGCGCAGCATCGTGTAGATCAAATACACGCCCAGCAAGACGGCACAGACCCCACCGAGAACAGTTTCAACCGGGCTCATAGTTTGTCACACCCCCGAACGTATTCGATCGCGACGACGAAGAAAGCGATGCTGGCGAGAATTGAAATCAAGTCCCACATACCTGGTTGCTCCAGCCAGTAATTATTTAGTGTTAATGCGAACGCAAGTCAGCAGGATGAGAGGCGTCGGCGGAGCGAGGAACGTGTCCGTTCGAGCCGTTCATGTGGAGATGCGCCTCGGCCACAATTTGCATCGCGGGACATGGGCCGGCAGCGAATGTTTCGGCGCGTGCAACGACTTCTTCACGGGTGAGCTTGATACCGTCCTCAGCGAGCGGCCTTAGCGCGCCGCGGCGGCCGTCATTAACAACGAACGACCACTTGCAGCGCGCACAGTGATAGAGGTAACGACGCGGCTTGAAGAGGCCGGGTAGTTTGTCGAGCACTTTTATTGCGAAGAGGTGCGGCATGGTCGCTTTTGCAGTTTGTTTCATTGGAACTGGCAGTGTCCGCCGGATTTCTTCCGACAGAACTATCAGCACCGTGCGTGCCAATGCGGAAAGTCGTGTTCTATATGGCTTTTTGCGGTCCCCGGCGGGATGACATTTCAAATTGCATCGTGCTGTTCGATGCAGACTTCATTGAAATGCAATGGCAAGCAGGAACAGGAACCGGACTAGCGCGCTTAGCCGCGCATGAGGGTCGGATTCCGGGCTGGCTCGAACCGATAGTTGCGACGCCAATAGACTTCGTCGGTGAATCCGAGCCGCCGATACCATTGGATAGGGGTGTCGTCAGGGTCCGTATTGATGATTATCGAGCGGCCGCCTTGGTCATAGGATTCGGCGATGACCCGGCAGAGGAGATGTCTCGCGAGACCTCTCATGCGAAACGGCGTTCTCGTAGCGAGATTGAAGATCAGTCGATCGCTTCCATCGTAGTATCCGAGGATTGCCGCCGGCTCATCGCCGACACGCGTGATGAGGAATCGGCCGATGCTTGCCAGTTCGCGCTGACGCACCGCCAGTTCCTTCTCGACGTCGTCGGCTGCCGGTGCGTCTTCGGAGTTGGCAAATCCCTTCAGCTTCACCAGCAGATAGTCCATCAACGTGTCCGCAGTAACAGCCTCGATGGTTACGGCCGATGACTGGAATCGTTCTGGACGCAGTCCAACGTGGGCGAGGTGAGTATTTGCTGTGTCCTTCAATGCTCCAGCCGCAACCAGCGCCGGGCCAAGCGCCGCGTCAAGATCTTTGTCGTCGAGCCAGATGTTCACGGCGCCGTTTTCGAAGTAACTAGCGGCGTCGGCGAGAAACTGAGGCACCTCGTCGGGCGTCATCGCGTCGACGATGATGAGCCCTGAATCAGGATTTTCAGCGTGGCGGCGATAAGATCCGAACCGCCTTTGCACCGCCTGGTAGCCAAGCTCCGGCATGGAAGTTCGATACCATGAACGAACTTCCGCGCGCAGACGATCGTGATCCCGATGACGCATGGCGATTACTCCTGCTTGACCAGTAAACCCCGCGAGCGCGCCTTCTCGAAGATCCAGCCGAAGAACATCAGCGCCGATGCGAAGTACACCACGTTCAAACCGGCGCCCCACCAGAAATGCAGCGGTGAGAATCCCTTGCCGGCCAGAACCTGGCGCATCCCTTCGAACGAATGCGCCGTCGGCATCATCCACGCGATGTCCTGCAGCCATTTCGGCAGCGACGATACCGGATAAAAGATGCACGATACCGGCATCAGCAGGCCCGCGAACCCCCACGCCAGGGCCTGGATTTTGGTGGAGTAGCGAAAGATCATCCCCGTGATTGCTATTCCGATCGCAAGCGAGAAGACCAACAGGTTCGCGATGTAGGGAATGAACTTCGGCAGCCAAGGCCAAATGTCGAACGACCACGCCGCCCACGCGATTGTCGACGCCGCCAGCAGGCCGACCATCACCTTCAGAATGCACACGACGATAATTCCGGCCATGTATTCCGACAGCATCAACGGGGTCGAGAACAAGTTGATGAGGTTGCGGCACCACAGATCGTCGATGAAGGCGACCGCCATGTCGCGCTGAAACGAATAGAACATGGTCCAAAGGATTGCTGCCCCGAGCATCAAGCTCACGATGCTGACCTGCAGCCCTTTTCCGTGCGTCAGGTAAATCGAAAAAAAGCCCCACAGGACGACGTCGAGCGTCGGCCACCAGAGCGTGTCGACGACGCGATCGAAGTTGCGCCGCGACTCGTAAACATGCCGCGCGATCACGGCGTTGACTCGATGTAATTTCATGCTGCCTTGCCTTTTACCAGGCGCATGAAGACTTCCTCCAGCGCTGGCTCCTCGCGTTCCTCTTCCAGGATCGCCTGTGTGATTTCGATCGGACTGCCGGCCGCAATTACTTTCCCGTGGTGCAGAAAAATAATCCGGTTACACATCCGCTCGACCTCGTCCATGTTGTGCGACGTGTACAGAATCGTCGTGCCCTTTTCGCGTTGAGCGTCGAGCAGCGCGTTCTTCACCTGCCACGCGATTTCGGGATCGAGATACGCCGTCGGCTCGTCGAGCAGCAGCAGTTCCGGGTCGTTCAAGAATGCCTTGCACAGCCCGACCCGCGTATTCTCGCCCGACGACAGCCCCGAAATGGCCTTGTCGCGCAGCTTGGTGATTCCGAACCGCTCGAGCTGTTGGTCGATTCGCTCGCGCGGCTTTTTCAGATTGTAGATGCGCGCGAAAACCTTCAGATTCTCGAGCACCGTCAGCCGGAACGGAAACGTGGAATACGGCGAGGTAAAGTTCACCTTCTCCAGGATTTCCCCGCGATGCGTCGCCATCGACTTACCGAAGATGCTGATGTGCCCCGAGCTCGGCGTGATCAGCCCGAGGACCATGTGGATGGTCGTGGTCTTGCCGGCCCCGTTCGGCCCGAGCATCCCGATGATCTCGCCGGGCTCGATTCCGAAGCTCACGTCATCGACCGCGCGAAACTCGCCGAACGTTTTGCTCAAATGTTCCACTTCTACCAGCATCGAATTACCGCCTTTAACGCGTGCGCGTTGTTGTCCCCAAAAAACAAAACGGCCACGGAGTGCTTGCACCCGTGGCCGTCTTACGCGTTCTGATTAAGCTATTGAGTCAATGATGACCGAACGTCGCAGACACACCACCACGGGAGTTCTCCCGGGCCCTCTGGATATTCGGATTCATTCTGGCGTGTCTTCCTCTAGCGTTCGGACTATAGGTTTGTAGCAGCTTGCACGCGTTCAGGCTATAGGCGCAAAGGAGCTCATGATGGTGGAACCAAAATATGGCGACGTATCGGTTACGCTCGACGGCAACGTGGCCCAGCTCGAGATTCACCGGCCGCCGCACAATTTCTTCGACTTCGCTTTGATTCGCGATCTCGCCAACGCGTTCGAGGCGCTCGATGAGACCCCCGAATGCCGCGCGCTGATGCTCTGCTCGGAGGGCAAGTCGTTTTGTGCGGGCGCCAACTTTGCCAATCGCGACGCGCAAAGCGGTGAGGCGCCGGCCCGCACGGGCGAGAATCCGCTCTACGTCGAGGGCGTGCGGCTGTTCCGATGCCGCAAGCCGGTCGTAGCGGCAATCCAGGGCGCTGCGATTGGCGGAGGTTTCGGACTCGCGCTGGTGGCGGACTTCCGCGTGGCGACCGCCGACGCACGCTTCGCCGCGAACTTCGTCAAGCTCGGCATCCACCCCGGCTTCGGCCTCACCTACACGCTGCCGCGTCTGATCGGCGCGCAAAAAGCCAGCCTGATGTTCTACACGGGCAGGCGCATCGAGGGTAAAGAGGCGCTCGCATGGGGCCTGTGCGATCAGCTCGCGGAGCCGGACGAACTTCGCGATTCCGCGATCGCGCTGGCGGCCGAAATCGCCGAAGGCGCGCCGCTCGCGCTGTTATCGACGCGAGCGACGATGCGCCAGGGACTCGCCGATGCGGTAAAGGCGCAGACCGATCACGAATTCAAGGAGCAGTCCCGGCTATTCAAAACTGAGGACCATCGTGAAGGCGTGAAGGCAGTCAGCGAGAGGCGTCCCGGCAAGTTCCTCGGCAAGTAACCTGCAAATAGGAAACGGGAAACCTACCGCGATTCGTCTCCCTTCGAAAACTTTCTAACAGGGACGAAGTCCCGCATCTTTCCTAAACACCGGGTGCAGGGGTCACCCCTGCCGCCCGCCGCGCAGGCGATTTGATGGGTTCCTCCTACGCCGCCTCGGCCTTCACCCCATTCAGCTTCTTCAACTCCGGCATCACCTCGGCCGCGAACAGCCGCAGGCTCTTCTCCGCATCCTCGATCGGCATTCCTGAGTAGCTGAATACGCCGGTGAAATGATCCGCGCCGACTTTCTGCCGGATCTCGTCGATCTTGTTGAAGCACATCTCGGGCGTGCCCCAGACTTGTAGGCTCAGGAAGTACTCGATCGACGCGCTGGTGTTACCCTTCAGCGCCTTCGCCATCTGCTCGTAATATTCGTAGCCTTTGGCCTTGCCGAAATGCTCGCTTGCCATCTCGTAATGCCGCAGCGCCGTGTCCCAATAGCCGCCGATATATTTGACCGCCATCTCGCGCGCGCGATCGGCGCTCTTGTCGCAGAAGGTCCAGCCCGCCGCGATCGTCGGCAGCGGGTCTCCGCCATTCACCTGTTTGTAGATAGTGCGGTACTCGTTGAGTTCCTGCGCGACGGCCTCCCACGGCTTCTGCGGAATGATGAGGATACCAATGCCGAGCTTCGCCATGATGCGCGCCGACTCGGGCGAGACAGCGGCCGCGTAAGTGCGTCCCTTGAACGACTTGAACGGCTTCGGCCGGATATCGCGGCGCGGCTGCTTGATGTATTTGCCGTCGTATTCGCAGTAGCCCTTCTCGAGTCCCTCGAGCAGCATCTCCGCCGATTCGATAAAGCGCTCGCGCGATTCGCCGAGCGGAACGCGGAAGCCTTCGAATTCGATCCGCGCGAGCCCGCGCCCGAGACCGAGAATCATGCGGCCGTTCGACATGTGATCGACCACCGACACCTGCTCCGCTACGCGCATCGGGTCATGCCACGGCATCACCACCACCATCGAGCCGAGCTGAATCGTTTTGGTGCGGCCCGCGTAGTAGGTGAGGAACTGCAGCACGTCGGGGCACATCGTGTAGTCGTCGAAGTGATGCTCGACGCTCCAGATGGAATCGAATCCAAGCGGCTCGTAGAGGTCGCCGATGCGCAGGTCTTCGAGGTAAACGTCGCGGTCTGATCGAACATTATGCGGATTCTGAAAGATAACAGCGCCACCAACTTTCATCGGAGATCCTCCATGAGACCGGGTTACCGCAACCCGCGTGATTGCGATTCAGTAAGAGACTCTCATCACATACCAATCGTTTAGTAAAATAGCAAAGCTCTTTATTCCCTCTGCCTGCAAGGGAGAGGATGAAGGCGACGGTGCTTGTACAGCGCGCGATTCAAGATTCTGGCCTTTCTGCAAATCACCTATGCCAGCACTCCGCAAGGTAATCATATGATCCATGGAAGCTGTCTCTGTGGCGCAATCCGCTTCGAGTTCACCAAACCGGCCGGCCCGTTCGAGCTTTGCCATTGCGCGCGATGCCGCAAAGTCACCGGTTCGGCATTCTTCTCCGGCCTCTACGTGCGCATCGAGGACTTCCACCTCGTCGAAGGCAAAGAGCTGATAACCAGCTACGAAGCGCCGATCTTGCGCGAGCCTCCCGCATACCGAGTGTCCTTCTGCAGCCGATGCGCCTCGCCAGTGCCGAATCCAAATCCAGAACCGCAAAGGACTCGCGGCCGGTCAGGATTGCTCGAAATTCCCGCCGGGCTTCTCGACGACGATCCTGAGATGAAGCCCGACAAGCACATCTTCGTCGAGCTGAACCCGCCATGGTTCGAAATCACCGACGACCTCCCGCAGTATGATCTGCCGGGCTTGGCTACGCTCCGCGCCAAAACGAAAATCCTTGAATGATGCGACAGACCGCACGTTTGACACGCCAGTGACGCTCGCGATACTTCACCGCAATCTAGCGCCATCGAAGGGAGGTAAGTGCGATGTGCAAATCTTTGCAAGCACTGGTCGCGACTGTCGCAGTCTTTGCATTGATCGCAGCGTCTGCCCGGCTCGCGGTCGCCCAGCAAGCCGATGACAACGACGCCGGCATGCAGATACTGGTTTCGCCGTCGGCAGTCCCTTCAAAACATCACATAAAACTATCACCGCTCGACGTGGCCGGATGCTGGAGCGGCGAAACCGAGGACAGCGGTACCCGCACCGGCGAGGGCTTTATCTTCTTCGCGCAGAAGGGGAACAAAGCCGTCAAGGGGACCAAGGTCGGAGTTACGAATGGCACAATAACCATTTTCGGTCCTATCAAAGGCAAAGTGACCGCCACGTCGTTTTTTCTCAAAGCGAAGGGCAAAAAGTGCAATGTTTCTTTCGTCGGACAAATGCCCAATGAAGCTTTGGTCGGCAGCTACAGTTTCAAGAACTGCGGCTCGATAACGATGGAGGGCACCTTCGTCTACGATTTCGACCCGACCGGCGATTCCTGCACCCCATAGTCAATTTTGGAAGTGCTGGGCAGAAGCCGAACCGCATAGATCTGAACCTGTTCGAATCCCGGTCGGAATGCCGATGATATACGATCTCTGGAAGGCGCGATCGCGCTAAACGAATCCGGGTCCGATCACTGAGCATAGGTCTATAGCTGATGATGCGACGAGATATTTTTACCGAAGAGCACGAGATGTTCCGCGCGCAGGTGGGACGGTTCGTCGATGCCGAAATCGAGCCGAAGGTCGCCGAATGGAATCGCGCCGGGATGAGCGATCGCGCGAGCTGGCGGAAAATGGGCGCGGCCGGCTTTCTTGGCGCCAACGCGCCGGCTGAGTATGGCGGCGGCGGCGTGGATTTCATCTACGACGCNATCGTGATGGAAGAGNTGTCGCGCGTGCGCGCGCACGGCCTGATGATGTCGCTGCATTCGGACATCTGCATGCCCTACATCACGAGCTTTGGCAACGAGGAGCAGAAGCGCCGCTACCTGCCGGGCGCGATCAGCGGCGAGACAATACTCGCAATCGCTATGACCGAGCCCGGCACCGGCTCTGATCTCGCCGCCGTGCAGACGACCGCGCGCCGCGACGGCGACCATTACGTGATCAACGGATCGAAGATTTTTATTTCCAACGGCCAGATAGCGGATCTCGTGATCGTCGTTTGCAAGACCGACCCCAAGGCCAACCCGCCGCACAAGGGCGTCAGCCTGATGCTGGTTGATGCGACCGCTCCCGGCTTTGTCCGCGGGCGCAAACTCGACAAGCTCGGGCTGCGCGGCCAGGACACCAGCGAGTTGTTCTTCGAGGACTGCCGCGTCCCGGCCGGCAACCTGCTCGGGATGGAAGGGACGGGCTTCAAGATGCTGATGGAGAAGCTCCAGCAGGAGCGGCTATGCATCGGAGTCGCCTCGATGGCGAGTTGCCGGCGCACACTCGAGGACACCATCGCATACTGCAAGAATCGCAAAGCATTCGGGCAGCCGATCGCGGAGTTTCAGAACACCCAGTTCAAGCTCGCCGAGATGATGACCGAAGTGGAAGTAGGCC
>JGI12635J15846_10002518_pt1 | contig 16060 bp, 10 predicted proteins | sample BlaSpr_A8_OM2_M2_FD_15846 | JGI IMG/M metagenome (IMG submission 15846) | reverse complement strand
CGTTCCCGGTGCTCCCTATCGTGGTGTTGCTCTGCGGTCCTTCGACCCGAAGACCCAGCAGTGGTCAATCTGGTGGCTCGACAGCAGGACACCATCCGAACCACTGGATCCGCCGATGATTGGAGGCTTCCACAATGGCGTGGGCACTTTCTATGGGGATGATACGGTCAAGGGGAAGCGAGTTCGGGCGCGCTTCATCTGGTCCAACATCACTCCGACATCGTGCCACTGGGAGCAAGCAGACTCGCCAGACGAGGGCAAGACCTGGGAGACAAACTGGGTGCAGGACATCACTCGAGTTCGCTGATCGAGGAAATCGACAAATAGGAAAATGGTAGAAACCTTTCCGGCGTTGAAGCTCTGGCAGTCACACCGCTGGAAATCAGAACGTGATCCCGGGGGTGCGCAGTTTTTGGGGGCCGTTAAGGGGCCGAAATCCGGTCGCCCGTGGCTCTAAAAATAGCCGATTTGGGTTACAAGCGATGCGCCATCAACAGGTTTTAGCGTTGGGCCCTAATTCTCATAACCGGGAGGTCGTTGGTTCGAATCCAACGCCCGCCCATCACTTTTTCAGTTCACAACTTGTTTAATTGCTGACAGAGGAAAATGCTGCCTCTACGGCCGCGGAGAGTTTGCGGCCGCTTTGACTGATCGCGCGAGACGCCACGCGCGGCGAGCGCTTTGCCGGCCGGAACTCTATGGTGACGTCCTGTTGAACTACGACGGGACTATTGTTCAAGAGAGTGGGCTTGTAACGCCACAGCCGAAGGGCGCTCATTGCCGCAGAGAGCAGTGAGATCGAACCGCTCACGCGTTTTACATCCATCACCTGACCGAACTCTCCGATAGTAGCGCGGACCTTCACGGTTTCCGAAGATCCATGTCGCTCCCCGGGCCTTGGATAGCGAGGCCAAACGAAGGAAACAAGCTCACCGGCATGCAATCGGGCGGGTTCCCCGGCCGCTGCGCGTCCGCGGTCAGGAGAGACAAGTACAGAAAGTTGGGAGCTAATCGCGAACGAAGAGGAGGCAGCGATCGGTCTTTCCGGGAGAATCAGCCTGAACGGTTTGCGGCTGTCGCCTCGGCCAGTGAAAAGGATTGTGGAAGGCGATGACAGGTGCGGTATTGCGTGTGTCGAAGGCGTTCCGCTGCGCGGGGCGGGACTCGCCGGCGCGCTGCGCATCGGCTCGACGGCCCTGGGCGAATGTGCGGGCTGGGAAACCGCGGGTGGTGGCTCATCCCGTGCGATCCACCCAGGCCCTCCTTTGCCCTCAGCACTGGCGTCGGGTTTATCGGAATCGGGAAATGATTGGGTCGCTAGCGGTGAAGAGGGTGCACTCGGCGCGACGCTGACGGTTGAATCTTCCGGTGGCTGATCGAGGGATCGAGTGGCTGGGTTTTCTGACTTAGATTCTGCCGGCGCTAGCGCGGTTGGATTCACTGCAGATGTAGCGGAGGCATTTGCGTCCAGCGGAGCGGAAGTTTGCGAAGTCGTTTCCTGCAGGTGATTAAGAAGTGCCTGTGACGTGTGATCGGTAGCCGGTGATGATTGCTGTGTGTCAGCCAGGCGCGATCCGAGCGGGCCGCGAACGGCTGTAAGCCCCACCGCTAGACTGATCGCCGCGATCAAAAATAGCGCTGCGGCGACGTGGAACCAGGATAATACAAGAACATACGAGCCTGAAGGGGAGTTCTCGATGCGATTCGCCGGCGACTGACTCTTGCGAGTTCGAATTCGCGCTCCAATATCCGCGAGCGAAGAGTTGTTGTGCACTCTTGTCGGGAGGTCTTCGACGGGCGATGGCGCGTTGCTATCGCCCATCTCATGCGTCACGATCTCAGGTGATCGAGAGACGGCCTGCGCAATCAGTTCAGGCGAGAACGGTCGGTCTTGGTCAGCAGTAACACTCCCCATTGGTACTTCTGCAAGGCCTTCCGGCGTTGCGGCTACAAGGCTTTCGACGGGCGCAGGCGCAAAGCCTTCCGCAGATCGCTTTTCGCACGCGATCCAGTTTGCAATTTGATTGCGGACTTCGGCGCTGAGATCTACAAATCGTATCCCGACTGTTTTTTTTGATTCCGCTAGCCACACAACCTGCGCGGAGACTTTGATCCTCTGCTCCATGTTGGGTAACCGAAAGCGAGTGTGCGGCAGGTAGTCAGCTACTACAAGCGGGGCGGCTGCAGCAACAGCCATGCCGGTCTCACTTATATTGAGGACAATGCCGCCGTTGCTATCGTCGAGCGCGCTGTACGCGCAGGATGCAAGCGTGGCGCGCGTTTGCAGCCGACGATCGCGCCTGGGATGGGTCGCCTCAATCGACGCATGGCGTTCGGCGTTGGGTGCGGCGGCTTGCGCTTTTGGCGCTACATCTGCTTCCTGTAGTGCCTTGTTCCGCTGCGCGGCTTCTAGGAGTGAAGCTAGCTTGCCGCCCGCCTTTGCAAGTGCGTCAAAGACGTCCGCGACATTCTTCGCGTTGAACTGAAGTTGCCGAGCGGTAAGTGTCAGTCGGATGCTGTCGTCGATATCATCTTGCTGGCTCTGGGAAAGATAGCCCTGCAGGCCAGAATAGAGTGCGCCGTTCTCGTAATTCTCTTTCCACTCTCGAATGGCCTGGATACGCCGCCGGGCGTCCTTTTCCAATTCTTGTTCCTGCTGATCTGCTGCAGCGTCTTCGGCGTAGACCTCTCCGCGAGCGCGGGGCAACGCCAAGGTTATTTCTCTCAATCCACCACGCAGTTCCTTAACCTTATTGGACGGTACAGATGTCTTGCGACAGACCCACTCTCCGCGCGTCTTGTCGAATTCGATCGACGTGCGATGCTCATCCGTTTCACACTTGAAAATCGGCAACGGCTTGAGCGGTGGCCACCGGCCGGCCAGAAGCAGTGTCATCTCCGCCTGTTGCACCGGAGACGTGAGTCCCGCAATTTTGGGTCTATGGGAGGGCTGGTCCATCTCGTCACCTCTTGCAGCCCCACTTCAATGTGGGAAGAACCCTTTCCGATCAACTTCCCTTGTCCGCTAACGTAACTCCCCGGAGTGTCGATTCTAAACCCCATGCAGCGAGATTTGTTGCGCACCCCCATTCGAAGCCTCGCTGTGGCGGTTTTCTGTGCCAACCAGGCGATGTCCGCCGCATCTGGCTTTCGCTGCGAAATTGGGGCGTAGCCGGGCTATGGTACAGATTATAAAAGAGATGGTTAGAATTGTGTTCGTCGTCAGGACCTACGCCCGTCGCTGACTTGCGACGCGCAAAGAGGACGTCGCCACCCTCGGCGATTCAAGCCGGGCACATGAAAATTGCGCTATACCCGTTAACCGGCTTTTCGAGATTTCTTTTCGATCTTGTCCGGCACCGCGCGCAACAAAGTCTTCTTGGGCGCGTCTTTCGATTTCAGACTTTCCTTCAGAGCTGCCATCAAGTCGACAACCGGAGCCAGATCGGCATGAGGAACCACAGTAAGTTTCTGGCCCTTTGCCTTGGCTTCAATCAGTTTCTCAAGCTCCATCTGGTAGGTATCGCGATATTGCTCCGGTGCGAACGGGGCGGCCAGGCTCTCGATCAGTTGCATCGCTAACTGGGCCTCCTCTTTCTTGACTTCGGATTTATTCGGGGCCGCTTCAGCCGCTTGCCGAATTTCGTTTTGATAGAACATCGTGTGCAGCGTGAAGCCGGTCTGGCGGGCGCGAATGATTACGATGTTTTCTCGGCTATGCATCGTGACTTTCGCAATTCCCGCGTAACCCGTCTTTTTCATCGCATCGAGCAGGAGATTGTAAGCCTTGACGCCAGCTTCGCCCGGTTTTGCGTAATATGATGCATCAAAATACACGGGATCAATCTCTTCGAGTTTTACGAAACTCAAAATCTCCATCGTACGTGCCGACTCGGGTTCAATTTCTTCCAACTCTTCTTTGGAGAACAGCAGATATTGGTCTTTCTCGTATTCGTAGCCCTTTTCGATTTCGGAGCGGTCAACAAATTTGTCGCAGGTCGGGCAGAACAGCGGTTGCTTGAGCCGCGTGTGGCACACCGAATGGATCTGGTTAAAACTGATCCGTTCTGATCGTGCTGCTGGCGTGAGTTCGATAGGAATCGAAATCAATCCGAAAGTGAGAAACCCTTTCCAAGTGGCGGCCACGGAAACCTCCGAAGAACGCATGATTGTCCGGCAGATGGAACGCAATTGCAATCCCGTGCTTGCAGAAGAAAGAAAGGCGAATACTCCAGACCCGTCCGCGTGCTGGCTTGTCAATACGAGGCGCACCTTAAACCCTCAAATAACGGCGGACATACTGAGGAAAACCGCACGTCCGAAATCGCTCCGGCGAACGTAAAGCGAAAATGGTATTCTGTCTTCGTAATGGACGAGGGGCGAAAGACTTTGATATATCTGTCCCTGGGATCTTCGCTGGCGGGACCGGATCGTCGGCCCTCGCCGCCGCGAGAGAATGCGTTCCGCGATGCGGTTGATCGTGTGCCGAGTTGATGTGAAGGATTGACGCGAGGTTTCCAACTGCGGGCAAAATGCGACAATGACCTTGGGACGCGCTCTGGTGGTAGAATCTCCGCCGTTTTGCAGCACACCTATCCTGGAGGTGCAATTTGGAAGAACTCCTCAAGGAAGTCCTGTCGTTTGTCGAAGGCGACGTTCGGTGGTGGGACGAGGCGGCGCAACACGTGGAAGAACTTGCAAGTGCTCTGCCTGAGTCGGAAAGGACGAAATGGAACCTGCTGGCGGCCGTTTACCAAGAGCGAGCGAAAGCCCATACAGAGCTAGTCGCGAGCGTTCGGAAGCGATCTGCTGGCTGACTCAGACCGGGATCAGCGAGCGAATGTGATCTACGATGTGGACCGCATCGGATTTGGCGACGACCAGATCGATCGGAGAGTTCGGGCCCACGGCGAAAGTCGCTGTGTCGGCATGCAACGTAAACAGAATGATCGGGACGTTCGGCATAATCCGTTTCAATTCGTAAGCGGCGTCAATGCCGTTCATCACCGGCATCTGAAAGTCCAGAACGATTAAATCAGGTTTGTGCTCTCTCGCGAGCGCGATTGCTTCCTCACCGTTGACGGCCTCTGCGCAAAGATCGTAGTTCTCTTCCGTCTCGAAGATTCTGCAAAGACTCTTGCGGACCATTGCGTTGTCGTCAGCGACCAAAATTTTCTTTGGCATCGCTCTCCAGCCCTTTCGCCCTTTAGAAGTGAGCTGAACAGGAAAGGCCGACGAAAACGATACATCGAAGCATGTATTTAGCGGATTAAAATAACCCCGGGAACGGATCCCGGTCGGATGTCTTCTGACGGCAGCCGTCATGATAGCTACACGGCAGCCTGCAAGTGCTCACTATTTGCTGCAGGGCCTCGCTTGGGCATCGGGATGATTACAATCACGGAGGTACCTGAACCATTCGATTCGATTCTCATTTCTCCGTGAAATTGACGCATACGCTCTCGCATACCCATGATTCCAACGCCGGAGCCGTGAGACTGAATTTCCAACAAGCGCTCGGGCGATATGCCTTTTCCCTGATCCCGTACCTCTGTTCGGATACCGTCCTGGTTGCGAGCTATTCGGATAAGAGCGGTCTTGCTGCCGGAGTGTCGGTGAATATTCGTCAAGCATTCCTGCACCAGTCGAAAGATTGCAAGCTCCATATCGGTTGGCAGTCTTCCGACATTGTCGGCAACATCCAGCGTGACGGCGATGTGGCTGCGTTCTGCCAGTCCCTCTAGGTACCAGCTGAGCGCGGACGCCAGGCCGCTCTCGTCCAACAGGGGAGGATGCAGTAGATACGACGTAGTGCGTATCTCTCGGTGTAATTGCTGAACCATCGTCTCGATCGCTCTTCCTTCTCTTGCTAGCTCTGGCACAAGGCGCTCTGCCCGCTGAATCAATTGCGCCAGGTTCATGCCGACCACCGTCAATGTTTGCCCGGCACTGTCGTGTAATTCGCGGGCAATATGCCGTCGCTCTTCATCCTGCGCCTTCATCAGGCGCGTCATGTCCTCGGCGATGCGAATCTTTTCGGCCGCCTCTTTCTGGGCGTGGATGTCCAGACAACCGCCGACATATCCTTCAAACGTTCCATCGGGCGCGTAGCGTGGCACTCCTCGATCCAGTATCCAACGGTATTGCCCCGTGTGATGTCGCATCCGATATTCCATCTCAAATGGACGACGAGCATCGAAATTGCTAACGTAGATTTGCAGGCAGCGGTCGAAGTCTTCTGGATGCACGTTCTCGGCCCAGCCATTGCCTGACTCTTGCTCAAGAGTGCGCCCGACGAAATCCAACCATCCCTTATTAAAGTAATAGCAAAGCTTGTCTGTCCCCGACAGCCAGACCATGATGGGCGAAGCATCCGTGATCATGCGAAAGCGTTGTTCGCTCTCGCGCAAGGCTCGCTCAACTTGCTTTTGCTCCGATATGTCGCGCGCCACTTTTGAGGCCCCAATTACACGCCCCGCTAGATCTCTCACGGGAGAGATGGTCAGTGAAACTTCGAGAAGGCTGCCATCCTTCCGCCTGCGGATGGTGTGGAAATGGTCAACGCGCTCCCCTCGTCGGAGACGGGCGAGAATGTCTGACTCTTCGGTGTGGCGCTCTGCTGGAATGATCAAGGTAATATGCTGCCCAATCGCTTCTTCGGGGGTGTACCCAAATATCCGTTCCGCACTCTTATTCCAGCTCGTGATGATGCCATCAAGGTTCTTACTTATAATGGCATCATCCGAGGAGGCTACGATAGCAGCCAAAAGACCCGTTATTTCTTCTGCTTGCTTCGGCTTGTTCATATCCTCTGGCGACGACTTATCCACCTTAGGCTGTCATCGGATAGCGGGCGAACCGGTTTTTCGCGAGAACTACTGCCTCTATCCTAGCCACTCTGCCCAACAATGCCAAATACAGTGAACACTGTAGGCGCGTCGAACACCGAACTTGCCCCCGGCATCGAGCGCGATGGAGAGCTACTGGTTCACTTCCGCTGATNTGACGAAAACGAGGAAGGCCCACGGATTTAAACNAAGCTGTACTTCGCCGCGTGACTCGAGAACCGCAGGGGTCTCGCATCCATTGTCACCCCCTGGCTCTTGGGCCGAATCGAGCGTCCTGTGCCAGCGGCCGGAGGGAATCGGTAGCAGGAGTTCAGCTGGGTCCGGGCAAAAGTGGTACACAATTAGAACCTGGCTGGAGGCCTTCCACCTTCGGACGAGCAGCACTTTCTCATCGGCGAAGGATGTGACTTCCATGGAATTTTTGTCCAACTCTGCCAGGGGCGGCACCGTACGTCGGGCCCGAAGCAATTCCTGATAGAAATGCCAGAGGATGCGGTGCTGCCCTGCGGTTTGTAAATCCCAGTTCAGCTTTGAATCCAGGAATGTCGCTTCACTCTGAGGGTCGGGAATATCGCCGCTCCAGCCAAATTTTGCAAATTCACCTTTCCGCCCCTGGCGTACTGCTTCAACCAGCGCTGGATCCCCGTGACTGACAAAGTACTCAAAGGGCGCCCGTTCGCTGTACTCTTCACCCATAAATAATAGAGGAACGTAGGGCGAAAGCAGGATAAGCCCCGCAGCTAACTTCAATTGGGCAAAGGACAGAGATTGTGACAGCCGGTCACCAATTCGGCGATTCCCAATCTGATCATGGTTCTGCGCGTAGACGACGAAGCGTTTCGCAGGGATCCGCCGAGACGAACTTCCATAACGCTTTTGGCGAAACTGGGAGTACCGCCCGGCATACAAAAAGCCCTCTCGATAGCTACCCGCTAGATCCTCAATTCCGCAAAAGTCCTGGTAATAGCCCTCCTGCTCCCCGGTTAACAGAACGTGCAGAGAATGGTGAAGATCGTCATTCCACACCGCGTCAAATCCCCATCCGCCGACTTCAGGTGCGCTAACGACCCGAGCATCGTTTCGATTGCTCTCCGGGATCAGATGGACGTCCCGGCCGAGCGCCTTGGACCTGGTATGAACGGCTGCGCGAAGTTCTTCGAGGAAGGTTCGCGCGGAATTATCCACAATCGCGTGGATGGCGTCGAGGCGAAGTGAATCGATGTGGAAGTCCGTTACCCATTCCAGCGCATTCTCGATGAAATATCGGCGGACCTCGTCGCTCTGTGCGTCATCGAAATTGATCGCCTGTCCCCACGGCGTCTTGTAAAGATCCGTGAAATAAGGACCGAAATCAGCCAGGTAATTACCCTCTGGACCAAAATGGTTGTAGACCACATCGAGCACCACCGCGATTTCCAGTTCATGGCAAGCGTTAACCAACCCTTTCAGCCCCAGCGGACCTCCATAAGACGCTTGGACCGCATAGGGGTAAACTCCGTCATATCCCCAGTTGCGCTCTCCGGGAAATTGAGCTACGGGCATCAGTTCGATTGCCGTAACGCCCAGATCTTTGAGCGTCGCAAGGCGAGGGATAATGGCGTCGAAGGTTCCTTGCGGCGTGAATGTCCCCACATGAAGCTCGTAGAGAACGTACTTTTCAAGTGGCAGCCCAGCCCATCGGGAGTCGTTCCAGCGAAACCGACAATCTACGACTTGCGATGGCCCGTGCACGCCTCTGGGTTGATATCGGGACGCCGGATCGGGCCGTTCCTTTTCATTGTTCAGGCGATAGCGGTAGAAAGCCCCCGAGGAAATGCCCTTAGCGACAATGTGAAAATACCCGCCGCCGACAGCCTGCATCGGAATCGCGCGCGCTGGGGGTTCGCCGATACAGACGTCAACCCGGTTCGCGTGCGGAGCCCAGACGAGAAAACTGCATGCATCCTCACCTAGAAGCTGGACGCCAAGATTTTCCTTACGGGGGGAAGACACAGTTTCTGCATTCCTCATCGGACTCGATGACCGGTAACGTTTTCAGTATACACAGAGGAGCGCGGCATTTCGCGCCCGAGAGATTCTCTCCCGCCGAGCTCGATATTTTCTGATCGACAACAGGACAATTCGTACCGACCTGACCTATAATCAACTCCCAGCCAGAATGGGGTTCGCATGCGGTTTGCTCGGCCCGCCGCTCGTGCAGTCGATCAGGATTGTTCATCCAGAGGTACGCGATGTGTAAGCGATGGCGGTCGCCACTGCGAAACTCGCCGCCAGAAGCGGCTCGACTTCAGAATTCCGCCCGCCCGTATCACGACTGGAGCGAATACATTGCAGCGGAGCGGTATGTACCTGATGCCGCATTCCGCCTGCACATCGCGCGAGGATGCCTCACCGCTCTCACTGCCGCGAGTGAGAAATTCGGATTGAAGCTCGCTTAGACTCCCTATGGCGCACCCTCGGATTCCCATCGCCTGCTACAGGCTTCAATTCAACGGAGACTTTACCTTTCGCCGCGCCTCGGCTGCCCTGGACTATCTCTCCCGGCTCGGAATCACGGATATCTATGCGTCTCCCCTCCTGCAGAGCCGTTGCGGCAGCAAGCACGGATACGACGTCACGGATCCCTTGCGCATTGACAGCGAGATCGGCAACGAAGGGCAGTTTGAGGCTTTCCAAACGATGTTGCAAAAAAAGGGCATGGGCCTGCTGCTGGACATCGTTCCGAATCACATGGCAGCGAGCCCGGAAAATCCATGGTGGATGGACGTCCTAGAGAACGGTCCCGCGTCTGCTTACGCAGCCAATTTCGATATCGATTGGCATCCGCCGTCGCTCACACTTGATAACAAAATCCTACTGCCCGTGCTCGGCAGCTTCTATGGCCACGCACTTAACAACCGCGAGCTCCAACTCGTCTTTCGCCGCGGAACTTTTATGGTCCAATATTACGACATGTCTTTTCCCCTGGCTCCGAAGTCCTACCGCCGGATTCTGAAGCATCGAGAACACGTACTGGAAAAGAAGCTCGGTGCGGATTCGACCTCCTTTCAGGAGTATCTGGGAATCGTCGCAGCCTTGGCCGCGCTGCCGGAGCGGGAATCTTTGACGATGGACGCAGCCGGCGAGCGGCGCCTTCAGATTGCGGGGATCAAAGAGCGGCTGCGCCAGCTGCACGAAACAAGCCGCGAAGTGCAGCGATTCGTACGGGACAATCTGAGAATTTTCAATGGCAGGCGAAACCATCCCGGCAGTTTTCGCAACCTGGATCGCTTGCTGTCAGAACAGGCTTTCGTGCTGGCGTACTGGCAAAACGTCAACGAAGGAATCAACTATCGGCGCTTTTTCAACATAACCGATCTGGTGGGCGTGCGCGTCGAGGATCCCCTGGTGTTTGAAGCTATCCATGCTGTGATCCTGCAGTTGATTGAGAGAAGGGTCGTCACCGGGCTGCGCATTGATCACATTGACGGTCTGCGCGACCCACTCGGCTATTTGCGGCGCCTGCAAGAACGCGCCGGCGGCTCCCAGGAGAAGGGAAACAGCTTTTACGTGATTGTGGAAAAAATACTTTCCGGAGCTGAAAAACTTCCCAAGGAATGGCCGGTCGAAGGAACGACGGGCTATGAATATCTGAACGCCGTCAACCGGCTGTTTGTTCACCCGCACGGAGCGAGGGAGATCGAACAGATTTATTATCGGTTTTTGGGGCGCGAGCTTAACTACGAAGACATGTTGTACCAGAAGAAAAAACTAGTCATGTCCACATTGCTCTCGGCCGAGATGAGATACCTGGGGCGCCAGCTCAGCGTCTTGGCTGAAGGCGATCGCTATGCGCGGGACCTGTCGCGAATGGAGCTGGCGCAGGCTCTGATCGAAACCACCGCATGTTTCCCCGTTTATCGAACTTATATTCGCAGCATGGAAGTGCCCGCCGAAGCAAAACGTCATATTGGCAGCGCCGTCGACGCCGCGCGAAGTCGAAACCTGCGTCTCGACGCATCTTGCTTGGATTTCGTGCGCGATGTCTTGCTTCTGAAGGATGCGGGGCACTTGTTCGCGGAGCAGCGGGAAGCGCGCCTGGCATTCGTCATGCGCTGGCAGCAGTTCACGGGTCCGATTGTCGCCAAGGGCCTGGAAGACACCGTTCTGTATGTCTACTGCCCTCTTCTTTCGCTCAACGAGGTAGGCGGAAACCCAAGCCCTTCTGCCGTCGTCGCCTCCGACTGCAATCAAATTGCGACTGAACGCGAACACCGCTGGCGCTATAGCTTGAATTGCACTTCCACGCACGACACCAAGCGTGGTGAAGACGTGCGTGCCCGTATTAACGTTCTGTCGGAAATTCCACGCGAATGGCAGAACCACCTCAATCGGTGGGCGCGGTGGAACAAGCGGGGGAAACCAGTGGTCGAGGCTCAGGCAGTCCCTGACCGCAACGAAGAAAACTTCTTGTACCAAACCCTGCTTGGCGCGTGGCCCCTGGAAGCAGAGGCGATGCCGCAGTTCCGTGCGCGCCTGGAAGCTTACGTCATCAAGGCGATTCGTGAAGCGATGGTGCACACGCGCTGGACTCGGCCCAACACCGCTCATGAGCGAGCGGTAGTCGGCTTTCTCAAGGCGCTCGTCGAGCCCAGTCGCGGCAATCTGTTTCTGAATGATTTCCTGAAATTTCAGCGCAAGGTCGCTGTTTACGGGATGCTAAATGGTTTGGCGCAAGTCCTGCTAAAGATGACCAGTCCCGGCGTGCCTGATTTCTACCAAGGATGCGACCTCTGGGATCTCCGGCTTGTGGATCCCGATAACCGTGGACCCGTCGATTTCAGACATCGCGCTGCCTTGCTGGACGAAATCGAAAAGCGCAGCAAACAGGATCCGTTGCGTCTCGCCCGCGAGCTTGTTCAAAATTGGCACGACGGGCGCATCAAGCTTTATCTTATTTGGAGGATCCTGAATCTCCGGCGCAAGTACCCTCGAGTATTCCTCGATGGTCAATTCCTGCCGATGAAAACGAGCGGCGGAAGGAAGGTGAACCTGATAGCCTATGCGCGCCGCAGGGGAAATACTTGGATCATGACCATCGTGCCCAGATGGCTGGCTCGCTCGAAGGCGCGGCCCGCCTTAGGTAACTTGCATAGCTTTTGGCGCGGTTCGCACATCGCGCTTCCAGGGAATGCCCCACAATCCTGGCTGAACGTGCTAACCGGCGAGACTGTCAAGACAGGCCGGGTGCGACGAGTGGCGACCTTGTCCTTGCGCGATGTCTTCAAAAATCTCCCGGTTGCCGTCCTGAGCGGGGTGGGCCGCTCATCGCAAACGACTCGCGCCCAGACCTGACGGCTTAAACACAGTGGTTGCATCAACCCGCTTAGCGAAAGAGTCGATCGGTTGCGCTGTATGCAGTAGAAGCTGGATCCTGGGGGCGGTCGCAGTCCTGCCCTGCGATGAGGAGCTTAAGACGAATGGCGGAACAGCAAGCGGACGGACGAAATCGGGTTGTAATCGAGCGGGTTTCGCCGGAAATCGATTGCGGACGATTTCCGATCAAGCGCGTCGTCGGTGAAAAAGTGGTTGTCGAAGCGGATGTGTTCGCTGACGGTCATGACCAAATCGGCTGTCAGATCCTGTACGGGCGCGATGAGACGAAACTGAAGACATCTCCGATGAAGCCGCTTGGCAACGATCGCTGGCGTGGCGAGTTTTCCGTCGAGGAGCTTGGTCGATACCAGTACACAGTGGAAGGCTGGATCGATCGTTTCGAAACCTGGCGCCTGGATTTGCTGAAGCGAGTCGCGGCCGGACAGGACGTCCCTATTGAGCTGCTCCTGGGAACGGAGTTGATCGAACAAGCGGCTGCGCAAGCAACGGGCGAGGACGCGCGGCTGCTGCGCCAGTGGGCAAACAGGTTGCGGGAAGCCAAGGATAAGCCAGAAGGCGCAACCCTTGCGCTCGAAGAAGGCCTGCTCGAACTTATTCGTCGTTATCCGGTGCGGCACTTCTCGAGCCGCTTCGAGAAACGGTTGGTGGCGACGGTCGACCGCGAAAAGGCGCGTTTCTCTACCTGGTACGAAGTATTTCCGCGATCCTGCGCTCCCGAGGCTGGGCGTCACGGAACATTTCGCGATTGCGAGCTATGGCTTCCCTACATTGCTTCGATGGGGTTCGACGTGGTTTATCTTCCGCCCATTCATCCGATCGGGCATGATTTTCGCAAAGGGAAGAACAATTCGCCACACCCACAGCCCACGGATTTTGGCAGTCCTTGGGCCATCGGATCCGCCGAGGGCGGCCATAAGTCCATTCATCCGAACCTGGGCACGCTCGCAGATTTTAGGCACTTCGTGTCTGCGGCAGAAAAGCAAGGTCTTGAGGTCGCAATCGATATCGCCTTTCAGTGTGCGCCGGATCATCCTTACGTGCGCGAGCATCCGGAATGGTTTCGCAAGCGTCCGGACGGCACCATACAATATGCGGAGAACCCGCCGAAGAAGTATCAGGATATCTACCCGCTGGATTTTGAGAGCGCGGAGTGGCGCGCATTGTGGGAGGAATTGAAGAGCGTTTTTGATTACTGGATCGATCTGGGTGTGCGAGTCTTCCGCGTTGACAATCCCCATACCAAGCCTTTCTCCTTCTGGGAATGGGCGATCGGTGAGATCAAGGGGCGGCATCCCGAAGTGCTCTTCCTTGCGGAGGCATTTACCAAGCCTGCAGTCATGTATCGGCTTTCGAAGCTGGGATTTTCCCAGTCCTATACGTATTTCACCTGGCGCAACACGAAACAGGAGATCACCGAGTACTTCAACGAGCTTGTCGAGACCGAAGTGCGCGAATACTTCCGCCCGAACCTGTGGCCCAATACACCGGACATCCTTCCGGGATTTCTTCAAATCGGCAAACGTCCCGCATTCATGGTCCGGCTGATACTGGCGGCAACGCTGGGGGCGAGTTATGGAATCTATGGTCCGGCATTCGAGCTATGCGAAAACACGCCGTTCCAGCCTGGCAGCGAGGAGTACTTGAATTCCGAGAAATATGAACTCAAACACCGCGATCTGCTGTCTGCAGGAAGCTTGAGGGATTTCATCGCCCGGATTAACCAGATTCGCAAAGAAAATCCGGCGTTGCAAAGCAATCGCAGCCTGCGCTTTCATGAAACGGACAATCCGGAGCTGATCTGCTACAGCAAAACGACCGACGATCTTTCAGACGTAATCGTCGTCATCGTGAATCTTGATTGCGTCCGCGCGCAAACGGGATGGGTCGATCTCGATCTCAGTTCTCTTGGGCTGGACGCCCATCCGACATTTCAGGTTCATGACCTGCTCGGTCAAGGTGAGTATCTGTGGCATGGTTCCCGGAACTATGTTGCGCTTACGCCGGAAAGCCTTCCGTCGCATATTCTGCGTGTGCGCCGTTAGGTTCCAGGGGAGCGGTATTTCGAATGCAGCAGCTGGGCCAGGCAATCCCGGCTATCTATAAAGTCGGGGCCTTGCAATAGGCACGAAGGGAGCGCGCATGGTGGAATCGGCCCTCAGTGAATTTGACCTGTACTTGCTTGGGGAAGGCACTCATTACCGGGCCTACGAAAAGCTCGGCGCTCACCTCACGCAGAGGGATGGGCGTCGTGGCGTGCACTTTGCCGTCTGGGCGCCGAACGCGAAGCTGGTTTCTGTGATCGGAGAATTCAACGATTGGAATCCTCAAGCAAACAGCATGCGCGCGAACTCGGCGGGCGTTTGGGAGGGCTTCGTACCCGATATCGGTCAAGGGGCCATCTACAAATACCACATCGAATCGCGCTTTTCCGATTATAAGGTCGACAAGGCGGATCCCTATGGGTTCGCCGCAGAGATTCGCCCGCAGACAGCTTCTCGTGTGTGGAATCTGGAGGACTATTCCTGGCATGACGATTCCTGGATGACGAACCGGGCAAATAAGAATGGCCTTGGTTCTCCCATTTCCATTTACGAAGTGCACCTGGGTTCCTGGAGGCGCGTGCCGGAGGAAGGCAACCGCTGGCTGAGCTACCGGGAGCTCGCGCCACTTTTGGCCAGTTACGTCCACGACGCCGGTTTCACTCATGTCGAGTTGCTTCCGATCATGGAACATCCCTTCGACGGTTCGTGGGGATACCAGACGACCGGGTACTTCGCTCCCACCAGCAGGTTCGGAACACCCGCCGATTTCATGTACCTGGTGGACTATCTTCATCAGCAGCAAATCGGCGTGATTTTGGATTGGGTCCCGGCACATTTTCCCAGGGATGAAGCCGGGCTCGCTTACTTCGACGGATCGCATCTTTATGAGCACGCCGATCCCCGGCAAGGGGAACAACCGGACTGGAACACCTTCGTCTTCAACTACGGCCGCAACGAGGTCCAGAACTTTCTGACCGCCAACGCGCTATTCTGGCTGGACAAGTACCACGTCGACGGTCTTCGNGTNGANGCCGTGGCNGCAATGTTGTATCTNGACTACGGGCGCCGCGAAGGCCAGTGGGTCCCGAACCGCTANGGCGGAAAGGAAAACATCGACGCCATCCATTTACTGCGGGCGCTCAACGAGCACGTCTATGCCGCCTTCCCGGATGTGACGATGATTGCTGAAGAATCGACTTCCTGGCCGCAGGTGTCCCGGCCTACCTACGTCGGCGGGCTTGGCTTCGGCCTCAAGTGGAACATGGGCTGGATGCACGACACGTTGAATTACATGTCACTGGATCCCGTNTTTCGCAACTTCCATCAGAACGANATCACCTTCAGCCTGGTCTATGCCTTCGCNGAAAATTTNGTACTGCCCTTCTCGCACGATGAAGTCGTTTACGGCAAGGGTTCCATGTTGCGCAAGATGCCGGGCGATGATTGGCAGAAGTTTGCGAATTTGCGACTTCTCTACGGTTATATGTTCGGCCATCCCGGCAAGAAGCTCCTATTTATGGGCAACGAATTCGGCCAGTGGTCGGAGTGGAATCACGACGCAAGCCTCGACTGGCATCTAGTCAAGGAACCGTTTCATGCCGGACTCAAGCAGTGGGTTCGCGATCTCAACATTCTGTATCGCGGCCAGCCCTTGCTGCACGAGCTGGATTTCAATCCCGCGGGTTTCGAGTGGGTGGACTGCAAAGATTCTCAAAGGAGCATCATTAGCTTCCTTCGGCGCGGGCGAAATGCAAATGACCAGCTGCTTTTCGTGTGCAATTTTACTCCGGTCGT
>JGI12635J15846_10002515_pt1 | contig 16061 bp, 14 predicted proteins | sample BlaSpr_A8_OM2_M2_FD_15846 | JGI IMG/M metagenome (IMG submission 15846) | reverse complement strand
GGTCGTGCGAAGTTCGCCAGCATACTCCGCTTGCCGGCTGAGAACAGCCCAGCCGATACCGACGCTGGCGGCGGCCCTGGCTACTTGCGGAAAAGAAGTGGCTCCCACGGGCTCAACAAGGATGCCGCTTGGCCGAAGGGACGGTTCCGTCTGGATGGCTCTGAGTACCTGGGTGCTTTGGGTGATTGGATCATCGCCGGCATAAACGATCTGAGCCTCAACGCCAAGTTCCACAGCGGCGGATTTCGCGGCAGCGGCCTGTTCGACCTGATAGTCGTTGTCCTGGGTAATCAGCGAGACCAGGAAACGCAGCTTGGTCATCCATTGCCTCCGCGGTCCAAGAAACGCCAAATCCCACGCGTGAAGCCGGAAGGAAGATTTGCAATTCCATCCGCAGGTGGTTTAGTGGGCGGCATCAGCATGCGCCGACTCCGACAATCGGATCAGGCCGGGGAGCAGATTTCCAAATTCGGCGCTTTGGGGGCGGCCAAAGGCAAAATAAATTTTGCTGTAGAACGCATAGAGATTGTCGTAGACAGCCTTCGCGGGGATCTCGGGTTTGAAAACTTTATATCGAGGGCAGAGCTTGTCTTGCGCTTCGTCGATGGTCTTGAATACGCCGGCGGCAAGAAAAGCAAAAATGGCCGAACCGAGGCTGACGACGTTGCCCGCGGGAACGAGCACGGGTCTCCCCAGCACATTCGCATAGACTTGATTGAGAACATCGTTTTTCTGAGGAATGCCGCCGGCGTTGATGACGCGCCGGACAGTGACACCGTGCTCTTCCATGCGATCCAGGATGACCCGGGTGTGCAACGCGGTGCCCTCGATGGCGGCGAACAATTCGTCCTGCGCAGTAGTCTGCAAATTCCAGCCGAAGGTAATGCCGCGGAGATTCGGATTTACGAGCACGGTGCGATCGCCGTTGTCCCAGGTCAGGCGGAGCAGGCCGGTTTGCCCGGCGCGATAGTTCTCCAGTCCACGGGAGAGAGTTTGCACATCGGTTCCGGCGCGGATGGCGATGGCTTGAAAAATATCGCCGACGGCGGAGAGGCCGGCTTCGATGCCGGTTCGCTGGGGATGAACGCTGCCTTGGACTACGCCGCATACACCAGGAACAAGACGCACGGATGGAGTGATTCCTATGATGCAGGTCGAGGTACCAACGACGTTAACGATGTCTTCGCTGCGGCAGCCGGCGCCGATGGCATCCCAATGAGCATCGAAGGCGCCGACAGGAATGGGGATGCCGGCCTTCAACCCAAGTTGTTGCGCCCAATGAGGCGAAAGCCTGCCGGCGAGCTGATCGGAAGCCGCGAATTCACCATCGATTTTTTCGCGTACTTCGGCCAACAGCGGATCCACCTTGATGAGGAAATCCTCTGGTGGCAAACCGCCGAGCGACGGGTTCCACAGCCACTTGTGGCCCATGGCACAGACGCTGCGCTTCACCCGCTTTGCATCAGTGATGCCACACAGCGTTGCGGCGACCATATCGCAGTGCTCGAAGGCAGAGACGAATTCCGCGCGCTTCGCAGGATTGTGGCGAAGCCAATGGAGAAGTTTCGAGAAGCCCCACTCCGAAGAATAGACGCCGCCGCACCAGTCGATGGCAGCGAGCTTCTCGCGGTGCGCGGCCGCGGTGATTTCCGCAGCTTCGGTTTTGGCGCGGTGATCGCACCATAAATAATAGTCATCCAGCGGCTGGAGATTCTTGCCCACCGGAATAACGGAAGAACCTGTGGTGTCGAGAGCAATGGCAAGAATCTGCTCGGCGGGAACGCTGGATTTCCGGACGACTTCGCGAGTAGCGGCCACCAAGGCGCGCATATGATCTTCATGGGACTGCGTGGCGTATTCAGGATCTTCGCGTTTGCGGTGGAGCGGATATTCCGCGATGGCGGAAGCGAGTAGCCCGCGCTCGCTGTCAACGATGGAAACGCGAACACTTAACGTTCCAAAATCAACGCCCGCGACAACTGCCATTTACCTTCTCCGTTTGCATGCTTTGTGCCAGTTCGACCCAGCAGCAAAGCTCGTCATGGCTTGCGATTGGGGGAGAACTTGATGCAATATATCAGACCTAGAACAAGCATCAGGGCGCCCCACCACACCGGAGCGTGCAGCTCGGCTAATACTATGTTGGGGGGATGCGACCATTCCGCCAGTCCGCTGGCCAAAATCAGAAAGCCGTATACCAGCAGGAGAACGCCGACAAAGAACCAAACCTGAATGATGTGATGTTTTTCGCTCATGGAGTCTCACCAGAAAATGATTTGAAGAACCAACAAAGCCGCGAGGGCTGTAATTCCCCAAAAGAGCGGCCGGTGCAGAAAACTCGTGTGCTCTTCCTGCGCGACTTCCGTCAACGCATAAACAAGTCCCTTCAGTTCCTCATCGGGCCGCGGCTTAGTCACCAGGGTCACGAGCACGGTGACCACCACACAGGTGACGCAAGCCCACAGCGCCTGGTACATGTCCTGCGCGAGTCCCTGGGCCTTAGGAGACAATGCGAATATGCCAACCCAGCGATGATCCAATTTCATCAACGTAAACATAGTGACGGAAGAAAGCGTTCCCGCTAGCAGCCCACAGAACCCGGCGGCACGACTTACGCGCTTCCAAAGCATTCCGAGCAATACTGTCCCAAACAGAGGCGCGATGAAGAAGCCGAACAGGGCTTGCACGTAATCCATGATGCTGGCAAAGCCCATCGCCAGATAGGCAGTTCCGATGCTCACTACCAGGCCGATCAACGTGCACCAGCGTCCCATGGAAACGTAATGCTGATCGGGCGCGGTCTTACGCAGAAATGGACGATAGAGGTCGTACGTCCAAACGGTGGCAAAGGCGCTGACATTGCCCGCCATGCCCGCCATGAATCCGGCGACCAAAGCAGTGATGCCAAGCCCCAACAAGCCGGGCCCGCAGTAGCGGGCGAGCATGAGCGGGAGCACCTCATTGTAACTGTATTGCCCGGGCTGCAAGCTGCTCGCGGGAACCAGGTGCATCGGCAGTACCGCGAGCCCGAGCAACCCAGGGAGAATTACAATTAAGGGTACAGCCATCTTGAAATAGGAACCGATGATCGGCGCCATTTTCGCTGAGCGGATGTCCTTCGCCGAAAGCACGCGCTGCACCACCAGGAAGTCCGTGGTCCAATAGCCCATCGCCTGCACTGCGCCGAGGCCGAACACGATCCCCGTCCAGTGCATGCCCATCGGATTGTCCTGAAAGCGGCCAAGCGTGCTCCATGCGTGAGTGTAATCCTGACCTGGGAAATTCTGTTGAATGCGCGCGACCATGCCCTTCCATCCACCAGTTTCGATCAAACCGAGGATGGGGATGAGGAGAGCGCCGAACCAGATCAGGAAAAATTGCAAAACTTCGTTAAAGATGGCGGAAAACAGCCCGCCGGACGCAACATAAATGCCTACCGTCAGCGATGACACCCAGATGCTGAAGTTGATGTTCCAGCCGAGGACCACCTTCATCACCACGGCCATCGCATACATGTTCACCCCGGACATGAGGATGGTCATGATCGCGAAGGTGACGGCGCTGAGCGCGCTCGTCGCCGAACCGTAGCGCAGTTGCAGATAACCGGGGACGGAATGAGTCTTTGAAATATAGTAGAAAGGCATCATCACGATGCCCAGAAACACCATGGCGGGAATGGCGCCGATCCAATACCAGTGCGCGGCGAGGATGCCGTATTGGTAGGCGGAACCCGCCCAGCCAAGCAGCTCCAAGGAACCAAGGTTAGCCGAGACAAAGGCCAGCCCGGCCACCCACGCGGTCATCTCGCGGCCAGCCAAGAAGAAGTCTTCGCCAGTGTTGGCAAAGCGCTTCAGATAAAAGCCGATCCCCAGCACTAGAGCAAAATAGAAAGCGATAATGCCGAGATCCACTGCAGAAAGATGTACGAGAGTTGTCGGCGCAGTCGACGCCATCATGGCGATCATATCTTCTCCTTAGACTGCCCGTAGTAGGCAGCTTTTCCATGTTTCCTGAGGTAGTGCTGGCCGTGAAGAAAGCGACCAATAGCGGTGGCTTGCTGGTTGAGGCCAAGGGTGAAGTAAGCCATGCGCGCGACGGATTCTAGGATGACTGCATTGTGAGCGGATGTTGCGGGATCGGGTCCCCAGGCAAACGCTCCATGATTGGCGACCAACACGGCCGGGACCGCGGAATAGTCCACGCCCTCAAATGCACGCACGATGGCGCGCCCGGTGTTCTCTTCATATTTTGAAGCAATCTCCGCGTCCGTCATTTCCTGTGTGACGGGTACTGGTCCGTGGAAGTAATCGGCGTGCGTGGTTCCAAAACAGGGGATGGGCCGGCGCGCCTGGGCCCAAGCGGTCGCGTACTCCGAATGTGTATGGCTGATGCCGCCGATGGCGGGGAATGACTTATACAAAATGAGGTGCGTAGACAAATCGGAAGAAGGGCGCAGCTTGCCTTCCACAATCTTGCCGTTCAAATCCGTGATGACGAGGTCCGCAGGTCTCAATCTATCGTAAGGAACGCCACTTGGTTTGATGACCACCAGCGATTTCTTACGAGAAATCGCGCTGGCATTTCCAAAGGTATACAGGACCAGGCCCTTGCGCACGAGCTCAAGGTTTGCTTCCAGGACCGCTTTGCGAAGATCAGGGAGCAGCATTGTTTCGTTTGTGGGCCTGCAAAGCACGAGTAACCGTTTACTCTAAATCGCCGGATACTCCAAGATACTTCGGATCGCTTTGGCACTTCCCGGAGATTCACAGTGCCAGCGTTTCCGGCACTCTCAAGGGGGCAGCGCGAGACGTTAACACGTCCCCGACTGGGGTGCCAAGTGTAATCGTTTGCGAGACTGTTTTTTCCCGGGTCTGAGGGAATTGCGCCCTAGGTATTGCGCTGATCCGCGTTTCGGTCCAAGTAGTGCGTCTCCCCTGCTTCCACGAGGTGCACGGAGGCGCGCTCTGGCGTGACGTCGCGCTGGGGGGAGCCGAGAAGTTCATAACCAACCATGAATTTCTGAATCGTGGCGGAGCGCAGGAGGGGCGGAAAGTAGTGCGCGTGCAGGTGCCATTCTTCGTAGGCCGCGCCGTCGGTGGGTTTCTGGTGGAATCCCATGGAATACGGGAAGGCAGTCTCAAACAAATTGTCGTAACGAACGGTGATGCGGCGCATGATGTCGCCCAAGAGGTCCTGCTCTGCGCCGCTGAGCTGATCGATGGAAGCGAGATGGCGCTTGCTTAGCACAAGCGATTCGAATGGCCAAACGGCCCAGAAGGGCACGACCACGACAAATGCATCGTTCTGGCAGACAACCCGCTCATTTAACTCCAACTCCAACCGTAGGTAATCGCAGAGCAGGCAAGAATGTTTTTCAGCGCGATATTCCCTGATGGACGCTAGCTCCCGAGCTGGAATGTTCGGCAGTGTCCCATTCGCCCAAATTTGGCAGTGCGGGTGGGGATTGCTCGCGCCCATCATCTCGCCTCGATTTTCGAAAATCTGCACATGACGAATCCAGGAAATTTGCCCCAGTGCGGAGTACTGTTCGACCCAGCCATTCACGACTCCGCGCAATTCCTGCTGGCTCATTCGCGGGACCGTGAGATCGTGACGCGGAGAAAAACACATCACGCGGCAGATTCCCTGCTCCGCCTTTCCCACGAGCAAGCCAGCCGTATCCAATTGGAAAGGCGCGACCTCCGGCAGCATTGCGGGGTAATCGTTCTCAAAAACGTACGTTTGCGAATACTGCGGCGTCTGCGCTCCGCCCGCGCGCCGATTTCCCGGGCACAAGTAACAGTTGGGATCGAAAGAAACTCCGGGAGGCGTCTGAAGCTTCTCGACCCTTCCCAGCCACGGACGCTGGGTCCGATGGGGGGAGACCAGAACCCACTCTCGCAAGAGCGGATTGAAACGGCGGTGTGGAACTCGATTTAGCTCGTCGAAACCCATAGGCAAGGTCGTAGCTTGACGGATCTTAGCGACTCGCTGCAGTTCCCTTCTCCGCTCGTTCCTGTCACTTGGCGGGCCTGTTCTTTTCGAGGGCAATCTGCTGCGCACCTTCGGACGCCGGAGAAACGTAAATCTCGGGAGTCAGACCTGTCTTGGAGGAATATTCCGCCGCCACGTTCCGTCTGAAATCGCTCACGGCCGCGGACTCTACCAAATTAATGGTGCAGCCGCCAAATCCTCCGCCGGTCATGCGCGCGCCAATCAGGCCGGGTTGCGCAATGGCAATTTCGACCATGAGATCGAGTTCCCTGCAACTGACCTCATAGTCGTCCCGGAGACTGCGATGCGAGTCCTGCATCAGCGGACCCAGCGCTTTGCTCTCGCGTCTGTGAAATGCCTCGACCGCGCTTTTCACTCGTGCGTTTTCCGTAATGACGTGACGGCACCGGGCAATGACCTTTGGCGGCAGGATCCGACGGTGCTCCTCCAACTGAGAAAGTGTTACGTCACGAAGGGCGCGAATCTCCGGCAAAACTATCCGCAAGATTCGAACGCCCTCTTCGCACTCCGCGCGGCGTGCGTTGTACTCGCCGGAAGCCAGTTCGTGCCGGACCATGGTATTGCAGATCACCAACTGGAGGTCCTCCGGAAGTTTCACGAACTTGTGCTCCAGCGAGCGGCAGTCCAGCAAGAGCGCATGCGACGCGCGCCCATAACAGGAAACAAACTGGTCCATGATCCCAACGCGCGCGCCCACGAATTCGTTCTCCGCTTTTTGGCATAGCTGGGCCAGTTCCGCGCGGTCGACGGCAAGCCCGCTCTGGTTGAGCAGCGCAAAGCCAATTGCAACTTCGACGGCGGCCGACGAACTCAACCCGGCTCCGAGGGGAACCTCGCCGGAGATATAGAGATTTGCTCCGCTCAGCGGCTTTCCCGCTTGCGCGAGTGCCCATGCCACGCCCAGAGGATAATTTGCCCAGTGCTTCTTTTCTAAGGGTGACAAGGAATCGAGGCCAACCTCGACCGTTTCATTGAAATTCTCGGAATGGATGACAAGCTTCCGGTCACGGCGTGGAGCGACTGCCGCCCAGCAATAGAAATCAATCGCGGCTGGCAGCACAAAGCCGTCGTTATAGTCGGTGTGCTCGCCAATCAGGTTCACGCGGCCCGGCGCCCGGTAAATGCTCGCGGCCGTGCTAAAGCGCACCTTGAATTCGTCCAGAAGTTGCAGGGGTGTTTTCAATGACCTGCATTATCCCAGATTTGCTTTACGTTCAGCCTGAGAATTTGCGGGGGAAAACCGGGGCGTCACGGGCGCTTTGGGAGTTGAAGTTGGTTGCGGTACCCTTCTGTTGCGGATTACCCCAGAAGTCCCGTAGGCCCGGAACATGAGTCTCAAAGCTTTTCTCTCTCGACGGGTAGTGACGCCGCACGGAATCAAAGCGGCGGCTGTGCTCGTCGAAGACGGACGAATCCTCGATGTTGTTGGAACAAAGCAACTACCGGCGCAGATTTCCATGAAGGACTTTGGCGAGGCCGCCATTCTGCCGGGGCTGGTGGACTCTCACGTCCACATCAACGAACCCGGGCGGACGGAATGGGAGGGATTCCGGACGGCGACCCGCGCCGCTGCGGCGGGTGGCTACACGCTGCTGGTGGACATGCCACTCAACTGTTTGCCAGCCACGACGACGGTAGCTGCACTCGAAGCGAAACGCAAAGCCGCGAGCGGCCAGTGCTATGTGGACTGGATGGCGTGGGGCGGAGTTGTGAGCGACAACCAGGAGCACATCAAAGGATTAGCAGCCGCGGGCGTGCCGGGATTCAAATGCTTCCTCATTCACCCCGGCATTGATGGTTTCACCATGGTCAATGAGCGGGAGCTCCGGGCGACCTTGCCGCATCTCGCGAGGACTGGATTGCTTCTCCTCGTGCATGCGGAACTGCCCGGGCCGGTGGACGCAGCAACGAGCCGATTGGCGGAGGCGGACTGGAGCAAGTACGCGACGTATCTGGAATCGCGGCCGGATGAAGCGGAGCTTTCCGCGATCCAGCTCATGATTTCCCTGTGCCGTGAATATCATTTCCGCCTGCACGTTGTGCATCTGGCGACGAGCCAGGCGCTGGACATGTTACGGGCTGCAAAGTCCGAAGGCCTGCCGGTGAGCGTTGAGACTTGTCCGCACTATCTACATCTCTCTTCCGAGAAAATCCCGGACGGGCAGACTCTTTTCAAGTGCGCGCCGCCGATCCGCAACCAGGTGAATCGCGAAAAACTTTGGCAAGGGCTTCAAGAACGAGTCATTGATTTGGTGGCGACGGATCATTCGCCCTGTCCGCCCGAGATGAAGCGGAGGGGCGAGCGGAACTTTCGAACGGCCTGGGGAGGTATTTCCAGCCTCTCGCTGGCGCTGCCGGTGATGTGGACCGAGGCCAGTGGCCGCAGCTTCACGCTTGCGGATATCGCGCGGTGGATGGCGGAAGGTCCGGCGCGGCTTGCCGGGTGCGAGTCTCAGAAGGGGCGCATCGCAAGGGATTTCGATGCCGACTTTGTGGTGTTTGAGCCGGAAGCTGAATTTATTGCGACAGAGGACCGTCTTTTCTACCGTCACCGTCTTTCACCCTATTTGGGTGAACGACTGCGGGGAGTGGTCAAGGCGACTTACCTGCGTGGAAACTGCGTATTTGCCGATGGGGAATTTCCCGGAGAGCCAGGCGGGCGCGAATTGCGGCGGTAACAGACTAATGGAAGCTTCAAATAGACATTTGAAACTCTTGTGCTTTCCTACAGAATACTGCTTGCGAAAACATTTATAATCTTCCGCGATCATGAAGCTCCGCCCGCAGAATCCTTGCGAGCAGCTCCAAGGCGGTACGGACACGTCCATCTGATTTGTTGCGAGAAAGGGTAAGGTCAGCAAAGTTGCAAGACCGTCACATCGTCGGGGCGTCGGTGCCGCGCAAGGAAGGCTGGGACAAAGTCACGGGAGCGGCGCGCTACGTCGACGACATGGTTCTGCCCGGCATGCTTTACGGCGCAACGGTGCGCAGCAACATAGCGCGGGGCAAGATCAGAAAGACTACTTTTGATCCGAGCGTGGCCTGGGACGAATTTGTCCTCGTAAAAGCCCAAGACATTCCCGGAAAAAACTGCATCGCTCTGATTCTGGATGATCAGCCTTGTCTCGCCTCCGAGACCGTGAATCACCCCGAGGAGCCGATTCTGCTTCTGGCCCATGCGGACCGTCACAAGCTTCGAAGGGCGGTTGAGGCGGTTTCCATCGAGTACGAGCCGCTCCCGCCCGTACACACCATAGAAGAAAGCGAGCGACGAGCCCCCATCATCTGGGGCAGCGACAATACCTTCAAGAGCTACCTGGTTGAAAAGGGTGAAGTGGACGCCATCTGGAAAGAAGCAGCGCACATCATCGAGGGCGAATATTTCACCGGCGCGCAGGAGCAGTTGTACATCGAGAACAACGGAGTGATCGCAGCGTTTGACCCGAAAAATGGAGTCACCGTCTGGGGCTCGCTGCAATGCCCGTACTACGTTCACAAGGCGCTGATGGCGCTGTGCGGCCTTCCCGAGGACAAGGTTCGTGTGATTCAGATGGAGACCGGGGGAGCGTTCGGTGGAAAGGAAGAGTATCCGTCCATGATCGCGGGTCATGCGGCGCTTCTGGCCATCAAGTCCAGGCGGCCGGTGAAAATCGTCTACGACCGCATGGAAGATATGGTGGCGACGACGAAGCGGCATCCTTCGCAAACGCGTCATCGCACGGCGGTGAGCAAGGACGGCAAAATTCTCGGGGGCGAAATCGAGTTCACCATCGATGGCGGAGCTTACGCAACACTTTCGTCGGTGGTTTTATCGCGGGGCACAATTCACGCGGGCGGTCCTTATTACTGGCCGAGCGTGCGCATTCGAACGAAGGCGTTGGCGACGAATACGCCGCCGCATGGAGCCTTTCGCGGATTCGGTGCGCCGCAGAGCCTTTTTGCCATGGAGCGGCACATGGACCACATCGCCAAGGTCGTGGGAATTTCTCCCGCTGAAATCCGCCGGCGAAATTTCCTGAAGCCGGGCCAGACGACAACTACGCAACAGGTCATCCGTGAAGAAATCGACTTGCATCATTTGCTCGACCGCGCGTTGGAACTATCTGACTATGCCGCGAAGAAAGCGCGTTTTGCGAACGAAAATAAAGCAGGAATGCTCAGAAAAGGAATGGGGATCGCGGCCTTCTTGCACGGCGCTGGTTTCACGGGCTCCGGCGAACGCTATCTGAATTCGGTGGTCGGCGTGGAAGCCGGCGCCGACGGCAATGTTCGAGTGCTGGTGTCCAGCGCGGAATTCGGTCAAGGAACCAACACCGTGCTCTGCCAGATTGCTGCCGAGGCGCTGGGGCTTCCTTATGAGAACGTCGCGATCGCGCAACCGGACACGGCGGTGGTGCCCAACAGCGGCCCGACCGTGGCTTCGCGCACGGCGATGATCGTCGGAAAACTGGTTCAGTCGGCGGCTAAGGGAATCAAGGAAACACTAACGGAGGCCGGACTTCTTGATGACGACTACACCCCAGAACAATTTCGCGCCGCGTGCCAGAAGTACCTCGCTGTGCACGCCGCGCTGAAGTCTTATGCGCGGTATGAAGCGCCTGGCAATGTCTACTGGGACGATGAAAAATATCGCGGCGAAGCCTATGGGGCGTTTGCGTGGGCCGTCTACGTTGCGGAGGTTACGGTGGATTTGACAACCTATGCCGTGACCGTGGACGACTTCGTCGCACTGCAGGAAGTCGGCAAGGTTCTTCACCCGGTTCTGGCCGAGGGCCAGATCACGGGGGGAGTGGCGCAGGCGATCGGCTTCGCCCTCTACGAAAAAGTGGTCTGGCAGAACGGCCGCATGATCAACAACCAGATGACTAATTACATCATGCCGACCTCGGCGGACCTGCCGCCGATTCGCGTGTTTTTTGAGGAGCTTGGCAACGCTCACGGCGCGCATGGTGCCAAGGGCATCGGAGAACTACCCATGGATGGCCCTGCGCCAGCGATCGTAAACGCCGTGGAAGATGCGACCGGTATTCGCTTCCGTTCGATTCCGTTGCTGCCGGAAGATTTGTTTGAGGCGCTGGGGCCCGCGCTTCTTGAGCAAGATGCTCCTTCTTCGACGCGAGGGACGGCATGAATCCATTACCAGCGGCGAGCGCGAAGTGCGAGGTTTCGTTTACCGTCAACGGCGAGGCGAAGAAACTTCTCGCCCATCCCATGGAAAGATTGTTGGACGTGCTGCGGAACGACTTGAAATTGACTGGTACGAAAGAAGGATGCGGCGAAGGAGAATGCGGTTCGTGTTCCGTTTTGTTGGACGGGATGCTGGTGAATAGCTGTCTCGTTCCCGTTGCGCAAGCGAGTGGCGCAAGCATCGTTACCATCGAAGGAATGTCGGCGCACGCGTTGATGCATCCTCTGCAGAAGGCGTTCCTCGAATGCGGTGGCGCGCAGTGCGGCATCTGCACGCCGGGAATGATTCTTGCAGCGGTGCATCTACTCGAAAACAAACCGGAGCCCTCGGCGGCAGAAATACGAGAGGGACTTGCGGGTAATCTTTGCCGCTGCACGGGTTACATGCAGATTTTCGAAGCGGTGGCGAGGGCAGCGCGGCGAAGAGTTGCAAAATGAGAGCCGATCCAACCGAATACAGACTCGTTTCGCCCGGAGATCTGCAGGCCGTTCTTTCCCTGCTGGCCAGCGAGCCGGCTCAATGGCTGCCCATTGCCGGCGGGACCGACGTGATGGTCTTGTACAGTGCTGGAAAGCTGCCCAACCGAAAATTGATCAACATCTGGAATATTCCCGAGCTTCGGCGAATTGATGTTTTTCCGGATACCGTCCGCATCGGCGCCGCGTGCACCTATACCGCGCTGCGCAAGCATGACATCGTTTCGCGGGAATTTCCGTTGCTGGCAACGGCGGCGTCCTGGACCGGCGGAATCGCAAATCAGAATCGCGGAACACTGGGAGGCAACATCGCGAATGCGTCTCCTGCAGCCGATGCGCTGCCCGCGTTGCTTGTGTACGACGCCGAAGTGACTCTGATATCGGCGAGCGGCGAGCGGCGAGTGAGTTATCGAGTCTTTCACTCGGGCTACAAGCAGACTGCGTTGGCTGCTGACGAATTGATTCGAGATATTTCACTTCCGCGCCGATTCTCCGGATATGTTTCGCATGCGCGGAAGGTCGGGGCCCGCAACGCACAAGCGATTTCCAAGGTTTGTCTCGCCGCTTTAGGCCAGATCGCGAACGGTGCGATTCGGGATGTGCGTCTCGCGCTGGGAAGTGTTGCGCCCGTTCCGCTTCGCTTGAATGAAACGGAGCACGTGCTCATCGGAAAAAAGATCGAGCCATCGTTGATCGATGCGACAAAAGCGAGCGTGGTGAAGGAAATTCGGCCCATCGACGATATTCGCTCTACTGCACGGTATCGGGCTGCGGTGGCGGGCAACCTTGTCGCCGAGTTTATCGAGAAGCTTGCCGCTGCAGGGGCGAACGAGTGAGCGAGGTGCTCGCTCGCTGGAACGGCTTGCTGCCAGAGGAAGCTGCTCGCGAGATTCTTCTCTGCTGCGGCTCGAGAACTTGGGCCGCGAGCATGGCCTCGAAACGGCCGATCCGGGATGAAGCCTCGCTGCTTGCGACGTCAGACGTGATCTGGCGAAGTCTTGGAGAACCGGACTGGCTCGAAGCGTTCCGGAGTCATCCGCGAATTGGCGAGTCACGCGCGGAAGATGTTTCCCCGGCGCAATCTTCGGTCTGGTCCGCGCAAGAACAACAGAAGGCTGCAACCGCCGATGCGGCCGTAAAGATGGCGCTGAAGTGGGCCAATCGCGAGTACGAGCAAAAGTTCGGGCGGATTTTTATTGTTTGCGCGACGGGAAAATCAGCCAGCGAAATCCTGGAGATTCTGCGGCGACGGCTGCACAATGATGAGGCAACCGAGCTCCGCCAGGCAGTCGAGGAGCAGCGGCAAATCATGCACATTCGTCTGAAAAAATGGATCGCGGGATGAGCCGAATTTCCACGCACGTTCTGGATATGGCGAGGGGCAAACCCGCTCCCGGTGTGCCGGTGCGACTGGAGCGTCAGGATTCTTCCGGCAAATGGGCATCGATTGGTTCCGCACAAACCGATCAGGACGGAAGATGCAGCCAGTTGTTGCCGGAAGGCGCAGCACTGCGCGAAGGGCTTTACCGATTGGCATTTGATACGGCGAGTTACTTCGCGGTATCCCAACAGGAAGGACTGTATCCGGCCGTGGAGATCACGTTTCGAGTTCGGGGTGGTGAATCGCACTTCCACATTCCGTTGCTGCTGAGCCCCAACGGATACACGACGTACCGAGGAAGCTGAGATGAGCTCTTCGATCCGAGAATGGCTGAACCTCAGCGTGCGGTGGTTTCACGTTTTCGCGGGGGTCATGTGGGTCGGGCAGACGTACTACTTCACGTGGCTCGACGGCCAGTTTGGAAAACTCGAAAAGAAAGCGGCCGCGAACGGGACGGCTTCGGCGGTGTGGATGGTGCACAGCGGAGGGTTTTACACTGTCGAGAAACAAAAGTCGCTGGGCGTGGCTCCCGAGCAAGTCCACTGGTTTCGATGGGAAGCGTTGATGACCTGGCTGGGCGGCGTGGTTCTCCTCGTCCTTGTGTATTACCTGGGGGATGGGCTGATCGATCCGGACGTTGCGGACATTCCCAAGCCAGCGGGCATTGCGATCGGATTGGGTGCCATGGTGACGGGGTGGTTCATTTACGATCTGGCCGTGCGGTCACCGCTCGGAAAGTCGCAGGCCGCATTCGCGGGATTTGGTCTGGTTATGACGGCGTCGGTGGCGTGGGGATTGATGCACGTGTTCAGCGGCCGCGCTGCGTACATCCACGTGGGAGCGATCTTCGGCACCATCATGACGGCGAATGTGTGGATGCGCATTCTTCCCGCGCAGCGCGGGATGATCGCGGCGGCAGCAGCGGGCGAGAAGTTCGATGCGTCGCTGGGCGCGCAGGCGAAGTTGCGGTCCAAGCACAATACCTTCATGGCCGTGCCGGTGGTCTTTTTGATGTTGAGCAATCATTTTCCCGTCGCGACCTACGGGAACCGGTACGGCTGGCAGATTCTGTTGGCGCTTGTTGTGGCGGGCTGGGTGGCAGCGAAGCTTATCCGGGAGTTATGAGCCCAACGAAGCGAGTGCCGTGAGCAAAGGTAGAATCCAGTGCAGACGACCAGTGGTTTTGCAAATCTCGCAGCAGAAGTGATCGCTCGCTGCCGGAAGCTGGCGTCGTTTTCGGAAGACGCAGGAGGCACGCGGCGGACTTTCTTGTCGGCACCGATGCGGGATTGTCATCGGGAAATCGCCGGTTGGCTGGAACCGCTTGGAGCGCAGGTTCACGTGGATGCGGTTGGGAATTTGCAAGGATTTTATCCGGGAGTGTCGCCGGGAGGTCCGCGGATTTTGGTGGGATCGCATCTGGACACGGTGCCGAATGCCGGCGCGTTCGACGGGATATTGGGAGTGGTGCTGGCAGTTGGGCTGGTGAAATCTCTCGAGGGGATGAAGCTGCCGTTTGGGATCGAAGTCGTTGGTTTTTCGGAGGAAGAGGGAGTGCGGTTTGGAGTTCCGTTCATTGGCAGCCGCACCTTGGTTGGCCGAGTCGATGACGAGCTTCTCGGCCGCAAGGATGAGCAAGGTGTTTCTGTTCGCAAAGTGATTCAGGATTTTGGGTTGAACCCGGATGAGATTTCTAGGGCTGCATTGCGAGATGACGTCTTGGGATACATCGAATTTCACATCGAGCAAGGGCCGGTGCTGGAACATTTGGGGCGGCCACTCGGAGTCGTGGAAGCCATTGTTGGCCAGAACCGTTTGGAGTTGACGTTTTCCGGGCAGGCGAATCACGCGGGCACGACGCCCATGAATCTGAGGCACGATGCGCTTGCCGCGGCTGCGGAGTGGATTCTTGCCGTCGAGAACCTGGCGCAGCGCACGCCGGGAATTGTGGCGACAGTCGGATTCGTTGAAGCAAGGCCCGGCGCGACGAACGTGATTGCCGGAGAAGCGCGCGCCACGTTGGACATTCGCCACGCTTCGGATCGTGCGCGAACCGAAGCGCTGGATGAGTTGATTCGGCGAGCGGAGTCAATCGCCGCGCAGCGCGGTGTGACCGTGAAGTGGCGGACGCTCCTTGCACAGCATGCTGTGGCGATGGATCCTTTTCTGACGGAGCAGATCGAGCATGCCATTCAAAAAGCCGGTTGCGAGCCCCATCGCATGGCCAGCGGCGCGGGACATGATGCCATGATCCTCGCGGAAAAAATTCCAGCAGCGATGATTTTCTTGCGAACGCCCGGGGGCATCAGCCACGATCCGTCGGAATCGGTGCATCTCGACGACGTCGCGAAGGCGCTGGAGTGCGGAAAGCATTTGCTGACGCAGCTTGCGGCTTCGCAGGAATTTCTGGGAAGGACGTGCCGTGCATAATCTTGGGCAAACGCGCAGCTCGCACCAGCGCAATCACCTTCTACTCACTCCCGACACTTTTGTCCGCACTACACTGCCCGGGATGAAAAATGCTTCGGCCATTGTTCATATTGGCCCCGCGCTTGGCGCCGCGTTCACCGAATACACGGCCGAGATGGAACCGAAAGGTGAGTTGGGAAATACTTCCGCGCAGCGTTTTCTCTATGTGGTGGAAGGCACCGTGACGGTTGAGGCCGAGGGAAAGCGGCACGACCTGGGCGCGCGCGGCTATGCCTATTTGTCCGAAGGTTTGTCCCATCGAGTCATCGCCAAGAAAAAAAGCCGGGTTGCCGTCATTGAAAAGCACTACCAGCGTGCCGAGAAAATTGAACCGACGCGTCTGCTGGTTTCGAGCGAAGATGCTGTTACTTCGCACGCGCTCGATGGTGATTCCGATTTGCAGGTCAAATGCCTGCTCCCTGACGAACCGAGTTTCGATTTTGCCGTGAATACCATGGTCTATCAGCCGGGCGCCGCGCTCAGCATGGTGGAAATGCACGTGATGGAGCACGGGCTGATCATGCTCGAAGGT
>JGI12635J15846_10002512_pt1 | contig 16063 bp, 4 predicted proteins | sample BlaSpr_A8_OM2_M2_FD_15846 | JGI IMG/M metagenome (IMG submission 15846) | reverse complement strand
CCATGAACACCACAACCATTAATGCGGCAACGTTCACGGTGACCGGCCCGGGAGCCACTCCCGTGGCGGGTGCCGTCACTTATGCTGGCACCACGGCGACGTTTACGCCGACGGCAGCTCTCGCCAACGGCACCTTGTTTACGGCCACGATTACCAGCGGCGCGAAGGACGCCGCAGGCGCTGCTCTGGCAGCGAACTTTGCATGGACTTTCACTATAACATCCACGCCCACGGTGACCTCCACGGTTCCCGCCAACGGGGCCGCCAACGTCCCCCTCAATCAGAAAATTACCGCAACTTTCAGTGGCCCGATGACGGCATCCACGGTCACTGCGGTGGGGACCGTTACATTGGCAGTGGCAGGTGGCGGAGCTGCCGTGGCAGGTACGGTCACCTATGATGCGCCAAGCAATACCGCAACTTTTGCACCGACAGCCGCTCTCGCAGCCAGCACCCAATATACGGCCACCGTTACACCCGCCGCGCAAAGCACCCAAGGCAATGCCCTGGCTGCCAACTTTGTGTGGGCTTTTACAACGGCTCCGCCGCCAAGCGTGGTTTCCACGGTTCCGGTAAACGGGGCCACCGCTGTGGCCGTCAACACGACCATCTCCGCTACGTTCAGCGAGGCCATGAACGCTGCAACCATCAGTGCGGCGACCTTCACGGTGACCGGCCCGGGAGCCACTCCGGTGGCGGGAGTAGTCACCTATGCAGGCACCACAGCAACGTTTGCGCCGACGGCGATTCTCGCCAACAGCACCTTGTTTACGGCCACGATTTCCACGGGAGCAAAAAACCCCGCGGGCACTCCACTAGCCGCCAACTTCGTGTGGACCTTTACAACGGCTCCGCCGCCCACGGTCGTTTCCACAGTGCCGGTAAATGGGGCCACCGCTGTGGCCGTCAACACGACCATCTCCGCTACGTTCAGCGAGGCCATGAACGCTACAACCATCAATGCCGCAACTTTCACGGTGACCGGCCCAGGAGCCACTCCCGTGGCGGGAGTAGTCACCTACACCGGTGTCACCGCGACGTTTACGCCGACAGTCGCTCTTGCAACCAGCATTTTATATACGGCCACGATTACCACCGGGGCGAAAGATCCTACAGGCGCTCCCCTAGCAGCGAACTTTGTGCGGACATTTACAACGGCTGGGCCACCCACGGTTGTTTCCACAGTTCCGGTAAATGGGGCCACCGCTGTGGCCGTCAACACGACCATCTCCGCTACGTTCAGCGAGGCGATGAACCCTACAACCATCAATGCGGCAACGTTCACCGTGACCGGCCCAGGGGCCACTCCCGTGGCGGGTACCGTCACCTACGCAGGCGTCACCGCCACGTTTACGCCGACAGTCGTTCTTGCAAGCGGCACCCTATATACGGCTACGATTACCACCGGAGCGAAAAACCCCGCGGGCGCCGCGCTGGCAGCCAACTTTGTGTGGACCCTTACAACGGCTCCACCGCCCACGGTTGTTTCCACAGTTCCCGCGAACGGCGCCACTGCAGTGCCCGTAAACACTCTAGTCTCCGCGACGTTCAGCGGGGCGATGAACCCGGCGACGATTGGCGCGGCTACGTTTACTGTGACGGGGCCCGGCGCAACTCCCGTCGCTGGTGCCGTCACCTACGCAGGTGTCACCGCGACGTTTACGCCGACGGCGGTTTTGGCCAACAGCACCCTGTTTACGGCCACGATTACCACCGGAGCGAAGGATCCCGCAGGCGCTCCGCTAGCCGCCAATTTTGTGTGGACTTTTACAACGGCTGCTCCACCCACTGTGGTTTCCACAGTTCCGGTAAATGGGGCCACGGCTGTGGCCGTCAACACGACCATCTCCGCCACGTTCAGCGAGGTAATGAACGCCGCAACTATCAATGCGGCAACCTTCACGGTGACCGGCCCAGGAGCCACTCCCGTGGCCGGTGCCGTCACCTATGCCGGTGTCACCGCGACGTTTACGCCCGCAGCCGTTCTTGCAACCAGCATCTTATATACGGCCACGATTACCACCGGAGCAAAGGATCCCGCAGGTGTTCCACTAGCAGCCAATTTTGTGTGGACCTTTACGACGGCTCCGCCGCCCACCGTGGTTTCCACAGTTCCAGCGAACGGCGCTGTCAATGTGGCGGAGAGTACCACCGTGACTGCCACGTTCAGCGTCCCGATGGACGCCACAACGATCAACACAACTACGTTCACGCTGACGGGACCAGGCGCAACCGTAGTAACCGGTTCCGTCAACTACGCCGGGAACATAGCGACATTCACGCCGGGAGTGCTTCTGGCGGCCTCTACCTTGTATACAGCCACGATTACGACCGGCGCGAAGGACGCCACACGCGCTGCACTGGCAGCCAACTTTGTGTGGACTTTCACCACAGCACCCGCACCCACGGTGACCTCCACAGTTCCTGCTAGTGGGGCCACCAACGTCCCACTCAATCAGAAAATTACCGCAACTTTCAGTATCCCGATGACCGCAGCCACGATTACCTCGGCGGGAACCTTTACGGTAGCGGTGGCGGGCGGCGGAGCTGCCGTGGCGGGAACGGTCACCTATGATACGCCAAGCAATACGGCCAGTTTTGCGCCGACAGCGGCTCTCGCGGCCAGCACGCAGTATACGGCCACGACTACCACCGCTGCGAAAAGCGCCCAAGGAAACGCGCTGGCCGGCAACTATATTTGGAGTTTCACCACGGGCGTAGCGGCGAACGCTAGCGCACCATTCGTAACTTCCACCGATCCTGCCAATGCAGCGACCAATGTGCCCCTCAATCAACGAATCGCCGCGACGTTCAGCACGTTCATGGACCCTGCCACGATCACTGCGGCGGGGACCTTCACGGTGGCTGTGGCGGGTGGGGGAGCCGCAGTACCGGGAACTGTATCTTATGCGGACAGAACCGCAATCTTTAGTCCAACCGCCAATTTAGCTGCGAGCACGCAATACACAGCAACGATCACGACGACCGCCAAAGATCTTACCGGCGTCGCCATGGCAGCTAATTTCGTCTGGAGCTTTACGACCGGTTTGACTATAAACGCCGTCGCCCCCACGATCACCTTCACGAACCCGGCCAACGCGGCCGTGAATGTGCCCATCAACAAGAGCGTCAACGCCACATTCAGTAAGGCGATGGATCCTACAACGATCACCAATGCGACTTTCACGCTAGCAGTGGCGGGTGGCGGAGCGCCCGTAAACGGAACCGTGGCTTACGATCCGGCAAGCCAGATCGCCACCTTTACACCCTCAGCCAATCTCGCAGGCAATACGCAATATACAGCGACGGTTTCCAATATGGTCAAGGATCTGTCAGGCAATTCGTTGGCAACGGGGGCTGCGCCGAATCCGTGGAGCTTTACAACCAGTGGAGTGGTCGGCACGGGCCCCGCGACGATCAACCTCGGAGCAGCAGGCAGCTTCGCGGTTATGGCCGCGGCAACGATCACCAGCACTGGACTGACATTGATCAATGGGGACGTTGGGTTGAGACCAGGTACCGCACAGGGAATTCCCGCGGGACAAGTCAACGGGACAATACACATCAACGATCCCGTGGTAACCAAAGCCCAAGCCGATTTGCTGGCCGCCTATAACGACGCCGTTAGCCGCACGATCAACGCTCAAGCCTTGCCCGCAAACATTGGAGGACTGACATTCACACCTGGGCTCTATGTGAACGCGACATCGGCCCTGCTATCGGGAGCAGGGCCAAACAACAATGTCACTCTGGACGCCCAGGGGGATCCCAATGCGGTTTTCCTGTTCAAGATGGGGTCTACACTCACCACGGCGCCCGCTTCTCAGGTAATCCTGGCCGGCGGTGCTAAGGCAAGCAACATCTTCTGGCAGGTTGGCTCTTCAGCGACGATCGACACCACCACTATATTCAAAGGAAATGTGCTCGCCGCGGTCAGCATCACGCTCAATGCCGGAGCAGTAGTGGAAGGAAGAATGTTTGCCGGTTCTGACGGGACACCAAGCGGCGCGGTCACGTTGGACTCCAACACGGTCACCGTGCCTGCGCCATAAGGCAGAGGCCATTCGCAGGGAACGCGCGACGCAATGATCGATGCGGCCTAAATTACGAGGCTAGTTTTGAGGCGAATTGGGAATTGGCGGGCGTCGTAGGACGCGGTTGGTTGGCCCGCCAAGCAGGTGGCGCCTGCCGTGGGGTCGCAGAGTTGGTTGACCGCGGCGATGTTGTAGGACGCAAAAAAAAGAAGGGCGGCGTGAAAGGCGCAGCCCTTCGTGCTGACAGTTAATCGCTGAACGCTGTGTCTACCAGCTAACTTTTAAGGCAAACTGGAAGGTTCGCGGATCGAGAGCGGCGGTCGGCTGGCCGGCATTACAGCCTGCCGGATCCGTTGGATTGCAGAGTGGACTTACGTCGCCGACGTTGAAGCGGTTAAACAGGTTGAACATGTCCGCTATGGCGTCCAGCTTCAGTCGTTCGGTGAGAGAGAAACGCCGCGCAACGCGCATGTCCCACTGGAAAAAGCCGGGACGGACGAAGGCGTTGCGTCCCAGATTGCCCGTGCAGCCGACAGGCGGGGTGATGGCGACCGCCGGAGGGATGGGCACAGGAGCCGGAGGAAACTGAGACGCAAACGGCGCGCCGCTGTTGTCCACGCAGACATTCGGAAGGATAAATGTTTTACCGGGAATGGCTGGTGAAGAGACGCCGCCGGAGCCCAGAGACGGACGGCCGCCTTCGCCCGAGAAATCGAATCGGAAGTCCGTGCCGGTGAGCACTGTGAACGGCCGGCCGGAAGCCACCTCGACGATTGGGGAGACGGTGAAATTAGCGAAGAACTTGCGCATAAACGTGTCGCTCGAGTGCGAATCTAAGCTCTGGAAAATGGCGCTGGTCACCCAGCGGTGGCGCTGATCGAAGCTGGAGTTCGCGCGCTCGAGGTTTGGAAAACGGTTGTCCTGAGGTTCGAGCAGTGTCTGCAAGTCAGTCGAATCGTCAATCGCGTGCGACCACGTATAGCTCGACAAGAATTCGAAGTGGCTGGTGAAACGCTTCGAGAAATTCACGGTCAGCCCATGGTATACGGAATTCCCAGACGATTCTTGTTGGTCCACGCTGGCCCAAGGCACTTCCACTCCCGGAAAGCCCGTGGGATAGCCGGCCAACGCCGCTAGGGCCACCTCGTTTGGGTATCCCCCTGCCACCGTTGCGAACGAGGGGTTAGGGCCCGAGGGCTTGAAGAAGTTGAAGAATGCGGCGGTGCCGAGGAACTGGCCATTCAGCGATGCGAGTAGCGCAGGACAGTTCAAGAGAACGCCCAGCGCCCTGGGCGCAATCACGTGGACCCCGCAGCTGCCGGAGGTTGCACCCACGTCGGAGCTGGGGGCAACGACACCAAAGGGATTATTGCCGGACATGCCCGCAGCCAGCGCGTTGCGTAAGTTCAGCGCCAATCGTTTGGGGTCGGTGGAATCGATGTTTCGCGGGCGGTTCAGGTGAACGCCGTGCGTATAGGAATACCCGATGCTGAACTTGTAGTTGTGGCCGAATTCGCGCTCGATCGTCAAGTTGCCCTGCTGCGCGTAGGCGTATTGGAAGTTGCCGGCGATCGGCAGCGTAAATGGTAGAAGGGCGACTGGGAGGCCGGTACCGAGGAAGTTCTGGTTGTTAAAGAAGGGGCTGTTCTTGGGGTCGAAGCGCTGCTCGTTCGGCAGGTAAGTAATTCCCGGGATGCCGGTCGTGTTCAGGACCCCCTGAAAGATAGTAGCGCCGTTGGCAGCGGTGGGGTTGGAGGCCATGGGGGCGCGTGTCGGCGTACCGCCGAAGATGAGGAGTTGGGAAGAGAGCGCGCCGTCGGCCGTGGTGGACAGGAACGCGGAAGCAAACGACGGGTGATCATAAAACAATCCGTAGCCTGCACGGACGACCGTTTTTCCGTTGCCCATGGGATCCCAGGCCAAGGCGAACCGCGGAGCCACATTGTTCAAGTCGCGGGGATAGCCCTCGGTCACATTAAATGCCTTTTCTGCCGCAGCATTGCGGGCAGTGGCGGGTTGAAATTGCGCTGTCAATTCGAGGTCGTAGCGCACGCCATAGTTGAGCGTGAGCCGGGGATGGATCTTCCAGCTATCCTGGATGAAGAAGCCCATGCCAGGGTCGTCGAACAGGCGGTTGGAATTCCCGATGCCCTGGATGAAAGTCGTTGGCAGACCCAAACCGTAAGCTTGCACGCCGGTAAAGCCGGGCACAGTCACGCCATTGACTGTGCTGGGGAAGAAGGTGGAAGCGGGAAGGCCACCAAAATTCATCACGCCGCCGAAATTGAGCTCAAAGACCTGAGGCTTCTTGGAGCGAAGCTGGATGTAATTGATGTCCGCACCGGTCTTGAAGCTGTGGTGACCCTTGACCCAGGCGAGGTTGTCCGTCCACTGGAAGCGCCGTTCGATGCGGTCCTCTGTCGAGAACGGCTCACGGCCAAAGAAAGCAAACCCCGTGACATTCACGCCAAGGCCGCTGCCGCCAGGAAGCTGCGAAAACCCGTAGTGCAAGCCGCGGCGCGCATACTGGAAGCGGAAGGTGTTGAAGAGCGATTGGCTGAGAATTGTGTCGTGCTGGAGGACGCCGGAAAGATCGCGGGTCTGTTGCAAGGAAGTCCGTGAGCCCGCGTTCTGGCCGAAATTCTGGTTCTGCGCGTTGACTTGAATTCCCGTGACCAGGGACGGCGACACGCTGACGCGCAAGAACGAGTTGTTCTTTGAGTTCCAGTGATGATCGAGACGGCCCGACCATAGGCTCGTGCCCTCAGATACGGGGTAGTTTCCCCTGAGGGAATTCAGCCGAACGAACGAGCCCGGCAAGGTGACGAGATTTGAGGAAGCGCAGGCGCTGGACGGGTTTAGGATTCCGCAGTCAATCGGAATTGGAAAGCGCGCTCCAGGTGCCACAGGCACTCCTTCCCCGAACGCGACTAACCCAGGGTCCACGCCATTTAAGGCAACGCTCGACGATGAACCGGCCAGCGCAAAAACGTTCGCTGCCAACCGTTGACCCTGCGGAGTTGCAAGTACTGCTGGGTTGTTGACGAATGCAGACTGAGCCGAGGTCAGAAGCAAAGTGACGCCGGGGACTACGGGGGTGGTCGTCGGCACAAGGCCGAAGTTATTCGCACCAATGTTCGTGAATCCAGTCTCTTGCCGCCGCGTGGTTTCGTACGAGAAAAAGTAAAATGTCTTATCTTTTACGATTGGCCCGCCGAGAGTCGCCCCTGCCTGCACGCGGGTGTAAGCCTGTTTCACGGGATTCACCGCCCCGGTCGCAGGATCGACTTCTACCGAAAACGGATTCCGCGCCTGGAAGGCCTTATTCCGCAGGAATCCAAAGACGTTGCCGTGTATGTCATTCGCGCCGCCCTTGGTCACGATGTTGACGACACCGCCCATTGCGCGGCCATATTCCGCGTTGTAGTTACTCAGAATGATCTGGAATTCCTGCACGGCTTCCTGCGACACCGTGGCCCGAATGCCGTTCACCGAATTGTCCACGGCATCGGCGCCATCCACGGAAACTTCATTCGAACGCGCGCGCTGCCCGCCGAAATTCAGGCCGCTCGTCGGCGCCGCTCCGATGGAAGGAGAGGCGTCGCGGTTCGTCTGCGAATTTGTCAATGTGAAGTTGATATAGTTTCGTCCATTGATTGGGAGGTTGTCGATGCGCCGCTCGTCGATCGTCTGCGAGACCTCGGTTTTCTGCGTCTCGACTAGCGCCGTCGTACCTTCGATTACAATTGTTTGTGATTGCGTGCGCAATTGGAGGTGCGCGTCGTAGGTCGCGGCGGAGCCGACTGTTAGCACCAGGTCGGAGATTTCCAGCGTGGCAAAGTCGGCGCCGGCGTCCACCGAAAGCTTGTAGCGTCCCGGAGTAAGCTGCAAAAACGTATAGTGGCCGGATTCATCCGTAGTTGCAGAGCGAACGGCTCCGGTGGATAAAAACGTGACGGTCACCTTTGCGTTGTTCACGGTAGCGCCGGAGGGATCGGCAACCGTGCCGGATAGGTCCGCGCTGTTGACCTGCCCGGTGGCCATGGCGGCGCAGCTCAGAAGCAGCACGCCCAAAATCACCCACGCACACACACCCTGTCCGCGTCGCATGTTTCCTCCTCGTTGAAACCCGGTGAGTCTTCGAAGCACGTTCCGCTACCCCTAGCGGCGGCGGGGCCTCCCGCCATGTTCCTCGACGAAAGCAATTGGATATAGGGCTTTTACTGCAATAAACAAATCCTTTCAATCGAAAACTTGGCGGCTGGGACGGGTGAGTAATCTTCCCGCGGAGCAGACCAAGTGAGTGCAGGATGTCTTGGATTAGGAAGGGTGGCAAGCGACAAGGTGCGAAAAAGGGCTGGGAGTTCGGGGATGTCGCGGGTTGTCGTGCGTCAAACTGAATTGCCAGCGGCGATATGGGGGCGCGGACGACTAGAAGTGGAGGTGGCGCTGGACTAGTTTGCGGAGTTTCTCGCGGTCTTCGTCTTTCATGTGCACGAATTCAACGCCGTTGCCTTCGGCGCCGATATTGCGAACCACGGCGGTGAAATGGATTCTGCGAAGGCCGGAGCGGACCTCGAGCTTGATGGAATCACCGACGCTGAGTTTTTTGGGCGATTCGAGATACGCGCCACCGAGGCTAATGGTTTTGACCCGCGCGAGTCCGGCTTGGGATCCGTCAATTTGCGCGCGCAGAGGCGATTCGAGGGGAACGCGGGTGTAGCGGCGCGGAACGACGAAACTGGAATTCGAGTTGCCGGCTGCGGCGAATGCGGCGCGAGCGCGAGCAGATGTAGGGCGATCTTCGAGCATAGCCAGCGCATCTTCAGCGGCCGCGCGGAGACCAGAGGGCTCGGCATAAGTAAGGCCGTCGCGGCGGCTGGCCAGCGTGCGAAGCAATTCGGCGGCGTCTTGCGCGCGCATGCGGCCAAGGGCTTCAATGGCTTTGATGCGGACGAATTGATCACGAAGAATGTCGTGTTCGCCGGCGGCGATTTCCATGAGCTGCGGCACGGCAGCGGTTTCCTGGGAGAGGCCGATCTGGTCGATCATCATGGGCACGACCAGGGGATGCGCGTCCGCGAGGACAGCGGAAAAGACAAAGGCGGCGCTTTGCGCGGATGCTACGTTGGCAGGACGAGCTAATTCGCTGACGGCAAGATCCTGAAGGTTCCACTCCCAACTGGCGAGCGCGCGCGCAAAACCGCGGAGGAGGCGATCGGCATCGGCGGCGGCGAGAAGCCTGATGGCGGCACTGACGCGCTGGCGGCGCGCTTCGTACAAGCGAGTCTCCAGTAAATTCAGAACCGGCACTCCGATGGTGCGTATGAGGCGGGCCATGGCAGGGAGAAACTCCGCGCTGCGCGGCTCCGTGAGCAGCAGAGTCAAGCGGTCGAGAAGGCGGTCGGGATCGCGCTGCAAGAGACGCGGGAGAACGGGATCGAGTGCACGATTAGCGAGCGAAGCATCGACGAGGAGCAGCCAGCGGTCCTGTGCGACGAGACGATGCGCGAGCGCGGAAATATGATCGTGGGCGACATCATGCGGGGCTTTTTCGAGCGCATCAAGAATGGATTCAAAACCGGCGTAGTCGCCACGAGTGACGGCGACGCGCCCGAGATTCTCGAGGAAGGCCGCGAGCAATGCGGCGGTTTCCGGCGTGGTTTCCTTCTCGAGAGCCTTGAGCGTGCCGCGGCTTAGGTCCTCGGGAACCTGGTTGGGCCAAAGCGATTCGATAATGGGGGAAAGCTCGTTCAGACCGGCAGAGACAGCACGTCTAACAGCGGCTTCCGTGCTGTCCATGCGTCGCGCGTAATTCAGCAGGATGTTGCGGGCTTCACGGCGCGGCGCGTCAGCCCCGGAACCTGCGAGTTGGCCGAGGCTTTGCTTGAGAGCGACGATGGAAACGCACCAGACGTCCAATCCGCGCAGCGCCGCCGATTTTTCGCGCGGCGGAAGTCCGAGCCAGAATTTCTCGATCAATTTTTCGCGATGCGTATCGGTGGCCCAGATGGCCGCAAAAGACGACAGGTGCGCGGAGGCGTGCGGACCGGTGTAGCCACCGGCGGTGACGAGCACTTCCGCAAGGCGATGGAACATGGGACGCAGGCCGGGAGGCTTGAGCGTTCCGGCGGAGAATTCCGGACCGAGAAATTCGAAGATTAAGCTTTCGGACAAGCGGAGAAGATAGGGCTGCGGGCGCTCGCCGTCGCGCGGAGGATATTGGGTGACTGAGCTGAGCAGCAAGCGGACCGTTTCACGGCTGGCTTCTTCCATGGCGCCGTGGATAGCGCGGGCGGCTTCTTCCGGGGAGATGTTGCGGGCCGCTTCGAGCGGTGGCGTTAGGCGGGCCAATAAGCGTAGCGTCGCCTCCAAATCGTCGATTTCCGGAATCTCGATGGGCGCTTCGAGGGCCTCGCGCGGGGAGTGCCCGCCGTAGGCGACCAGCGCCGCGATCAGGCTGGCCAGTACGGTATCGACCTTGCGCTCAGTCTCCGCGTTTATCGCAATGCCTTCCACGCGATGCTCCCTAAGCTTTGCGGGCCACCAGGCCAGCGCTTGTTGCTTTGTAGGTTGCCCTGATTTTAGCAACGAAGCTTTAGCAAGTTGCGCCAGCGTGTCCAGTTCGCCTACATGGAACTTGGGAGCGAAAACGAGGTTGTAGACTCCGACGCGCTGCAGATCCTTGGTGAGGGCGTACAGATCGCCGCGCGCGTCGGGGAGGGGTGCTTCGTTGAGCCTCGGCGCCACAAGTCCACCACGCTCGACGCGAATTTCCAGGCCGTTCATGTTGGCGACGACGGAGCGCAGGGATTCGTAGGCGCCATCAAGGCTCTGCAGAAGGCGGGGATGCTGCCGATCGTAGAGGCGTGCTGAACGCAGCAACAGGTGAAGCTCTCGAAGAGAGCGAATGAGTTCCAGGAGCAATGGCTCGGTCTGCGGCAGTACCGGGAAGGCGTCGGATGCGGCAACTTTTTCTTGAAGTTGCGGACCAAGCTTGGGGCGTGAAGCACGCCTTTGCTGTTCGACCGGAAGTACGGCGCGTAGTACCAAAGTTCTCCTTTAGAGTTCCGCAGGTGTTTCCTTACTCATCGAGAGGAAATCTGCCATTTGCCAGCGCCCAAAAGGCAGGGTAGCTCTACCCAATACCAGCACGCTCCCTACCTCGAAGCTGGGGCCCCAAGCGCTTTATTTGCATAAACATAGGACAATAGTACTAGAACGGGATTACTGCAGTCCGTTACAAAATGTAACCAACCAGGTAGTCTGGACAGGCTCGAATAGACCCAAATTCACTGTCGTTTTAGGGACTCGGTGATGGGGACGGTGCCGCCCTCGGTGGCGGACACGATGCGCTTGGCCGGCTGATAACCGGTTAGCTTGAGCGTTACGGTGTGCGTCCCTGCCGGAAGCTCCACGCGAGCCGGAGTGACCCTGCCAGTGGAGTTTCCGTCCACGAAGATTTCGGCGCCGACGGGATCAGTTCTTACTTGCGCCCAGGCGATGTGAACGGTGGAGCGTTCGCCAAGCTTGGTATTGAGCTGGGTTTGGACGTTTTCCTTCACTTGCACGCTGCCAACATAGGGATCGTAGCCTTGCAGGCGCAGCACAAGATTGTACTGCCCGGCGGCCAGCGGCAGAGTCACCGGAGTTTGGCCGGACTGCTTGGCGCCGTTGATGAATACATCGGCACCGGGCGGCTCGCTGGTGATGTACAAACCTTTGGCCAAGGATTCCAGAGAGAGTTTTTGGTCCGCGACGCCGCCCTGCTTTACTTGCAAGGCGGTCTGCACCGGCTGATAGCCATCCTTCTTTACTTCCAGGCTGTAGCGGTCCGGCGTGAGATTGTTGAAGCTGCATGGAGTGAGGCATTGGCTGACCACACGGCCTGACGGCCCGTGCAGCATAGCCGTGGCGCCGATGACGTCGGTGACGACGTGAATGGCGCCGAATCCTGGCCCTGGAATCGGATGGCCGCCCGCGCTCGAATCTGCATTTGCGCTTGCGTTTGCCGGTGCAGGCTCGGGTGCATCGTCATACTCAATGTGGTCAATCAGGTGGATGCTCGGAGGCGCGTCACGCAAAAACTTAAGCAGCGCTCCATGTTCGGCCGGACGCAGCTTGCCGGAAAGCGTCAGCGTGGTGCCCACGCCTTGCACCTTGGCACGAGAGCCCAATCCTCGTTCGGAAATGGCTTCCTCGATGCGGCCTTTGTATTCCGCCGCTTTCGCAGTGAGAACTGGCTCGAGTTTCTTGACCGGGGCTCTCTCGACGTGCGCGGACTTGACGTCCAGCACCGGAGGGGTGGCCGACGCGGCCGCATCTTTCGGTTTTGCATCGGGCGCGGCGGTGTCTGAATTCTCCGGCGACGATTCACTGCCAGCGTCACTTGCGGCATCGTTCTGCGCGGAGGCCGGCTCGGTCACAGCAGGCGGTGAGTTAGTCTCGCTTGAAGCCGCGGGGCCGCTACGATGCTGGCGAACGTCATCATAGATAGGACGAAGCTTGTTGGCGCCATAGGCTATGACGCCAAGCAGCAGAAGCGCAACGACGACGGTGCCGAACACGCTTTTCTTGGGCTTAGGCTCGGGAACCGGCGCTATGGCTCCGGTGCGGCGAAGAATGGGGGTCTGACCTGGATGCGCGGCGCGAGTGGATAGGGAGCGGGAGATGGCGGCAGTGTCGTCACTATGCACGCCGCGGAGTCCTGCAGGGCTCATGGCCACGGTAGCATTTATGACGTCGGAGCTCATAGCCATTGTGGACTGTGGATTGCCGGGCACTGCGCTGAGCGAGCGATAGTTGCGCAGGTCTTCGAGCATCTCGCGGCAGCTCTGGTAACGCGTATCGGGATCTTTTGCGAGGGCGCGCATGACAACGGCACTGATTCCGGCGTGAATCGAAGGATCCACTTGCTTTGGCGGAACGGGTTCCTCGTTCACGATTTTGTAGATTACGGTGGTGATGTTTTGACCGGGGAAAGGCTTTTCGCCGGTGACCATTTCGTAGAGCATGACGCCGAGGGAGAAGATGTCACTGCGTCCATCGACGGCGCGACCTTTGACTTGTTCGGGCGACATATAGCTGGGCGTGCCCATGACGTGCGCGGTCTGTTGCACGGTGCCGAATTGNAGGATTTTGGCGGTGCCGAAATCGGTGACCTTAACGGTGTCATCGCCGGTGAGCATCAGGTTCGCGGGTTTTATGTCGCGATGCACAACGTTGCGCTCGTGAGCAAACTGCAGGGCGCTGCAGGCCTGCTCCATGATGCGCAGAACGCGCGGCAAGGGAAAGGAATGGCCATCGTCGAGGAGCGCCTGCAAGCTGCGGCCTTCGACAAGCTCCATGGTGATGTAATAGAGGCCATCTTCTTCACCGGCGTCGAAGACTACGACGATGTTGGCGTGGGTCAGGAGGCCCGCGGCGCGCGCTTCGGTCTGAAAGCGGGCGAGAAGCTCCGGGCGCGTGAGGCCAGTGCCTTCGGCGCTGAGCTTGATCGTTTTGACCGCGACGGTGCGGCCGATGACAGGGTCGGTGGCCTTGTAGACGACACCCATAGCACCGCGGCCCAGTTCGCCGACAATTTCGTAACGCCCGGCCTTCGCAAGCGTCGTCATGGGTACGTCAGACATGGAAGATACGCCGGTTATCCTTTAACTTTTGCATCCGCAGTACGGTAGCGGCTCCCGACAGGTGCGGCCGCGCACACGGATACGCCTAATTTGACAGTACGCAGCAAATTTTCGGCTGGTCAACGTGACCGGGGTACTAGTGTTTCGCACTCGCCACCCGTAGCCGCCCAGGCATCTAAGAGCGCGCGTGTGCTCACCTTTACTGCGGGTTTGCGGTCATCGGAAGCGGCATGTTGACCTCACGCACGGGCTTGTCGATGCCGCCTGGTTGTGCAGGAGCTTCGAGTCCGTCGGTGAGCAAGTAGGACTGGAGAGAAAGGGAGCTCGTGGCGAAACTCTCCAATGCATTGATGTAGGAGACTTCTAGCTGCATCAGGGTTCTCTGGGCGATGAGGACTTGCGGGTAAGCCGCAGCCATCTCTTGGTATTTCTTGCTGTACATCTTGTACGCCTTCTGTGCTCTCGGTATCATCTGGTTTTTATAGCGGTCGACTGCAGTCTGCGAGAACGTGTAGTTCTGGACGACGCTTGCCGCTCGTTCCCGCAAAAGGAGCTTCACGCGGTCCACTTCGCGCTTCGCCCGTTCTGCATCAGCCTTAGCAGTGGCAATGTTTCCCTGGTTGCGGTTAAAAATAGGAATTCTCACCCCCACGTCGGCAAAACCCTGCAGTCCCACAGCTCTCCCGCTAGGCGGAGACAACAACTCGCCATTCTGCTGCATGCCGCCGCGCAGTTGCAGGTCGGGAATGGGTTCCCGCCTTTCGCGGGCCAAGGCCGCTTCGGCTCGCTTGACACCGAGTTCGGCGATCCTGACGGCCGGACTTTCGTTGACGATTTTCTCCACGAGGTCCTCCGCATTCACCGGCGGGGTGTCTTCGAGTTTTCCTTCGAGTTGCATCAAGGAAAGGCGCGGATTCCCCACGACGGCGGCCAGTGCTTTCCAAACCCGCTGCTGGTTCTGTTCGGCCATGGTGACCGCGAGTTGCGCCTGTTCCGCTTCCACTTCCGATGCGAGCGCGTCGGGAGCGTCCGCTTGGCCGACATTCACCAGTTGGTGGGTGGTCTCAACGGCGTCGTTGGCTAGCTTGCCGAGGTTTTGCCGCAACTCCAGCGTCTGCTGGGCAGCCAGTGCTTGGATGTAGGACATCCGCACGTTCGTGACTACCCGCACTTTTTGCTCCTCGGCTTCTGTTTCTGCCTGTTTAAGCTCCTGGTCAAAAATCTTTCGATTCAGGCCCAGCTTTCCACCCAGCACGATGTCCTGCTGAACGAAAAACCCTTGCTCGCCCCCGTGAAACGACCCGCCTCGGATCTGTTCGCCTTGGTACCCGACAGTTGGGTTCGGGTAGAGTCCCGACTGCTTTTTCCTGCCTTCCGCCGCCTGGATGTTGGCGGCCGACTGCGCGAACGTCGGGTTGTTCTGTAAGGCCATCTGTTGCAGTTCTTCGAGTGTGATCGTCTTCCCCTCGGAAGCTGGAGTTTGCGCTTGGCATGGCAAGGCGACCAGGAACAAAGCGGAGAAGTAGAAGACGAATCGGGTTACAAAACGGAGTGGTGAAACCGTTTCGACCCTCACTTCCATAAACTTCAAGGGCGTAGTCAGGTTATTCATGTTTGTGCTCCATTCCCGGCATGTCCATCTTCATTGGTTTGTTGCCTTCCTGCTTTTTTCGAAGCTCCATGATTTGGTCGTACTTGTCTGGAGGCAGCACTCGTACGAAGGTCATCATTCCCGCCATGAAGCCGCTCCAGCCCGGACGCAGGCCGAAGTTTTCCGCTTTGTCGACCATCTGATCCATGGCCATCATGGGACCTTCCATGAAGGCATCTTGCGGAAAGCCCGGCACGGAATTCGCATCCTTGCTGACTTCGGGCTTGCCAATTTGCATTCCTTGGTGCTGCGTGCCGGGCATGTCTTGGTGCTGAATCGCACTTCCGACTTTCAGCGGAGAATTCGACACGGTTTGCTCCGCTGTCGAACCGACGCCCAATCCGCGACCTAGGCTCGGACCGTTTTCCTCGGACGTCGCACTTCCTTGCCGCAGCATTCCCATGCCTCGTTCCATGTCGAGACCTGCGGGCAATCCATTTCGGCGTGACATCGGGCCGACCATCGACGACATCTGGTTCATCATGTGGTGAGGAAGATGGCAGTGCAGCATCCAATCACCGGGATTGCTTGCGACAAACTCGATGTCCCGGGATTGCGCCACACCAACGAGCACCGTGTTTCCCGGGCCCCAGGTCGACTCTGGCTGTCGTCCTCCTTCTGTTCCCGTGACCACAAACTGATGGCCGTGGAGGTGGATCGGGTGGTGGTCCATGCCGAGGTTGATCAGGCGAATCCGTACGCGCTCACCGTGCCGCACGATCAAGGGAGTCGTCGCAGGTCCCGCT
>JGI12635J15846_10002511_pt1 | contig 16064 bp, 9 predicted proteins | sample BlaSpr_A8_OM2_M2_FD_15846 | JGI IMG/M metagenome (IMG submission 15846) | reverse complement strand
AATCGGCTGGCCGGCAACGATGGCACCGCCGTTAGAGAGGCTTGAGTTCAGCCCCGCCGACAGAATCGGTGAGGGGCCGATCGGGTTATAGGCCGGGCCAGGTGAAAAGAAGGTTTCATAGGGCAGGTGGCCCAAGGCCATGTCCTGCGAGAAGGAGTCGAAGAACAGGCCCCATCCGGCGCGGACCACCGTCTTCCCCTTGCCGGTGACGTCCCATGCCGCGCTCACCCGGGGAGCGAAATCTTTCTTGTCCGGGTTGTAAAGACCGCTCAAACCGGGCTGGCCGACCTGCGTGAGGGTGAACGTGCCCGTGCCCGTAGCTGGAGCGAAGCTGGTCGCATCGCTCAGCAGATTGTTCTTTTCTCCCATCACGCCAAAGTAGTCGTAGCGGAAGCCGTAGTTGAAGGTCACGCGCGGCGTGACTCGATAACTATCTTGAAGATAAAACCCAAAGCTGTTCTCGAAGGTATGACGGAGGGTGTTCCCCACGTACTGGAAGTTGTCAAAGCCAGCAGGCGTGCCCGCCAGGAAGGAGGTCAGGTCAGGGAACGTAAGTCTCCCTCGGAAATACTTGTCAAAAAACTGCTGCACTGAGGTGCGGTGGAAATCAAAGCCGAGCTTCACGTCGTGCCCGTTGAGCTTCCATGAGAAGTTATCGATGATCTGATTGTTGCTATCGAAGCGGTGGCGAGGCAAGCTGCTGGTCGCACCCAGTTGGGCAAAGCCATGCACGTTGATGATGGGAAGGCCAGAATCAGTGACACCACCCGCGCAGCCGAGGCCTCCCGGAGAGCCGGTTGCGCATAGCCCTATGGAGCTTGGTTGAAAATTCTGGTCTTGAGGAAAAAATCCTTCGGCGAAACGATTCCAGCCGTAGCGCAGCTCGTTGACTTTGTTCGCGCCGATGGTGTGCACGTAAGACAGAGAGACGAGCTGCACGCGTGTGGGAGTAAAGGTATTGAAACCCGGAAGCTGGCCGCCGCTGGCAGTTAACGCCAGAGGGAACGACTGCACACTGTCGCCGAAGAAATAGCGGCCGGTGAGGATATTGTTGGCGTTGAAGTTCTGGTCAATCTTGCCAATAAAGCTGGTCAGCCTATTAAAGGACGGCGAAACTACCGAGGCACTTCCCGGGGAGAAAAGCGTCGCTCCGGGCGCAAGGTTCGGCGCCGGCCACGGATTCCGGGCCAGAAGGGCTGTGATCACTGGATTGGTCGCATCTGCCGGAGAGAGCGCACCGCCAGGGCCAGTTCCGGTTGGCACCGTCGCCAGAGTTACTACGCCCACCGGTTCCTGCTGGCCTTCATAGTCAAAGAAGAAGAACGTCTTGTCCTTCACCAAAGGGCCCCCGAGAGATGCGCCATATTGATTGTTGTGAAATGGGGCTTTCGGCTGGCTGGAAGGGTTAAAAAAGTTCCTGGCGTCGAGGGCGTCATTGCGAAAGTATTCCGCGGCGCTGCCGTGGATTGAGTTCGATCCACTCTTGGTCACGATATTAACCACCGCGCCGGCGTTACGGCCATATTCCGGCGCAAAGTTCGAGAGCACATTTACTTCAGCTACGGCATCGATCGGCAGAATTGTTGACGGGGTTCCGAACACACCGGCCTGATTGATGGCCGGGTCGTTGCGGTAACCGTCGTTCATGTCGGTTCCGTCGAGCAGATAATTATTTGAGCGTCCTCGCGCGCCGTTCATGCTGAACTCACCGAAAGAACCGGGAGAATCGGAAATCTGGTCCGGAGAGCCGGCTACACCGGGATTCAAGTAAATCAGCTTGGTATAGTCGCGGCCATTTACCGGCAGATTTTGGACGGTCTCCGCTGTGAGCACACCGCCCAGTGTATTGGTGGTGGTTTCCACCAGCGGCAGTTCGTCCGCGGAAACCTCCACCTTGGTTGACACTTGCCCCGGCTTCATCTTGGCATCCACGCGACGCTCGGAAGCCACGTCTACGGTCACTTCCTTGGTTTCAAAGGTCTGAAAACCGGCAAGCGAGACAGTCACCGTGTACGTGCCGATCGGCAACTCGGGGAGCGCATAGCTGCCATCTGAGCTGGTCTCCGTAGTTCGCGCCAGTCCGGTACCCTCGTTCTTCACCGTGACCGTCGCTCCGGCCAGGACCGCGCCCGAGGGATCGGTTGCTGTGCCCAGAATCGTGCCCCGGAAAGTCTGCGCCGAAAGGCTGATTCGAGCCAGCAGCATAAGCACCAGCACCAACATGAGGCGCGCTCTCATAGAGTCTCCTTGAAATCGTTGGGAAGTGAAATTGTGCGGCTTGCGAATCCTATTAAAGAGAGGCTTACAATTCCTTGCATACGAACAAGATGCAGGCGCTCCAACCGCACACGAAACAGTATCGAAAGCCCATCCTAACAGTCAACCATTGAGTTGCGATTCGGAGGATAGATTTTATGAATAAGGTACTTCCGCAAAACACATCTCGCGAAAGAAGCGACAGCCGAAGGGGATTGGGCAGGAGCTTAACCTAGAAACTGATCGCCAAGCCGCCGCGCACGGAGCGCGCCGACTGCACGAAATAGACGGTTTGGCCGTCCTGGCCGATGACCGGCACATACCCCTGTGCCAATAAATTTCTCAAGTCAACCAGCGCTTCCATATGAGCCGGTAGGAAACCCATAGTGGGAATCGGCTGACGAATAAACAGGTTCAGGTACGCTCCACTCTGTCCCGGCGACGCGTTGAACATGTCGATGGGAGTCAGCGCCGAACCATTCACCCACTGATAAGAGGCGATCCATCCTGTGTGTGTGCGCGGCACCGTGCCGCTGAACTTCGCTGCTACCGCCTGACGGCGCTCGTTGCTGATCCACTGCCGCGCGTTCTGAACCTCAACATCCGATCGCGAGAGGTCAAGAACCCCGCCGCAAGCGTAATCCAGCGTAGCGCTTAGATCGGAGCTAAGTTTGCGCTCGAGAACCACGCGCAAGCCGCGCGTTTGCAGTGTGCCCCCAGTATAGGTGAACGTGCCGGAGTAGAGATCGGGCAACAGCTCTCCGCTGGCGGCGGTAACCTCCCCGGCGCCGAGCAACGCTGTATTGTTCACATGATCGCTGAAAACCGCCACCTGCATATTATTTTTGCCGACGCGCCGGGAGACATTCAGTTCCTGATGGTGAGCGCTTTCCAGTTTCGTGGAAAAGTTGGAAACGCTGATCCGAGGATCGCCCTGGCTCAAATCCGCCGAGCCTGAATCGAACTCCTCCCGGTCCCGCGCGACCGGCAAAGAGGTGGCATAGCTATAGCCAATCACCGTATTCGGCGAAGTATGCAGGTTTACTACGGCATGAGGCCGAAACGCAGTCATGCGTCCCAGGAATTGCATGGTCTGCAATTCGCTGCCGAACTTCAACTCCAGCACATCTCCCGCTGTGAAATTGTCCGCGGCAGAAAGCGCAAAAGCCTGCAGCGCAGCGTTATGTAGATTCGGGTCGGAGGGCGCGAAGCGGCGCACTGTAACGCCCATGGTCGGTCCTGAACCGTCGGGCAGCATGTGCGAGTAGGTTGCACGCAAAACCGCAGCGGGAACGCCGTCTCCATAGCCCACATTCCCCTTCAGGCCGACACGATCCGTGGAAAAAACTGACCGCTCCACGGAGAATCCCGTGCTCATGTCCGAACCGCTGCCATAGCCCTCTGCCGCCGAGCCCGCCAGGAACGAGAGACTGCCTTCGATATCATGGCCCTGTTTATCGGCCGTTGCTGGATCGTCGAACACCCGCAGTACGGGACGGTTCGCCACCGAGCGCAGCGTCCACTTCCAGTCGTCATCATCAGAGTTGCCGCGCAGCGGGCCCACCCGCATAGCATTCAGCAAAGTACTCAGAGTGATATTTAGATGAGTGCTGGCGCCGGGGTGCAATCCAACTTTGTCGCGCCACGCCGGTAAAAAGGAAGGTACTGAAACTTTAACCGTGTATAAGCCCGGCATCAAATCCGTAGCAGAATAAAACCCGGCATCGTCAGTAAACACGGTAAACGTACGCGCCGCGGTTCCCACGATCTCGACCACCGCACCCATCTGGGGAATGCCCGAGGCATCGCGCACGTATCCGGAAATCGCCCCCGGCCGATCCGCGGCCCACGCGGGAAGCGACAACGCGACGATCACCGCCCAAGTTCCGAGCTGGCGAAACTTCACTACCACCCCCGGGAATCAAACAGCCGGCTATTCAACAGCAAACGTCGCTGAAGGATCAATCGTCTGTTTGGAGATGTTGTCGTTCACTTTGATTTCGATGCGATACACACCGGGTTGCAGGTTCGCCGATGCAATCGACTTCTGCAACGTCACCTGTTCGCCTACATTGCCCATCGTCGCGGTCGATTCCATCTTCTGAACCACCGGTTTGTTGGTCGCAATATTGACGATGTCATACTCGAAAGTGGCCGACGGCTTGTGCGTTTTCTCGTCCACGCCCAAGTTATATACCTGCAGCCAGAAGTTTACTTTCTGATCGCGAGTCCGATTGAACATGGCCGGCTTGCCATCGGCCGGAGCCACGCGCGGACGAACCTTCGTCAGGCCAATTACAAAGCTACCCGTGCTCACATCTTTCGTCGGCACCGCTTCCATCTGATCTGCCACGATCAGCGACGAGGTCGACAGTTTGTCGTCCGAATACTCGGGCACCACAATGCCACGGCTCCACAGACCTTTGCGATCTCCGTTCACGTCCTTGACCGCGATCTCGATTTTATAGCGTCCCGGACGTAGCGGAAGTGCCTTCCAATAGACCGAGGAATTCTCCGCCGTGCGCGGCAGCAATTCGGCGGGAACATCCACTTGGGCCGTATCTTCGAAGGTCTGCACCACGCGCCCCGTCAATGTGCTAACCCGCCCAAAAATATTCACCGTGCCGCGCTGTACGCCGTCTTTGTTGGCAAAAGTAATATCGCGGTACTTCATCTGGATAGTAATCGGCACCAGCACCGTGTCGCCCGTAACTTTCACAAAATCGGAGCGCACATCGAACGGCATCAGATTCGTGATCAGCTTGGTATTGACGATCTCTTCCAGGTCCTTGAATTTGACCGGCGGCGGCGCTTGCAACTTCGCGTACTGCTCCAATCGGTCAAACTCCTTCGTTTGCAGCTGCGAACTCATCGGCCCCGCACCCAGTTGTTCCAGCCCTCCGCCACTAAAGCGATCGGCCTTGCTTGACATGCCCATCTGTTCGTACAACGTCAAGCCCGCGTTCGGGGTGTACTTCAGCGCATCTTTCTCCGAGCGGTCAATCGTCATGTGATAGTCGCCGCACATGCAAGTGTCGACGAATTCAATGATTACTTCCTGTCCTATACCTTCCAGATAACGGTAGCGCCAGTCTTCAAACGGAAAAGTCGAAGTCTCGCCTCCGCCTTCTTCCATGGGCCGCTCGTAGGATCCGCCCGAGGGATGCGAATCGACTTCGTCCGCCGGCCCGTACATGATGTAGATTCGCCCACGGTCGCTCTTCCATCCAGGAATGCCCGCGGCAAAATGCTCATTGGCATAGGCAATGCGCCGGTAGTGCTCTTCCTTGTATTCGTTCTCTTCTGTATCCGGCGTGGGATCGCGACGCTGCCAGAAAGCTTCGATAAAGTTGTCGCGCTCTTCGTCGTTCGAAAGCTGCTTGAAAGCGGCCCTCTCTTCGTCAGTGATAATCCAGACGACATCTTCGTTGAGCCACTTCTTGTAGGTCTTGCTCAATTCGATGTTGAGTGACCTTTTTTGTGCTTTCTTCTGCTTTTCCGTGGGCGAGCGCTTGAGGGGATCGACTTGGTCCGTGGGTTGAGCCTGAGGGTCACCCCCCGTAGTGCTAGATGAAGCCGCGCTCGGGGCAGCGGTGGTTCCGGATGGAGTCGTGCTGGAAGGGGTCTGACTCGAAGGAGCCGGCTTGTCGCTCTGCGCTGCGGCCGCAACGCCGGCGATAGCCAAAGCAAGAACAACAGAAGCAAAAAGATAACGAGAACCAGCCCGAACCATGAGAGGGACTCCTGTAGCGCAACAGCTATGTGCCGCTATTTTAGGCTCTCAGACGCGCGAAAGCAAGGTTAAGTCGCATTAAAAGAATGGCATGACGACCCTACCCCGCACTCTATTTGGAAGCGCCATAACCCTTTCGAGTTGCCCGTATGCAGCGCACATCTGGAGTGGATATCCGGAGCGGGAATGTGGAGCGGACACTTCTGTCGGTTGCCTTGGACCTTAGCTGTTGCAGTTCCGGTTGCCTTGTGCGGACTACAACTAGCACCTTAATTGGCACCTTGGAAAAACCGCCTTGTGATTTCGACCGGAGCCGGAGCGCCAAACGACGCTCCAGCCGCTCCGCGGCGGGATGGGGACAGCCCGGCACGGGAATGCCGGGAACCAAAAGCGGGATCAACCCGAGTCCCACGGGGACGACAGAAAAACGGCACGAACGCTCCGCCACTAAATCCACACCGCCCTTTGTGACATCCGACTTTGCCATCACTCCAAAATCGGCTCATCATGGTCAAGGCGAAGGCGGCATAGCTCCCTGAGTAAGTCCGGGTTTAAGTCCTTTTTTGTCAGTATTTTGACCCTTAGGCTCTTTGACATTCAGATTTTGCCAGCCACTGTTTTGAAACTCAGCGCCCAGCAAGATCCTTCAGAAGGGTAGGGGAAGGGGGATACCCCAATCCCCCAACTCGACGGACCCAAAATCCGCCGTCCCGCCATACCCCGGCAGAAATATTTGCTGACGAAGTGCACAAGCTGGGGCGTGCAGTCACCCTCACGCTATAATTGCCTGTTTCAGTATCAGAACCCTCGGCTCTTTGGATTCCCAAACGGCTCTCAATCAAGCGTTTCGACGGAACTTTCCAGTCTCTAGGATCGTATTCTGAAGATGTATCCGTCAAACCTTTAAGACCCGGATCGTGTGGCGGAGACAATGAAACCTTGGAAGAAAACCGCGATCGGCGCCGGCGTGGTGGCGCTGTTGGCCATCATTGTCGGGATCACCGTGCATCAGAGTGGCAAGAATGTGGTCACGGTGCAGACTGGAAAAGTTCAGCGCCAGGACTTGGCCTCAGTAGTAAGCGGCTCGGGCGAGATTAAGCCGAAGACTTACGTCAACATCGGCGCGAATGCTTATGGAAAGATCACCCACCTCTATGTTAGAGAGGGCGATCACGTGAGGAAGGGGCAATTGCTGGCGCAACTGGAAAACGTGCAGTCCTCGGCCGACGTCAGCGCCAACCAAGCCTCGGTTCAGGCTGCCGAAACGGATGCCCTCGCCGCCGACGCCGCGCTCAAGACCTCCGACGCCGACCTGTTGCGCGCCCAAGCCGACTACGCCCGCAACAAGCTTGATTGGGATCGCGCACAAAGTCTCTTCAAAGACGGGCTCATCGCGAAATCTGACTTCGACAGCCGGCAGAACGCGTGGGCCACGGCGGACTCTGGACTGGCGCAAGCGAGGGCTCGTATCGCCCAAGCCAAGGCCCAAAAAGACTCCGCGGATCGCCACGTCACTCAGGGGCGGGCCAATCTAACCCGTGTCGCGGATGTACTCCAGAAAACCACTTACGCCGCTCCCTACGACGGAGTCGTCACCAACTTACCGGTTCGCGAAGGGGAATCTGTGGTCATCGGTATTCAGAATGCGCTCGGTAGCACGTTGCTCACGCTCGCCGACATGTCGGTTATCACCGCTGAAGTGAAGGTGGACGAAACCGACATTGTGAATGTGCATCTCGGTCAGCCTGCCGACGTGACCATCGACGCCATTCCTCGCAAAGTTTTTCACGGCACGGTTTCCGAGATTGGCGACAACGCCATCGTGCGCTCCACCGGCGTAGCAACTTCCCAGCAGACCACCACCAGCGAAGAAGCCAAAGATTTTAAAGTAGTGGTCACGGTAACCGATCCTCCTCCGGATCTGCGACCCGGACTCTCGACCACCGCCAAGATCACAACCGCGGCCCGGAGTGGCGTACTGTCTATTCCAATTCAAGCTCTCTCGGTTCGCAGCAAAGCCCAGCTGGAACAAGAGAAGTCAACGTCCGGCTCGGTGCATGCAGCGGCGCCACCGCCGCTAGAGACTGCATCCAAGCACAGTAACAATAATAGTCAAGATCAGAAGCAGGACGTCCAGGGCGTCTTCGTCATCCGCAATAAGAAAGCAGAATTCGTTCCAGTCACAACCGGCATTACGGGCACCAGCGATATCGAAGTGCTTAATGGCATAAACGAAGGCGATGAAGTAATTACCGGCAGCTACAAGGTTTTGCGCACGCTGCGTTCTGGCAGTAGTGTCAAGATCGATAATTCAGTTCCGAAGAAGGAAGAGGAATCGTCGTGACGTTCGTCCGTTTCGTCCGTCCATAACATACGGCCGGTACTGAGAACGCGTTTAAAATAGTGGTCACGAATCAGATTTTGCAATCTGGAAAGAACACAGAGCCCTCGCGGTCGAATTTGAACACGGAGAACTCAGTGGCACTGGAGCAGGAGAAAAACATGGCTACCGCCGAAGTAATCAGTATGCCCCACACCACCGCCGCAGCGCCGCCTCAGTCTTGCATGATTGCGGCCGTCGACCTGTGGAAGACCTACGATATGGGCTCGGAGCAACAGGTTCATGCTCTGCGTGGCGCCAACATCCGCATCGAGCGCGGCGAGTACGTGGCCATCATGGGGCCCTCCGGTTCTGGCAAGTCCACGCTGATGAACCTGATCGGCTGCCTTGACACGCCCACCAAGGGCGAATACTGGCTGAACGGCCAGTTAGTAAGCGAACTGGACGACGATGAACTGGCCCGCATTCGCAATAAAGAAATCGGCTTTGTCTTTCAGACTTTCAACCTGCTGGCCCGCGCCACCGCCCTTCACAACGTGGAGTTGCCTTTGATTTATGCGGGCGTTCCAACCGAAGAACGCATCGAACGCGCCAAAGCCTCATTGACGGCCGTGGGCATGGACGCGCGCATGACCCACAAACCCAATGAGCTTTCCGGGGGACAGCGGCAGCGCGTCGCCGTCGCTCGAGCCCTGGTAAACAAGCCTTCAATCATTCTGGCCGACGAACCTACGGGCAATCTCGATTCGCAGACCGGAAGCGAAATCATGGCTCTGTTTGACCGCTTGCATCGTGAAGGAAATACGATTGTGCTGGTCACCCACGAGCACGACATCGCCGAATATGCTCACCGCGTAATCAACATCAAAGACGGAGTGGTCGAGCGCGACGAGCGCAAGAAATAAATTTCAAATTGATCAAGATGCCAGCCGAGAAGGCCAGGCATTTTGTTTTTCTGAACGGTTCCTAACTAACTAGCCCGCAAGTACTAACCAGCTGCCGACGGTTTCTGCCGGGCCCGCAATCGCAAGATCATCCCCGCTTTTCACGGAAGACTAAACGAGCCGGTCACGCCCGCCGCGTTTGGCTTCGTACTGGGCGGCATCCGCCGCGGCCATCAATTCTTTAGACGAGGTTCCGTGATCGGGGAAGACTGCCACCGAGAAGGTGACCATGCCCAGTGACTTACCCTGATGCATGATCGCCAGTTCCCTCATTTTCGAACGCGGTCGCTCGCCTCGCATGCGCGCGCCTTCCAGGTCTGCCGTGGGCAGGATGACCACAAATTCTCCCCCGCCAAAACGGCAACGAAATCCTCGGCCCGGACATTCTTGAGCAGGAGAGACGCGGCCTCGCGCAATGCCCCATCCCCGGCGTCGTGGCCGTAGGCTTCGTTGAAGCGTTTGAAATGCTCGAGGTCAATCATCAGAAGCCCGGCACGCTGCGCCGCCCGCCCAACGCGGCGGATCTCGTGGTCCAGCGCCTCCTCCAGATAACGGCGGTTGTACAGGCCGGTCACCACATCCCGCACCGACTGTGTGCGCAGAGCTTCCCGCAGCCGTATATTGGCGATCGAAAGTCCGACTTGCCCGGCAAAAGTCGTCTTGAAGGAAATTCTGAGGCTTCCAGTTGCGGCGGATCATCGGTGGACTGAAAGTGCATCATGGCCAACGTTTCTCCTTGTGCCAGAATCGGAACACACGAGTACGTATTCTTGATGCCCGCGGCGTGCGCACGCCGCGCCGTGTTGCCCCCGGCCAACACCAAATGCGGGTGCCCCGTGCGTAGTGCCCAACATTCTGTCGCCTCAAATTCCGTCGTGGGCAGTTGGCAGTCGGTCCACGATCCAATTACTTCCGCCAGGGTGCGCTCGGGATTCAGTTTAGCCACCGCTCCGCGGGCGGTGGGAAAAATCTTTGGCGCAAAGCCTAAGGCGGCGGCAAATACTTCGTCCCGGCTCACGCAACTCTGCAAAAGCTCGCTTCATTCTGCTCTCATGGGGCTTGCCTCTCACCTCTCGGGCGCTTGCGCAAAAACCGGCTTTGGGCATCCCCCGGCCGTTGAGGCCCGACGGTATACATCGGCGGAGCTTACGATTGCCGCACTAGAAACTTTTAAAATTTGGCCGCGCGGGAAATAATATTCGTGAATTGCACACAAAGAAAAGGCCTCTCGTAAGAGGCCCCGCTCATTGTCGAGATGCAAACTGCCCCGGGACTCTACCGCGCGGCAGCAGTATCCGCTGGCCGGGAAGGCCCCGCCAGAAAGAAGTTGTGATTATAGAGATTGCGGTACATGAGGCCGGCAATCTCAGCCGCCTTTGGACCAAAAGTAGGCCGCCCGCCCTGCAGGAAAACCACGACTACGATGCGCCCGCTGCTGGTATTCGCATAGGATGCAAACCAGCCAAAACGCGTGCCGGCGTGAGAGCAGGTCCCGGTTTTGCCCAGAATCTCTTCTTCGTTGAAATTAAGTCCAAGGCGGCGGGCCGTGCCATATTGCACCGCTCCGGCCATGCCGACTGAGATTTCCGGAATCGCCGGCGCGATATCCAGTTGGCGCTTGATGCGCGGCTGGAAATTCGTGATTTCCTCTGGCGTACTGGGATGTTGCAGATAATAGAGCGTACCGCCGTTCGCGATCGCGGAAACCATGGCGCCCAGTTGCAGCGGCGTCATGGAAACGCCCTCGCCGAACGAACACATCTTGCCAACTCCACCCAGCTTTTCGGGTATGACTTCGTCGGGATACGTCCCCAGTTGTTCGCCGGGAATGTCATATCCGGCCAACTCGCCCAGCCCATACTGATGAGCATAGTAGGCGACTTTTTCAAATCCCAGCTTGCGTCCGACTGCCTCAAAATATGCGTTGTTGGAGTGTGCCAGAGCTTCGGTGAGATTCATCCGGCTGCGGCCGCCGAGTGAAACTTCCGTCTCTCTCGAGACAAGTCCCTCGCTCAACGCCGCCAAAGCCACGGAAAGTTTGATGGTCGAGCAGGGTTGCGCACCGCTCGAAAGGGCCAGCTTCTGATTCACCATTGCGAGCACGCGGCCGCTGGTCGGCTCAATCGCGACCACGGTGCCATTCATATTGCCTAAGGCATCGATCGCCGCTTGACGAACGACCGGATCTTCGCCATCGGTGATGTCTCCGCCGGTAATTCCCTCGGCGCCAACAAATGAACTCATGTAAAAGCGCTCGTGATACGTACGCCGCCGGGCACTGCTGCTGATCGCAGTCTTCGTCGAGGTTCTCGTCAAACTCGCAGTGTGTGTGCTCGCACTTCTGCCCTGCGCCAAATGCCGCATGCGGCGCCTGGTCCGCTGGCTTTCGCTCACTTTCTGGGCTGATTTGGGTTTGCTCGTATTCAGCGCGTGCGGATTGACGTGCGCCGCCCACATTGCCGGCGACAACAGCAAACTACTCACCACCATCAACAAACGAACATGGCGCGTTCCCGACTTAGACATCGACATCTTTGGCCCGTCCCTCGGATCTTCCGGCTTTCCGTACTTAGCCCGATGCACGAAGCTTTCCAGTCTGCCGGTCTTGACCAGGAAACTTCCTCAACTCTGCAATATTACGAGAGTTAACAGGTATCGGGCAATAACAAAGTTTTTCTGTGGACAAATCCTAATTTCGATGTAACCCATTATGGAACCAGCACTTAACCGGGAAGTTACTTCAGTACTGCTGCCTCAGTAACACGTTACCCGGTACTGAAAAGGTACTGCTCTTTTAGGCAAAAGTTTTCTCCTTTTTTCTTGCTGTGATTTCCCTCCAGTCCCCAAGCGTCGCCGACCCCGCGCAACTACATAACTTCGCCGCGCTTTCGCAGGAATGCCGGAACGTCCAAGTCTTCTTGCTCGAAGTTCGCCACCATGGCGCTGCGCATACTGTCGAGCGAGATCACTTCGACGGCATGTGCAATTGCCATGGGAGCAGGTGGCTGCACCGGCGGTTCCGCCATCATCAGGCCAGTCTCAGTAAATCCCGCGCTAGGCTGCGCCGGTCCGACCGGCTCCGGAAAATCCATGGCGTCCTCATGCGAGGCCGCAAACGAGTGATGAGCCTCGGCCGCCCGCTGCCGCGAACGCGGCACCTCGCGAAATCCCGTGGCAATCACCGTGATCTTTACCGCATCTTTCATCTTCTCATCCAGCACCGCGCCGAAAATAATGTTGGCGTCTTCATGGGCCGCGCTCTGGATGATGCTGCACGCCTGCTGCACTTCGGCCAGCTTCAGCGACGCCGATCCGGTGATGTTGATCAAAATGCCGCGCGCTCCGTCGATCGCGCCCGCCTCCAGCAACGGCGATGCGATTGCCCGCTGTGCCGCCTCGATGGTGCGCATCTGTCCGCTTGCCGTCGCCGTGCCCATTACCGCATAACCCATGCGCGCCATAATCGTCTTCACGTCGGCAAAGTCGCGGTTGATGATGCCGGGAATCGTGATAATGTCGGAAATTCCCTGCACGCCCTGGCGCAGAATATCGTCGGCAACACGAAACGACTCGAAAAATCCCGCATCCTCCGCCACCGCCAGCAGCTTCTCGTTCGGAATCACAATGGTTGTGTCCACCGATTCCATCAGCTCGGCAATGCCGCGGTCGGCCTGGGTCATGCGCCGCCGCCCCTCAAACGAAAACGGCTTGGTAACCACCGCAACCGTCAGCGCGCCCATCTCACTGGCCAGTGACGCGATGATCGGAGCCGCGCCCGTGCCCGTTCCGCCGCCTAGGCCAGTAGTTATGAACACCATGTCGGCGCCCTCGAGCGCCTCGATAATTTTGTCCGAGTCCTCCAGCGCGGCCTTGCGGCCCACTTCCGGATTCGCGCCCGCGCCCAACCCGTTGGTGAGCTTTACGCCCAGTTGCAGCTTCACCGGCGCGCGCGACATGCGCAGCGCCTGCAAATCCGTATTGGCCACAATAAACTCGATGCCCTCCACTCCGGCATCGATCATGCGGTTCACCGCGTTGCCGCCGCCGCCGCCCACGCCAATCACCTTGATCTTGGCGTCGTTGAGAGGTTCTTCATTGAAGCTGATGCGAATGCTCGAATCGTTTGTCATGTTTTCCACCTTGGATTCAAAATATCTGTTCTTTTCAGGTCTTGCTCGAATCAGGTCTTGCTCGAAACTAGCAACTCGGCACTGGCAACTGCTTTTTTCATCCGACCAACATCGCCTTCAATCTCGATCCCCACCGTTCTCCCTGAAACCCGCGCGCCACCCGCGCCCTTTGTCCGTAATTCACCATGCCGAGCAACGTGGCATACTCCGGTTCAGCCAGCGTGGCCGGCATTTTCGCCAGAGGCGTGGGCCATGACAACCGCACAGGACGCCGCAGGACGGATTCCGCCACATCAAAGATTCCCGGCAAGCGCGATCCACCGCCGCCGAGCACAATCCCCGCCAGGCAGGCATCGAACATGCCACCCTGCCGTAAAGTCTCGCGCAGCATTTCAAATAGTTCGCGGGCTCGAGGCTCCAGAATTTCCGCCACCAGCCGCTGTGGCAATAGCCGTGATGGCCGGTCGCCCACCGACGGCACCTCCACTTCATTCCCCTCCGGAATCAACGTGACGATGGCATTGCCATACACCTTCTTGATTTTTTCCGCCTCCGCCAGCGGCGTGCACATACCCATCGATAAATCGCTGGTAAAGTGGTCGCCGCCCACCGGAATCACTCCCGTAAAAGCGACCGCGCCTTGCAGAAAAACGACCAACTCGGTCGATCCGGCACCGATATCCGCCAGGCAAACTCCCAATTCCCGTTCGTCTGCGCGAAGAACGGAATCGGCCGCCGCCAGTGGCTCAAACACAGTGTCATCCACGTGAACGCCCGCGCGATTCACCGCCGTAATCACGTTCTGCGCCGCGCTGGTTGCCACCGTCACCAGATGAACCCGTACCTCCAGCCGCGCCGCCATCATGCCCAGCGGATCGTGCACTCCGGCTTGCCCGTCCAGAATGAATTCTTGGGGAAGAAGATGCAGCACTTCACGATCCGCCGGAAGTGGGATGGCCCGCGCCCGTTCCACCGCTTGCTTGATCTCATCGCGTCCAATCTCTCGGGGGCGCGTCCCCAGGCTGATGCCCCCGTGACTATTCGCGCCGCGCACGTGCGCCCCGCCGATGCCGACGATGGCGTGCTCAACCGCCGCGCCCGCCACATCCTCGGCCGATTCCACCGCTTTTTGAATTGCTGCGACCGCCTTGTCCAATTCGACGATCACGCCTTTGCGCGATCCTCGCGACTCCGCAACTCCATGTCCGCGATAGCGCAGACCACCGTCCGTGACCTCGACCATCAGCGCGCAAGTCTTCGCGCTTCCTACATCGATCGCCGTCAATGCATTCCCTTGCTGGTTCGCCATCTCTTAATGAGTCCCCGAATTATGAGTCCGTAAATTTAGTCCGCAAACGAACTTCATCGCACCGCTATAGAAGTGAATCCTCAATCGCTCGGCTCCTGGCTGTTTTGCGTCTTGGCAATCGCCGGACTCGGCTTCTGCCCTCCGCCGTTGCGACCCGGCGCCTTCGCCCTCGGTGCCTCGCTTCGTGAAGCTGACTTCTTCTCTTTCTCTAAGATCACGCGCCGCGCCGCCGCGCTGTGAGGGGCCGGTTTTTTCGCGCTCTTCCATGTCGTCTTACTCGGTGCTGCGGCCTTTTTTGCGACCGCGCCAGAATCGGTCGGCCTGGTGGCAGCCTTACTCGTTTTCGTTTTCCACGCAGCCTTGTTGGTCCCGCTCACCGTCGTTTTGGGGTCGAGTTTCTTCTGCGTTAACTCAAAGGCCGGCTTCGGCACCGGGCGGTCATTCGGTCCCACACGCGTAAGCAAAGATGCTGGCTTTACTCCCGCCGCGGCCGCCGTTCTCGCCATGCTCGGATTCAACGGAACCTGCTTTGCCGCTTTCTCAAGATCTGGATTCACGATGATCTGGTTGTCATAGCGCAGATCCACCGATTCCAGCTTTTGGAACTGCTGCCGCCAACCCTGAGCGTGGGTTATATAAATTTTGTAGCGCCGCAAGTAATCGGACGAGCCCAGGTGCACCAGCACATCGCCCGCCGGATCATTCACCCGCACCTTCACATCTTCCAGATCGGAAAGGTCCACTTCACTCAAATCCTGCGAATAGTGCGCTCCGCCCGCGTCCAACTCGCGCACCATTTCGCTGTAGGTTTTCATGCGCGGTGCGCGCGTCGAGAGCGGCTCGCCCGGATTCATCCCGAGAATTACCGGAAATGAATACTTATGCTTCGGGGACAACTCCATCAGCGTGCCCCCGGCATCGAGCAAGTACATGCGCGGCCCCACGCGGGCGAATGCCACCGGAGTGCGCTCGTGAATTTCAACCTTCAGCCGGTTAGGTACAAAACGCATCACGCTGGCCGATTCCACCCATGGGATCTGATCCAGCTGGGTTTTTTGCTGGGTCAGTGGGATAAAGAAGATGTTGCGACCAATATCGGCGCCCATCACTTCCATGATCTGAGCCTTGGTCACGTTCTGCATGCCCATGACTTCGATGTCGTCGCTCGATTCGACGCGAAACCGCCAGGAGCGCTCGCCATAGTGATAGAGCGCCGCCGCGGCCAATCCCGCAACGCAAAGTAGAGCCACTGCCACCATCGACCACAACAAACGATTGGCAGTTTTCTTCGGAAGAGAATTTCGGCGGGCGGAGACGCGCTTTTGCCCGCGCAGAAACGGAGATTCCTCGT
>JGI12635J15846_10002506_pt1 | contig 16082 bp, 17 predicted proteins | sample BlaSpr_A8_OM2_M2_FD_15846 | JGI IMG/M metagenome (IMG submission 15846) | reverse complement strand
CGGGCGCTGATATACCTTCTCAAGAAGAGCCATGCCTCAATCTCTGCCATCCAACACCCGAACTTCATGGGAAGCTGCAAGCCGCCCAACACTTTTGTTCGTTGCTGCGTACGCGCTCAGCATGACTCCGCACGAGGCCGCGCACGCAGTCGTTGCGTACCTGTTGGGGTTCAGCTCGACCCTCTTTCAGTTGTGGGTTAATCCCGACGCTGCGCACGCAACCCCGAATCAACAGGCGCTCATCGCAGCGGCCGGTCCTCTCTTCAGCGCGTCTGTCGCTGCTGTGAGCCTGTTGATTTACAGAAAGCTAAGGTGCAGGCCATCTGGGCTTGTCTTCCTGATGCTAGGGACGGTTGGCATTTACATTTTTCTGGGAAGCGTCTTGGCTACGGCCATGGGCGGAGATTTCAACATCGTGCTAACCGCATTGGGAACTCCGAAGAATGTTCGCTACGCGGTGTCAGCGACCGGACTCATTCTGTTGCCGCTGTTCATGTTCTTCGTTGGAAGAGAATTATTGCGGTGGGCTCCCATCGGTATGAGTCGCGCTAAAGCGGTCGCATGCACGACGGTCGCGCCGTGGCTGATTGGAACTTTGGTGGCCACGATTTTCTACTTGCCGTTGCCGAGATTTCTCATCGGGCCAAGTCTGATAGGTTCGGTGTTTTGGGTATTCGCTGTCCTGGGAGCCGCTTTAGGACGTGATTCGCGTGGACAAACCGTTCTTTCCTCTATCACTCGGTCGGACCTCATTCTGCTGACAGCTGCTGTTGTGATGGTGCGGCTACTTGTGCCTGGGGTCCATTTGGGGCGGTAGAGATTTCATTCTCTTGAAGTCGGGTGCCTCGCAGGACAGCAAACGTGCGGTCGCGGATTTTCGAGGTGGCTGATATGTCGCGTAATCGGAAATTGATCGACTACCCCGGCCCCTCAGCTAAGGCCTCATCCAAGCCCATGTGGTACCATACCCCTTCATGCACCCGGCAATTCCTCGCCTTATTGATCTACAGGTTGTCGACCACCACATCGCCTCTGTGCGCGCCGAACTCGAGACCTTTCCCAAGCTCATCCAGCAAGCCGACCTGAAACTTACCAACGCTCGCGCCGGGGTCGCCGCCGCCAAGGAAGCGCAACTCAACGCACAAAAAGAACGAAAAAAGTTTGAACTCGACGTCGATCAGTGGAAAGAGCGTGCCCGCAAATATCGCGACCAGACCGGCGCCGTAAAAACAAACGAGGCCTACAAAGCCTTGCTTCACGAAATCGCGAATGCCGAAGCGGAAATCGCCAAAGCCGAAGACCGCCAGCTCGAAATCATGGTGTCCGCCGAAGAGACTGACAGCCGCCTGAAACAAGCGGAATCGATCTTGCGGCAGGACGAACAACTGGTTGGGACCATTCGCCACGATATTCAGGCGAAAAACACCGCCAAGAAAAAAGAACTCGAAGCAGCCTTGGCCGAACGCGAAAAAGCCGTCGCACCAATTCCTGACGATCTCCGCGTTCTCTACGATCGAATCGCCAAGCGCCACAACGGCACCGCTCTCGCGCATGTGAAAGACGATCAGTGCAAAGGTTGCGGCCTGCGAGTGCTTCCACACACCTTGCAGCTTCTTACGCAGGACCACGACGATGAGGAAGTCTATCGTTGCGAAAGCTGCGGCCTGATCCTCTACTCGCTCGAGCCACTGACTGCGATCAATCCCGACGCTGCTTCGGGCAGCGCCGCTTCGGCCACCACTCCCTGATGCCAAAACGCCCATCACCACCCGAAGGCGCCCGCTTGTTCGGCGACGCCGCAACCGACGCGAAGCCTGCCGCGGCGACGGCCGCCGCCCATAGAGCCAATATCGACGGCGGCTCGCGCGGCAATCCCGGTCCCGCCGCATACGGCGTCTACATTCGCGACCCAAAGGGCGAGCCTGTGGCGCGCCTGAAGAAATTTATTGGCCGCATGACCAACAACGTCGCCGAATACTACGGCCTGATCGCCGCGCTCGATTACGCCGAGTCGCAAGGCATTCGCGCGCTGCGCATCGAAAGCGACTCTGAACTCCTCGTCAAACAAATGAAGGGTTTGTACAAGGTCCGCAGCGCTGAACTCGCGCCGCTTTACGAACGCGCCCGCAAAATGGCGTCGGCGCTGGATTCTTTCCGCATCGACCACGTTTACCGCGAACAAAATCGCGAAGCCGACGCGCTCGCCAACCAGGCGATGGACGAAGTCGAAGGCCCCGACGCGAAGCCCCGGTCCGAGAGAGGCGCAAAAACCGCCGCCGCAAGTTCGAAGGCACCCGCGCCCGCCGCCGCGCCGAAGCCGCAAGCGCTTCCCGCCCTGCCGAGCGACGTACGCAAAATTCGCGCCCGCTTCCGCAGCGGCGTTCTCTATCTCCTCGAAGACGTCGAACTCCCCGACGGCATCGAAGTCGACGTCCTGCTCCGCCTCCCGCGCAAATCCTAGGATAGCGATCGATCCACGCTTCAAACGAAACGACTTGCCGCTTATCAGCACCACAACCTGTAGCCGCGATCGCCTTCCAGATCGCGGGGTTTAGACACGATTCAATCTCGGCCCCCGACGACGTGCGCGAAACTCGAGATATTCGCTCCGCTCGGGATGACGCCCCTCGGACGTCACTTCAACGCGTAGGAGTAGTACAACGTATCGCGCTGCGCCGGAATAAATCCCGCATCCGAAATAATCCGCCGCAACTCACCTTCATTCGTCCGATTCCGCACTCCCGCGGCGTACACAACATTCTCTTCAATCAAAATGCTGCCGACATCGTCGGCGCCGAACTGCAATCCGACTTGGCAGACTTTAATTCCCGGCGTCAGCCAGCTCGACTGAATGTGATCGACGTTATCGAGATACAAGCGGCTCACCGCCAGCGTCTTCAAATAATCGACCGCCGTCGTCTCCTGCACTTTCTTCCCCAGCGCCGTGTTCTCCGCCGCAAAAATCCACGGGATGAACGACGTGAATCCGCCGGTGTCTTCCTGAATCCGCCGAATGCGATCGAGATGATTCACGCGATGCTTCAATTCTTCGCCGCAGCCGAACATCATCGTCGCCGTCGTGCGCAGTCCCAGCGAATGCGCAGTGCGATGCACTTCTTCCCAATCGTCGCTCGTGCACTTCAGCCGCGCGATCTTCGATCGAATCTCATCATCGAGCAATTCCGCGCCGCCGCCCGGAATCGACTGCAGCCCCGCGTCCATCAGCCGCTGAATTACTTCGCGAACGCTCAGCTCCGAAACATTCGCGATGCACAAAATCTCGGGCGCCGAAAAACAATGCAACCAAACCTGCGGAAACCGCGTTTTCAATGAGCGCAGCAGATTCTCGTAGTAGCCAATCTGCAAGTCGGGATGCAGGCCGCCCTGGAGCAGCACGCCGGTCCCGCCCAGTTCCAGCATCTCCTCGATCTTTTCGTAAATTTTCTCGAGCGGCAGGATGTAGCCTTCTTTGTCTCCAATCGGCCGGTAAAACGCGCAAAACGAACAATATTCGGTGCAAAAATTCGTGTAATTGATATTCCGATCGACCTGATACGTCGCAATGCGCGGATCGTTCTTCTTCATCCGCAGCGCATGCGCCTCCATCCCAATCCCAATCAGATCGTCCGACTCCAACATCTCAATCGCCTGCTGCTTCGTCAGTCCCACAATTGTTCCTTCCTTTACGTCTCAAGTGTAACGAAAAATAGGGCTTTTGGTGCTTGAGATGCGAGCACCTTTCGGTTTGGCGAGAAGCTCTAGCCCTCGTCTAATCCGATGGTCATGCCAAAACCGTGGACGTCGCTCTATTTCGAACACTATCGATTGCGAATGTTCGCATAATCGATTTCAGTACTCTTGTAAGGTTCGATGTCCTTCTTGCCGCACCGCGGACACATGTCGTTGCAGCAGCAACTCCACACATCGGCCCATTCAGTGCCGTCGAACGGACAACGGTAGTAGTTGATAAATTCGTGTTCGAACATGTCTTACCTCCGATCGAGTGTTTCGCTTGCCACCCAGACGGTACCCAGCACTTTCTCCTCCAAAGGTCGTGTGCTCTAATCACGCCGTGGATTTGCGACTCCCCATCGAATCCTTGGCGAACTACAAGAGCGCTTCGCAGCGTGCCCGAGTTGGCACCGAGGCTTGGGGAGCCGTCAATCTGTTTTGCCCCTCCTGCAATTCCATGCGGTTGAATTCAACTCCTAGAAATAAGGCTGCCATCGACTACCTCTGTGCGTCTTGCAACTCTCCGTTCCAGCTGAAGAGCCAATCGAAGGTGTTCGGCACAAAGATAGTCGATGCCGCCTACTCTGAAATGAAGCGAGCAATTCTGGAAGATCGCACCCCAAATCTGTTTATCTTGCACTACGACGTCGCCGCGTGGGCGGTACGCAATGTCATTTTAGTTCCGCATTTTGCGTTTTCCTTGCCGGCAATTGAGTGCCGCCCACCCCTCGCTGTTACCGCACGGCGCGCGGGGTGGGTAGGTTGCAATATTCTTCTCGGTCGAATCCCCAATGATGCTCGAATTTCGATCGTTAGCAACGGGGTCATTTCTGAGCCACGTGAAGTTCGTCGCGCTTATCAACGTCTTCGTCCACTTGAAGGTCTCGGTGTTCAGAAACGCGGCTGGACTCTCGACGTCTTGAGAGTGGTTCGGAAACTAAACAAACCTGAATTCTCACTTTCTGATGTCTACACTCATGCGACTTTGTTGAAGGCAATTCATCCGTCAAACGAACATGTACACGAAAAAATCCGGCAGCAACTTCAAGTGCTTCGTGACCTGGGCCTACTTAGATTTCTCGGGCGGGGCAGGTACCGACTGCACTGATCTCATGAGCTCGTCGGCCTCGCGAGCGCGGATTCGAGGATGAGCTGCTTCGGGCCGGGGGCGAGGAGGACAGGTTTGGCGGCGGGGGTTAGGTTTAGGGCGGCGGCTTCGGCGAAATATTTTGTGAGGGCGGCGACGTTTTCGGGGTCGAGGGTGAAGTCGATGTTGTCGGTGAGGTAGGAGTGGAGGGCGGCGGCGGGGAGGCGGAGCTGGGCGGAGGCCGCGTCGCAGAGTTCGGGAAGATTGAGGAGGCCGAAAGCGCGGGAGGCGTGGAAGTCGGCGACGACTTCGGGCGTGGCGACGGCCGGGCGCGCGGCCCAGACGGCGAGGACGGCGGACAGGCCGGTCATGGCGCGCCATTGTTCGACGATGTCGTAGACGTAGAGTTTTTCGGCGCCCATCGGTGCGCTCAGGGTTGAACCGGGGAAGCCGAGCGTTGCGGCGTCGCAGACGATGGCTCCATCGGATTGCAGGGGAGGCGGGCACGGCGGTGCCGTGCCCCTACGGGCGTTGGCGAATGGGGCGGCTGACGACGGTTCGATCGCGAGGTTGATGCGCAGGGCGGGGTCGCCGATGAGCAGCGCGGCGTCGTTGGCGGCGAGCATTTCGCCGAGGTCGGGCGCCATCTCTTGAAATCGCGGCGCGATCTGCCAATGGCGCGCGCACAAAATTTTGGTCAGCGCCTGGGTGCTGCGCGAACTGCGATCGAGAGCGATTGACCGCGGGCCTGTTTGCTTACCGCGGGCTTGAGGCTCGCCGCTCTGAATTTCGCGGGGCTGAAGTTCGCTGGCTTGAGGTTCGCGCGGCGGGGCCGTGTTAATTTGCGCCGGCGCGAGCGGCACCTTGGAAATGAGCAGCAAGCTGCGGACGCGCCGCTTTGACGCGATCGCCAGGTCGGGCAAAATCACGAGGTCATCGATGCGCTGATACTCGATCGCGGGGATGATCGCGATGTCGACCTCGCCGGCGCGCAACGCCTCGGCGCATTGCGACGGCACGGTGAACGAAAGGTCGTACTTGCCCGCGAGGAGACCGTGCGTGAATCCCCAAACCAGCGGAGACGTATTGAGGTATTGCACGACAGAGATGCGAAGTTTCGGCAAGGTCGATCTTTTTCTGGGACGGCTGGGACGACTCTAAGTACCGCGTGTCACGCGCGGTCGCGAACAACTTCTCCGCGCGCCCCTGGTTGAAATTATAGCAAACGTACGCGCTCGAAATTTCGCGCTGCGCCACCTTATTTTGTTGTACAACCATTCGTCGCGTTCAAAAGCAACAAAGTCGGAGGCGTCAAACATGTCGAAATTTCTGACCGGCCTGCTGTCACTCGCGGTCGGTCTCTCAATCGCATCAGCACCATCCGCGACTCACGCGACGCCAGCGGCAAACCACGCCGTCGACAAAGCCTCCGACGCCACCCCCACCATCGCCGAAAAAACCAAAGACGCCACAAAACTCCCCGGCTACTTCAACCTCTACTGGGATGCCAAATCCGGCAAGCTCTGGCTGGAAATCGACAAGTGGAACACCGAATTTCTCTATCAAACTTCCCTGCCCGCCGGAGTCGGCTCCAACGACATCGGCCTCGACCGCGGCCAGATGGGCGAAACGCGCATCGTGCGCTTTGAACGCATCGGCCCGAAAATTTTGCTGATCCAGTCGAATCTCGACTATCGCGCCGTCACCAGTGATCCCGATGAACGCGCCGCCGTGCGCCAGTCGTTCGCCGAGTCAGCGCTCTGGGGATTCACGGCCGCCGCTGAAGAGGGCACAGACGATAACGCGCATGTCCTCGTCGACGCCACCGACTTTTTCCTGCGCGACGCGCACCACGTCCCCGAAGTCCTCGCGCGCACGAAGCAAGGCTCGTTCCGGCTCGACGACAAGCGCTGCGCTTTGTATCTGGCGCGCACGACAAATTTCCCGCTCAATACCGAAGTCGAAGCCACACTCACTTTCGCCGGCGATCATCAGGGCCAATGGGTGAAAGACGTCACGCCGTCGCCCGAATCGATTACCGTGCGCGAGCATCATTCGTTCGTGCAGCTCCCGCCGCCCGGCTACAAGCCGCGCGTTTACGATCCGCGTTCGAGTTTTTTCGGCATTTCGTACATGGATTACTCCACGCCGATCAGCGAGCCGATCGTCAAGCGCTTCACCGCGCGCCATCGCTTGCAGAAAAAAGATCCGAGCGCCGCGATGAGCGAGGCCGTCGAGCCGCTCGTCTACTATCTCGATCGCGGCACGCCCGAGCCGATTCGGACCGCGCTGCTCGAAGGCGCGAACTGGTGGCAGCAGGCGTTCGAAGCCGCCGGCTACAAGAACGCGTTTCGCGTCGAGATGATGCCCGAAGGCGCCGACCCGATGGACTTGCGCTATAACGTGATTCAGTGGGTGCATCGCGCGACGCGCGGCTGGTCGTATGGCGAAGGCATCATCGATCCGCGCACCGGCGAAATTATCAAGGGGCAGGTGTCGCTCGGTTCGCTGCGCGTGCGGCAGGATTTTCTGATCGCCGAAGGTTTGCTTGCGCCGTATGAAAAGGGCAAGCCTGTGTCGCCGAAGATGCAGGAGATGGCGCTCGCGCGGTTGCGACAGCTCGCAGCCCACGAAGTCGGCCACACGCTCGGGCTCGAGCACAATTATTCCGCGAGCACGGTAAATCGCTCGTCGGTGATGGATTATCCGCCGCCGGTCGTGATACTCGGCGCCGACGGCGTGCCCGATTTGTCGCAGGCCTACGCGACCGGAATCGGCGAGTGGGACAAGGTTTCGATCACGTGGGGCTACTCGGATTTTCCTCCTGGCGCCGACGAACATATCGCGCTGAATAAACTTCTCGAAGACGCTTTTTTGCAGAAGCATCTTCGCTTTCTTACGGATCAGGATGCGCGTCCCGCGAATTCATCGAGCAGCGTCGCGCATCTCTGGGATTCCGGCTCGAACGCGATCGACGAACTCGATCGCCTCATGAAGGTGCGCGAAGCGGCGTTGAAGCGCTTTGGCGAGAACAATATTCGCGAAGGCGCACCGCTCGCCACGCTCGAAGACACGCTCGTTCCGATCTACATGCTGCATCGGTATCAGGCTGAAGCCGCGACGAAACTTGTCGGCGGCATGGACTACACTTTCGCGATTCGTGGCGACGGGGAAGTTCCGACCGCGATCATCGCTCCTGCCGAACAGCGGCGCGCGCTGAAAGCCGTGCTCGCGACGCTCGATCCGCAGGTGCTCGCGCTTCCCGAGTCCTTGCTGAAAATCATTCCGCCGCGGCCCGTGATGTATCCGCGCGGTCGCGAAGATTTCAAGATTCGCACTGCGCCCGCCTTCGACGCCGTTGCGCCTGCTGAGGCAGCCGCGCAACTGATTATGCAGTTTCTGTTCAATCCGCAGCGAGCCGCGCGGCTCGAAGAATTTCATGCGCGCGATGCGGCGAATCCCGGGCTCGCCGAAGTCATCGATCAAATACTCGGCGACACGCATCGTTGGGCGAACTCTCCCGGATACTTTGGAGAAATCGGTCGAACGATCGACAGCATCGCCGTCTACGATTTGATGCAGCTCGCCAATGACACCACAATGTTGCCGGAAGTCCGCGCAATCGCGACTGCGGAACTCCGCTTCTACAAAGAGAAGAATGCCACCGAGTTCAAGCCGCGCTCGGCGGAAAATGAAGTCGAGGTCTACTTCGCTTTTATGGCGCGACAGATTGAACAATTCGAGAAAGATCCGACGAAGGTCATCGCAACTGCTCCCTACGAGCCGCCCGATGGCCCGCCCATCGGCGACGACGAAGATTTTTAGCGCAAGTCACTTGGCGTAATCGGGATTCTTCGCCGAACTGCGTCGTGGCAGCTCGCGCTCGATTTTCCGCAGCCACTTCAGCTCCGTCCGAAACTGTTCGATCATCAGCGTCACCATCCACACTGCCTCGTGATGCGGATGGCCGACCTCCGCGAGAATCGAATCGAGCGTCTCTTTCTCGCGCACGATTTCTCGTTCCAGAAAACCAGCGCGCCGCGCGATCTGCTTCTTGAAAACGCCTGGTCGCGCTTGCCATGAAAGCGCCACCCAGGTCAGAAATGGTGGCCGATCTCGCTGCGTCGTCCAGTCCTCGCGCTCAAGGGCGTCGCTCAGCGCGTGCCGACCATTCGCCGTTGTCTCAAAGACACGCCGGTCCGGACCCGCTGCGGGGTCTTCCGATTCACCGGCGCGGATCAATCCCGCTTTCGCCAATTTCTCCAGCGAGTAGTAAATCTGAGGACGCGAAATCGCTGCCCAATCGCGCACGCACCGCCGCTCCAACTCAAGATTGACCTGATAGCCGTGCATCGGCCGCTCCGCCAGCAGGCTGAGAATCACGAGGTCCGGCGTCGTGACTGCCAGTTTCTTTGGCTTGCGCCCTCTCATCGTTTTCATTTCAATCGCGCCATTCGTTCTCTGTCTCACGCCAAAGCTCAGTATGGTGATCTGCGAAACACGGCGCGTTCCACTTCCACCTTGAGCCCTTTCATCGTCTCTTGCGGGTTGAAGCCTGTCTTTTGAAACTCCTCGGCCGTCGCCGTTCTGGCTTTCTCGTATGCAGCTTCACTCTCCCAGACCGCCGTTGTCACAACGTTGAATCGACCACTGCCTTCAACCTTCTCATGTAAAAACCCTTCGACAAATCCAGGCAAGGTTCGTAAGAAGGACTGCACCTGTCGCGATCGATCGAGAAATATGGATTTCGACTCTTTCGGCACGACAAACGTATCGATCAATACCGTTTGCATGGCGCCCACGCTCATCCTTTCTTCCTGCGCGCGCTCCACCACCACCATTGACACTGCTCCGCCGGTAATCGCGGATTGCGCGCCTGCGCAACGGCCGCTCGAAATGTATCCAGGACGCAAATGTCCACGTGCTGCGGTGCGAGGCGTTCCAGTTGCGCGTACATGCGTTCCGGGCTGCGGCGTGCCAAGTCGGCCACACTGTGCACTCCGAGCAAATGAAAATCGCGCACCATCGCCGGTCCGACCGAGATCAGGTCGCGTAATTCACGCGCTTCCGAAACCATGGAGTCCTCCTTGACAAGCTTCCATAGCGAGGCTAGACTGACGCTAGTCTAATTGAGACTAGCTGCCCGATCAAGCACGGATTTTCTTGAAGGAGCCACCATGATCGTCAAACGGATTACGCCGGTTCTTTTTGTGAAAGAGATCGAGCCCGTTCTTCCTTTCTGGGTCGATGCGCTCGGCTTTGAGAAAACAATCGAAGTTCCTCACGACGGAGTCAAACTCGGTTTCGTGGCGCTGCAAAAAGACGGCAGCGAGGTGATGTATCAGTCCTATGCCAGTCTCGGCGATGACATGCCGCAGATCGCCGAAGCCGCAAAAAAAGGCCCGACGTTTCTCTACATCGAAGTCGACAATTTCGACTCCGTGCTTTCTGCACTTAAAAAATACAAAATCACGATGCCCGAACGGACCGCCTTCTACGGCATGCGCGAAGTCGGCTTTCAGGATCCCGCCGGGCACTACCTGACTTTCGCCCAGCGCGTTTGAGTGCGCCCCGCGTCATCCGTAGGTGCGCGACCCTCGGTGCACAGCTGCCGGGACATGCAACAACCAATCTCGGCTACAATCATCACGCTATGAACAATCGTTCTGTGCCCATCAATACCGTTTTGCCTCACGTTTCGTATCGTGATCTACCGACCGCGATTGATTGGCTCGTGAAGCATTTTGGCTTCGTCGAGCAATATCACTACATCGATACGGCGACTGGCAAAATTGCCGGTGCGCAGCTGCGGCTGTCGAACGCTTACGTCATGGCGCACGCTTCAAAGGCAAATGCCTCGACGCCGGGGGAACTTGGTTACAACTTGCAGAGCGTCACTATTTTTTTCGACGACGTCGATGCGCACCATCGAAAAGTAAAATCGACGGGAATTCGTTTGGTCGAACAACTTCACCAAACTGTCTACGGCGAATTGCAATACGCCGTGCAGGATCTGGAGGGCCACCTCTGGATCTTTTCGCAACACGCCAATGACCTGAGCCCCGACGAGTGGGGCGCCAAAATCACGAAATAACGTTTCTCTATTTTTTCTCCGCTGCTGGAGTCGTGCGGCGTGGCGCCGGCACGGAGGGCACGGCTATCGAGCGGGCGCCGTTCTTCCCTACTGCGCGTACCGCGAAAAAATGATTGTCGGTCGATACGTCTTTTAGCACCGTCTCGCCGGCGTTCTCCGTGAACGTCAGCACGCTCCAACGGGCTTCTGTCGTCTCTCGCCACAAAATCTCGAATCCGGCACGTGCTTCGTCTTCTTCTGCGGCCCACGAGAGCTTTGCGTCTTGCGTTACGCCGCCCGCCAGATGCACGTCGGTCGGTGGATGCGGCGCCAACGCGAGCTGCCGCAATGCTTCGGCGTTGTCGCGCGCCACATTCCCTAGAAACGCCGCGTTCAAAAATTTGGCGTAGTCGCCGTACTCGACGCCGTTTTCGGTGCGTGGTGTCTGGTGCTCGTGGTTATAGTCCTCCCACGGCTCGGTAAATCGCACAGCGGGCAGTCCCGCTTTGTAAAACGGATAGTGATCGCCGCCGCGGCCGTAACGATCGACGCGGAAAATCATGCGAATCGCCGAGCGCCCGTCGATCTCTTCAACCGCGCGCGCCAGTTCGCGCGACGGTCCATCGCAATCATCGATTTCGCCGTTGCCCGAAAACAATCGAACGCGATGTGGCGCGCCCGGCTGCAAATCGTCGCCGACGATGTCGTCGTCGAGCATTCCGCCGACGGTGTAACCCTGCTGCTTTACCCATTCCTCCATGTGCGTCGAGCCAAACAATCCCTGCTCTTCGCCCGAAACGGTCGCGAAGATCAACGTCGCACGAAATCCTTTGCCGCTCGCCGCAATCTTGCTTAATAACCTCGCCGACTCCACGCTGACGGAAACCCCCGAAGCATCGTCGTCGGCTCCCGGTGCGTCGAGACTTTGATCCGTGATGCTCGACACCGACGGAATCGAATCGAAATGTCCCGAAACAATAAATACGGTCTTCGCCAATTTCTCGTCCGTGCCCGGCAAGATCGCATACACGTTCTGCATAGGTGCCGGCTTGCCGAGGGTACGCTCTCCAGTCGCGTCGAATTTATCGACAACAATCTGCAGCTTGCCGCCGTTTGCTTTGTTGATCTCGTTGAGTCGCTCGACGATCTTGTCGCGGCCGCATCCTGGGCCGCGCTTTGGATCATCCCAGTTACCGATCGAGATGCGCGTTCCGCACGCAACCATCGAGTCGATCAGCGCGCGCATCGACTTTTCGTCTACGGAAGAACGCGCGATCGCGCCGATCGGCCGCGGAATTGTCTTCGCTTTGGGCAACGGATGCGGTGGCTCGGCGGGATCATTCATCGCCGAGTGCTGCGCGGTGGCACGCGGGGGCGCGGGATGTTCTTGCGCGTGAACGCCGATCGCTGAAATCAGAAGCAGACAACCGATCAAAAACGAGATTCGCAGTGTGTTCATTTATATGCCTAAGTCTCGTGAAGTTTCGCGCGGCGAAGTGTACCGCGGTTTGCAGGTTCGTTTGTCGGCGGACTGTAACGATCGTGAGTCGCGCTACTGCTGTCTTTCCAGTTCCTCGCGCGGCCACTTCGCATTGATTGCGGCGGCTTCGTACGTCGTCTGGCAAAACTGGAAAAGCGCCGCTGTGGGATCGGGTGATGTTCGCACTGCTTCGTAGGGCAACAAAAATTCGCCCATATCTTTGCGATACGAAGCCGCAAAAGGAGCGACGCGATAGTCACTGAATCCAGCGGGTTCAGGGCTGGCGTACGAATAGTAAGAAGGTTCCTTCACATTGCCGCTGCCGGGCCAGAAGCCGACGCTGCTGACTTCGTGGGAGTAGGCTTCCTGCGTGATGCGATCGGCGCCTGGCTTTGCCGGGGCGCGGCGGCCAGAGAAGCGCGTCAACGCAAGATCGAAGCTTCCCCAGAAGAAATGGACNGGGCTGCTCTTGCCGATGAAGAGCGCTCGGAAATCGTGGAATACGTCGCTGCTTGACGCGAGGATTCGCCAGAACCTGTGCACGGCGTCGCTGTCGTACGAAGCGTGAGTCCGATCTTCGTCGAACGGAATCGGGTCGGCGATTTCGACTGGCATCTTCCAGATTTTCACGTCGATTCCCTGCGCGCGAAGCATGGCGAAAAATTCACCGTAGAAATCGGCGACGCTTTTTGGAGCGAGCGCGATCGAAGCGGAATTTCCATCACTCTTGCGCAGGATCAGCTGGTGAGAAATGAAATCGAATTCAATTTCGATCACGAGATCGCGGTAAGGCATGGAGGATGTCGTGAGACCGCGCGCGCTGACGTAGAGCGGCACATTCCACCAGTGATTGACCATCGGTGTGAGCGCGAGCCGCACTTTGCCGACGATCTGCGTCCACATATGCAGAGTGAAACGGGTCGATTCCCAAGATTGCAAAGGCAACGCTGGCCAGCACTCCGGCGAATCTTTTAGATCTCGCGCCTGGCCGACATTTGAACTCATGGGGTCCCTCTCAGAGAAGCCTGTTCACTCAACTACGACTTTCAGGAATTTCTTTTTGCCGGCGCGGAGACTGAATTCGCCGGGTTTGTTTGTTGGCATGGTCTTTCGCGGATCGTCGACGCGCACGCTGTCGACTTCGGCGCCGCCTTGTTTAATTAATCGGTCGGCTTCGCTTTTCGAGTCGACCAGTTTGAGTTCGACCAACAATGCGTTCAGTTGTTTGGCTTCGCCTTGGCGTATTTTTACGATGGGAATCTCGGTTGGGGCCTGGCGATCGCGGAAGACGCGCTGGAAGTTTTCGGCGGCTTTGTTGGCAGCGTCCTGGCCGCGGAAAGTGGCGGTGACTTCGGTGGCGAGGCGCATCTTGGCGTCCATCGGATGCAATTTGCCGCCGGCGACTTCGTTCTTGAGCGCGGTGATTTCAGCCGGAGTGCGGTCGGTAATGAGTTCGTAGTATTGCCACATCAGTTCGTCGGGAATCGACATCAGCTTGCCGAACATTTCGATCGGCGGTTCGGTGATTCCGACGTAATTGCCGAGGCTCTTGGACATTTTGCGCGAGCCGTCGAGGCCGACGAGAATCGGCATGGTCAGCACGGCTTGGCCTGGAAGGCCATATTCGCGCTGGATTTCGCGATGGACGAGCAGGTTGAATTTTTGTTCTGTCGCGCCGAGCTCGACGTCGGATTTCAGCGAGACGGCGTCGAAGGCGGTCAGCAGCGGATATAAAAGTTCGTGGACGGAGATCGGCTGTTGCTGATCGAGGCGAGAGCGGAAGTCTTCGCGCTCTAACATGCGTGCCAGGCGGTAGTGCGAGCACAAACGCACGACATCGACGGCGGTCAACTTGTTGAGCCACTCGCTGTTGCAACGGACTTCGGTCTTTTTCGGGTCGAGGATTTTGAAGACTTGCTCGAGATAGGTTTTGGCGTTGGCGTCGACTTGTTCGCGCGTTAGCGGCGGGCGAGTTTCGGAAACTCCGGTGGGGTCGCCGATCATTGCGGAGAAATCGCCGATCAGGAAGACGGCGGTGTGGCCCATGTCCTGGAAGTGTTTGAGTTTGCGGAGGACGACGGTGTGGCCGAGGTGCAGATCGGGAGCGGTGGGATCGACGCCGAGATAGACGCGGAGCGGGTTGCCGGTTTTGAGGGATTCGGCGAGCTTTGATTTGAGCTCGTCTTCGCGGATGACTTCGGCAGCGCCTTTTTTGAGGTAGGCGAATTGTTCTTCGACGGGTTTGAACTGGGTGGTCATGTCTCTGCTGCGTCAGGTTCCTTTCGGTTCTGGCTCGGTGTTGCTGACTCTAAACCCCGCGATCTGGGAAACGATCGCGGCTACAGGTCTCGACCGGATCGATCTTGCGGACATCGGGCACAGCAGTGCTGTGCCCCTACACATTTTGTGGCGGCGAAGCATTTCGTGACGGCGCGACATTTTATGTAGGGCGTCATGATTGCACCACACGGCGGCCGGCGATTTTGAAATTTCCCTCCAGGATGATTTTTACGGCTTCGGAGTAGATGCGGTGCTCTTCCTTCAGAATGCGCTCGGATAAATTCGCGTCGGTGTCGTTGTCTTTCACTTCGACGATTGCCTGCAAGACGATGGGGCCGGCGTCGAGATTTTCGTCGACGAAGTGGACGGTGCAACCGGCGAATTTTACGCCGTATTCGAGGGCCTGGCGCTGGGATTCGAGTCCGGGGAACGACGGCAGGAGAGACGGATGGATATTGAGGATGCGGTTGGGGAAGGCGGCGACGAAATAGGGGGAGAGCAGGCGCATGTATCCGGCGAGGCAGATGAGATCGACTTTGGCTTCTTGCAGAGCGGCAACGACCTGGCGATCGTAGGCTTCGCGCTCAAGGCCTTTGGAGGAGATGACGCGTGTGGGGAGGCCGCGCTCTTTGGCGCGGTCGATCCCGGGGGCGCCTTCGCGATTGCTGAGAACGAGGGCGATTTCGGCATTGGGGATGCGAGCGGAGTCGACGCTGTCGGCTAGTGCGACGAAGTTGGATCCGCGACCGCTGAGGAGGACTCCGATGCGACTGTTCATGCGCGGAAAACGGTAGCACAGATGGGTTGGGAGGCAAAAAAGTGGGTTCGGGGGGGTACCCCCCGGGGTGTTTTGCGTAAGAATGTGATTCTGTGGGGGTTGCGGGTGCGCGACGTGCAAGAATGTGATTCCAGGGGAGTTAGAGATTACGGCGGGGGATGGGTGGGTTGCAGGGGAGGGAGTGGGGGTAGCACGAGGCATGGTAGCACGAGTTACTTGATGTGTCAATAGGGTTATTGAGTGGTACTGTTCGAATGAGTGCGGGTGTTGTTCGAATGGCGCAGCGTGGGGTTCGAAGGAACAGACAAGGATAACGCAGAGGCGCAGGGTGCGCTGAGGAGCACAGAGACAGGGGGTCGAGGATTAGTCGATCCAGGCGAGGATGTCGCCGGCGTTGACAGCTTGGGATTCTTTGGCGAGGAGTTTTTCGACGGTGCCGGTTTTGGGGGATTTGACTTCGTTTTGCATTTTCATGGCTTCGACGACGAGGAGGCCTTGGCCGGCTTCGACTTTGTCGCCGACTTTGACCAAGAGGCGGATTACTTTGCCGGGCATGGGGGCGACGATTTGTTGGCGGCCTTCGGCTTCGACGGCGCCATGTTTACGGCCGCGCCAGGCGCGAGGGTCGGCGACTTCGGCTTTGAATTCGTGG
>JGI12635J15846_10002505_pt1 | contig 16082 bp, 19 predicted proteins | sample BlaSpr_A8_OM2_M2_FD_15846 | JGI IMG/M metagenome (IMG submission 15846) | reverse complement strand
CCATGGGGATCCGGGACAAGCCTATCGCACCAGCTTCGCCTTGGCAGAATGGCTTTGCCGAACGGCTGATCGGATCGATCCGGCGCGAGTGTTTGGACCACATCATTGTCTTGGGCGAGGAACATCTGCGCCGGATTCTGAAAAACTATGCGGCCTATTACAATGACGTTAGAACGCATCGGTCATTGAACAAGGATGCGCCTATCTCTCGTCCGGTTCAGCGATCCGGCATCATAAGTTCGCGCGCCATCCTGGGCGGACTTCATCATCAATATGTTCGGATTTAGTTTTCGGTACACACACCGGTCAAAAGCTGACTTTCGCGAACTACCTGTGTGTACCGAAAACCTTATTCGAGTTGATGCCGTGATGGAATCGCCTAAGCTGGCCGAATGATCGGGCTGCTCTGTTTCGTTCTGGCCGTCTTGGCCTCGCCATTCAAGTCGAAGTTGCGGCTTCAGGCTGAGAACGCGGTGCTTCGACATCAGTTGATGTCTTGAGGCGTAGGCTGCATGGTCGCGTCCGGCTCACGAACCATGATCGCTGGTTCTTTATCCAACTGTATCGCTGGTTTCCATCAATCCTGAAGGTTCTCACAATCATCCGGCCCGAGACGCTCGTGCGTTGGCACAGAGCCGGCTTTCTTAGCTAACTCTTTCAACAGTATCGATGTTAAGCAGACGATGGATCGGGGCGGCCACGCCGCCGACGCTCGCTTGACCGGTCGCGCCCTGCCTTGGACAAACTACCAGTTTCTAAAATACAATTTAATTGTGTCGGTGAAATGCGGTCCTATGTCAGCTCCACGACAGATGGAGTATTAAGAACCATGACCAAACTCAGATTTCTTGGCGCTGCCGCGATTCTTTGTTCCGTGCTCTCAGGGCCCGCAATGGCCCAGCACGTGATCTCCAGCCCTCGCCATTTCTCTCAGAAAACCGATTGCCAGAACAGGGATCCGGGAAATCCCTACAGCGAGCGGTACGATTACCAGGCATGGACTGCTTGGCGAGCTAATGGTGGCTGGGACAGCCGCCGAGATTGGGATTGCTGGTATCGCAGCCACCGCGATTTCAAGGAAGCGCCATGAAAGGAGTCGGGCTGATGGAATGTCGTTTCCAGCCCGACCTCTTTGAGCGCGGTTCACGTTAGCGCGCAGTCCGGACCCGATATCGATCCGGACCCATTGCATGGCAGCCGCGAACTGCCAGGCCGTCCACGACGCGGCCGCATCAATTTACTGCGCGGGTTCGCAAGGTGGTTGAACCCAGGGCGCCGTGGCAAAGGCGCCCACGGCCGGGCCCGACGGCAGAGACCCCCGTCAATAGAACCCGCGCCGGACGCGATGCTCGCGTTGGCGTCCAATGCGAGCTGCCGCGAGTTTACATGGCTCTCGCGGGCCATAGCGGGAGTTGCAAACACGCCTGCGGCGATCAGTGCAGCCGACAGAAGTTTAAGCGTTGCCATTCGATTGTCTCCTTTGGTTATGAAAAGCCAATAGCGTTTGGCTCCTCAAGGTTGCAGTTTAGCTTTCGGCGAGCCCTGCAGATTGGCGAGCTACAGAGACAGCGTTGCCATTCCGCATCAATCAGGAGACTGGACAGGCGATCGATTTATTCCGGCAAACTTCGCGTGCTGGGATGGGCATCCGTATCGACGATCTAACATTCACGGTGATTGCAATTCATCGATCGCAAAGGGTATGTCGTCACACAGGCGATCCGACTTCTCGCTCAGCGAGTTGATGTGACTATTGTCACGATAGCTGTCCATGTTGTCGGAGGGGCAGCCCGACGAATCGCAGTTCCGTCGCTGCAGCCCCGCTTGGGGTCAAGACCCATTTGCGGGAAATATTTTGAAGCGCCGGGAGTTATCAGGATGCCATCGCATGATATTGGAGTGCAAGGACGGGAGCTTTGCAGTGGTCGACGTAGCACTTGTGATTGCAGTAGGGGAGCTGCGTCCCGATATCACGCAGGTAGCTCTCCTCGATCGGCTCACAGCACAGCGTGCAGAGCGATTGCGTGCGGGGTGTTCTGCCGTTCACCAGGACGAATCTCATGTGGCGTCTCCTCAAGCGAACAACACCATGTGCGCGGGTCCTCTGATAGCAAGACTCAAATTCGAGGCCTGATATTCTCGAGTTCGCACATTGTCTTGGAATGCAAGATCACGGTTCCGCGACCAGGAGGTCTTCAAGCGCGGCGGATCGGCCGCGTGCGGTAGTGTTGCTGCAACTCGGCCGCGCGAAATCCATCCTCGTTGCATAGCCGAAAACCAATGTCAGCTGACTACGCCTCGAAAATGTCCGTGCAACACGGTCGTTCATAGATATTTTTCATGGATGTCGATTGTCGACTGCTTTCCTAACCGGTCGAAGTTAGCAGCAAGCCAGGCATCTGCCCGCTCACGGCCGACTTTCATCAGACTGTTGATCTGGTCCCGGTCGGCGTTCGACTTACTCCTCACGCCCATCGCTTGCATCACGTCGTCTGCCTCGATGCTGTGAATCAGCATGCGTCTTATGGTCTTGTCCAGAATCTTCTCCTCCTCTATCAGCTTGGTCACAAAATAGACCGTACGCATCTCGCGCATGAGCGAGGAGTTGAAACTGATTTCGTTGATGCGATTGAGTATCTCGCCGGCGGTTTTGGGCACATCTGGCCGCTCGATCGGATTTATGTGGACGATCACCACGTCTCGGCTGTCACAGTCATAGATGAGTGGAAAGATTGCCGGGTTACCCATATACCCACCGTCCCAGTAGTGCTCACCGTCGATTTCGATCGCCTGGAACAAAAACGGTAGGCAAGCCGAAGCCAGAACAGCGTCGGGCCCGATCTCGGCGTTGTTAAAAACGCGGATCTTTCCGGTTCGCACGTTAGTTGCCGACAGGAACAGCTTGATCGGACAGCGCGCATTGCGTATCGCATCAAAGTCCACCGTATCGCAAAGGATCGAACGCAGCGGATTGATGTTGAACGGGTTGAGCTGGTAGGGCGAAAACAGCCGGGTCATGAGATCGAACTGGACAAAGGCCGGCGATGTTTCGAGCGATTGGTTGCCCGTCAACCGGTCGAACAGGCTTGGCTGTAGAGGGCTGAGCGAAGCAAGATTGGCGACGCGGCGCCAAATGTCCGCCAGCGCTTGTCGGGCGCCCACGCGACCGCCGACTGCCAGCCCGTAAGCCAGTACCGTGGCGTTCACCGCGCCAGCACTCGTGGCGCTGATGCCGTCGAAGTCGATACATTCGTCCTCAAGGAGACGGTCCAGAACTCCCCAGGCAAAGGCGCCGTGAGAACCCCCACCTTGGAGCGCCAGATTGATGCGCTTCAGATTGGGTGAATTGGCGGCCTCGCCACCCAGCAGGCCGTTCTGCTTCTGCTCTTTGTTATTGATGCCGATATCCATGCAAACTCTCACTTTCGTTCCTGGACAGTAGACCAAACAGCGCATGAGTTTATTCGCGCGCCTGAATCTGCATCACCGACCGCCGCCGGTTCCCCCTTACACCTGAGGGAAGCGCTCCCCATCGCCAAGTTTGAATCTGGCGTCTACGTAGCCGTTAGATCATCTGCGCTGCGACTGAAATTTTTCGCAGCCAGTCGGTCAGTGCCCAGCTGATGGAAAGCGTGCCGGTGAACACGATCGCGAATTTGACGAATGCCGGGTAGGCTGGGTCGTAAACGACGTATTGCAGCCAGATAAGGGGAATGAAATGCAGGAGGTAAATGCCGTAAGCCGAGGGCCGCATCGCGTCGAGCAGCCAAAACGAATAACGATCGAAGCGCAGGAAGACCGCGGGGACCGTGAACGTCATCGCCGCGCTGAACAACGCAAAGGCGAGACCATAAGCCGCATGCCACCAAAACGGGGGTGAATTGAAGTCTATCAGCCCACTGTGGTGGATGTAGACCATAAGCAGGATTGCGCCATAGGAGACAATCGCAAAGGCGAGCCATACGTTCCAGCGCTTCGCCAGTGCACCATTCTCGGCGAGCACCCCGGCACTTAAGCCGACCTCTCCGGCCCCGACGCCGGCACAGAAATATCCGGCATATAGCAGGATGCGGCTGGTCTGAATCGGAAGCGGATAATGGCCGGGCACCAGCCAGGATGGAGCATCGAAGATCAGGCGCATCGGCAGATAGATGACGATCGAGAAGACCAGGAACCCCGCGAAAGCTGTCATCGGCCGGTCGCGCAGGGCATAAATGAGTTGCCCGAGCTCTCCGACCGCTCGGTGCGCAATGGTCCACAGCAACGCGGCGATCGCGTCGAGCACCAGCAACACCCACAAGAACCACGCCGATCCTGACGGCCAGGGGCCGATCGTCAGCGTGCGCCACCAGAAATGAAAGAAATTGAAGTCCGTTGTTTCCGGTAAATGATAGCGCAGGAAGGTCGGATAATAGGCAACGGGCATCAGGACGAAGATCGAGACCAGAAATGGCACACCCAATCGCCAGGCGCGCCTCTGCAGGAAGATCGCCGTCCCTCTTCGCGTCAGGCTGCCGAAGACGAACAGTCCGGAAATGAAAAACATGAAGGCCATAAAAAAACTGTCATTGAACAGCACGACGAGATCGAAGCCGAGCCAGCGCATTCTGTCGCTATGGCCAAAGTGGGTGTAGTTGATGACCGAGTGATGCAGCACCACCAGCAGCGTGATGAGGGTGCGCGCGCGGTCGAGCGCAGCGATGTGCATAGGCGTCTCCACGCCGTGATCTCTTACGTCTACTTCTGGTTTATGCAGCATCATTGCTCGAAAGCAGCATAGATGATCCTCTTCAGCGCCCAGCCGGCTTACATGCCAATGTCAAACAGGTTCGGAAGCTGCGTCATCCGCAGTGTGGCGACGCCGATAATGGCTGCGACCAGCTTTATCACGGTGCGGTTGCCGCGGAGCTTGCCGCGCATCTGGCTGGCGATCCATTCCACCACTTCGATATTGAGGCCGGCGGCACGGGTCGGCGCCCAGCTTTCAATGGCAGTCTCGGGCGAAAGCGCAATAGTGCGCGACGGCACCGGCATGCCCGACGCAGAGGTCAGGTGATGCACGATGGCCTTGGCAAACAGGTCGTCGAACTGTCCATTGTCACTGCGCTCGGCGGCGGCGGCATTGATCTCGAACAGCACTTCGGTTTCGGCCCGGCTCACGGGTCGATCGGCCACAGCCACCGCGGTTAGGATACGCGTGCACCAGGCGGCGTCTTGAGCATCGAGCGTACGGGAAAAATGAATACGGCCCCTCGTTGTGGGACCTTCGCCAGTGATCACGCCGTCGCGCACGATGCCCAGCGCATATATTGCCACGTCCCGGTCACCGCTTTTCGGTGTCCTTACGGCGCCGATCAGTTCGTCAGATATTCCGACAAAGGCAGACATTGTACTGTTCTCTTGTTCTTCCAGATCGTTGAGCATCCTCTAGTAGCAAGACTGACATTCGAGTCGTTATATTCCCGAGCCAGAAATTCCTTCTATTCCAAGTCACAATGATTTTTGAATCAGCGACGGTCTGGGGAGGCCGAGGAGCCGGCTGTGCAGGATCACAAATTGGCGGCTGAATGCGGCGACGGAACCGGTAAGCCGGTTCAACTGATCAGGGCATCAAGACCAATCATGGTTCGGTAAGCACAACGGCCATTTTGAGTATTTTCGGATCTTGTGAAGGTAGATCAGGGCTATCTCAGCCGATCCTTTCCGATAAGACCTGGCTGGAGTTTTTCGACACACGCGGCGCGTATTTTGAGCGGCCGCGGTTAGGGCAAATTTAGCACGGGCACGGAATATTATCACTTGAACTTGAGTCCCTCTATAAGAGGGGGTGCGCCTTTGCATATTAACAGGACACGCGTACGGGCGGCGATTGTTTTCAGTATTGCAACGGCACACACTCGATCATTGTCGATGATATATGCTGACAGGGGAAGCTCGTAATGACAACTTCATCTACGCCGGAAGACATCATCGCAGAATGCAAGCGTCGCGTTGATGAATGCCATGCACTTTTGGAACGTACGACTGTGCCAGAGTATCGCCAGGCGTTATCGGTCATGGCTAAAGCCTGGATGAAGATCGCTCAAAGCGAGAGAAAAATCCAGGCAAATCAGCGAGCAGTGAGCGCCATGCGAGTACCATCGAAGGCGACTCCCAAGCAGCACCACAGCGCCTGACAGCGCTGGCAGTGGGTGTTATCCTAGAGGCAACAAGCCTTATCGAAGTCGTAGGATCAGATGCTGCCCCCGACAGTCGGCGGCATGTCCTGTTTGCTCGTCGAACGGAAGGCGCGCACCGTCCCAAGAATCGCCGACGACGCCAACGTTATGGAGTCCGTCGCTTTCGTTCCTGAGGGAGTTGCTCGGCAAATCGCTGACGATGTTATCAATAGTTATCTTGGTGTGCAGTCTGGATTGTAGGCTGATGCATTGCCTTAGGCGCAGATGGCGCTGTTCGACGGCACGGGCAGGGCGTTCGTTGGCGGCGTTGTTACTACTCCCGTTGAGGAACAATGGGTAGCTCGAAGAGTGGGCAACGACCTGTAGGCACTCAAGGCCCAAGGAGTGGCTACTTCAGGGAACTCTGCGCGGACTGTTTACTTTTCGGAGGTGCGCGCAGAAGCGCGACAGCTCCGAGACTGAGCACTTACGCCAACAAGATAGAACTCGTCGGCATAAGCCATCACATAGGCTTCACCCCGAACCTGGGCTGCGAGGTTGCGCAAGCGCCCGGGTCTTAGCCATGGCTGGGTCCGCGACCTCTGGTGAAGCCTTGAGCGAGCAGCGCCGAGCAAACAATGCTCGCAGCGGACCTTCGATGCCGCAACGATGCAACGAATTTCCAACGCCGTTGCGGCAGTCATTTATGCTCGACGCGACTATGCGCTGAGTCCTCACCTCTCATCGCACTCTTTAGTAAACCAGGCCGGCGCCGGGCGGCTTTTCGAGCGCGGCGGCGAGCGAGCGGTATTCGTCGCTGTCGGTGCCGGCAAGCGCGGCGATCCGGCTCAAATGAAATTGCGCCTGGTCGCGGTTGCCTTGCTCGACCTGCCACAGCCCATAATACTGCCAGGTTTTGACGTGGTTCGGGTTGGCCTTCAGCGCGCGCTCGTACCAGATCTGCGAGACCTTGTAGTCGCCGAGCTTGCGGTAGGAATAGCCGATCAGCGTGGCGACCGAGGCGTTGTCGTCGTGGCCGAGAGCCTTCAACTGGCCGATGGCGTCGGCATAGTCGTTGCGGTCATAGATCGCGGCGTAGGCGGCGCGATAGCCCGACACGAATTTGCCGTCGTCAATGCTGGAGCTTTTGTCCTTCTTTTCCTTCTTGGAGCCGGACGCCGGCGGGGAGGGATTTTCGTCCCCAGAGGCATGGGCCGGCGTGAGCAGGGGCACCGCGATCAGCGCCATCACGAACATTGCCAGCGTTAGAAGCCTGATCGAAAATTTCCGCATGTATCTCTCCTGTTTTCCTGACATAGCACTAGGTTGACCAAAGCATTCCAAGTTGATGGAGACGCCGCCGACCTTGCCTGAGGCTGTTGAGCTTTGCTCAACCGCAAACTTCGACTCGGCAAACTCGTCAGCCGTAGCCAGTGCGAATAGGCTAAAATCGGTTTCCGCATCATGCTTCCTCCCTTGGACGAAGTCGCTCAAGGATAGGACACTTTCGCAGCGGGGTTTATTCGGCGGACGAAGAGCGTTCGCAGTAAACTGACCGTGAGTGTTGGGACCCCATCGTCCCAACGAACGCAGATGCGCGCATTAAAAGCCCGCCATGCCGCTCGAGGCGCCGATCAATGCCGACAACGGCCGTTATATGAGGGCCAAGGCGGCGAGTGCTGGACACCGGCTCGATCATCTGACGGCCTTGCTTGCCGATCAGTCCTGGCTAGGTCGCGTCGTCCAATTTGGAGCCGTATGCCCTCCCGGTCAATTGACTTTCGGTTTGAGGAGTTCTTGCGAACGTGCGGAGCTCATGTTGGCTTTGGTGACGAGGGTTGCCCCGGTATCGATATTGGCCGACACCTGCTCGCCCTTCGAGGCGGCGAGCGCAGTCTTGACGCCGTCATAACCCATGCGGAACGGGTCCTCTACGACGAGCCCGGCGATCACGTCGTCCTGCACGAGTTTGACCAGCTTTTCGTCCGAGCCAACGCCGACGACATTGATCTTGTCGTCCGATTTCTTTTCGGCCACGGCCTGGCCCACGGCCAGCGTCATGATCGGATCCGAAACGAACACGCCGCGCAGGTCCGCTGTGTTGGCGATGAGGTCCTTCACTATGTTGACGACAGTCGCCGGCTTGCCGTCGGCGACCTTGTCGGCAGTGATATCCAGTGCGCGGTATTTCGCAGCGACCGTCTCCTTGAAGCCCTTGGCGCGCTGATCGAGTGAGGCAACTCCGGGCATCGAGGTGATCATTGCAACATCGCCTTCGGTGTCAGCATAGGTCGTCGTGATTGCCGCAGCGAGAGCGTCTGCGGCGACGCGACCCGCATTCACATTGTCGGTCGCCAGGAGCGAGGTCATAGCCTTGGTATCGGCAGCGGACTCGATGCCGATGATCTTGACTTTCTTGGCGGCTGCATCGATCGGCTTTCCGAGTGCTGCAAATTGCGCCGGCGCGATGACGATCGCCGCGGGTTTTGATGCGACGGCCTTCTTGAGTACGCTGATTTGACCGCTTGCGTCGGATTCGGATTGCGCGCCGAGCTCGACAACGTTGACGCCTAGATCTTGGCCGGCCTTGCGTGCGCCGGCTAGCACGGCTCGCCAATAGGGCGACGTCGTATCCTTTACGATGACCGGGATCGTCGGCTTTGTCTGTGCGATGGCGGGCACCCCGAACGCAATGCCGGCAACGATGCCAGCCGCTGCTACAAGCGTCTTCATGATCATACTCCGATATTGAGGCCCAGCGGCCCCCTCAATTGGATGTGCAATCGCCGGTCGGCGGTTGCATTGGCTCATAGATCTTGAAGGTTCGATCCAAACCGTCACTTTGGAACGCATGCTTTTGGATGCACGGAGCCGTGTCGCCAACGCCCATAACCTTCAGCAGGGAGATGATGAAGAGCCAGGCGCCGGTGACACGGCCGCCGTGCTACCGGCACAAAGAGTCTTCAGCGAGGCGATGATGAAGAATCAAATGTCGGTGACACGACGTCGGCTCAGCTCGCTGCCAATGGCTGATCGGTGACGGCAAGCAGTTCCTGGCCCTGAGTGTAGACGACAGTCCTGATGCCAAGCACGGAGCGCAACTTTTCGGCCGGAACGACCAACGGCAGCGGCGCAGGAGCCGTGCCCGGCGCCGGCTGCGGAAAGGCCGTCGACCTGGCTGTGTGGAAGTTGACGTTGCCTTCGACCTTCTGCATCAACTGATGAATATGACCGTTGAGCACCGTCACTGAACCAAAGCGCTTCAGTAACGATAGCGCTTGCTCCGAATCATCGGTACCCCAGCCCCAATCCTTGGATATCGTCCACAATGGGATGTGAGCGAAAACGACGATCGGCGTGGAGGCGGAAAGGCCCTTCACATCATCGGCGAGCCAGGCGAGTTGTTCAGGCCCGAGCAATGCCCATGCCGCCGGCCTTGAGGTCCATCACATTGTTGAGACCGATGAAATGGACACCGTTCTGGTTGAAGGAATACCAGCCTGTGCCCTTGGTGTTCTTGCCGTAGCGCTCGAGATAGGATTTGAGCGGCACTTCGTCGAGGTTATCGTGCTCGCCCGGCACGTAGTGCACGTCGAGGCCCACGCTGCCGATGACCTGCGCAGCATCGTCGAATTCTTTTGGCTTCGACAAATGGGTGATGTCACCGGTATGGAGCATGAATGCCGGCTTGTTGGGCAGAGCCTTAACCTTGGCGATGGCTTCCTGTAGCGTGCCGAGCGCATTGGGATTGGCTTTCTTGTCGAAGCCGACGTGGCTGTCGGAAATCTGCAAGAAAGTGAAGCCGGCCTCCGCAGCCTGCGCCGATCCNATCAGGCTGGATTTCGGAACGCCGCCGGCAACCGTCCATAAAACGCCGGTGCCAGCCCACAGCATGCATTCCAGCACTTCCCGGCGGCCTAATCCCTGTTCACGATCCTCAAAGCCTTTTTTAGCCATGTCTCACTCTCCCTGTGGGCCGAACGGCACCAAATGGCGCCGAATTGCGCCGCTAAACAGGAGACTCGGCCGGCTCGAACTTTATTCCCAAGAATATACCGTTTCTCCAATCCAAGGATTTCCTCGTTTAAATTGCCGATTACGATGACGCCGCTGCTCGCGCCGTCCTCCCGCCAAGATCTGCAGCGAATGCCCCTTCGAAAGGCGCGATTAGCCAATTCGATTTCGCAAGGCGTCAGGCGCAACCCACCCGATGGCGGAACGCCTGAGTTTCTGCCTCATCGATTTCAGATTATTCATTTCGCCGGAGCAACGTTGGCATCGCCCGAGGTGCAGCTCGCAAGCCAGCGAATCCGCCGCGTCCAATTCTCCGTCGAAGAAAGCGTGCAGGACGAGTTCCCAATCCGAACAGGCGCCGGCCGTGCTCATGCTGGTTTCGGGCGCAGGCGGCGAGATCATGACAATGCGCACCATGTCGCTGAGCGAGAACATTAGCTCGCTGGCTTGACGATGACTTTGCCTTTCATGTTCGGGTGGATCGAGCACAAATAGTCATAGTCGCCCGCGGTTGCAAAAGTGAAAGAGAAGCTGGCGTCCTTGGCGAGGGTCTTCGATCGGAACCCCTTGTTCAAATCCACCACCGTGTGGGGCATGGCTTCCTTGTTGACCCAGGTCACGGTGGTGCCAGGCACGACGGTGATTTCGCCGGGAATGAAAGTGTTATGGTCCATGCTCACGGTTGCCACCGGGCCGGCGCCGGCATTGTTCGCATCCTCCGCCAGGCAAGGGGCGGACGCCAGAACGGTGAACAGGATGGTCAGCCTCAACGCACGCAGAACGCGTTGCGACTTGCAGCCGACCCCTGAAGGCGTTTCCTGATTTGCGACGAAATGCATTGGGTCACGGACTGTCAAAGCCAATCTCCTTGTTTGGGTTGAAGCTACCTGCCGGAGGCGCGTCGATCATCGCACCCCGGGCAGAGAGACAAATCAAAATGGCAGTCGCGCAGCTTCGCCCATTGCGAATTTGTCGTGCGCTGCCTCTCACAGAAGACTCACCTCCGCGTGATGAAATTCCCCAATTCGCGCACATTTTTTTAATTGAGAGCTGCGGCCTGCTCTGCGCGGAGCAAAGATGTGTTCGCCGCCCGGGCGCCAGCAAAAACGGGGCCCCAGCTTCGGTAGAAAAGCTGGAGCCCAGGCGGCGTTGTAATACGGATCGGCTCAACACGATCGATGAAGCTGCATGCTGTGCGAGCGTATTTCATTCGACACCACAACTTGCTTCACCACAGCAAAGACTCATTGCAGGCGCGCTTTATTCCCGGTTTTTTTGAACGGTCATTTAAACCGCATTGATCGCTCATGCGCAGTCGCTATTTCCGCTCCGGATCAAACCTGTGGTTCCCGATCTGGCGAAGTCAGATCATCTGCTGCCCTGTCGAAGCGGCGGAGTCCCACCGGAATAAAACAATCGCGCGTCCAGTCTCCTGATTGATGCGCAAGAGTTCGTGCAAAGCCCGATAAGAAGCCGATTGGGCCTCATCAACCAACAAAGGGAGATCCGATTATGGCAAATAGAGCAGAAGCCGCAGCACCGACCCGCCACCACCTCAACGGCTTTGCTCAGGTCATGGAAAGGACCGGTCTCGCCATCATGGGTGCGCTATGCGGGCTTTTCGTCGCCGCCATGGTAGCCAAAGCAGATATCGAGGAGATCAATTCCTTAGGAGCTCTCTTCTCCGCGGCGCTGTATGGCTCTCTCGGTTTCTATTTGGGAACTAACATTCCCTCGCTGTCTTCCAGCCGTACTTTTTCCAACACCGGCGCAGGTCCGAGGACGATAGCACTGGCAAGCGCCACCGGCACATTCGTCGCGGCTGTTGCAGCGCTCTTATCGGTCTATATGATCATCTTTGACGAGACCCCACCCGTCATGTGGAATGTTGGGATCGGTTCCGGGTGGGCGCTCGGCGTTCTGCTGCAACTCGCCGCTGGTACAGCAGTGCGGCTTGGACAGTACAGCAGCGCCCCTGGCTAGGGCCCGGGAAGACGTCAAGCTCGATAGAGGTTACGGCTCGATCTGCTGGTGAATTCCGGATCATCCTGTCGATCTCAACGTGAAACGGCCAGGACGGCTCTTACGAGAATTACCTATAGATCCCATTTATCGTTAAAAATTAGAGGCCTCTGGATGAAGCCCGCGGCCTCCCTATTCCGTCCATGCTTTTCGCGCCATTTTGGGCCCGGCCCTCGCATATGATGGGCTTCAGGTTGGTATTGGCTCACCGAGCCTCTCCAAAAGGCGGTCAAAAGATTTAGCGCGACCGTACGGAATCTTGCCTGCATCGAGCTAATAGAGGGATAGCTAAAGGAATGCGCACTCACGAGTGTCTCCTGTCTCTTGAGCCGGCTTCGTCAACAAGGCGCGGTCCGATTTCCGACAGGCCCTTGCCCGCTCTGCCAGGCTTTGCAATTGAATAAAGGTACCGATGCTATTCAGCATCCCTTTGGGATGACCGGCCCAGCGATCGATTTATTCCCGCTGGGGTTTGTTTGGAACGAGAGCATCCGAGGCGCGCCTATGTTCGGACCGCTCCGCCTGAATGCCGACGCTTGTTTCCTAATTGCGCAGGGCGATCGAGGGACTGCTTCGCCTGACCGGGAACAGCTCGTCAAAACGCATCGAGTATCCGACCCCGACAATGTAACTGGGGGCATTGTGGTTGAGCCCCAGGGCCACGTGAAAATCCACCTGTTGATTTGGAGTGAGGCGATACAGTCCGCCCCAATTCAGTAATTGCGCGGAACTTCCATTCTGCGGGTAATCACCGACGTACTCCACAAACAGACTCACTCTCTCGGTCACCCTCTTTTCGATCACAAATGTGGCCTCTGTGATCAGCTTGCTGGCGGGGTCAGAGGGACGAAAGAACTCGGTGAACATTCCACTCAATCCCCACCCGCTGTGCAACTCCCATGACCACGGGAATTGCAAATAGGGCTGCGCGCCGCGGCCGGCTATGCTGGCTGACCCGGTCGGCAATGCCACTCCAAGCACCGCGGAGAGATCGACCTTTCCCGGGATAGGGCTGATCTGCCACTTTAGCGCCGGCGCGACATTGGAAAGACCAGAATTTCCCGGACCGCGGACATTTGCAAAGTATGTTGGCACGTCCACGAGAAATTCGAAACAGTTTGCAATGCCTGCGCGCAAGCGCGTATTTGTGCCGTCCAGAAATCGATCGCTGTCTCGCGCGCTGAAATTGATGCCGTTCTCGATTTGTAAACTGCCGGCGGGCACAACAACGCTGGAGTTCGTGACGTCAGGTCGATCGGTCGCAATCTCGTCCCCGATGACTGGACAGCTGTCTGCCTTCGCGGCGATTGTGCCGTGATAGACAAGCAGCATCGGCAGGACGATTGCGAGCTTCCCAACGCTTATGGACCCACAAGCGAACTCAAGTCCGGTCCGTCCGATATTCGAAACCGACTTCTCCTTTTGCATTCAATCTCCCGCAGCCTGACCCAAATTGCGAGATGGCAGCCTGACTGGGGCGCCCTAATTGGGCCGGCATCGACGGCTCACTTAAAGCGGGAGGGTCGACCCGGTCGGCCCTCCAGTCGCCTGCGTACTGCTGACTCATTATGCTTTAGAACTGGAAGCGCAAACCAACGGTAGGATCGATCGAGGATCTCTGAAGGAAGCCGTTTGAGAGACCATTCGATACTTGTGACCACATGATACCTGCATAAGCGTCGAAGCGCTTCGCAAATCTGTAATCCGCAACGAAGGATACCGCATCCAACTGTCCGCTGCATGCCGCAAAGGCGCTGGTCGTGCAAACACCGCCTACGTTCACAGCGCCCGATTGAAAGCTGTTCTGCTGTTCGTGGTAATAGGCGACACTCAGATCGACGTCGGGCCTGACCGCATATTTCACGCCGCCCCAAAATACCTGCAGGATCTTATCGGTGGTAAAATTGGTATTGTTGACTGCCCCGAGCGAATAACCGCCGGTGATGAAGCTGCCGGGCGTCAATGGATTGTTCGGATTTGCGAATTGCATGTGCTCGTAGCCGCCATAGAGCTTGACCGGCCCGATGGCGTACTTGGCAAGAAGCATGATGCTGGTGTTGTCGGAGACAGTTCCGGAAACTAGTCCTGCTCCCTGGTTGATACCCAGGGCGGCCGCAGTTGTGATCTGCGCGGTACTGAGGGGCGCCGAGGAGACCGCATCCGTGACATGACTGAAGATCGCATCAACCGACAGACCCGCATAGTCCGCGCCGATTTGTGCTTCGACGGCATTGCCTGGGGCGCTAAAGGCGCCAGATCTGATCTGAGTTTCCACGGCGGCGCGGAAGGGCCCCATATTCACTGCGTATTTGAAAGAATTGTCGAAGATTCGATTCTCGGTATCTCCCGCACCGCCGGTAGCCCCCTGGAAGCCGATCAAGGAGAAAGCGCCCGAATTGCTCATGGGATCATAATTGACGACCCCGTCGGAAGTTAACGCGTTCTGCCGGCCGTAAGTCAGCGTTCCGTATATCGGCGAGCTGAGGCCGGCATAGGCCGCCACGTTGAACGCCTGGCCGTCCTTGGCGGAATCGGCAAACGAGTTCTGTTGGCCGATCGCCAGGCCGTTGTTTTGCACAATGGACCCGAGCCCGTCGGAAAGCTTGCCGGATTGTGGATTGAATCCGGTCTGAAGATTGAATATGGCCGACAGACCGTCCGCAATCTCCTGGTTTCCCTTCAAACCGATATATGAGGAGCTCAGCGCATTCGGGCCGACGCCGAAGTAAGAACCGTTGCTGTTCTTCGAGATCAGGTAATTCAATCCCAGCCCGGCAGTGTTGCTCAGCGGGGCGCCGTGACTTTGGTACGTCACGCCCATGTCGACCAGGCCGTATAGCGTAATGCCGTGCCAGGTCAGGCTGTCATCGACCGGCGCCTTTTTGTATTCCGCCTTGTAGGCGAGGTCGGCGGCCATCGAATCCGCCGGAGTCGCCGACCTTGCCGCAACGGCGGGCGGCTTTGCGGGCTGCGCTTCAAGCTTGTGCTGTCGCCTTTCAAGATCTGCGATTCGTTTGGTCAGCGCCTGATTTTGCTCGCGGAGCTGTTTTGACTGCTCCTGGATGTCCGAAAGCTCACCGGCATGCGCCGCCGTTGCGACGGTAAAAACCGCCGCTGCAGATAGGATAATCCGTTTCACGAGCGTCCCCCAAAAAATAGCGCGGCGCAAAATATCCGCGACTCCACCAAGATCACGGAGGCTCAGGATGAAGACCCCTGATAGCGAGACTCGGGATCGAGTTTGAAAATTCCCGATTGTACAAAAAAATTTAATGACGTGACCGCGCGGAGTACACGCACTTCAAATAAACAACTTCAGCGTGTCTATGTCGCTTGCCGGTAACAGGATTTTGCGCGTCATGCTGAACGCGTACGGGGTCGCCGCCTGCATCCGGCTACTTTGCTACGCACTCGCAAAGTCCAGGGATTGGCATTTCTGAATCATTTGAAATGATTCACCCCGGGCGATCGCGCAACGCAGACGCCTCTGAGTGCCGTTTTACTGGCGGCGTCGCCGTCGGAATTCGGAGTTGTCAAACGCTCGCCGACCGAATGAACAAATTAACGCGAGCACAATTCGGCAATTGAAATAATCCTGCTGACGAAATGGTCTTAGCACCTGAGACAACTCGTCGGAGGACAGAACAATATGCTGCGGAACAAGATCATCTCCATAGTGGCGTTGGCAACGATTGGCCTGGCTTCACCGACCGGGGCATTCGCTCGCGGTGGAGGCGGCGAGCACGGAGGTGGCGGATTCCATGGGGAGGAGGCGGTTTTCACGCAGGTGGCGGCGGCTTTCACGGTGGCGGATTTGGCTTTCGCGGAGGCGGATTTCGCGGGCGCGGGCTCGGCTTTTTCGGTCCATACGCCTACGGTGACTATCCC
>JGI12635J15846_10002504_pt1 | contig 16082 bp, 12 predicted proteins | sample BlaSpr_A8_OM2_M2_FD_15846 | JGI IMG/M metagenome (IMG submission 15846) | reverse complement strand
GTGATCTTCCAGACCAGTGGATCGAGTCGATCGAGTTGATTCTTGGTGTTAGGCAAGTGCGGCGAGGACCTCATTGGTCGAGCGCACGCGACAGAGCCGCGGGAAGGTCTTCTCAAATGCGAAACGATGCTGTTCACCATCCTGACCGGAGCAGGCGTCTTCAACGACGACAAAGCCAAAGCCGAGGCCGGTACCCTGTCGCGCCGTGGACTCTACCCCCGAATTGGTAGAGATTCCGGTGAGGACGACCGTATCGACACCACGCGACTTGAGCTGCTGCTCAAGATCGGTTCCGGCAAAGGCGCCCCAGTGACGTTTCGTAAGCAGAATGTCGCCGGGCTGAAATCCGGCGGAAGGGGCAATCTCCGAAACAATTCCGGGCAGCGGTGCATTTCCCAGGTTGATCGGCTGGTCGACCGGAAGATCGAGGAAATCGTTAAGGTCGACGCGGACATAAACAACCGGGGCACCGTGGCCGCGAAACGCTTCGGCCAGCTTTGCCGAATTGGCAACAACCTGTGCGGCTGGATGAGGCGCGGTACTCATGCCGACGATGGCATTCTGGAGGTCAATGAGAACAAGTGCTGTTTTGTGGGAATCAAGCTGAAGTTCTGCCATGGGACTCCTTAGGAAAAGATTTGTCGTAGAAATCGAGGGCACCCTCGATTTCCAAGGTATAGAATACGAGGATGCCCTCGAATTTGTCAAATTCGATAAGGGCCGCCCCGCAACAGGAGCGCGCTTCACGCAGGCTCGCCAGTTTCCTGGATGCGGCGGCGCAACTATTTGTCGAGGTTGGCTATGAAGCAACCACGATGACCGCGATCGCGGAACGCAGCGGCTCTTCGATCGGGGCACTTTACAACTACTTCCCGGACAAACAGGCCGTCGCCCTTACCTTGTTGGCCCAGTACGCCCAGGAGATGGAAGAGCAATGGAGACCATTGATAGAGCAGGCGAAGAACCTCAGTCATCGAGAGTTCGCGAGGCGCTTCATCGAACGGATCACTGAAATTTTTCAGGTACGTCCGGCTTATCTCACACTGCTCGCGGTGCCGATTCGGCTACGCCGCGACCCCGCTACGAAGAGAGTCTTGCGAGCCAACATCGCGAATGCCTTTCGAGCAAAGAACCCGTCCCTTTCAGACGAACGAGCAATGCTGGCTGCGAACGTGACTCTCCAGATAGTCAAAGGCTTGATAACGCTCTATGGAGAAGCGGGGGATAAAGCGAAAGACCTGATTGAGGAAGAATTCAAGAAGGCGCTGACCCTATATTTGGGAAGCGTTTTGGGCTCATGAAGTCGCCCATACCCGAACGGTTGCCTGTCACGAATGTGTAACGGCAGTCGCGGCGAAAGGCGATGAATTGCGAAGAAAACGTAAATAAAGAAGAGAAGTTGGCTCACTGAGTTTCATCGCAACTTGCTGATTCTCCTCGGAAAACTCCCGCTCCGGAAAATCTCGGTGAAATTACTCAAGTGGCTGTTAACCGAATGGTTCGGCTGGCTTGCCGACAAAATTGGGAACGAAATGGGAACAGTAAGCTCCAAACAGCCCCGAAAATCGCGCTACGTGACCATAAGTCGTCGAGTCCTGGCCAATTTGCCTATCACTTGAAAACCAGAATAGGAGAGATGTTTGGGGCGCAGTGCGCAGATTGGCGGCGGCCTTTTCTTACAGTCAGGCTCACTCTTTACACCGTTGCCCGACGGCAACAAACAGACGCGGCACTACGCACTTGCCATAGCTCCACAGACCTCTGCTTTCGGCCAAAATGGCTTTATGACAACGGCGAAAAGTTGCTTCAACTTGGCATTAGGTTTCGAGTTCGACGTTACGTCCTTGCGACTGTGCACCAACTGTGCACGAACGGGTTGTTTTGAGACTGTTGGGGTTAGTCTTTGAGCGAAAGCAGATGCCCCGAGTTGTTGTAAACGCTAGCCATTAGAATGAGCGAGGTAGTTGTTGGAATCGACTCTCGCGCTTTGCAAGCAGGGGGTCACCGGTTCGATCCCGGTCACGTCCACCAACCACCTGAAAATCAATTACTTAAGAGAGCTCTGTTTTGTGATTTCAGTGATTTTTGAAATTTGGGAACAATAACGATTTCGGGACCGCTAGAAAAGCCATTTGGTCGTTCGAGGGTCGTCACGCATATTCCTATATATAAGGATAGAGTTGGTTTAGCGCGTCCGCGCACGATTGTTTCGGTGACCCCCTACTCAGCGAGCAGAGGGTCGCCGGTGCGATCCAGGTAGCGAGTGCCGACATCTTCTTGTCTTTCGGGCGCTCATTTGTGCAGGTAAAACAGTTCGTCGCTAGGAGTGGCTAGGCGCGCGACCGTACAACATAACAGCGAACTTAAAGGATCCCCAGCGCAAGCCCCGAACTCCAACGTGCCGAGGAACTCAGCCCGCTAACCGACTAAGAACCTCTGTGCGAAACCCGGCGAGGCGTCCCCCGTCCACCACAAGCGTTTGGCCCGTGATGTACTTGCTTTGATCACTGGCGAGAAAGTGGTATACGCCAACCAAGTCGTCAACTTCGGCGATTCGCCCAAGCGCTGAAAGATTCCTGGCGAGCGAATTAAGTACGTGCCCCGGCGGCAACATGGGGGTTCTTACGGGTCCCGGGGCGACCGCATTGCATCGAATGCCGCGTGTGCCGAGTTCAACTGCGACGGTCTTGCTCATGCTGATCGTGGCCGCCTTGGTCGCGCTGTAATCGAAGAATCCTTCATTTTGCTGTAATCCGGCAACTGAGGCGGTGAGAATAATTGATCCTCCGTCGAGCATGTGCGCGGGTCCATACTTTAAAATATAGTATGTGCCGTAGAAATTGAGCGCCACGACGTCATCGAGCACCTCCTCGTCAGATTCTGTCAAGTGTTTGCCTTTCCCAGGTTTTCCCGCGTTGTGAATAATAACGTGAAGCTTGCCGACCGCTGCCTCCGCTTTGGCGAATCCATTGATGACTTGGTCTCGATCGGTGACGTCGAGTTGAAGAAAAATGGCGCCGTCATCCAGCAAGCGTTGTGGTGGCGCTTGAATATCGGCGACGATCACTCGCGCACCTTCATGCAAAAAACGTTGGCACGTCCCCAGGCCGATGCCGGATGAACCGCCAGTAATGAAGGCCGACTTATTGCCGAGACTGAAGAAGGAAGTTCCCACGATTTTCTCCTATCGATGAAGCGCAACTGTCGCTGACCGAGCAATCATGAACGGTCAGGCTTCATTATCATGCCGGCATTTTGGTGGCACGCGAGCCACGCGCTACCTCACTCGGAGTAAGAAGCGCGAATTGCTTCAGTAATTGGGCAAACTAGCAAAGGCTGAGACGGGCGGCATCGCGTCGGGATCGCTCAAGACATCGATCACCACCGGCGCGTCAGCCGTTAGAGCAGCCGTGATTGTCGGTGCGATGTCCCGAGCCTTCTCCAAGCGCATCCCTTTCACACCGCACGCTTCTGCAATCGCCGAGTGGTCGACCGGTTTAAAATCGCAGACATTCGTATGACGTCCAAGACCAGCGTCTTCAGCATGCTTTTGATATCCGAGAACTGCGTTATTCATCACGGCAACCACAACTTTTACGTCATGACGTCGAGCCGTCTCTAACTCCGACCAGACATGACCAAAACCGCCGTCTCCGACAATGCAGAATACGGGTCGGTTTGGACAACCGATCTTTGCGCCCATCGCCAGAGGGAAGCCCCATCCAAGGCCAGCCTGACCCCGGGGTGTGATGAATCGTCGTTCGAATTTAGCCGTAAGATAATTCGCCACCCAGATCGAGGAGAAGCTCGCGTCTGCCACCACAATATGATCGTGCGTTAACTGCTTTTCGAGTTCGGCCATGAAGCGTTCGGGACGAATGGGCGAGCCATCCGATTCGGTGACGCCGATAATTTCTTCGCAGTGACGATTCTTTGCGGCTGCAATCGCACTCGTAACACCCGCGTGCGCTGACTTTCGTTTGGTCAGATCCTGTGTGGCCATAACCGAATTCAACTCACTCAGGGTCACTTTCGCATCACCATTGAGGCGGATGGCCTCATAGTTTCGGCCGATTTCCATCGGGTCAATATCAATATGTATGTATGTGGCATTTCGCGGCAAGAGCTTCCAGGAATCAGTACCGTTTTGATTTGTTCGATTGCCAATCAGCAATACGACATCGGCATCGGTGATCATAGGTTTAACAAACTTGGCCATGGCGCGAGTGGCCATAAAGTACCCGATGACCCCCATAGAAAGTGGATGCGTTTCATCCACACTGCCCTTACCCATCGTCGTAGTAGCAACCGGCAGCGAGACGAGTTCCTGCAACGCCCGCAATTCCTTTTCTGCTCCTGAACCGATTACGCCTCCACCCGCAAAGACGATGGGCGCGCGTGCCTTAGCTAATAGCGCCGCTGCGATTTGAATTTGCGTTAGCTCCGGACGCGTACGCTCGATGGGATAGCGGCCTAAGCACGCCTTGCGAGAGGAGACAGGTCGCTCCTCTCTATCGGCCAAGAGTTCCATCGAAACGAGCAGGACAGCAGGGCCCGGCCGCCCGCTGGCCGCTGCTGTAAATGCCATGTCCACGTAGTCTTCAATTCTGTCAGCGATCGTCACGCGTCGAACCCACTTCGAGACGCCTTTGAACAGTTCCAACTGATTCAATTCCTGAAAGGCGTTTCGGTCCCGTGTACCTGGGCCGACGTCCTGAACCAGGGCGACAATCGGAATCGATGCAGAAAGACATTCTGCCAGGCCGGGCACCAACAGAGTTGCAGCTGGACCGTTCTGAGCGGTCACGACAGGTACCTTTCCCGTCGCGCGAGCATAACCATCGGCCATATAGGTGCCCGAATTCTCCTGGCGATATCCGATCTGACGAATACCGAGATCGCCAGCCGCCAGGGTCAGTGCAGGTGGATTGCTCTGACCAAATAAATATTCGACCTTATGTCGCCTCAGGGCGTGGGCAAATCGTTGCGGTGGTCGAAGTACCAGTGGCTCATTCATAATCTGTTAGACCCTTTGTTCGCGCGCGATTCGCGACCACACTGAGAGTGAACGCCGACACAAATCAAAAATCATCATGACGATGTCAAGGTGTGATCAAGACCTTGCAATGATCGTTCGGTTTGCCAAGGTTTTGAAACATCGCGGGCGCTTCATCAAGAGTGATTGTAGCCGTTACAAGACCATCGACGCTCACTCGATCGGCTTCGAGCATGCGCTGAACGAAGCGAAAGTCGCCCGGCACATAGGCGAGCGGGAAGCTCATGCGCAATCGCTTCAATGCCGCTGACACCACCGTGAAATTTTCAGGCTGCATGCCAGCGCCCACCAGCACTAGATGGGAATTCGATGGGGCGATCTCGATCAGCTTGGCGATCATGGGACGTCCGACACACTCGAAGATTACCGAGGGCTTGTCGCCTGTGAGCCGTTCAAATTCCGCGACGGGATTGGCGCACTGCGCCGCATCGATGACGACGCCAACGTTCAGATTCCGAGCCCGCGCTATGCGTGTAGAAACCATTTCACTCATAATGACAGCGCCGGCACCGAAAAAGTTCGCCCACTTTGCCATCGCGAGTCCGATAATTCCGGCACCGACAATTAGTACGCTGGCACCGTTCGGGACATGCGCCGTTTTCCAGGCGTTCAAGCCGACGGCCAAAGGCTCGATCGTCGCGGCGTCGTTGTTGCTGAGAACTTCAGAAATTTTCATTGCCAGTCCGGCCATGCAAGTTGAGTATTCCGCGTAGGCGCCCGGCATCCGTAAATCGAACCCCTGCATAACGATTTGGCTGCATTCGGAATGACGGTCGGTGCGACACGCGACACACGCGCCACATGGCTTGGCAGGAAGAGCGGTGAGGCGGTCGCCGACTTTCCACCCCTCGACGCCCGAGCCGACCTCCACAACTTCTCCGGAGTATTCGTGCCCCAGTATATTTCCCGGCCGGAGGAGTCCCGGAATCTCGACGGCGTGTAGGTCGGAAGCGCAAATGCCGCAGGCTTTGACCTTGAACACCAAGCCACCAGGACCAGCACTGGGTTTCGAAACGTCTGCGATTTGCAGAGGTTTGCCGACTTCGATAAATTGCAGCGCCTTCATGCGATTCCTCTCGGTAATTCGACTGCAAGTAGTCCTACACTTCGCGATTATGCAAATCCGTTAAGCCGTGGGACCGAAGTAGACTTCGAAGAACCGACCGCCGATGGAGTTCGACATCGCCAAGTTTGCGGCCACGCTCGTTGGAACGCAGACGAGAGCTGGGCCCGGGTAAGCCTTGGCGCGTGTGAGCGCGCCTTCCAGGTCCGCAATCGACTCGACGAATTCGCCGTGCGCACCGAGGCCTACTGCTATTTTGTCCCAGCGAATTTCACCCATGCTGGTGCCGAAGGTCTTTCCCCATCGCGCCATTTCGTTCGGAATTTCCATCGTCCATTGACCATCAGCCATCACGACGAAAGTGACCTTCACCTTCTCGCGCGCTGCCACCTGTAGCTCCATGATGTTGAAACCAGCCGCGCCGTCGCCCGTCACGCACACGACTTCGCGTGAGGGATCACCGAGCTTCGCGCCTATCGCTGCGGGAATCCCGACACCTAGCATGCCGAGTTCGAGAATTCCGTGGAAGGAGGAAGGCCGCGTCGATGGCAGAGCAACAGCGGCCCACAGAGAGGTCATGCCGCCGTCGACGCAGTAGACCGCGTCACTACCGAATACTTTGCCGACCATTCCAATCGCCTGTGCTGGATGGATGCCCGGGCCTGTCCACGCGGCGATGGGTTCAAGGATTGATTTCTCCCATTCCAAGTGCGCTTGACGCTGCGCCTTCAGATCCGTGCGGGCCCGGCTTGAAATATTGCGACTACTCAGCTTCGCAGCCAGGCCTTCGAGAGTTCGGCGCGCGTCGGCTACGATCGCGAGCGCAACAGGGCGAGAAACTCCGATGTGGCGCGGATCGATGTCCACTTGAATGAGTTTCGAGCGTGAGGCATCGCCCCAGTACTTGTCGAATGGTACATCCAGATTTCCGAGGCGCGAACCCACCACCAACAACACGTCGGCTTGGCGCCGCAACTCATCGGCGGCGGGACTTTGGGACAAGAAGCACAGTGGATGATCGTGGCGAATGACGCCGCGCGCGGCGAGTGATGGAATCACGGGGCACCCAAGGATTTCCGCCGTCTGAATCAGTGCCGCGTTTGCGTGCGCACGGTCGACGCCACACCCAGCGAAAATGACAGGCGTTTTCGCATTCGCGAGGAGCGCGACTGCCTCTTCGAGCTGCGCATCAGAAGGTTGCGGTTGCCCGGCACGTCCGGCCCCGCACGGATAGATTGACGCGGACGACGGGTCACCCGTGGCATACANCGTCGTTAACGGTATCTCGAGCTGCACCGGGCCGGGACGACCCGTCCAGATCTCACGGAAGCTCGTCCGCACAATTTCGGGAATGCGCGCCCACTCGAAAACCGGCGCGCCCCACTTCACAGCCGGTTTGAACAAATCGAGTTGATCTTGGCCTTGAAAAGTCGCCGGAGTCGATGGATACACAATCCCAGTCCGGTGTTGCGAAGTGATTGCAAGCACGGGAACGCCTTCATGGCGCGCCGTCACGAGTCCCGGTAGAAGATTGGCGGAACCCGGCCCCGGGTTGCCGAGGACCACCGCAACCTGCCCCGTTGTCTTGTAGAGGCCTTCGGCCATGTGCACGCCTGCGGATTCGTGACGGATGGGCACAAAGCGGATTCCGTGCGCATCCAACGCCGCGAGGAAGGGATCGATTTCGGGGCATGGTAATCCGAAGACGAACTTGACACCTTCGTTGGCCACGGCCCGAGCGAGCAACTCACCGCCACTGATCTCGTTCATCGATTTCTCCCAGGCGCATCCGCAAGTTTAGTTGGTACTGGTGACACGACCGGTACGTGATTGGTTTTACTTAGCTTTAAGTCGAGCGTTCTTCGGAAAGCGGATGGTTACCGGGCGAGGCCTCGAAAGCTGAAGGTCGTGATCGCATTCATCAGTCGCTCGACCGTCACACCACTGATCGAGGGAACCCACTTGCCCAGCCAGATCAGCATGCCGAATAGAAGTTGAACTACCAGTTCCGGCTCACACTCAACGATCGAACCGTCCGCCATCCCATCGTTCAGGAACTTGACCAAAATGCCTTTAAGCCGGTCAATCCATTCCTTAATTGCCTTGCGCTGAGCGGTGTCAAGGTATGAGTAATCACCGACGTAGAGAAGCGGGCCGTTTTCTTTGGATTCGACGAGCATGCTTCGGATAAAGCGTTGTAGCTTCTCACCGCCCGTGCCTGCAGTTTGGTCGGACGTTTCGAGCAGCTTTTGGGCGCGCCCCAGCGAGGAACGGTGGCAGGCGTAGGCCAAAGTCCGCTTATCGTGGAAGTAGTGATACAGCGTGGCATCCCGAAGATCCAAGGCGGCCGCGATGTCGACCATCGTGGCCTGCGCATAGCTCTTGGCGTTGATGGTCTCAATCGCCACCCGGATAATTTCGCGGCGCCTTTTATCCGATTTTCGACTGTTCGATAGTCGCCTTTGATCTTTATTTGGGGTAGTAGCCACGAGATTCGGTAGGGAGGTCTTTCAGCAAATTTTTGCGCAAGCGGCATTTTGCCATACCTTTAGCGGAAACCGCGAAACTAACAGTTGACTGCGCTATCTATGGATGCTATTAAATCTTTCTATCTAATACAAACTAGAAAATCTAATGTGGCCTAGATTACAGAATGTGACAACGGATTGCAATACGAAGTTGTCCGGTGGGCGCGATTAAAAAGAGGCGCCACCACTCAATCGTCCGCCATGCGAAAAAAGAGGGAGACACGACTATGCGCAAGTACGAACAATTTTATATCGATGGCCAATGGGTTGATCCGCTCAATGGGGGCCAGCTGCACGAAGTCATCAATCCCGCCACGGAAGAAGTGGCCGGCACAATCAGATTAGGCGACGAGGGCGACGTAGTTCGTGCGGTCACCGCTGCCCATCGCGCGTTTGGCACTTACTCGCGCACCACACTGGAAGAACGCATGAGTCTGGTCGGTGCCATCGCGGGAATCTATGCGCAGCGCATCGACGATCTGGCGGTCGCGATTAGCGAAGAGATGGGCGCACCGCTGCATACGATTTCGCGTCCGATGCAAGCTCCGCTCGGTTTGTGGCACCTGCAGACCGCACTCGCGCTCGCCAAGGATTTTCCTTTTCAGAAACAGCAAGGCACCACGCTGGTGGTTAAGGAACCGGTGGGTGTGTGCGCACTGATTACGCCCTGGAATTGGCCTATGAACCAGATCGTGTGCAAGGTAGCTCCCGCGCTGCTGGCCGGTTGCACCATCGTGCTCAAGCCTAGCGAGCTGGCGCCATTTTCGGCCCAGATCTTTGCGGAAATTCTGGCGGCTGCTGGGGTGCCGGCGGGCGTCTTCAATATGATTCACGGCGACGGCGCCAAGCTCGGCCCAGTGCTGTCTTCGCATCCGCTCGTGGACATGGTGTCTTTGACCGGCTCTACGCGCTCGGGTGTGTCAGTCGCAAAGAACGCCGCCGAAACCATCAAAGTTGTGTCGCTCGAACTCGGTGGCAAGTCGGCCAACATAATTCTCGACGATGCTCCGCTGGCGCAGGCCGTTAGTGACGGCGTGCTCGGAATGATGCGCAACACCGGAGAGAGCTGCAACGCTCCCTCACGCATGCTGGTGCCGGTGGCCAAGTTGGCCGAAGCCGAGCAGATCGCCGCGGCCACTGTGCAGCAATTGGTCGTAGGCGACCCGCAGTCGCCAACGACCACCACCGGCCCCATCTCAAACGCACGGCAATACGAGCGAGTCCAGAAACTGATCGCGAAAGGAATCGAAGAAGGGGCGAGGGTGGTTGTGGGAGGTCTCGGCCGACCCGACGGACTCAAGCGCGGCTATTTCGCGAAGCCCACCGTCTTCAGCGGCGTGAACAACGCCATGACCATCGCGCAGGAAGAGATCTTCGGCCCGGTGTTGACCATGATTCCTTACGACACCGAGGAACAGGCGATCGCCATCGCTAACGACACTCCCTATGGGCTTTCCGGTTTCGTGTATGGCGGTACGGTCGAACGGGCGCGCAAGGTCGCAATCCGTTTGCGTACGGGAATGGTGCATCTGAATGGCGCGAGCGTTGATCCTGGCGCGCCATTCGGCGGCTACAAACAATCGGGGGTCGGGCGCGAATGGGGTGCTGCAGGCATCGAAGAGTTTCTTGAAACCAAAGCCATCATGGGAAGCCCTGCAGCGTAACTTCTGCAAAGGGCGAGAGTAGTTTGGTGATTTGAAGTCTACGCATCAGGCAGGCGGAGAGACCAAGTCTTCGCCGCAGGAGATCGACTATGACTTTGAATAGGGACGGCAAGAAAATATCCCACGTGGTCACTCCCGGGATTTCCCATCGCCTGCTGTTGTTTATTTTCGCCGCTGTGCTGGCAGCCGCTCCGGCGGCCTGGGGACAAGCGGGTTCGGCGACCGGAACCGTCCGCGGGACCGTGCTCGATCCAGCCGGCGCCATTGTTCCAAACGCCAAGGTGACGATTGAAAATCTGGCCACGGGAGTCGCCGTGACGATTGTGACCTCGGCTGATGGAACCTATCAGGTTCCTTCACTGAACCCGGGAACGTACAGCGTAGCGGTCGAAGCGCAAGGGTTCGATAGGCTGGTGGCTGATCAGATTGTGGTGACGGTCGGCCAGTTCGTGGTCTATGACGCCCGCTTGAAGATTGGCGGCTCGAGCGCGACCGTAGAAGTGAAGGGTGACTCGACGCCGTTGATCGATGTCGCACAGACTCAGCAGGCGAATACGATCGACGAGCGCCAGCAAGTCAATCTTCCAAACATTTCCCGAAATTTCGCCGCGCAGATCTATACCTTACCGGGCGTGGTGGACTCGAACGCTCCGTCGGTGCAGGATCCAGCGGTTGGTACCGGGTATCAAACCTCCGGATTTTCTTTCGGTGGCGGCAATGGACGAACCAATCTATTCACCATAGATGGCGGCCAGAACGATGCCGGGTCAGGAGCGCCGCGGGTGCCCCACGTGCCGCAAGATTCGGTGCAGGAGTTCCAAGTCAACCGCAACTCCTTCGGGCCGGAGTTCGGATACACGACGGGCTCGGCGATCAACGTAGTCACCAAGAGCGGCGCGAACCAGTTTCACGGTAGCCTCTTCGACTATTTTCACGACGAGAATACCGACGCTACCAACTTCTTTAACAGCTTCGGCCCGACGGCCGGTACCAAGCCCTATGAGCAGAGCGAAATCTTCGGCGGGTCGCTGGGCGGCCCGATCAAGAGCAACAAACTTTTCTTCTTCACTTCGTACGAGCGGCAGAAGCTGGACAGCAGTGTGGTCGTCAACCTGGTTGACACCGCAGCAGCACAGGGCTTGGCCGCCCAGTCGAATGGCTTCAATGGAGGCGCCTGCCCTGCGCCGGTCACGCAGTTGTGCTACTTCACCCAATTAGTGAATAGCGGCAATCCCGGCTTAGCTGCCTTGGGAGCCGGGGCCTTGGCGTCACCTGTGTTTACGCCGGTGAACGATCCTCTCTTTCTCGCGCTGGTTGCGCCCAACAGCGGCACATTCGACGGAAACGCAAACGGGGTAGCGGTCCAAGCTCCGCCGAATCAGAACGGCCGCTACAACAACTGGGTCACCCGGCTCGACTACCAGCAGAGCGCTGAAAATAACTTTTCGCTCCGCTTTTCCCTCTCGGCCGAGAGCAACAAGGTCACCGGCGAAGGCGGCGTGCCGCGCTACACGTCGATTCTGCAGACGAATCGGGACTACACCATCACGGGTAGTTGGAACCACAGTTTCAATCCCAATGTCCTCAATACCGTTCGGGTGCAGCTTGTTCCTTTTAGTTCATCCAATAACACAACTCCTCACGGCGGAGCGGAGTTCGACTTGGGCAGCCTCGGGATCGTCGGAACTCCTTTTGACTTTCCTTATGACCAAAGCCAAAACCAATATCAGTTCGACGACGATCTCTCCATCGCCAAAGGCCGTCACAATCTCAAGTTCGGGTTTTCCTACCGGCCCGTGCAGTACAACATCTTCCAGGCCTTCTTGTTTGGAGGCGAGTATCAATACTTGGATGGGGCTGTGCCGTTCATCGCTCTGCAATCGGCCGCCGCCCAGGCCGCGCTCGCCGGCTTTAATTTGGCCAACGGCTACCCGCTAACCGGCCCGCCCACCACCAACCTGAGCGGCTCTCAACTTTATGTTGCTGGCTTGCCCCTGGTATTGCTGCAGGGCTCCGGAAATGGCCACTACCACTCGACATCGAACCCGATTGGTTTCTATGGTCAGGATTCCTGGAAGATAACTCACAACCTTACGCTCGACTACGGTGCGCGGCTGGACATCTATCATGAACCAAATAATTATCCGACCACCTATTTCGGTTCGCCGCGGCTAGGCCTTGCTTGGGACGCTTTTGGACGCGGAAAGACCGTCGTGCGCGCTGGAGGCGGGTTGTTCGTCGCGCCATTGCCCTTCATCGTTCCTTTCACCTCGACCGTTCTGGGTGGAGCAGGAAATCACATCTTTGCCTCAGTGGTGACTGCCCCCAATTCGATTCCTGAATTATTTGGCGCCGGATTGACCGAGCGCAGCATCGCCACCACCGCAAACCCCAACCCCGCGCTGAGTTTGGCGCAGCTGTCCGCGGTGGGAATTAATGTCGTGCCGCCTGGGCCGAATCAGACGAATGGCGCTTTCTTTTCGGTATCGCCGGACTTCAAGTCACCCTATGCGATCCAAGCCAGCGCCAGCGTCGCGCAGGAACTTGCGCATAATCTCTCCCTCGAAGTCGGATATCTGTTCTACGGCGGCGTTCACATTCAGCAGATTCAAGAAGGCAACTTTGTGCGCGACACCGCAATTCCCATTGATCCCTTCGTCGGGCCCTTCTATGTTCCCAAGCCAGGCTCGACTTTCGGTACCCCGAACAGTCAGATTATTGAGAACGATGAGACCACGTCGGCCGGAAGCTCGAACTACAACGGCATGACAGTTTCTTTGACGAAGCGCTACGGGCATGGCTTGCAATTCCAGGCGAACTACACTCTCAGTAAGGCCATCGATAACACCAGTGACTTCAGTTCGCAAAGCACTCCCTTCCGACCAGATTTGCTGAATTTGGACAGATCGGTGTCGGACTTCAACATCAAGAACAGCTTTGTGGCTAACGCTGTGTACTCCAGCCCGATCCATCATGCTGGTGGCAGTCTGGCTTCACTGTTTTATTCGAACTGGGTCGTGGCTCCGATCGTTTCGGTACGCAGCGGCGTTCCGTTCACGCTCTTGGTTCCAGGAATTGAATCGAATGGAATCACTGCGCACACCAGCGAAGCTCGTCCATTTAATGAAGGGCGCAACACCGGCATCGGGCCCGGCTATGCCAGCTGGGACATGAGAATCTCGCGGGATATTCCGCTCAAGGCCGACTCGCCGTTGCGGCTGCGCCTGATTGCCCAGTCCACGAATATTCTCAACCATACGAATTTCACCAGCGTGCAAAACATCTTTCCAAACACGGCCGTCACCAACGCGGCGGGCGTCACCACCTCCGCGATCGTGGCGACACCGGAAGGCAACGTAGATCTCCTGAACGGACCGTACAATTTCAGAGGCTTTCGACCAAGCGGACCCTCTCAATTGACCGATCCACTGGCGTTCAAAACGGCCGCGCCTCCCCGCCAGATCAGTTTCGGAGTGGAGCTTGCGTTCTGACCCGGACGAACCGAGAAAATAAATCTTTAATCGCGACGGATTGCATTGTCGAGTGCTGAGCCCGGGCCGGAAATGAACTGCCCAGGCCCTTCCAAGGTGGGCGCCTGTGAATGTGAAACCTGGGCAATATCTCGCGATTGAAACGGTCTCAAGCGGCTTGGTCAACGGCCTGCTTAACTTTGCGGCGGCCTACGCAATCTTTCACGCACATAACCGCATTCCCGCGACCGGCCCGGCAAGTCTGCTGCGAGATTCTATTGGCGAGACATTTATAGTCTCCACCTTGAGCGTGCTGATTCCGTCACTGATCGCCCGCAGTCGCCGACGAGCGGGAACTCTCCCCGTTTTCGCAGACAGGCGTGCAAGCCGGAAAAGTAATCTTTACGTCCGGGCCATCGTGACCGGTCTTATTTTTACCTGTGTTCTCGTACCNTGCAATGCGTTGTCGCTGCCACGGATGTTCCCCAACGGCGTCAGCNTCGCCAATGTTCTGCTGTTCAAGACGGTGTTTGGCGCGGTANTCGGCTCGCTGGCGACCTTTTTGGCCGTCCGCAAAATGCTCACCGAACTCGGCTAGCATCCGTCCAGAATCAACTCGGGCGTCCGCTCCGGTCGAGCAGGCGTTACTCTTCGAGTCTGACCTACGGCACAATCATGGGCATCCAGGGGGACCACCGTCCACCAGGGAGGATCGTGATGAGCCAAGTAATTCCGGATGCGGTGAACCCGCTCGACCCGGCGCTATTTCGCGCGGAGGCGATTGCCGAGGAAACATCCCGCGTTAATCGAGAGATCGTAAAACTTTTTACCCCGTTGCCCAACTGGTGGGAGGTGGGTGCCCAGACTGTCCGCGACTCCCGCGCACGCGGCGACGGCCCGTTTCCTCTCGGGCCTAAGTCAGCCAAGGCGCGCACCATCATGATCGAAGGAAAAGGGGGGCGCAGGATTCCATTGCGAATCGTCGCTCCACAGACTCCACGGGGAGTTTATTTGCACATCCATGGCGGGGGCATGGTGCTCGGTGCGGCTGACTTGCACGACCCGATGCTCGAGCGCGTGAATGAAAGAGCGGGGCTGGCCTGCGTGAGCGTCGAATACCGCCTTGCGCCAGACAACCCTTACCCAGCGCCGCCCGACGACTGCGAGTCCGCGGCCTTATGGCTCGTGAAAAACGCACAAGCCGAATTCGGCTCTGACGTGCTCGCGATCGGCGGTGAATCTGCCGGCGCAACTCTCGCCGCAGTTACTCTGTTGCGCATGCGCGATCACCACGGCTTCGGCGGATTTCGCGCCGCGAACCTGGTCTACGGCGGCTACGACTTTTCGATGACACCCAGCCAAAAGCAGTTCGGCAACGAGCGCTTAATCTTGCGCACCGTGGACTTGGAGAAATTCAGAGACGCGTACCTTCCCGCCGGAGTGGACGCGCGTCATCCGGACATCTCGCCCCTCTACGCCGATCTGAAAGGGCTCCCTCCCGCGCTTCTTACGATAGGCACGCGCGATGCACTACTTGATGATTCACTCTTCATGTACGCACGCTATATTGTCGCGGGCAACAGCGCCGAACTCGCGGTGTATCCAGGCGGAGCCCACGGCTTCAATTTCTTCCCGATGGCCATTGCCGATCAGGCGAATGCGCGTATGGACGCTTTTCTCGCGCGCGAAACCGCGTCACGCGAAGAGCCGCGCATTTAATGACGTGGCTCGCAAAACCCTGCTACCAATGACTGCCGGGTGATCGACCGGTCGAGCTGGCGGCAGCAAGCGGACGGGTGATGCCCCGCCCAATGCGTGGCTATCTCTACGTTAATCTGGAACCCGGGCTGCACGAAAAACGTGGGAACAAAATGGGAACAATAAGCCCCAAACACCCCCTAAAACCGTGCTACGTGACATAGGTAAAGGCTAGAAGAATCAACCACATCGTACTTCCTTGTTTGCTTTGCAAGCAGGGGTCACCGGTTCGATCCCGGTCACGTCCACCACTTTCATTGGGAAAATGACGGGTTTGTCTTCTTCGCGGGTCGAGATGTTACCTGCGTGTTACCTTCAGGATTAACTCGATATTAGATTGGCGGCCCGAATCTAGATCAATTTTCTCAAAAACCCATACCCAATCACCTGAACGGCGTGGAGTTGCACAATCTTTAGTCTGCCAACAACTCGGCATCCGGACCACGTTCAGCGCTTTCTGAAAGCAATACGCCGAATAGCCAGGAGCGCATCGCATGGTTGAAGAGAAATGGCTCTGACGCGCTCCGTGACAAATCAATCGCA
>JGI12635J15846_10002503_pt1 | contig 16084 bp, 12 predicted proteins | sample BlaSpr_A8_OM2_M2_FD_15846 | JGI IMG/M metagenome (IMG submission 15846) | reverse complement strand
CTGGACGTTCCGGAACGGATGAGGCGATATCAGCACGTTCTATCGCTGATGCCGGCGATTCAAATCGACAGCCTCTTTCAGGACGGAATTCTTCCTCCGGGGATAGACGATAAAATCCTGGAATGCTGGCAGGATCTGCCTCCGCTGATGAAGGAAACCGATGAGCTAGGCGGCTTTCAGTTCTTGGAACTGCGGTCAACCCTTCCCGATGAACTCCTGATGTACGCTGATAAGCTCTCGATGGCTCACAGTCTCGAGGTCCGAGTGCCTTTCCTCGATAAGGAAATAGTGGAATTCTCAGAGAGGCTGCCGTCCAATTTAAAAGTTCGGAATGGATCCGGAAAATGGTTGCATCGCCAAGTGTGCCAATCGCTGCTTCCGGCCGCGATTCTAAGACGAAAAAAAAGAGGGTTTGCGGTAAATGTCGTGGACGAGTGGTTCCGAGGTGCGGCGGCCAAGAAAATGGAAGAAATTCTGCTGGACGAGAACTCCCACATCTATAACTACCTGCGGCCGTCGGCCGTGAAGCAGATTTTCGTCGAGCACCGCTCCGGTCAAAACGACAACCACAAGGTCCTTTTCAGTTTAATCGTCTTTGAACAGTGGCTCAGAGTTTACAGACTTACGGAAGACTTGACCGTTTCCGCCAGGCCCTGAAAGCTGGAGTGGAATTGTTTGCGCAGGATTGGACCGGCGTCGATCCGTCGGAGTTTGTCTGGTACGCAGAGTCGGCAGAAAGTTGGGACAGCGGTGCGAGATAATCATTCAAACAATTGCGCGGGATTGATCACTCCGGCCCGCCTATCATGCTTCGGCGTCTCCGGTTCGAGCATCCTGGCTACAATGGTGTCCCTGATCAACCTGCTAGCTCTTTTGCTCTCAGAGACGAAGCGTGTGTTAACCGTGATCATCAGCGCTGGAGTTTTCTCGGCCTGCTGGCTTCGAAATCTGATTTCACGACTCGTCGGAAAGGAGCCACCCGGACGATGTGTCGTTCTCTACTATCACGCCGTCACGGTCGAACACAAATCCCGATTCGAGAGACAAATGGACGACCTCTTGCGATTTGCGGAGCCCACCACGGCGGCCAGGAGATCTCCACTCGGATCCGGGAAGCATTATGCGGTCGTCACGTTTGACGACGCCTATCAAAATATCGTTGTGAACGCATTGCCGGCATTGCAAACTAGGCGAATTCCTGCGTCGGTGTTTGTTGTTCCCGATATGCTAGGCCGCACCACGCACCTGTCGGATACCTCCACCAGCTCGTCCGATGATCGCAAAGTAATGGCCATCGAAGATTTGCAAAGTCTCTCGAGCGATTGGGTCACGATCGGTTCGCATAGCCTAACCCATCCTTACCTGACAACACTGAGTCCAAAAGAGGCGTTACACGAGCTAACTGAATCACGGCGCGTACTAGAAGAGGCATTGCATCGGCCGGTAGGGCTATTTTGTTTTCCATATGGTGCTTGCAGCGAAGAGTTGTTCCGCCTATGTAGACACGTAGGTTACGATAGGGTGTTCACAACGATTCCGCAGTTTGCTTTTTCCGATTCGTCTGAATTTGTGACGGGCCGAGTTCGGGTCGATCCGACCGATTGGCGCCTGGAGTTTCGCTTGAAATTGCTGGGAGCTTATCGTTGGTTGCCGCTAGCGTGGGGGATTAAGAGGAGAATTCTGGGACGGCCGGACGAAAACCTCGCTGGGCAACCCATCGCGCTTCACAAGTAGGAGATTAAAGTCTTGAACGAAGCCGGAATCATCGACGCATTATTGCGATTCGCGCGCAACAGGAAGGCAAACGATGTGCAGGACGCCGCGCCCCCGCTTTCCGCGGTGGCGAATGCGACGGTTCGCAGGCGCGAAGCTCAAGTATCTGATTTTGCCGCCGTTGCAGCGCTTAAGACGCAATACGATCTTTCGCCGGATTCGCCCGAGAATTGGAATCGTCTTTGGTGTGTCAATCCTGCGCTGGCCAAAGCAAGTCATCCGCTTCCGATGGGATGGGTGCAGGAGTCGGAGGGTGAAATTGTCGGATACATGGGCAGCATTCCGCTACTGTATCAATACGACGACAAATCGCTGCTCGCCGTCGCAACTACTTGTTACGTGGCTCACCCTGGTTATCGCGCCAGCAGTTTGAGTTTGGTCGGCTCCTTTTTTCGTCAGCGGGGAGTTGATCTCTACCTGAATTCGACGGCCAGTCCTGCCGCCGGGAAAGTCATGCGGGCGTTCAAAGCGGAGCAGTTGCCGCAAGAACATTATGACTCCGTACTATTCTGGATTCTAAATTCGCACGCGTTCCTGCTCGCCGCAATGAGCAAGATGCAAGTAGCTGCGGGACTCGGCAAGATTGTCTCCCGGCTCGGGTCCCCAGCGTTGCGAGGGAATGTTTTGTTCCGTAGAAGCTGGCCCAGACGAACCGCGGAACGATTTTCTTGCCGAATATTGCGCGTTGAGGAAATTGGAGACGAGTTCGAGTCGCTATGGTTGCAGAAGGTTCAAGAACGACCGCAGTTGCTAGCTTGTCGGACACCCGACATCCTGCGTTGGCATTTCCAGGTTCCCTATAGCAGGCGTAGAGTCCATGTTATTGCCTGCTATAAGGAGCGCCGGCTTGTTGGCTACCTCATTTTGCAGATTGTCTTCGTCGGTGCACTCGGCCTTTGGAAGGGGTTTGTTGCGGATTTGATTGCGCTCGTGGATCGACCGGAGATCATCGCCGAACTCTTTGTCAGTGCCTATGAATTAGCAAAGCAAGAAGGTTGCGACGTGCTAGAAGTAGAGGGCTTTCCGAGACAGGTTCGGCAAGTATGCGATCGCTGGGAACCCTACAGCAGGAGTTATCCTGCTTGTCCTTTCTACTATAAGACGGACAGTGCTTCACTGGCGATTCTGCTGGCGCGCGAGGAATCGTGGTACGCGTGTCCTTTTGACGGCGACACCACGCTTTCGCTTTAAGCCAACCGTGTAAAGCATAGAAATCGCAAAACATGAAACTATTAGAAGCATTAGAAATCGTTCGTGAGCCGCAGTCCTTGGAGGCAAAGCCCTTCGTGATTTGCTTTTTGTGCGGCTTCAATCCGCTGCACTTGGAGACCTTTCTTAACGCCGAGGTGCGTCGCCGAATGGGTCGGAAACCTGAAATTCGTACCGGACTGTATGGCGACTTCTGGGGCAACTTGGATCACGTGTTGGAAACGGAGCGCGATGTCGTCGTCATTTCAGTCGAATGGGCTGACTTGGACCCTCGGTTGGGAATTCGAAGCCTCGGGGGCTGGTCGCCGTCCACGCTTCCAGAAATCGTCGAAGGGGCACGGCGCAGAGGAGAACAACTCAGTCGCGCCGCTGCGCACCTAGCAAAGCGCTCTCCGGTCGTAGTTTCTCTTCCGACATTGGAGCTGCCGCCTGCCGCTTTCACTCCAAGATGGCGTGCGAGCACGTTCGAACTGGAACTCAAGGCGGACGTCGCGATGCTAGCAGCCAAGCTGGGTCGAATGGAAAACGTCAGAGTGCTAAGCCAGATGCGCCTTGATGAACTTTCACCGTTAGCAGCGCGTGGGGACGTTCGGTCCGAGGTAGCGAACGGTTTTCCCTACCAGCTGAAACACGCGTCGATTCTGGCCGAACTTCTATGTCTGTTGTTCGCCGATGAAACTCCTAAAAAGGGCTTAATTACTGACTTGGATAATACGCTCTGGCGCGGGATTTTGGGAGACGATGGGCCGACGAACGTATCGTGGGATCTGGATCATCACAGTCACATGCATGGGGTGTACCAGCAGTTTTTGCGCAGCCTTTCAGACGCGGGTGTTTTGATCGCAGTCGCTAGTAAGAACGACTCAGCATTGGTCAGAGAAGCATTTCGGCGCAGCGACATAATACTTCCCCAGGAACGCATCTATCCCTGCGAGGTTCACTGGGGAGCAAAATCTGAATCGATCTCTCGCATCCTAAAACAGTGGAACATCGCCGCGGATTCTGTCGTTTTCGTCGACGATAGTCCTACGGAACTGGCCGAAGTAAAGGCCGCGCACCAGGGAATCGAGGCTATTGCATTTCCTGCCGACGAACCCCAGGAGGTCTTTCGGCTTTGTCAGCGGTTGCGCGATCTTTTTGGAAAGAATTCGATCTCGGACGAAGACGTTCTGAGGCGGCAAAGCCTCCGCCAGTCGTTGGAACGCGAAGAGAGCAGAAACAATTTAACCGGTTCACCCGACTCGTTTCTCGAGCAGTCCGAGTCGGAGTTGGTTTTGAACTATGCAAAGGGGCTTCTTGATCCTCGGGCGTTTGACCTTGTCAATAAGACGAACCAATTTAATCTGAATGGCAGGCGAGACACTCTTGCGAACTTACAAAAATACGTGCTCGCGCCAGAGACCTTCTTTTTGGTAGCCTCTTACCGTGACAAGTATGGCCCTCTCGGCAAAATCGCTGTGATTACCGGCCGACAACAGGGCGATATGCTCTGGCTAGATCGTTGGGTGATGAGTTGTCGGGCATTCGGGAGGCGAATCGAATACGCTTGTTTGGAGGCTCTCTATAAAAAGTACGGGGCAGCAGAGATCGAATTCGCCTTTGCGGAGACCGGCCGAAATGATCCCATGAAAAGCTTCCTGCAAGATATACTCGGCGTGCCTCCGGTTCCCGGCTGTCGACTTTCGAAGAATCAGTTTCAGGAGACGCGTTTGCAAACGTTTCATTCCGTGGTTGAGACCAACCGTGAATAGTACTGCGGAGCGTCTCACAAAATGCTTTCTCGTCGTGTTCCCTGATATTGCACCTGAGGAAGTTGTTGGTGCGGCGACGACCTCGTTGAAAAATTGGGATTCTGTGGCGAGCGTGACGTTGTTTTCGCTGATAGAGGAAGAGTTCGGGATTGTCTTGAGTTTGGACGCACTCGATGAATTCAACACTTTCCAGCACATTCTGTCGCATTTGGAGCGGAAATCCGCTTCTTAGTCGCGTGGGGTGCTCGGACGTCAGCGCAGCCTTCAGTCCACACCAAATATCTCGGTGGTAAACAGGGTTAGGACCTGTACTAAACCTAGACCTCAGGTCAGTATAATTGAAGCTCTACGGGACCTATCCTAGACCCTAAATCGTGCGGGAATTCTAGGGAGTTTGAGATGAGCCTTGGAGGTGTTGATTTGGTTTCAGTAACCTGGATCCGCGAAGAAAAGGCTAGGTTTGTGACGAACCGAGGATCCTTCTTTCGCACGATTATGATCGCTACCGCTGTCTTTTTGGGTCTGTTTTTCTGCTCTCCATCTTTTGCGGGCTGCTCTGGCGGGTCCCCCACTTGGACGGCTGCTTCAGCTAATCAAAGCGACGTGCAGGCCTGTGTCAATGCGGCTTCCAACGGCGACACCGTTCTAGTTCCAAGCGGTAACGTATCTTATAGTACGGCTGTTGATATTCCGGTTACGAAATGCGTCACGATTAATGGCCAAGGGGGTGTGACGATCACCTCGACTTTGGGTTTTACCATGGAGACCGGCACGTCGTGCGAATCCAGGATTACCGGCTTCGCATTCACCGGGGCATCGGGCAACGCGCCATCCACAAACATATTGGTCACACTTCAGACGGGTTCCTTTACCGGGCGCATCGATCACAATACCTTTAACCATTCGGGGACGATGATATTCATTCAGATCAACAATGCTGACGGCAACCCTTTCCTAATCGATCATAATACTTTCACGATGGGCTCGGCGTCCGAGTGCATTCATGTCTTGGGAGCGAATTCGGGTGACAATACCGGTTGGCAAAACGACGTAACACCCGGTGGACCCAACATGGTTTTTGTCGAGGACAATACCTTTAACAATACGCAGACTTCGGGAGCTCTTTGCTCGCTGATTGAGTCGTATTACGGTGCCCAGACTGTCATTCGATATAACACTTCAAATTTCTGCCAGATCGACCAGCATGGCACGGCAGGCTACGTCGGCGCTCGCTGGTGGGAAGCTTATGACAATACTTTCATTCCCACTGGCGCGCAGTGTTGTTTCATCACGATGCGGGGCGGGTCGGGCGTAATTTTTAACAACCACCTTTCGGGTTCGAATCCGGCAGGGACTCCGTCGAACATGATCGACTTGTATTACGAACCCTTAGGTTCCTTTGACTGGCCAGGCGCGTGGCAGGTCGGCAGCGGAATCAATGGATTTACCGAGGGCCACACTGCCTGTTCGGGATCGAATTCCGCACCCGCATACATCTGGGGAAACGATTCAACGATGACAATTGGCAGTCAAACTTCGAGCTATGTTGCGCTGAACCGCGACTACTTCGTATCGAGTTCAAAGCCGTCGAGCATGAATTGGATGGAGCGCTCAGGAGACACTTGCTCGACGACCTACGCGTACACCCCGTACACCTATCCACATCCGCTGCAAGGTACACAGAGTACGCAGGTAGCGCCTCCGTCAGGCTTAACTGCCACTGTTCAGGAGTAACGTTTGATCCGTCCCGGTCCATCCCGCGACGCTGAGTAAGCCTAAGGACTGTCTCATTCCGCACGCCTGTATCATCTGAAGACGATATGCAGCAGGAAAAGTAATTCCGAGTGAGCGACGCGTGTCTGCAGTATGTCGGAGCTGCTGGCCGCCAGCCGGCGAGAAGAGATGGAGTTTATTGCGGCGAGTTCCGGCGCGTCGACGTTGCTTTGAAAAATCCAGATCCGCAGCAATGATGTGCTGATCTTCCGGGCGGTAATGCAACCCGATATCCATGCTTTATATTTTCCGGAATTTCGCGCAAGATCGCAGATCTCGCTGCTTCAACGGGACTGAAGTCGAGGGAAGCTCTTACGGCGATTGTTGACAAATTGCCCTCTGCTTCTTCAAACGCGCAATGATTGCTCCAATCCCTCGTAAACCCTTGCGGCGCGCCGATGTTCTAGCCAGGGTGGATGAGCTGACCTAGAACCTAATCCTTCGATTCTTGTAAATCACGGCAAAAATCAGAAAACCAGGGCGCAGCACTGACGGTATACTGAACAATCAGAAACACTTACGCTTGCGCTTGTGCGGAGCCCTGTACGCACTCGCGGCCGCGCCTGATTTCGAACAGTGCAGGAAATCGTTTCGAGGCTTGGAAACAGATATGCGATATCCTCCGAAGATGTACAATTTACTGGAGGAGAGGCGGGGCCGAAGGAAGGACTTCCGCCTGCGGAAGATATAAGTCCTTTGATGCGGGTTCGTTCAGAGGATATCAGGCAATGGCGCACGTCCGGGCCGAGCCGGACATTCAGACTGCACTCGGCACGTCAAGGCTCTGCTGACCAGCTCAAAAGGAGGATTGGCGGCCCAAACAAATTATGACGTCCCAATCGAAAGATTCACCGAAAGGCGGCACAACACCGAAGAAAATCTGCATGATCGCGTTCACCCGTTACCCCTTTGATGGTCGTGTGAGGCTTGAGGCGGAATCACTTGTTGAGTGGGGGTACGAAGTTTGCTTTCTGGTTCCCAAGGAACACGCGACACCGACGACGTATACGCTCGCCGGGGTTCTTGTGAAAGAGCTGAACGTAGTCGAATACGGCGGCAAAAACAAGCTTCAATACCTCCTCTCCTACATGAGCTTCATGTTGTTGGCATTTTTCGCCTGCACACGACTCTTCGTGCAATCGCACGTCAGAATTTTCCATGTCCACAATATGCCGAACATTCTGGTATTTGCGGCTCTCATACCCCGTCTATTTGGATCCACTCTCATATTGGATGTGCATGACACGGTAATCGAAACGTATCAGGCTAAATTTGGGCGTACCTCTGGATTTCTGCTTAGCCTTCTACGACTGGAAGAGCGGATATGCTGCGCCTGCGCACAAAAAATTATCTGCGTGAACCACGTGCAGCGCGAATCACTCATCGAGCGGGGAATTCCAGCGAAGAAGATCTCCACAGTCATCACCATGCCGAGATTTGATTCCTTGGAGCAGAGTGCCCAGCTCGGCAGCCGCAACGGGAAATTCCGCATGGTGAATCACGGGACAATCTCGAAGCGCCTCGGCAATGACTTAATTGTTCAGGCAGCCGCACGACTGGTACACGAAATCCCCAATTTTGAACTGCACATTATTGGCGGCGGGGATGATTGGGATGAGTGCAAGCGCTTGAGCGAGTCTCTGGGTTTGGTGGAGCATGTACATTTCCACAAAGGTGTTCCTTGGAACGAACTGGCGAAAAAATTGGAGATGATGGATGTGGGAATTGTAGCGAACCGTGTGAACGTGGCCACGGCGTTGATGCTGCCATCCAAACTGATCGACTATGTCGTCCTTGGGATTCCCGCCATCGTTCCACGGCTGAAAACCATCGAATACTATTTTACGCCAGCTATGGTCTCTTATTTTGAACCCGAGAATGTTGATTCGATCGTGGCAACCACGGTGCAGGTTTACAAGGATAAGGAAGGCCGCGAACGACAATCGCGAAGCGCCAAGAGTTTCCTCGAGAAGTATGGATGGCACAATCGCGAAAACGGTCTGAGAGGCCTGTACAACGATTTATCGTAAGTGATCCACGAGACCCCCAGCCCTGTCACTCGTGTAGCAGCGGGTTCATTCAGCCCGACGAATTAAACTTGCGAAAAGCATCCGTTGCGAGTCAACTGGCGACGTTGCCCCTGAACCCCGTTGGCGCCTCAGCGACAAACGGAGCGCAGGCAGGCAATAGCCAAATTCATGAAAGGATGGTGCACAAGGCTTTGTCTAAAGAAATCGTAATTGTGGCTGGCTTGGGGGAAGTCGGGAACCCCCTGCGCGAGATTTTGAGTCGTTCTTACGAGTGTATTGGTGTGGACATTGCGCCAGTCGAGGTTGATCGCCCCTGCTCGGTGATGCACGTCTGCTATCCTTTCCAACTTCCGGATTTCGTCGGCACCACGGCTTCGTACATCGAAAAGTACAAGCCTGCCCTAACTGTCATCAACAGCACGCTGGCGGTGGGCACCACTCGCAAGGTGCAGGAACGCGTCGGCTCGCCCGTTGTGTACAGCCCGGTCCGGGGCAAGCACGCGAAGATGGTGCAGGACATGCTCCACTATCAGAAATTCGTCGGTGGTTTTGATGAACAATCCACGCAACGAGCCGCCGAGCACTTCGCGGGCGCAGGTTTCGCGGTCGCGAAATTCCGCACACCCGAAGCCGGCGAGCTCAGCAAGCTCGTCGAAACGACCTGGCTGGGAGTGCTAATCGCGTGGGCTCAGGACATCGAGCGGATGGCCGCTACCTGCGGCGCTTCCTACGAAGAAGTAAACGCCTTCATCAAGGAGATCAGTTTCCTTCCATCGCATGTCTTTCCTGGGCGTATCGGCGGTCACTGCGTGATGTCCAACATCGCGATCTTGCGCTCGAAGACTTCTTCCAAACTTCTTGACGCCATTGTCGAATCGAACGAAGTCAAAGAGAAGGAATTACAAGCATTGGCTAAGCAAAAAAAGGATGCGCAATAGCGTGTGCTCAGCTCCGAATTCGATCTCGAGCTGGGATTCGTCAAACAGGACGCAATTGGACACCGTGTTAACCGAATGTAACAACAAAGCAGTCCGTGCGGTTGAAACACTTCAATCCAGAGCGCTAATGGATCTCTATCAGATCGATCCCGTTGCGGATCCACGATGGTCGGAATTCCTCAAGAAGCATCCGAGTGCGTCTGTTTTCCACACGGCTGGTTGGCTGGAGGCGTTGCGCCGTACCTACGACTATGAGCCAATCACCTACACCAGCTCACCTCCTGGCGGAGAAATCCGCAACGGTCTGGTATTTTGCCGTGTTGACAGTTGGCTGACGGGCAGACGCCTGGTGTCTTTGCCATTTTCCGATCATTGTGAACCGTTGTTCGGATCTCCCGAGGAACTGGATCTTTTCGTTGAACGTCTGCAAGCGGAAGTGAAAACACAAGCGTTGAAGTACCTTGAGGTTCGCCCGATCCATGAAAGTCTTTATCGAAGCGGAGCAATGCCCGGTTTCCGGCCGACGAGCCGATATCAACTGCACGTGATTGATCTGCGCCCAGATTTACACCAAATCCGCCAGGGCTTTCACAAGGATTCGATCCTGCGGCGAATTCAGCGGGCCGAACGCGCCGGTCTCACCGAAAAATCTGGACGATCCGATGTTCTGCTGAACGATTTTTACGGCCTGCTTGTGCTTACCCGGGCCCGTCACCACCTCCCTCCACAGCCCTATGAATGGTTTCGCAGCCTAGTTGATTGCTTGGGCGACGCATTGGAAATCCGGCTGGCATACAAGGATAAGGCCCCTGTCGCAGCCATCCTGACGTTGCGCTTCAAGGATGTCGCCCTGTACAAATACGGATGTTCCGACCTGAACTTTAAGAGCATCGGGGCAATGCCGCTGCTCCTCTGGAGAGCGATTCAACACGCCAAGTCCACTGGCGCGCGAGAATTCAGTCTGGGCCGGTCCGAGGAGAATAACGCTGGACTGATTACTTTCAAGAATCATTGGACTCAGCATGCTACGCCGATTATTTATTGGAGATATCCGGGACCAGCTTCCATGAAATTAACCGAAAGTTGGAAAGTCACTGTGGTAAAACGGGTTTTCGCGGGCATGCCAAACCGTGTGTTGACCGCGAGCGGGAGGTTTATTTACCGTCACATCGGGTAGGGAATTCCAGAATTGCTGTGCGCGCATGCGATGGGGAACGGTGGCATTTGACAGTCTTCATAGTCGGTAGATTTCGGGCACAAACTCGGGACTCTTTCGTTTGAGTCGTGTTAGCGTCTCATTCCCAACACAAGCCCGACACATCGCAGAAACATCGCGTGTCGCAGGAGATAGTTTGAGCAGCAAAATGGAGCAAAACCTAAACGACTACTATCGGCTCCCCAAGGAGTTTCATAGCCGGTTTGTACACAAAGAAACGACCAATGCGCCTGGGTTCTTTAAATTCGGCCCGGAGACATTTTGTTTTGGTCGTTGCGAGACGGGCTCGACTGCGAAGTCTCCTTCCTCACGTCTCTATGATGCGATGGGTGGCGCCTATGGAGAGGATCACTTCGTTCGCGTCCCGTTTGATGCCGCGGAAGTGGTTGATAACCTCCGGATGGAGCGCTACTTGGAACCGAGCAGTCCCCAAAGAACGGGTCTGGTTGGCACTCGCGTGATCCGGAGGGCCTACTATGGCGTCCGGGAATTTCTGCCTGTGTCGGTCAGGCGCCAATTTCAAAGAATGTATCTCCGAGGGTGGAAAAAATTGGTGTTTCCAAGCTGGCCGGTGGATTTCACCGTTGATACCCTTCACGAACAATTTTTGAGCTTGTCGATGAAAGCGATGAAAGTCTCGCGGGTACCCTTCGTCTGGTTCTGGCCCGATGGCGCGCGTAGTTGTTTGATTATGACTCACGACGTTGAAACTGCAGTTGGCGTTGGCTTCACCTCCGGCTTGATGGACATCGATGATTCCCACGGGATCAAGGCATCCTTCCAAGTCATCCCGGGAGGACGCTATGAGGTTGGCGAGGACTACCTCGAGGGAATTCGTAGACGCGGTTTTGAAGTGAATGTTCACGATCTGAAACACGACGGATCGCTCTTCCAGAACCGCACCGAGTTCCTTCGCCAGGCTGCAAAAATCAACGAATCTCTGCGCAATTTTGGGGCGGAGGGTTTTCGATCGGGCGCCATGTACCGGAACCAGGACTGGCTCGAATCGCTGGACATGTCCTATGATATGTCGGTCCCCAACGTAGCTCACCTGGAGCCGCAGCGCGGCGGCTGTTGCACAGTAATGCCTTATCGCATCGGGAAGACCTTGGAACTTCCGCTTACCATGACGCAAGATTATTCTTTGTTTCACATGCTGGGCGATTACTCGATCAATCTTTGGAAATCGGAATGTGACCTGATCCTGCGACGTAACGGCCTGATCAGTTTCATCGTGCATCCGGACTACGTCATTGAGCAGCGTGCCCGGAAAGTCTACTTGCATTTGCTTGATTATTTGTCACATCTGATCGCGGATGAGGGTCTGTGGACAGCTCTTCCGCGAGATGTGAATCGCTGGTGGAGGAACCGCGGCCAGATGGAGCTGGTTCGAGATGGCGACCAGTGGCGCATTGAAGGCCCGGATAACGATCGCGCCAGAGTCGCCTACGCGACTCTGCAGGGCGATCGCGTGATTTACAGCTTGGACGAAGCTCCCTAAGGCGTGCAGGACGTGCGATGGTGGAAAATGCGCAGGATATTTCGGGTTCTGCTACTCGCCGACATTGGTACTTTGCCGGATTCGTAGCGGCTTCCGTCATTGTTTCGTGGAAAGTGCTCACTGCTCTGGTTCTTTTTTCGCTGCACGAAGAGTCCTCCTCGCACATCCTCCTGATCCCGCTTATTAGCATTTATCTTCTTTACGTTGAAAGAAAGCGGATCTCGAAATTCCTGCGAACCGGTGCCATTCGCCACGCTTCCCTCATTCTGGCCGGCGCGCTCCTGTTTTTTCTTTTTATCGTCGGGGGATTCTTTGCCGACCAAGCCTCCTATTTGCCGGTCACAATTTCCTTGCTTGTTGTGGCCTGGATAGGAGCGTTCGCATTGTTTTACGGCCCGAGTGCACTGCTCGCTGCGGCATTCCCTCTGTTCTTCCTTTTGTTGATGATCCCGCTGCCCCAAAGTGTCTTGGCCCGTTCGATTTACCTATTGCAAAGTGGTTCCACCGATATCGCATATTTTCTTTTCCGCATCGTGGGCGTCCCGGTCTTTCGTCAGGGGTTTTTCCTTACTGTGCCCGGCGTCACGATCGAGGTGGCCACCGAGTGCAGCGGAATCCGCTCGAGCGTAGCCCTCTTTATTACCTGCCTGCTAGCCGCGCACTTGTTCCTGCGGACGCCCTGGAAACAGCTCCTGTTCGTCCTGCTAGCGTTCCCGTTGGCGCTCATCAAGAACGGAATTCGAATCGTCACTTTGACTCTCCTCAGTATTTACGTGGACCCGAGCTTTCTGACCGGTAGCCTCCACCACAAAGGAGGATTCGCTTTCTTTCTGCTGGCCCTGGCTATCCTCGCTCCCGTGTTGTTGTTCTTGGAGAAATCGGAGCGCCTTCAAACTCCTTCGATTCCAGTTGTTCCTGCAAAAACCGAAGGTGGACTCTCGAGCAGCTGATTCCGTGCGCCCAAAATCCGATGTCCAAAAGCCGTTCGCCAGTTTGCGCTTCAAATCTTAGCGAAAATCTCGGGAGCCACCCAGCAGGCGGAATACTCAATCTCAACGACTATGGAAAATTGCGACGTCGTGGTTCTGGGTGCCGGTCCGTATGGGCTTGCGGCTGCCACCCACTTGAAGAACGTGAAAGGTTTAGAGGTCCGCATTTTCGGCGAGCCTATGTCTTTTTGGGAGCGCAACATGCCGGTCGGCATGTTTCTGCGCTCCAATTGGACCGCGACGCAAATCGCGGATCCGCATCTTGCACTGACGCTGGAGGAATACGGATCGGAGAGCGGCAGCAACGTCTCGCAACCGGTGCCGCTCGATCGTTTCGTGCAGTATGGGCATTGGTATCAGCAAAAGGGAGTACCTGATCTCGATCAGCGAAGAGTTTCTAGAGTGGAGCGTGGCCCCGATGGATTTCGAATTACGCTCAGCGACGGCGAGGTGCTCGGATCGCGTCGTGTAGTGGTAGCCGCAGGCATCGGCCCCTTCGCCTGGCGACCGCAGGAATTCGACGGCTTACCCGTTGAATTGGCATCGCACACGTCCGAACATCGTGACCTCGGAAAATTTACCGGCAAGAAAGTGCTTGTAGTCGGCGGCGGGCAAAGTGCTTTGGAGTCGGCAGCGTTGCTGCGGGAAGGCGGCGCTCAAGCCGAGGTCATTGCGCGCACGCATAAAATACATTGGCTCCAGGGATCGCTATCAAGAACCCTGCATCACGGTTTGGGCAAATACGTCAGGTCAATTCTTTATGCTCCGACAGACGTTGGGCCCGCGGGCATCAGCCGCCTCATGGCGCGTCCTGATTTGCTGCGGCGCTTGCCTCGTTCGGTGCAGGACAAGCTCAGAAAACGCGCCGTTCGCCCGGCTGGGGCGCGCTGGTTGGTTGACCGGCTGAAAAGTGTTCCGGTTCGCTTGGGATGCTCGGTCGTTGATGTTGCCACGGCTGGCCCGCGAGCTAGGGTGCGCTTGAGCGATGGAAGCGAGCGGACGGTAGATCATGTTCTGCTCGGCACCGGATATCGCGTGAACGTTGCTAAGTATGACTTTTTCCCTCCGGAACTGGTTCAATCCGTTCGACGCTCGAATGGCTATCCTTGCCTGGAACCGGGACTGGAGACATCCGTGCCGGGATTGCACATCCTGGGAGCTCCGGCTGCATGGAGCTTTGGTCCGCTGATGCAATTCGTTTCTGGCGCCCACTACGCTGCTCAAGCTCTAACGCGTCACGTTATCGCAAATAAATAGATCGCGAACGGCGAAGGAAAGCGAATGAGCATTGGCTGTTCTAGAAATTTCGGGAAAATAAGAAATTGAATCGCAGCTCACCGGACATTCCAGGCGCCGTGGTGATCGGCGGAGATTACCAGGGGCTGGGGATTGTGCGCAGCCTGGGTAGGCGGGGTATTCCCGTTTGCATCGTGGATGACGAGCGCTCAATATCCAGATATTCCCGTTATGCGACATACGGAGTGAGGGTTCCGGATTTGCGGAATCAGAACACCGCCGTCGAAACGCTTCTGGATTTAGCGAAACGACTGGATCTGAAGGGATGGGTTCTGTTTCCTACTCGCGACGAACTCGTGGCCGCGATTTCTCACCACCGGACTTCTCTTTCCGAAGTATTCCGCGTGCCGACTCCGTGCTGGGACACAATTCAATGGGTCTGGAACAAGCGGAATACCTATCGGCTCGCTCGCGAGCTTGACATTCCAATTCCCGAAACTTGGTTTCCGGACACTGTGGCGGATCTGGACCAGATTACTACTGCTTTTCCGCTCGCTCTAAAACCAGGGATCAAAGAGCATTTTTTCTACGCTACGAAAGCCAAGGCTTGGCGCGCCGACACGCAGACACAGCTTCGGGAATTATTTTTGCGTACCAGTGAACTGCCGGAACCAAGAGAGATCCTGGTCCAGGATTTAATTCCCGGGGACGGCAAGAACCAGGTCGCATATTGTGCATTTTTCAAAGACGGCAAGGCGGTGGGCAGCATGGTGAGCCGGCGCTTGCGCCAACACCCGCATGAATTCGGGCGTGCCAGTACCTACGTGGAAACAATCGATCTGCCGATTTTAGAGTCACTGGCCGAACGCTTTCTTCGTGCCATTCATTACTACGGCCTCGTCGAAGTGGAATTCAAGTTCGATCCAAGGGACGGACAGTACAAGCTGCTCGATGTGAACGCCCGTACCTGGGGATACCACTCCCTGGGCTTTGCGGCAGGTGTGGATTTTCCATTCATGTTGTATGCCGATCAAATCGGCGAAACCGCGATCGCGTCTCGAGGAATCCCAGGCCATTTGTGGGTGCGCCTTTTGACCGACGTTCCCACAGGCATTGTAGAGGTGAGCGGCAGACGGATGAAGCTGAGGGACTACATTAATTCTCTGCGCCACGTGCACACCGATGCAGTATTCAGCAAGGAAGACCCGCTCCCCGGTATTGTCGAGTTTCTGCTGCTTCCCTACCTGATTAAGAAGAGAGGTTTTTGATCGAGGGTCGCTCGTCTAACGCTGTGTGGAGGTCGCGGTGTAGGCGCAGCGTGGCGCTGAGCCAGCGCACTTGGAAAGTCAGACGAGCAGATTTTCGTTCGTCACTTACCTGAATCGGCCGCTTCGCCGTTGCCGTACCCGTAGCCATAGTTATAGGCGGAGTAGTAGCCCCCAGCAGCCTGATCTGGTCCCACAGCGTTCAGCACCACTCCCACGACGTTACGTCCTTGCAGCTCTTGGCAGGCTCTCTGTGCGGTTTCTGCAGGGGTCTGTCCCGCTCTTACCACCAGTATGACTCCATCAACCAGATCGGCCAGGAAGCTCGAGTCCGCCACGGGCAGCAGCGGCGCGGAGTCCATGATGATCCAATCGAAAACAGGAGCTACGCGGTCGAGCAGAA
>JGI12635J15846_10002502_pt1 | contig 16085 bp, 8 predicted proteins | sample BlaSpr_A8_OM2_M2_FD_15846 | JGI IMG/M metagenome (IMG submission 15846) | reverse complement strand
CACAAAAAAGACCCCGTACCCGCCGCGCAGGACAATCTTGTCGCGCAATTGATACGCTGCCCCGATCCGCGGCGCGAAATTCGTAAAGGACGTGTTGTACAGCCCACTGTTGCCGGATGAGTTGAACACCAATTCGCCCGGAACGTTAAATCCGAGAGAAGAGCTGATTGGATTCGTTGCCGTAAAATCAAAGTACTCCTGCTGATCGTGTCGCTCCGTTGGGGCCGTCTGGATTTCGTACCGGAGGCCGAGCGTGAGGGTCAGCTTTGGCTTCACTTTCCAGCTGTCCTGCAGATACCAGCCCAACAGATGCTTGTCGGTAGCTGGAAATTGTGTGAACCCCGTCTGATCGGTGCCGCTCCCCGCACCCAGCAGGAAAGAGGCAAACCCATTTCCCGTTCCCGCCGCCGCCTCTTGCGGATTTGGTCCAGCCGTGGTCGTGGTTTGAAACTGCAGGACCGTGTTTGCATAGTGTCCCCCGTCAATCCTGGCCCACACGTCCATAAATCCAAACGCAATTTCGTGCTTTCCCTTTATCTTGGTGAAATCCACCGAGCTGGTCCACAGAGTTTGCGGGGTGAGATAGTTGTCGAGGCCAGCCTGCGCTCCGAGAGCGGAGTAGCTCTGCGGCTGAATCTCCGGAAAGGATGGCGCAATCGGATCGATGAAAGACGGTAGTCCCAGGGTCGAGGACTTAAATCCAAAACTCTGGGTAACCGATTGTTCCACATGGCGGTTCACTCCGAAATTCACGCTTACGTTGAATGTCGGGCTAATCACGTGGTTGTAACCAGCGTTGATGCTGTATCGATTGTTGGGTGCGATGACTCCCGGCCCTCCCATATCCGAAGCGCCGTAATACGTGGGGAAATTTATTTTGGTCTCGTACTTCTGCGACCACCTTACATTGATCCGATCGGAGTCGGTGAAATTGTGATCGATGCGTCCCGAGTATTCATCGGAATGAGCGGCGGCCGATGCGGCCGCCGTAAAGTTGTTTAGCAGCGCACCGCTGGTCGGAGTGGGCCAATAGGAACCACTTGCGATGCTGGACGCAATCTTGTCCATCAAAGCCGGCGGAATGATATTGCCCGGGAAAGGATCTCGAATATAGCCGGTCTGCGTGGCAACCAGGCCGGTCGTAGGGTCAATCGCGCCAGCCGTAATCGGTCTCGTGCTAAACGGATTGTAAATTGCCCCGCTCAAGATCGGCCTTCCGAGAGCGTCTGTCTGTCCCGTCGGCGGTCCAAGCAGCGCGGAAAAATCTCCTGTCCTTTCCGCCGAAGTAGGCACCGTGCCAACGAAGGTGGCAGGCGTTGCTTGCTTCAAGCCTTCATAATAGGCAAAAAAGTAAGTCTTGTTTTTCCGGATTGGCCCCCCGATGGTGGCGCCGTACTGATTGCGGTGAAACGCTGGTTGCGCTCCATTGTTAAAGAAGTACCGCGAATCCACGGCACTGTTGCGGTAGAACTCCCAAGCATCCCCGTGGAATCCATTGGTGCCCGATTTGGTTACCACGTTGATCACATTTCCGCTGCTCCATCCATACTGCGATGTGAACGCATTGGTTTGGATCTTAAACTCTTGCACGTCGTCGACCGACGGAACGTAGATGACCCCTCCCCAGTCGACGCGCGTGTCGTAGGTGCCGTCCAGCAGGTACGCGGCGGTATCAAAAAAGGTCCCGCCAAAATTCAGGAAGGAAATATCCTGATCCGCGCTTCCGGAGATGCCCGGGGCTCCCACAACCTGCTCTTCGGCCGTATTGCTCACCGAAGAGTTCAGTTCTGCGAGGCTGATGACGCTTCGAAGATTCAAGGGAAGCTCGACGACCTGGCGTGCGGAGATATCCGACGAAATATTGGCGTTATCCGCGTTTAAAAGCGGTGCTTGCGAAGTGACTTCGATGGTTTCGGTTACCGCCCCGACGGACAATTTAACGCTCTGCTCCGCTGTCTGGCCGGCCTCCAGAGTGATCCCGTCTTGCCGGTACAGCTTAAAGCCTGGAACTTCCACGACCAGCGTATAAGCGCCGGGGGGTAGCAGCGTAAAGCTGTACAAGCCGGTGCTTCCGGTCGAAGACGCCCGAGAAATCCCGCGTTCCGCACTCGTCACAGTCACCTTCGCCCCGGTGATGGCTTGGCCCGACGAATCCGTGACCGTTCCATTCAGCGTCGCCGTGATTGCCTGCGTCTGGCCATAGACCGCTTGACCGCTCAGGACCACGAGCGCCAGTGCGCCCAGCAAGAATCGAACCTTCCAAGATCGTTCTTTACAAGACATAAGGATTCCTCTCTATACGCGGTCGGGTGGCTCGACTCACCCGGTTGCTCGGCCAATACGTGAATTTTTTAACGCTCCCCCGGAGGTCTCCGACTCATCTTCCAAATGGCCGAAGCACGAGGGCAGGAGCCCAAAATGTTGGTTACACGTATAGAGAGCTTTGCTCTGGCATGGCAAGGGTTTGCCGGTAAAGGAAAGGGGATAAGAAGGATAAGAACTTAAAAAATTGCCCAACCCTCATTTTTTCAACAGCTTGTGGCCGGGTAACGCCTCCCGAAAAGAACCACGTTAATCGCCTTATGCATTGCGCGCCGCTCGGAAGCCCTGTACTATCGGATCAATCAGGTTTTCCTATAGACGAAATTCATCGCGGCCATGCCACGTTTCACGGTGCGGCGGTGCGTTTCACTCGAAGCGGTAGGGCAACATTGCTACCAGAACAGGCAACGGAAAGCTGGACACCCTTTAGCGAAGCGGAAAAGGGTGCTATTCAACAGCAACTGGAGCAGTTGCTCTCCTCCCCGCTGTTCCACTCCAGCAAGAGATACCCTAGTTTTTTGAGGTTTGTTGTCGCGCGCGTTTTGGCCGGTCAGACCGACCAGCTTAAGGAGCGTATCCTAGGCGTTGAAATCTTCGGCCGGCCGGCCGACTACGACACCAACGCAGACCCCATCGTTCGAGTCACCGCGGCCGAAATTCGCAAACGCATCGAACAGTATTATCACGACCCCAAGCACGTCCAGGAGATTCGGTTTTCCCTGCCCTCCGGGTCCTACGCCCCCCAGTTTTCCTGGCCCGGACATCCTTTGGGTCTGGTGGGAACGTCAGCAGACCTGCCAGGGCACGGTTCGGATACAACCGTACTTCCGCCCTCTGCCGGTTCACCAGCCGCCCAAGGGATCCCATCCGAGAGGCGAAAGCTGGTTCTTGCGATTGCTTTGATGGTGGTTGTCATCGTTTCATCGGCGCTTTGGTTTATTACTCGGCCTCCGGTCCTGAAAGTATTTTGGGAACCATTCATCAACTCACCCGAACCACTTCTTTTCTGTATCGCGGACCAGAATCAATATTCGAGCATTCGATTACGCGATGCCGCCGACCCGCAGCGGGAAACCACGCTATCGGACAGCATGATTACCGTGATCATTGACGACGTCAGCCCTCTGGTTAACGTCGCCGGCCTGCTTCGCGCCTATGGGAAAGACTATCGTGTGCTTGGCGAGTCGACCACCAGTCTGACCGATCTCCGCCGCAGCCCTTCGGTCTTCATCGGAGCGTTCGACAACAGCTGGACGCTGCGATTGACTTCTCCTTTGCGTTTCCACTTCGCAAACGATCCTGAAATGACACAATTTTGGATCGAAGACCGTTCTAACCCTGGAAGACGTGGCTGGGCGTTGGATCGCTGGCAACAGCAGCAAACCGGAACGTACAAGGATTACGCTATTGTGGCGCGGTTTGTGGACCCCGATACCGATCAATATGTCGTGGTGGCCGCAGGTATCGGGCGCGGTGGGACCGTAGCTGCCGGCGAATTTCTAGTGGATGCGCATCGCATGAAGGATATGGTGAGCCAACTGCCGCGGGACTGGAATCGAAAAAATGTTGAAATTGTCCTCGAGACCCAGGTAATTCAAAATCGGTCCGGCCCGCCGCGCATCAGCGCCGTTCACGTCTGGTAGTTCTATCCCCCCATCGGCGGCACGGATTTTCCTGGGTTAATGCGGTCACTCCGGTTTCACGGCACGTTTGTAAGGAAGACCATCCGATCATTCTGAGGGCCATGGACATCACTCGTATCGGAATGAAGTGTCTACGTCGTGTGATCTTGCTTTTCGCCAGCGTTGCATGTTTCATGCTGCTTCTGCGTCATAACCTTGGGGTCGCAGCAAGCCAAGACTCGGATACTCCCGCCCATACTCCGCAACCCGTAGCTCCAGTGCGTCCGATGACGGAAGAGTATTTCGGAACCAAGGTCGTCGATCCGTACCGCTACATGGAGAACCTCAAAGACCCTGAAGTTGTGACCTGGTTTAAAGACCAAGACGAATACACGCGTTCGACATTGGGCCGGGTTCCGGGACGCGCCGCTCTTCTCGCGCGCATCAAGGAACTGGATCAATCAGCGCCCTTTCGCATCTTTGACGTTCAGCGTTTACGAGGCGAAAAATATTTCTATCAAAAGAAGCTCGCGGGAGAAGACGTAGCCAAACTCTACGAACGTGACGGCCTGGGCGGTCGAGAAAAACTGTTGGTCGATCCCGGACTGTTCGCCAAACAGGCAGGCACGCACTATTCTCTGGACTACTATATGCCGTCTCTGGACGGGCACTATGTCGCCTATGGAGTGTCGCCCGGAGGCTCGGAGGATGCAGCTATCCACATTCTCGACGTGACTACCGGGCGGGAGTCCGGGGAGACCATCGACCGCAGTTGGTACGGTGGAATTTCCTGGATGCCCGACAACCGATCTTTCCTGCACGTCCGGTTTCAGGCGTTGCAGCCGGGGATGGATCCGGCGGAACGCCGATTAAAGAGCCGAGTGTTCTTGCACCAAGTGGGAAGCGACCCGGAAACCGACAAAGTGGTTTTTGGTTATGGCGTCGAACCAAAGATTGAACTGGAGCCTTCCGACAACAGCAACGTTAGCATCGACCCGCGATCGGATTTCGCCCTCGCTTGCGTTTCACATGGATTCAGCAACGACGCTAGTTGCTTTGTCGCCCCGGTCGCGTCCGTGGGAAAACCCAATGCACCTTGGAAAAAGATCTTCGACGCCCAGGACGGGATCACCAACCTGGAAATCCGTGGCGAGGATCTCTATCTGCTCTCGCACCGGGACGCGCCAAGATTCAAGATTATTCACATGGGTATCTCACATCCCGATGTTTCGAAAGCAGAAGTGGTCGTACCACCGGGAGAAGCTGTGATTACCAACCTGCGCGCGGGTGCTGACGCGCTCTATGTGGTGGAACTTGATGGGGGCGTCGGAAGACTGCTGCGCGTCCCGTATTCCGACGGAGCTCCGGAGAGAGTGCCGTTGCCTTTTGAAGGTGCAATTTACCTAGCCGGCGGCGACCCCAGCCTTCCCGGGTTTGATCTCGATGTCGATGCCTGGACCAAAGCGCACAAAATCTATCAGTACAAACCTGGCGGGCAGGTTGTGGATTTGAAACTTCAGCTCAGTGGGCCCTTCGACGACACCGGGGATGTGGAGTCCGTGGAAGTGAAGGCTCGAAGCCACGATGGGACGATGATTCCCCTCTCGATCATTTATAAAAGGGGAATACAACTGGACGGATCTCATCCCACACTTGTTTCGGGCTACGGAGCTTATGCGCTCAATCAGGATCCGTACTTCGATCCAAGATGGATTGCCTGGATGGAGCGTGGCGGCGTAGTGGCTTTCGCACACGTGCGCGGGGGCGGCGAATATGGGGAAGACTGGCATCAGGGCGGAATGAAAAGCAACAAGCCGAATACCTGGAAGGACTTTATCGCCTGCGCCGAATACCTTGTGCAACGTGGATACACGACATCCGCAAGGCTCGCCGGCCGGGGTGGAAGCGCGGGCGGAATCCTGATCGGAAGATCCTTCACCGAGCGACCGGACCTGTTCGCGGCGGCGCTGGACGAAGTAGGACTCTCCGACATGATTCGAGACATGTTCTCACCCGACGGTCTTCTCAATGTCCCGGAATACGGAGGGTTGGATAATGCCGAGGGGTTCCGAAATCTCTACGAAATTAGCGCTTATTATCACGTGAAGGACGGCGCGCACTATCCAGGTATTCTGCTGACCACGGGTATGAACGATCCTCGGGTAGTTCCTTGGGAACCTGGGAAGATGGCGGCGCGTCTGCAGGCTGCGACCGCCAGCGGCAAGCCTATCTTGCTCCGCGTGGATTATCAGGGTGGTCATGGTGGGTTTGGGGCCACGACCTCTCAGGTCCAGGAACGAACTGCCGATGAATGGAGCTTTCTCCTATGGCAGTTCGGCGTGGCGGACTTTCAACCGGAAAAGTAGCCGACGCGCTCGACCGAGATATGGATCGTGGATCCACGCGAAGGTTTGCTAGGCGAGCGTCGTGTCCGGCTCCCAAAGCAAATAACGCTGAATGAGGTGTTGCCCTTAAGGATCCTGCATTAAGAAGATCGTGCTTCAGAGTAAGGGATGCGACGGCTATGGCTCGGTAATCCCCAACAGTTGTGTGCTCGCCGCGTTCAGCTCCCCCTGAAAATACATTTTGACGTTGCCGCAGGCTGCGTTACCCGAATTGCCCGCGCTGTTTACGGAGATCTGGCCCTCGTTTTTGGCCACGCCCGCATACACGAAATCCTGGTAATAGATCTGCAAATAGTTCAGGAATGCAGGGGCTTGAGGCTCAGGTTCGCAATACTGACCAGCGATACTGGTTNCGGTGAAGAAGTCCTGCAGCACATCGTACAGAGCTTGATCGGGATTGAGGGAACACGTCTCCCCCTCGGGACATCCCTCTGCGTTGGCGTGCTTTGATACGGAGGTGTTGAACTGCGCACCGCCGAGGACTTGTGAGGTCCCTGCCGGAGGAGCCGCAGTTTGTTGTGAAAGGAATTTTACGCCGTTGATGCCCAGGTAGGCGCCCTCGCGTTGGACCTCCAGCCCGCTGGTTTGTGTGGCTTTGGCGTTGGATCCGCCTACGGGGTAGGCTTCGACGAAGTACGAGAGGATCTGCGTCTCAGCCTGGCAATCCATGTTTTGATCGGCCGTGCAGTCGGTCGCGAAATTGATGGGCGTTGCGGGGGGGCCGGGGTCGGGGAATTCCCCGGGCGGAGGCGTGTCCCCGCCCGCCAGGTTGGGTAGGCCGTTACCCGTGGTGGCTACCAGGGTCAGGCCGCTGAAGATTTCGCCATAGGTGTCGATCGCATGGTCCCAGGCAGCGACGAACGGTTGATCCGTTCCTTGAAAGGAGGGCTCCCCGTAATAAAACAACTGCGTCAGCTCTATCCACATTTGGTTGGCCGAGATGCCCCCGGGCGTGCCGCCGCGTGACACGAACTGCATCTGGTTGACCTCGTCGCCACTGGGCAGGATCATTTCCGCCGAAACGGCCGTCGGCCCCGCCACGGAAACGGAAACCAGAGCAGTCTGGTCGTTATACTTTGCGGCCAGCGCCTGCAAAAAGGTCTTCCAAGCAGCCTGATAGGTCGCGTTCCAGGGCAACGGAAGCACATTGCCGTCGGCCTGGTCTTCTTCGTCGAAATTCGTGAAGGTTACCTTTCCGCATCCTATAAACAAGAACCTTTTGGCGTTCTCAAATATCGGATCGCAGCTATAAAATTCGTCCAGCATCCACTTGGGCGTGTTGAACCCCGGCGCCACAATGAGCTGGATCGTTTTCAGGTTATCGGGATTTTTGGTGTTCCAGTTTTCAACCCTATCGAATGCATCCTGCACGTAATCCCAAGAGTAGGCATTTGCGTCTCCGGGCGGGTTGGGGTTCAGCGTGTCCCAGTGAACCTGAAGGGCCAGCCCAGAGACCGCTGGGTTGTTCAGAAGGAAGTCATAGAAGGTTTTGAGGTAGGAATTCACTGCTGGCGTGGGGTCGGGAACGTCGCCGTACCCAGGATTGCTGCCATACCCCTTTGTGAGCACCTCCTCAATCCGGACGACAGCGTAAATGCCCCTTGGAACGCGTGGTGGCGTTCCGCCCCCTGGGCCGCCTGAGGATTGTGCTTTCGCAGCTTTTAGTGCAGGAACAAGCAGAAGAAGGCCGATTGCCAGAGCGTGCTTGACCGAAATATTCATTGGGCGCCCTCCCGAGCGGGATTTTCAGGCGACGAGGCTAGACCGCGAGGTACATCCTATCGTCCAATCGGCGCGGGTCAAGTTGATTTTCAGGTACTGCTGGAAGTACCGCAAATGGAGCAGGGCCGGCCCGATCGAGCTGGAACGGTTCCGGAAGGGCGAGCCGTCAACGTCGTGGGTCATGCGGCGAAGGCGGAACGTTTTAGCGAGGAGATGCAGCAAGTAACCAAGGTGTTTCTCTCGTCTCTCTGCGATAGATTCTTTCAATTGGAGGCTTTACTCTGGCTCTCTGGTCAATCTGTAGTTTAGGCCCTCGCAGCCAAGGCAGGCAATTTAGCGTCTGCTATCATCGGTTCGGGGTGAGACAAAAGATGCCGGATTGTGGAGTTGAACGCGGATTCATCAAAGGGTTTGCGGAGAAGTTCGGCATCTTGGCCAAGCGCTTCCGTGAGCAAGAGGTCCGCTGGCGCCCAGCCAGTCATGTACAGAACCCTTAGGTTCGGCTGTCTCTCCTTCAGTATCCGGGCGAGTTCAGGGCCGCTTAATTCTGGCATCACGACATCCGTTACAAGCAACTCAATACCTTCGTCTAGTTGCTCATAATCTCGAACTGCAGCGACGGGACTGGCTTCGCATAGCACTTTAAAACCTAGACTTTCAAGCTGAATCGCCACTATTTCTCGGACACGATTATCGTCTTCGACTACCATAACCGTGCCTTTGCTGAGGTCCTCAATACGGCCATGGAGTGCAACCTGGCGTTGTGTCGGCAGCGCATCCACAACGGGAAGGTAAAGCCGGAACGTTGATCCGCGGCCGGGTTCGCTCACCATACGTATGTGTCCACCGCATCGACGCACAATTGCATAGACGGTGTAAAGCCCCAAGCCCGTACCTCGGCCGATTGGCTTTGTCGTGAAGAACGGCTCGAAGATGCGTTCCTGGACGGTCTTAGACATTCCGCAACCTGTATCAGCAATCTCCAAAACGACGTAGCGGCCGCAGGGTACGCCCACGTGCTCGGTACAAGTAAGATCTACGTCAACGGACAAAGTCCGAACGGTCAGCCGACCCCCTTTCGGCATTGCGTCTCTGGCGTTAACACAGAGGTTCACGATAACCTGGCCAAAAGCTCCCGCTTCACCCAAGACCTTTTGAGACCCACACTCAAGGTAAATCTGAACTTTAATGTGCTCACCGATTAGTCTTCTAACCATTTCACTCATGTTCTTAATTTCTGCATCGAGGTTGAGGGGGTAAGCCGGAAGGGATTCGTCACGGCTAAACGCAAGAAGTTGGCTAGTTAACGACTGTCCGTGAAATGCGGCTTCAACGATGTGCTGCAGTTGGGCTCTCGTTTTATCCAGAGTCTTCAGGTCAGGCCCGCGAGGTGCATTTAAAATGGTGACCTGGACTTCAGTTCTGATCCGATTCAGAGTCTTTAGAGCTAATTGACTGTAGCCAAGTACTGCGGTCAAAACGTTGTTGAAATCGTGGGCGATTCCCCCCGCTAGCAGCGCGAGAGATTCCATTTTCTGCATCTGCCGCAGTTGTTCCTCTAGAATCCGCTGTTTAGTAATATCCTCGACCATCGTCTCAAGCCCAACAACGTGCCCGAGTTTATTGCTGACCCAGCCCCTCGCGTGCGCGCGCACGAGAACCAGAGTTCCGTTCTTACGTCGCCAATGGACCTCAACGCTCTTCAATGGATTTAGTTGCTGCGCGTTGTCGAGGATGCGGTATCTCTCGTCGGGGTTCGCGTATATGTCTTCCTCGAGGTTCTTGGACAGCAATTCCTCAGCCGAGTCGTAACCCAACAGCTCGACCAGCGCATCGTTCACGAACATGAAAGCGCCGTCGAGTGCAACGCGATACATTCCGCAGGGGCTGCTTAGAAACAGAGACCGATAGTTCGCTTCCGATTGCCTCAGTGTCTCTTCAACAATCTTGCGTTGCGTGATGTCCTCGCACACGGCGAGCAGACATTGCCTTCTGCCAACCTCGATTAGCTCTGCAGAGTACAACCTCGTTTGAACTGTGCCTTTTTTATTGCGAAAGTGAACCTCCTGGCTCCGTATCCGCCCACCAGCTTTAATTTCCGCAAGTGCGCATGATCGCTGACCGGAGTCGATCCACGCCTCGATTTCGGAACCGCTCTTGCCGATGACTTCGTTCCGACGAAAACCAGTTTCCCTTTCAAATGCCTCATTGACGTCAACAAATTCGTCATCGTCTAGCGTCGTGATCGCACTGGCCAGTGGGCTGCTCATAAACAGCTTCGAAAACTTCTCCTCCGAGGTTCGGAGCGCCTCCTCTGTATGTTTTTGGTCCGTGACGTCATGAGCCATGGTTCGAACGATAGGTTCAGTCACGCCTTGTGTCTGAAGCATGCTGTCGTATTCCCAAATCCTGCATTGGCCGGTTTTGGTTACAACGGGCATCAGTCCCGAGGCGACACCGCTCGTGCGGATTCGCGAAAGGTACCTGTCGAACTCGGGGTGTGCTTCCGTTGGAAGGAACGACTTCATCGTAATATTTGGAATTTCATCGCGCGTGTATCCAAGGATATTTAACGCGCGGTCGTTGAACGACATTAATGTCCCGTCCAGATTATGACCGTACACGAGGTCACGGCTATATTCGGCTAGGTCGCGATAGCGATCGTCATCCTCCCGAAGCACCTCCGCCATCTTTTTCCGCACGCTAGTATCGACAGTCAGATTCACAAGCACCGCGACTTGGCCTTCTACATTTCGCACCATGGATGCATTCGCGAGCACCCACTTCACAGCACCGCCGGGAACTGCCAAGCGAAATTCCTGCTCAGTATGAGTTGTCAGTTTCAATTCACTTAGTGATCGTAAAACTCTGTCCGCATCGTCTGGATGAATAAGGGTGCGATACGACTGCGGATCGACACGGTGAGGCCCGCATCCGCATACGTTCTCAAAAGCTGGGCTTAAATAGATCGTCTCGAATGTCTTGGGTTTCAGGAGGCAGTGTAACTCCACTAAGTTCTCAGTCATGCGCCGAACTCTCCGCGATGCAGCCGTCTTCTTAAGAATTTCGGGAAACTATGGTTTCGATTGATACGATTCGTATTGCTTTAACCTTCGGTATAGCGTTGTCTTACCGATGCCAAGTAATCGTGCGGCCGTCAGTTTATCTCCATTTGCTTGCCGGAGTGCACGCAAGATCGTCCGCTTTTCGACTGCGTCCAAGCAAAACAGGCCCTCGGTCTGATTCGGGACTACAGCGCCCTGCGTTGCGTGGCCGACAAGGACGTCATCCTCGTGGAGTACAGAGCCCGAACCGAGCGCCAGCCCTCGTTCGATGACGTTTTCCAATTCTCGAACATTCCCGGGCCAATGGTGGCTCGATAGTTTCGGCCAGGCATTAGGCGATATGCTGGAACCGTCGGACAACTCGCCTCCAAATTTGTTGAGAAACGCACTGATGAGAAGAGGCAGATCAGCCATTCGATCACGCAGCGGAGGTAAGCTGAGGTTCACAACGTTAAGTCTGTAAAACAGGTCTGCTCTGAAGTTGCCTGCGGTCACTTCAGCCGCCAAGTCTCGGTTGGTAGCCGCAATGATCCTGATGTTGATATGTTTTGCTGTATTGGATCCTACGCGGCGAACTTCTCGCTCTTGTAGCACACGTAAAAGCTTAGCCTGATGTTCTTTTGGGAGTTCACCGATCTCGTCCAAGAACAACGTGCCCGTATGCGCTGCTTCAAAAAGGCCCATTTTTGCATCGACCGCACCGGTAAATGCCCCCTTGTCATGACCGAATAGTTCGGATTCAATCAGTGTGGGTGTAAGTGCTGCGCAATCGACCGGTACAAATGGGCAACTGGCCCGCGGACCGGAACAATGAATCGCCCTCGCAACCACTTCCTTGCCCGTGCCCGTCTCTCCGAGGATCAACACCGGGAAATCGTGATTGCTCATCTTCAATATCTGTCTTCGCAGCTGGCTGATCTCAGGCGTTTCACCTATGAGCTTGCTAGCTGGAGATGAGGCCACATTCTGAACGGGTCGGCGACTGCGATTGCATTGCGCAACGGAAGCCACCTTCCTTAGTTTCTGCTCAAAGACTTCAACGGTGAATGGTTTGGTTATATAGTCGAGAACTCCTGAATAGATCGCTTCAACGGCCATATCGATCGTCCCGTGTCCCGTGAGAACGACGATACCAACTTCATGCTGAGAGGAACGTATTCGCTTTATGAGCTCCATTCCGCCAAGCTCCGGGATTCGAATGTCCGTAACTACCAGGTCGAAGTCTCCTTGAGAAAGAACGTCAATAGCCTCCTCCGTCGTGGCCGCTGTCTCTACAGACATCCCGCAGGATTGGGCGATTTCGCTGCAGAGCCGCCGCGTGAGCTCATCGTCATCGACAATCAGTACGCGGGGTCGAGGCTTTTCGATTTGCAAATCGCGAAGGATCGGGTTAACGGTCATTGGCGGCTCTCCTGGGCTTGCTCTTTTCTTGGGAGCTAATTGTGGTTTCATTTCGGATCGTCTCCTCCCCGATCGATCGACCCGTGATATCGCACGACTGAATTCTTTGCCGCTTCATCCAGTAAACTGCCGAATCAGCAGCACACAACAGGCTCTCAATCGTATGACCGTCCTTAGGGTAAATTGCGATCCCGACGCTCACCGAGAGCTTTGGCCCGTTGTCATCGCTGGCAACGCTTTCACAAATACGCTGGGCCACCAGTCTGGCCGTTTTCGCGTTGGTCTCCGGCAAAATGAGAGCAAACTCGTCTCCGCCGAAGCGCGCCGGAGTATCGATGTCCCTGCAGCAGGAGCATAAAACATCTGCCACGCGGCAAAGCGCTTGGCTGCCTATCATATGTCCGTGGCGGTCGTTGATTAACTTCAATCCGTCTAGGTCAAAGAACAACAAGGCAAACTCTCGATTCGACCGCACACTGCGCTTAATTTCCGAATCGAGCACATCTACGAAGTGACGATAGTTCGCCAGACTGGTGAGCGGATCGCTGGCCGCTTGTCGACGGAGATGATCCTCCAGCTCTCGCTGTCTAGTAATGTCTTCGGCGATGACTTCATACGCTTCCAACTCGCCCTGTTCGCTAAGGACTTCTCGCCCGCTTATTCGGACCTTCAATTTCGCCTGGTCCTTCCGTTTCCATTCTATTTCGATAGGATCGACGGCAGTGTTGTAGCTCGATTCACCTAACAACTGCGCTCGTCTGGCAGGGTCTGCAATGATGTCGCGCGCAAGCCCTATGCTCAGGAGCTCCTCTTTTGACCCATAACCGAGCATTTTAATCATTGCCTCGTTCACTTCTAGAAAGCCACCGTCGAGACTGCAACGGCAAATTCCGTAATTTAGGTTTCCTACCAGCGCCCGGTAACGCGCTTCCGACCGTCGGAGGTCCTTTTCCGCGCTATCACGCTGATCGCGCAACACTTTTTCGTCGAGAGCTCGATGAATAGCCACGGGTAGATGACCGAGGTTATGCACTTCAATGCAGTCGGCGGCACCTTTCAGGATGAGGTCCGCAGCGGCCTCGCGTTTCAAGTCATAACCCAAGAAAATCAGAGGGACATCCTTCTTCACCTGGCGTAAGAGGTCGAGAGGCTGCGTGTCCTGCCAGTCTGGGCTGGGGTACTCGGCTACCACAACGTCATAGACTTTCGAACGAAGTTTTTCAGCGCACTCGTGGGAAGTTACAACTGTCTCTGAAGTGACCGTGAAACGCATCCTCTTGAGTTCGTGCAAACAGCGCTCAACGTCAGCTAGGGAACGATGAACAAAAAGGATTCGTACGAGATTTAGCCTCAGCTCAGGTATGTCAAGAGCAGAAGCTCCTACACCCCGATCCGAGGTCTGTTCGGATCCTGAAGACATGGTCACCGCCTTGACTAAATCCGGCGTGGCAGTTCCCTTCCGCGCAACCGCCACACCGGGCCTAATCTGAGTTAACTCCAAGGGAGATTATTCAATGACGATAATAATGTCTGTTCCGTTTTAGACATATGTTAGTACTGGTTCGTTAATCGTTGAAGCACAAAGGCGCGTGGNATCCGTGGTTCCAAGGCCAATTCCTCACCGGTTCCAAATTGGAACGGAAGATTATTATATTGTTTTACATACTATTTTAATACTTGGTGTGCGTTATTGAACAGTAAAAACACAACTTCCCGGGTCATTTCTTTGTAGAAGTTCCGGTCGACGGTTCGCGTGCCGTATTTGCGCAAACCGAGGTGGGGCAGGTTTCCGATGCCCCCGAATCCGAGAAACGCCGTTCTCGGCTGATCGTAAGCGAAGGGACGTTTTCGCGCCCCCGATAGGCTGAGAGTTTTTGAGTTCTAGCGGGCTTGGCGCCATTTCCTGCTGGGCGCTTGTCACACAGACTGGTTCGTTACGCACATTTGTTGAGAGCATGCCTTCGTCATGGCATCGTGATGGAGACTGTCTGCCTCGTTTCGCAGAGCCGGTCTATGCCTATTCGTGCAGGACAAACGTCAGAAGAGATTTGTTAATTTTGATTTCGCCGTCGTACTCAATAAAACCTAGCTTCCTGAATTTGTTCATGAACAAATTCACTCTAGAGCGCGTAGTGCCGATCATTTCCGCCAGCGTCGCCTGAGAAATTTCCTGAATCACTGGCTCGGGCTGGTCCTCTCCCCCGTAGCGAGCGAGCAGGAGAAGGGTGCGCGCCAACCTCTTCTCCGTTGAGTTGAAGAGTTGATCGATCAGATCCGCTTCAACTCGGTTGTTTCTTGCCAGCAGGCACATTATGAAACGGTCGGACAGTTCGTGTTCCGCGTGAAGAACGCGCATCATCTCGTCTTTTCCTATCATGAGTACGGTTGTCGGTGAAATTGCAGTAGCCGTCCCCATGCGCACCGTCTGCCCTGCCATACCGCCTTCTCCAAAAAACTCCCCGGCACCAAAAATCGCCAAGACCGCTTCCTTGCCACTCTCATTCACTACGGTGAGCTTCACGCTGCCTTCTCTGATGTATATAACGCTGTCCGCAGCGTCGCCCTGAGAAAAGATGGCTTGCTTTTTTCGGAACCCAGCAACCCTTCTCGATGCTCCGGCTAATTCGAAATAGACTTGTGGATTGAGCGTGATCCCTCGCTTAGATTTCATGGCGCGGGAACCCTTCTGGCCCGTCGGTAGCTTCGCCCTGGATTTCGAAGTCGGCCCGCTCCTCGAAAAAATGACAGGTCATCTTGCCGTTCGAATGGCTGGCATGTCCCCATGAAAATGCGTCTCGGCATTGTCCCCTTGAAATGCAAAGACACCGTAAAGCGCTAGACAATGCCCGATGTACGTTACCGTACCAATATTAAGCCCTAAAAAGCAACTCATATTTTATTAAGGAATGGTAATATTTAGATAACTCAACGTTTTCGACTGCCGAAGGTGCGATGGCCCAAAATAGGCGACGCTAAGAGCGAGCAGAATAAAGGCGATCGCGATCGAGCCGGTTCAGGTTTTGCCCGCCTTAGGGCCGGGCGCCGTCTTAGAGCCTTCCCTTGATTCCGCTTGAGCCCGCCAACATCGTATTACCCTTGGCGCACGTTAAGCGTACGTGATTTTGCCTTCCAGGAAGACTCCCGGGTCTCGCCCTGGGTCGCCTTGTCCTTTAATTTTACAGATGCAATAACTTCGCGCCGGCCCCGAGTTTCCGGTCATTGCACTCACGAAGTCGTAGCTCCAAACATGGTTCGCCAGCTGCGTCCGCGGCGGCACGCACGGTTCGTGGTCCAGCTACGAACCGATCGGGCGGACTTTGTTGCGATGCGCCGCCTGCGCCGCCGTATGCCGGGCCATCGATTCAGCATCCCAGGCGCCAATCTGCCGCAGCGACACTTCGATCTGCTCCGCGTGCGTCTCTTCACTTGGCTTGCCCTCCAAGGCTCTGTGCGGATTGTGATTTTCGCCTGCAATCACCTCATGCACGGCTCCCAACCTCTTCCATACGAATATTACAAGACTATAATAATTACCAATTGTTATATTA
>JGI12635J15846_10002499_pt1 | contig 16090 bp, 6 predicted proteins | sample BlaSpr_A8_OM2_M2_FD_15846 | JGI IMG/M metagenome (IMG submission 15846) | reverse complement strand
GGCTTAAAGTTCTGCGTGGAAAACCGATGAGTTACAGTATCTTGTTTATTTTCAGTTAATTACGAGGATTGTTACAGAAAAATCCTGGGCAAGCAACCACCCTCTTCAGTGTCAACCGTGTTGATCCGCTAAAGCTGAGAAAAAGTTTGCCACAATCTATACTCACACTTCTCTGTGGGCTTGTGGGGTTGGAGGGAAGAAATGCTTGAAGGTGTGAGCTAGGAGCTGCGAGTGCGCGTCCATTTAACTATGACACCTACCCCTCCCCCTGTTTTTCATAAGTATTCATTCTAAAGGGAGTTACAGGAGATTTTATCGGACATTCCCACAAGTGTTGATTCTAAAAAAGTTAGCATCGGTTAAGTGAGGAAAAGCTGGAAATCGAAGCTACTACCAGATCTACTGAGGGACGACAGGAGAATTGGACTTAGGACTAGGCACGGGCGGTGTTTTCGATGCCTCGCACGATTCCTGGCGTGAAAGAAGCGGCAGTAAGCTGCTGCACTCCAAATGCCCGCAATACTGCATGATTTGAGTATAGCGGAAGTTAGAAGAATGTCAAGTGATAAAACAGGGTATGATCCCGGGGTCGCCGTAAGGAGGACAAAAAACCGGGGGCCGCAAGCGGTGCGCCAATCTGGATACGCCATAGGCGTGTCTGTAGCTTGAGTGCCGCCTGCTACACCGGCGGTGTTCGTCGGATGGCCCTTTCCGGACCAATCGATCCTGGCCACGATGCGGTTACTGGAGCACGAGGACCCAGTCGTTGGTCCCATCAGAGTGCGCCGTAGCAGGCGTTGTGAACATGTGAGCGCCGCTGTTGGCGATAGAGCCGATCGAGGTGGAATTACCCGTGGTCGGGTCGTACCAGGAAGCGGTCATGGACTTCGAGAAGTTCGCCATATTTACGGTCAGCATCGTCGCCACAGGCGTGTACGTGATGGCCAGCGAACTGTTCCAGGCGGTCGTCGCACAGGTTGAGTTGTACAGGTTTTCATTATTTGCATTGCTTGCATTGCAAGCGCCGTACCCGGCGGTGACCACCTGGTGGTTCTGTTCAGGAACGAGCGTCCACCACTGGATTTGATTAAAAAGATTAGTCAGGTACTTCACCTGCAGAGTGGCCGTGGTGTCGAGATTCGACTGCCAGCTGGAGTCGAAATGGTTGACGTGCTCGTTGCCAAACTCGTGTCCCGCGCCACCACTCGTCATTGTCCACCACATCTCAAGCCGGGTAATAAACGCATCGGCCGGCGAGGAGAGCAGCGTTGTATTGTTCGCCGTTTCATAGTTCGATTCGCCCAGAAAAACTGGCATGGTCGGGGAGGCGTTGTAGGCCGCCGAGACGTTGTCGTAGGTCTCGTAGTAGGTGTAGGCAAAGCTGGTGTTCAAAGTGGAATTGTACGACGAGTTTCCAAGGATCATCCCTTGCTGAGAATAAGAACGGTAGTAGTTAAGCTGGCAGGTTATCAGGTGATTTTTGTCCACACTGGCGACACCGGCCATGACTTGAGCCATGTAGTCCATAAAAGTTGCATCCGGCAGTGCGCCGTGCCGGAAATCTTGTCCGAATTGCCAAATAATATTGGGCGAGTTCTTGTAGCGATTGCCTAGAAACACACCAAATTGGAAGTCATTGGTCGGATAGTTGACGGGACCAACGATATTCTCCATGGAGGTCCCGAAATCGACGCCCCACGGAATTGGGTCGATTAAAACCACCAAGCCGAGGTTCGCTGCCTGGGTAATTACATTATCGACCTCTGCCCAATAGGCGGTGTTGTAGCTGGAGAGGTCCCAGGTCGTTGAATCGGTTCCAATAGTGAACGGTAGGATCCCATCATTCGCGGCTCCGTTGGTCGGACAGGTTCCCGAACCGGCGCACATCCCATACATATTGATGGTGTTGAATCCGTTGGCCACGCGGTCGTTGAGATACTGGGCCAGAGAGGACTTGGGCAAGGCAGGCATCATGTGGTGGGCTGCGTCGGCAACCATGATCCATGGCGTACCATTCTGCTCAACGAAATAGCGATTGTTGGGGCTGAGTTTGATCGGGAATTTGGCGGACGAAGTCGAAACTGTGAACAAGATGCCGTTGCTGGCTACTCCGCCTACCATGACTACCACGTTGCCGCTCGTCGCGCCTACTGGCACCGGTGCTACCATGCTCGTCGCGCTCCAGGTGCTCGGCGTTGCCGATGTACCGTTGAACGTTACCGTGCTTGAACCTTGCGTCGCTCCAAAGTTCATCCCCGTGATGGTCACGGACGTTCCCACGGCTCCCGTAGAGGGATTCAAGCTCGTAATACTCGGCCCAATGACGAAGGTCGTCACGATAAAACTCACACCGTTGCTTGGCACTCCTCCGACCGTTACCACCACGTTCCCCGATGTTGCTCCTGTTGGGACTGGGGCCATGATGCTCGTCGCGCTCCAACTCGTCGGCGTCGCTGTCGTCCCGTTGAACGTTACTGTGCTGGTGGTCCCTTGCGAGGCTCCAAAGTTAGTCCCCGTGATGGTCACCGAGCTACCAACGGCTCCCGAGGTGGGATTCAGACTTGTGATGCTCGGGGCGGAGGCAGTGTTTACGGTGAACACCATGGCATTGCTGGTCTTGCCGCCTACCGTCACGACCACATTGCCGGTGGTGGCGCCTGCCGGCACGGGCGCCACGATGGTCGTGGCGCTCCAGCTCGTCGGAGTCGCCGCAGTCCCGTTAAATGTGAGGGTGCTCGTCCCTTGCGACGCGCCAAAGTTTCCCCCATAGATGGTCACCGAAGTACCCACCGGACCGGAGGCCGGACTCACGCTCGCGATGCTCAGCGAGGTCCCACTTTGGGTTTCGTAACCTGTCTTGCAGCCCGCCGCCGCAAGAGTGAGTGCAACGATGAGGATTGGCAGCACGACATGCCGCACAGCGGCGCGCAGGTTTTCATTATTCATTTCAGAGATCCTAATTCCTGTGCCATGTTGCCACATTTGACGACGCGACAGAGAGCGATTACTCGGGAGAGGGGCTGCTTCCCCCAAGGACCAGGCCCGAAGCTGGGAAAGGGCGCGGGGCTTACCAAGGCGCTATCTTCAGAGCTGGCATATCAACTTTACAATAAAAGACGAGGAAAAATCATCATGGACTGCTGCAAATTCGGCGCACGCTGAGCCGTGCCCAAGCCGCCGGCGTTCGAGGCGCTTTCTAGATTGACGTGGAAAACGCAATGAAAACAGGAAGAAGCGAGGAGTGGATGTGGAACGATAGAATGTGGGCTGGCTGGGGCGTGGCACAGTAACACAGCGTTTAAATCCCAGGTCGTGCCAGCGAGTTGCACGCCAGGATGGGACAGACCTCATCGATTGGATACCCGGTTGGGGATTGCCGGGAATGCAAACGGAAACTCCGAGTCTGCGTAAGAACAGTTAGTTCGGGAGCAGCCCGTACACGGAGAAGGAGAATTGTGCGCCGACGTAGACCTTTCCGTTGGCCACGGTCGGCACGCTCCACTTCACGGCGGGTCCTAAGGCGCCCGGTCCGCCGCTCGGAGTGCTGAAGAGCAAGGTCGAGACATTGGTGGCATCGTAGGCGTCCAGAATTGCGGCGCCGTTCGTGGCCCAAGCGCTGAGATCGAGGATCCACACAACACCGTTGGTGGTGCCACTGGCGGAGACAGTTGGTATGCCTCCGCGAGGCGGGAACGAGTTAGTGGATTTTGCGGCCTGCGGAGTGGAGATCAAGCCGTTGGAAATCTGGAACTGGCTCAAAGGGAAGTTCTGTCCGGTGGTGTAGATGTTTCCGGTACTGGGGCCAGTCGACCAGAAGGCAATATTGCCATAGTTGCCGCCGTCCAGAAGGGTGGTATTGGGTGGCGGGACCGGGATAACTTCCTGGACATCGCTGTTGGACGATGAATGGTTCTTGCCCATGTTGGTTTGATCGAGGAGATAGAGAATGGCCACCTTGCCCGTGGAAATAGCCAAGTGGGGAGTGGTGGCAGAGCCCACGGAATCGGGCAGAATAGTGATACCGGCGGAACCCAAATCGATATCGTTGGCGTTGAAGACGGACTGATTGAACGGAGTAAACCAATCGACGATGGCTCCCGTGGGGCTCACCTTAATAGCCGAGTCACCGAAGTTCTTCACGCCGTCGTAAGTACCGTTACCAGTTGACACGTAAATATTGCCACTGGCGTCCACGGCAGGGCCGGCACCGCCGCCCCACACACCACCTCTGACAGTACCAGAAGCTCCTGTGGCATCGGTAAGAGGAGTGGCAAACTTCTGGGCCAAAGTTGCAGGGTCATAGGCCATCACCCAACCGTAATAGGGCTGGTGATCACCGTGGGAGCCAAAGGCGATGTAGAGCGTGTTGTTGGCCAGAGTGAGGGCAGGCCGCTGCAAGTGCCAGAAAGCAGCAAAGTTTGGAGCGGAGATGATCATGGGGCCGCCAAACTTTTCCGCTCCGGTGATGAGATCCAAGGCGTGCAGGCGGTGGACAAAGCAGGCTGAGGACGTGGTGCAGGTTTGACTGCCCACCGTGCCTGCAGTTTCCTTGGTCTTTGGCATGACGTAAATTGTGTTGGTGACCGGGTCAATGACGGGGGTGGAGGTTATGCCAATTTCAGGGATGATGTCTTGGTTGCCGGTGAGGTCTGGCGGGGTGATGGTGGTGACGTTAGGTCCGAGGAAGCTCACTTTCCAGAGCTGAACACAGGAAGGCGAGTCGGCGTCAAAGGCGTAGATGGAATCGTGTTGCGTGGCAACAAAGACGACGTTGCGGGTTGTTGAGCCAAAAGTGAGGTTGGCCACCCAGAGTGGCTCGGCGTAGACGAAGCCGTCGACCGGGCAACTGAAGAGCGAGCCGAAAGTAGAAGAGTTCACGGTCGTGGGGGTTAGGCCGTATTCCTTCACGTTTTGGCCCGTGCGCTGAATGTCGTTGTGATGCGTAAAGACACCTGTCAAGTCCGTAACAGCAACCATGGAGGAAGCGGTGACGGAGGCGTTAGCCTTGCTGACGGCGGTCACAGTGTGCTGACCCGGTTGCGTACCAGGCGTAAAGAGGCCCGTTGTGGAAACCGTGCCGGTGGTAGAAGTGCCGCCGTTGTTGCCATCCACCTGCCAGGTTACCCCGAGATTCTGCGGGTCATTGGTGACTGTGGCGGTGAACTGCACGGTTTGTGATGCGGACAAGGGCATAGCGGCGCGTCTCGGACTAACGGAAACGTGGAGCGCTCCCTGGATGATGGTGATCGTCGCAGAGGCGTTCTTGGCCGTATCTGAAATTGAAGTGGCCGTAAGAGTTACGGTCGCCGGGCTGGGCAGGTTTGCGGGCCCGTTATAGGTGACTGATGTGATTGTCACGTTCGAGAGGGTGCCGCAGGTGACGCCGCTGCAGCCTGAGCCCGAGAGCAACCAAGTGACGCCTTGGGATTGGAAATCATTGCTCACCGTGGCGGTAAAGCCTTGCGTGCCATATCCCGTCGGAACGCTGGCAGTTGTCGGAGAAACGTTAACAGAGATTGGCAACCCGGCGCCGCTGGCGGAGCGGAAAGCCGCGACGCCCACTCCCCAGGGATCTGCCGAGGAGAGGGTAGCGTTGGCTGCAACAACTCCCGAAACCCTTTGCAGTTGATCTTCAGTGAGGAACTTGGTGCTTGGCGCGGCAGGAAGCGATGCCTCGATGATGTAGCCGCTACCCGCGGTGTAAGTAACGGGGTCGGGCGTTACAATGGTGGCGAGCAACAAATCACCGCTAGTGTTGGTAGTCAAGTTACCGCTGCTGGGCGATGCGCTGTTGCCCTGGGCAGTGAGGGGTGAGGCGTCCAACGAGTTAGTGGCTGCCACGCCAGAGTACTCCAGGATGGCGAAGCGCAGCGGACCGGAGACAGATGCAGATACGGTAATGATGTCCGCACCGCCTTTGATGTTCTCCGCGTAATAGAGTGCGAGGTTGACAGCGCTTTGGCTCAGGCCGAGCTGGTATGCCTGGCGATAGGTGTTGCCGTTGGAATCCGAAACAGTGAATACCTGCGTGCTGGAATTGCCGGCGCGGATAGAAACGGCGATGAAATTTCCTGGGAAGGTGTTCGCCGTGAATGCCAGTGGGGCCGAACTGGTGGAGCCCGCGTCGAGGCTGGAGTGCTGCACGAGGGCGATGTTGCCGGTTGTCGAGGTAACGGTGAAGTTCACGCCGTTACTGGCTGCACCACCAACAGTGACGACTACATTGCCGGGCGTTGCGCCCGTCGGTACGGGAACCAAGATACTCGTTGCGCTCCAACTCGTGGGCGTCGCCGGTGTGTTGTTGAAGGTAACCGTGCTGGTTCCTAGCGACCCTCCAAAGTTTGATCCCGCGATGGTCACCGAGGTGCCCACTGGCCCAGAATTCGGGCTCAGACTGGTGATGCTCGGTGGCAAGGTGACCGTAAAGAGCACGCCGTTACTGGACACTCCGCCAACAAACACAAGAACGTTCCCGGTTGTAGTGCCTGCCGGTACCGGAGCTGTGATGCTGGTATCGGTCCAATTCGAGGCTCTAGTCTGTATACCGTTAAAAGTGACGAAGCTCTGAATAGTTCCCACGGTCGGACCGAAGTTCGTGCCGGTGATGACCACACTGGTGCCTATCGGACCGGAGGTGGGGTTGATGCCGGTGATGTTCGGTGGAGGAGTAACGGTGAAGAGCACGCCGTTGCTCGATACGCCATTTACGGTGACAACGACATTTCCGGTGGTGGCACCGGCAGGGACGGTCACGTTGAAGTTGGCTGTGGACCAGTTTGAAGTAGCTGTCGCAGTGACACCGTTGAGAGTGACGGTACTGCTCCCTTGAGTTGTCCCGAAATTCGCACCGTTCACTGTTAGAGTTGCGCCTACTGGGCCCTGTGTCAGGGTCAACGACGAGATGCTTGGACCGGGTGAAGACACGGTGAAGAGCACGGCGTTACTGGAGACGCCGGAAACTGTAACAACGACGCTCCCGCTTGTAGCTCCGTTGGGCACAGGGATAACAATGCTGGTGGCGATCCAACTGGTGGCCGTTCCTGCTGAGATTCCGTTAAAGGTTACGGTGCTGGAGCTTTGGCTCCCACCAAAATTGGTTCCCGCGATAGTAACCGAAGTACCGATGGGTCCGGACGTGGGGTTGAGGCTAGTGATGTTGGGAGTCGGAATCACGGTAAAGGCCGCACCGTTGCTAGGCACTCCACCGACGGTGACCACCACAGGCCCAGTCGTTGCACCTGCCGGCACCGGGACGATGATGCTAGTTGCACTCCAGTTCGAGATCGTCGTCGCAGGCGTCCCGTTGAATGTTATGGTGCTCGACCCTACGGACGAGCCAAAGTTCGTCCCTGTGATGGTAACGGATGTACCCAAGGCGCCTGACGTTGGGCTCAAGCTTGTGATGGTCGGACCAGTGCCGCCTCCGCCGGCGGCCGCCTTGAAAGCTGCCAACACCGCGCCCCAAGCGTCTGAGCCAGTGAGTGAAGCCGTAGCCGAACCAAGCCCGGCGCTCGTTTGGAGCTGATCCTCGGCGGTCAGCTTGGTGTTCGGCTCCGCGGGCACGAACTCTTCGAGTTTGTAGCCCGTTCCCGCTGTGAAGGTACCAGCATTGGTCGTGGCGATAGCACCCAGCAACAAATCTCCGCTCGCGGTGGTGGTGACATTTCCACTATTCGGCAACGAGCTGGTTCCCGTGGCCATCGCAGTTCCATCCAGGGAGTTCGCTGTCGCAACTCCGGAATACTCCAGGATAGCGAAACGAAATGGACCGGAGACCGTGTCGGAGACGGTGACCGTGTTTGCACCGCCCTTGATGTTCTCGGCGTAATAGATTGCGAGAGTGACCGCACTGGAGGTGAAACCAATTTGCGCAGCTTGCCGGTAAGTGTTGCCGTTGGAGTCCGAGACGGTGAAGACCTGCGAACTGGAATTGCCACCGCGAACACAAACAGCAATCCAATTTCCCGCGGTATTGGGGCCGACAAAGGCAAGAGGTGAACTGGTAGTGGTACCTGCATCCTTGCTAGTGTGCTGAACGAGCACAATGTTTGCTGGCCCGCCAGCGACGTTGGTCAAAGAGAAGTTCGCCGAGGTTGCGCCTGTTGCGCTCGCTACCACGTTGTACGGTCCACCTGCGGTCGCGTTCGCTGTAAACGTCGCTGATGTTGCCAAACCACTGGCGTTCGTGGTCGTCGTGTTCACGCCGCCCGCAAATGTCCCGCTGGCACCGCTCCCTGGAGCTGTAAACGTCACCACCACACCGCTCACCGGGTTGTTGAACGAATCCTTGACTGTCGCTTGCAGCGGCGCCGCAAACGCCGTGTTGACGTTGGCGCTTTGCGGGGTTCCCGCAGTGGACGTGACGCTTGCCGGCGGTCCGGCCAGGTTGGTCAGAGAGAAGTTTGCCGAGGTTGCGCCTGTCGCGCTGGCCACGACGTTGTACGGTCCGCCTGCCGTGGAATTGGCTGTAAAGGCCGCGGATGTCGCCACACCGCTGGCGTTCGTCGTCGCCGTATTCACGCCGCCCGCAAATGTCCCGCTGGCGCCGCTCCCCGGGGCTGTAAACGTCACTACAACACCGCTCACCGGGTTGTTCCCAGCGTCGGTGACTGTCGCTACCAACGACGATGTGAACGCCGCGTTGATCGTGGCACTCTGTCCTGAGCCGCTCGTCACCACTACCTTTGCCGCAGGACCAACCAAGTTGGTCAGGGAGAAGTTCGCCGGTGTGGAAACTCCGCTAACAGAAGCAGCAACATTGTAAGGACCACCTGCAGTGGCGTTCGCTGTGAAAACCGCTGCTGTTGCCACACCACTGGCGTTCGTGGTCGCCGTGTTCACGCCGCCCGCAAATGTCCCGCTGGCACCGCTCCCCGGAGTTGTAAACGTCACCACCACACCGCTCACCGGATTGGTTCCAGCGTCGGTGACCGTCGCCACCAACGGCGCTGCGAAGGCTGTGTTGATCGTGGCACTCTGCCCTGAGCCGCTGGTCACCGTTACGTTTGCCGGCGGTGCACCTACGTTCGTCAAAGAGAAATTGGCGGAGGTCGCGCCCGTTGCGCTCGCCACCACGTTGTACGGTCCTCCGACGGTCGCGTTCGCTGTAAATGTCGCGGATGTCGCCACACCACTGGCGTTCGTTGTCGCCGTGTTCACGCCGCCCGCAAACGTTCCGCTGGCGCCGCTCCCCGGAGCTGTAAACGTCACCACCACACCGCTCACCGGGTTGTTTCCAGCGTCGGTGACCGTCGCTACCAACGGCGCTGCGAACGCCGTGTTGATCGTGGCACTCTGCCCTGAGCCGCTCGTCACCGTTACCTTTGCCGCGGGACCAACCAGGTTGCTCAAAGAGAAGTTCGCCGACGTCGCGCCCGTTGCGCTCGCTACCACGTTGTACGGTCCGCCTGCGGTCGCGTTCGCTGTGAACGTCGCCGATGTCGCCGCACCACTGGCGTTCGTCGTCGCCGTGTTTACGCCGCCCGCAAACGTCCCGCTGGCACCGCTCCCCGGAGCTGTAAACGTCACCACCACACCGCTTACCAGATTGTTTCCAGCATCGGTGACCGTCACTACCAACGGCGCGGCGAACGCCGCGTTGATCGTGGCACTCTGTCCTGAGCCGCTCGTCACCGTCACTTTTGTCGCGGGACCAACGAGATTGGTCAGAGAAAAGTTCGCCGAGGTTGCGCCCGTTGCGCTCGCTACCACGTTGTAGGGTCCGCCCGCAGTGGAATTGGCTGTAAAGGCCGCGGACGTTGCCACACCGCTGGCGTTCGTCGTTGCCGTGTTCACGCCGCTCGCAAATGTCCCGCTGGCGCCGCTCCCCGGGGCTGTAAACGTCACTACAACGCCGCTCACCGGGTTGTTCCCAGCGTCAGTGACCGTGGCTACCAACGGCGCTGCGAACGTCGTGCTAATCGCTGCACTCTGCCCCGAGCCGCTCGTCACCGTCACCTTTGCCGCGGGACCAGGCATGTTCGTCAGCGAGAAATTCGCCGGGGTGGAAACTCCGCTGACAGATGCAGCAACATTGTAAGGACCACCTGCAGTGCCATTGGCTGTGAAAACCGCTGCTGTTGCCACGCCACTGGCGTTCGTCGACGCCGTGTTTACGCCTCCCGCAAATGTCCCGCTGGCGCCGCTCCCCGGAGCTGTAAACGTCACCACCACACCGCTCACCGGGCTGTTGAAGGAATCCTTGACTGTCGCTTGCAGCTGAATCGTAAACCCTGTGTTGACAGTCGCGCTCTGTGGCGTTCCGGCAGTGGCCGTGATAGTCGAGGGAACACCGGCAGTGCCGCCGGCGGCCTTGAAGGCTGCCAACACCGCTCCCCAAACGTCTGAGCCAGTGAGAGAAGCCGTAACCGAAGCAGTCCCGGCGCTCGTTTGGATTTGATCCTCGGCGGTCAGCTTGGTGTTCGGCTCTGCAGGCACAAACTCTTCGAGTTTGTAGCCGGTTCCTGCTGTGTAGGTACCAGGATTGGTCGTCGCGACTGCACCCAGCAACAAATCTCCGCTCGCGGTGGTGGTGACATTTCCGCTATTCGGCAACGAACCGGTTCCCGTGGCCATCGCAGTTCCATCCAGGGAGTTCGCTGTCGCAACTCCGGAATACTCCAGGATAGCGAAACGGAATGGACCGGAGACCGTGTCGGAGACGGTAACAGTGTTTGCACCGCCCTTGATGTTCTCGGCGTAATAGATTGCGAGAGTGACCGCACTGGAGGTAAACCCAATTTGCGCAGCTTGCCGGTACGTGTTGCCGTTGGAGTCCACAACCGTGAATACCTGCGAACTGGAAAGGCCACCGCGAATAGACACAGCGATCCAATTTCCCGCAGTGTTGGCACTAACGAACGCGAGGGATGAAGTTGTCGTCGTGCCCGCATCCTTGCTGGTGTGCTGCACAAGCGCAATGCCGGAAGCTGCGAGACCCTGAGCCGAACAAAGTGCCGCTGCCAGGAAGAGCAGTCCCAGAATGAGAGACCGATTCAACGAAGCTTGGATGGTCTTGCAGATAAAACGATAAGAACTAAGCGACATGCAGCATCCTCCGAGGGATAAGAACTAGGCTATAGGCGAATGGCGCTTCCAAGCCCATGCGAAAATCGAGACCAGAGCAAAGCACGGTGGAAGTGGGGGCGAAAAATGCTGGAGTGACGGAACCCAGCCAGGGATTTTCATGATTCCTCGTCAAGCCCCACCCCGCTCGCCACAATGCAACCTGGCGACAGACCTCCACCAATAAATCATAGAAGAAGAGAAAGCACGCTCTGCTCCAAACCAGACCGGGGCAATCTGTTGTAATAAAAGCACTTACGGAGAACTGGGAGCAGTTATTCGGTGGACGATGAGAAGTACGAGGGCATCAATGTGCATAGCGTTTCCACAAGCAGGCACATTGGGAGAGGGACCCAGAGCGTCCTCGAATCCGAGGAGTCTAGATACCACGCACGACGCTGCCCCTGCGATGTTGGCGCCAAGGCCGTTGCTGATTAGGAGCTTGCAAACGGACGACCTCCGGCCCAGCTCACTACAGGTAAACTGTCACTTCCGGGATCGGCACCACGAATTGCCCCCCCCAATCCCGGATATAGGCGGTTTGCTGAATGATCTCGTCTTTCAGGTTCCACGGGAGTATCAGCAGAAAATCGGGACGGGTTTCCCGGATACGATCTGGTGAATAAATGGGAATGCGCGTTCCCGGACAAAATTTACCTTGCTTATGCGGACTGCGATCCACCGTGTAATCGAGAAAATCGGTTCGGATCGCGCAATAGTTCAGAAGAGTGTTACCTTTGCCGGGAGCACCATAACCCACAATTTTCTTTCCGTCCTGCTTGGCCCGAATCAAGAACTCCAGGAGCTTGCGCTTTGTCTCTTTTACCTGCTCGGCAAAACGCGAGTAGGTTTCCAAGCGCGCGTAGCCGGCTGACTCTTCCCGGGTGCGCAATTCGGTCACGCGAGGGCCAATGGGCTTAGAAGAATCCTCGGCATGCCGGGCGTAGATCCGCAGGGAGCCACCGTGGGTGGGAAGTTCCTCAACATCAAACAGGGTCAATCCGTGGGCGGCAAAAATTTTCTCCACGGTAAAAAATGAAAGGTAGGAGAAATGCTCGTGATATATGGTATCGAATTGGTTTTGCTCCATGAGCCGCATCAAATGGGGAAACTCCATGGTGATGACGCCCTGAGGCTTGAGCAGGATTTTCATGCCCGAGACAAAATCATTGATGTCGGGAACGTGGGCGAGCACGTTGTTGCCGAGCAGCAGATCGGCCTGCTTGCGGGAGGCGACGAGTTCGCGCGCCGTGGCGCTTCCAAAAAACTTAACCAGAGTGGAAATGCCCTTCTGAATCGCCACAGCAGCCACATTTGCGGCGGGCTCAATACCGAGGACCGGGATCCTTTTTTCGTGGAAGTATTGAAGCAAATAACCGTCATTGCTGGCGATCTCCACCACAAGACTCTTCTCAGAAATGGGAAAACGCCGCACCATCTGGTCGGTATAGGCCTTGACATGCGCCAGCCAGGTGTCTGAAAAGGAGGCAAAATAAAGGTAATCACTGAAAATGTCTTGCGGGGCCACATATTCCTGGAGCTGAACGAGAAAACAGCTCCCACAGACGTAAACATGCAGCGGGTAGAAAGGTTCCATCTGATTCAGCTGTTCTGCAGTCAGGAAACTTTGACACAAGGGGGAGGCCCCCAAATCCACGAAGGTGCGATCGAGCGTGGACTTGCAAAAGCGGCACTTAGGAAGATCAGTCAGATGCATCATTTTCCTCAATAGGATTTCAACATCGGTCTTATGCTGCAAACAAAGCGTGTGGGTGACCATCGAGCGATATCATCCGGTTGCAACAGTAGCTCCGGGCTGTAATGTTTGCCCACTTTTTCGAAGAGCGCCGCCCTGCGTGGCGTGGCGGTCCGGTCAGGAAAAACACTCCGGACACGGATGCCGTCACCATTGACTTCCTCGCGCAATCAATCGGCGATCGCCCGAAAAGCGTGCTGCATCGCTGAAAACTGGCCAACGGTTGCCGGAGACCAGCAAGCCCGCGGAGGAATTGATAAAGACGACCTGGCCATTCCGCTTGCGCAATAGGGGCAAGCCCGCTTGAGTCAAGGCATAGTGGCCGCGAAAGTTAGAACGGTACATCGAGTCAAACTCGGCCAACGGTGCGCGCTCCAGCGCGCCGTGGAAAATGCCGCCACCGCAAAGCGCGAGGACATCGACACGGCTAAATTCGCTGTTGATCTTCTGGCTCACTTCCCGGCTGTCATCATCGCTGATGACGTCTACGCGACACACATGACTCCGCCCACCACCGGCACGCACCTGTTGGGCAACCGCTTCGAAGTTTCACGCCGCCGCGCCACCAGGCAGACCTCGGCTCCCTTCCCCGCAAGGGTGAGCGCAATGATTTTGCCGATGCCACTGCTGGCTCCGGTTACAACCGCGAGTTGATTCTTCAGGGTGTCCATGATCGAGGTTTCCGTTTCTTAAGGAGTTAGCTGCTGGTGACTGTGCGCAGTACACTGGCGACACTCCTCGCGATCCCTGCGTCGGTTAGCCCGTGACAGTCTTGCATATACTCCTGGCTGCCAATGTGAGGTGAAAACCCTGAAGGTACGCCAATTCTTTTGAACGGGAGTTTCGTTCCATCTGATTCCGCCAAGACTTCGGCGACGGCGCTGCCCAATCCGCCAATGACGCTGTGTTCTTCAATAGTGAAGATTGCACCGGTTTCGCGGGCTGCCGCCAAAACCGCAACCTCGTCTAAAGGCTTCAGCGTATGCATGCTCAACACGCGAGTTTCGATTCCTTCCTTTATCAAGCGTTCGGCCGCCCGTACAACATTTTGCAGGATCCCGCCTGTGGAAATCAGCGTGGCATCCTTTCCTTCACGAATCTGAATGGCTTTGCCGAGTTCAAAATCGATCGGCGAGTGGTGTACGACGGGCTCGCCGGCCTTGCCCAAACGGAGATAACAGGGACCACGGTAGGCGATGATCGCGCGTGTCGCCGCGCGCGCCTCAACTGGGTCGCCCGGAGCCAGCACGACCAGGCCTGGCAGCGCGCGCATCACCGCGAGGTCTTCGAGGGCGTGATGCGTGGCCCCCATAGCGCCGTAAGTGAAGCCTCCGCCGACGGAAACGACCTTCACATTGGCGTTGTGATAGCAGACATCGTTGCGGACTTGCTCGAGGCAGCGGAGCGTTGGAAAATTGGCGATTGAATATGTGAGTGCAATCTTGCCGCAGAGGGCCATCCCCGCGGCCATGCCGGTCATGTTTTGCTCTGCCACGCCGGCATTGAGAAATTGACGAGGCAGCTGCTCCATAAACGGAGTGACTACGCCGAACCCGAGATCACCTACAACCAGAACGATGCGCTCGTCCTGCTTAGCCAGCTCAAACAACTCTTTGATGAATGCAGTCCTCACTTCGCTTGTTCCAGTTCTGCCAGAGCTTTGGCCATGTCGTCGCCGAGCGGAGCACGATAGTGCCAGAGTAACTTGTTCTCCATGAAGCTGACGCCCTTGCCCTTGACGGTGTGCGCGACGATACAACTCGGCCGACCGACTTCGAAAGGCAACTGGGTCACAGCTGCTTCAATGGCTGGCAAGTCATGACCGTCCAATTCGCGGACGGCCCATCCAAACGCGCGCCACTTGTCGGGCAAGGGATCCAAATCGATCACGTCTTTGACCGCGCCAAGGCTCTGAATCTTGTTGTAGTCGACAATAACGATCAGGTTGTCCAGCTTATGATGCGGCGCGAAGAGTCCGGCTTCCCAAACCGAGCCCTCATCACATTCGCCGTCACTGATCAAGCAGAAGAATCGACTGGGCCGGCCGTCTCGCTTAGCTGCAATGGCCATGCCAGTGGCTACGGGGAGCCCGTGTCCCAACGAGCCCGTGGAAAGCTCGACACCCGGTACATTTTTGTGCATTACGTGACCGGCAAGGGGGGAGCCATTCTGATAAAACGTTTCCAGCCGCTCCGCCGGGAAATACCCACATTCCGCAAGGACGGCATACAGAGCTGAGCACGCGTGACCCTTGCTCATAATAAACCGGTCGCGATCCGGCCAATCGGGGCGCTGTGGATCGTAGCGAAGCGCTCTTCCGTAAACTCCGGCGAGCAAATCTGCGGCCGACAATGCGCCTCCAATGTGCGAAGCGTTGGCCTTGCCGGTCATGCGAATGCAGTGCTGCCGGATTCGCTTTGCAAGCTCGGAGAGGTTGGTTTGCTTTTCGTTAGTCATGGCTCGTCTCGGGTCAACCCTAAGCTAAAGAAGCGAAAAACTGCTGGTCGTTCATGCGCCGCACGACGGCATCGAGCAGTAGAGCTGCCGGAGCCCCGTCGGCGACCCGATGATCAAATGTGAGGCTAAGCACGCAGGTGTGGCCGATAGCAAGTTCGGCATTGCGCACCACAGGGCGCTGAANGATCCGTCCGATCCCGAGGATGACGGATTGCGAACCGTTCAGAATAGGTGTGAAGGCATCAACGCCGTGGCTCCCTAGATTGCTGACCGTCGTCGTGCCGGCTTCGATATCAGCAGGCTGCAATCGCCCGGCAAGGGCCCGCGCCGTCAAGTTCTTAACCGCTTCCATTATACTTCCGAGCGGAGCGGAATCGGCGCAAGGGACAACTGGGACTATCAGACCGTTGGGCACGGCGACAGCAAAACCGACATTGATCTCGGCGAGCTTCACAATGCTGTCGCCCTCAATCACGGCATTCAATTCGGGGCGCTCACGCAGAGCAGCTGCGAATAGCTTGATGAAAAGTGCGTCGTAGGATGGCGCTTGACCTAACTTCTCCGCCAGCCTTTGCCGTGCGACGACTAGACAATCCGCACTGGCTTCGCGGGTCAGAGTGGTGGATGCCGCGGTGGACAGGGTGTTTCTCAATCGTTCAGCCAAGGAACCGCGCAAGCCTGCCATCGGTAACCGTTCGGCAGTTTGGCGGTCGAACGATCTTGGCACGGCGGGCGCGCGTTTTGCGATCATTGCTTGGATATCGACTTCAACAATCCGTCCTCCCGGGCCACTTCCCTTCACCTGCTTGAGAT
>JGI12635J15846_10002498_pt1 | contig 16094 bp, 13 predicted proteins | sample BlaSpr_A8_OM2_M2_FD_15846 | JGI IMG/M metagenome (IMG submission 15846) | reverse complement strand
CCTGAGGATCGGGCTTCCCTTCTTTGAGCCAGAAAAAATGGCTTTTGCCAACACCAAAACCTTTCAAGTCTGGGTGTCCGTCTTTGCCTTCGTAGTCCATAAGAGTTGTGATCCCAAGTGGCTTCAGAGCCTTGGCATAGAAAGCGACTGAACGCTTGAAGTCACTGACTGTGAGAATAACGTGGTCTATCATATTTTCCCCGGAATTTCCGATTTGGACTCCAAGCTCGCGTATCCTAACTCTGCTTCGTCCCTAACACCAGCCCCGCCTGCCAATTTATGGGTTGCGCCGCTGCTCCCCCCTGCGGGACACTGGTACTTCTGCATCGCTTGCAAGCGAATCCGATACGAGGCTAAGACATGACCAACCCCATCGGTGAACTCACTCCCCCCAACCGCCTGATGATGACCCCGGGCCCCTCCTCGATTGACCCCCGGGTCTATCGCGCGCTGGCCACCCAGCTTGTGGGCCACATGGATCCCTGGTTTCGCGGCTGCATGGACGAGACGCAGACTCTCTTGCGGCAGATTTTCCAGACGGAAAACCGCGTCACGTTTCCGCTTTCCGCTTCCGGCTCGGGCGGCATTGAAGCAGCCGTGCTGAATTCACTGGAGCCAGGCGATGAAGCGATCTGCTGCGTCAATGGCACATTTTCTGAACGCATGTACGTGATCGCGCAGCACACACCCGCGACAGTGCACATCGTCCAAGCGCCGTATGGAAAGCCCGTGGACCCGGAAGATGTGCGCAAGGTGGCCAAGGGCCGCAAGATCAAAATGATCGGCCTCGCCCAGGGTGAGACTTCTTCTGGCGTCGTCACGAACATCGATCCGTTCCGCAAAGTGGCGGATGAGTTTGGCTCGCTGCTGGTTGTGGACGCGGTCGCCTCCCTTGCGGCCGAGCCGCTCCACGTGGACAAGCAGCGGATTGATATTTGCTTCAGCGGTTCGCAAAAGGCGATCAGCGCGCCTCCGGGAATGTCGCCCATCACTGTCAGTCCGCGCGCGGAGGAAGCCTTCCGCAATCGCAAGTCGAAGGTGCAGAGCTGGTATTTCGACCTTTCCACGGCCATGAATTATTGGGGCAAAGACCGCCTCTATCACCACACTCCGCCAATTTCCCTCATTTATGGGCTGCGCGAAGCGATGCGCATCGTGCTTGAGGAAGGCCTCGAGGCCCGTTGGGCAAAGCACAAACTCAACCAGCACGCACTGATTGCCGGCGTCGAAGCGATGGGATTGAAGCTGCTGGTCGAAAATCCGAAGGACCGCCTGGTGACCGTCACCGCGGTCATGATTCCCGCGGGCGTCAACGATGCGAAATTCCGCAACCAGCTTCTCGACGAATTCAACATCGAAATCGCCGGCGGCCTTGGGCCCCTCAAGGACAAGATCTGGCGCCTCGGCTTGATGGGCTACTGCAGCCAGAAGCCCTTCGTGTTGCAGCTCCTCGCAGCGATGGAAAAATCGCTCGTCGATCAAGGCCACCGCGTATCGCCGGGAGCCGGCGTCGGCGCGGCCCTGGCCGCCTACATCAAGGCGGAAACCCCGGCGCTCGCCGCCCGTTAGGGTTGCAGTTCGCCTTCCCAGCGGGCGATGACGGCGCTGGCCAGGCAATTGCCAATCACGTTGACCGACGTGCGAGCCATGTCAATCAGCGCATCCACGCCCAGTATGATGAAGATGGGCTCGGTCGGAAGATGAAATGTCGACGCAGTGGCCAGCAAGACCATGGGGACCGCGCGAGGCACGCCGGCGATGCCCTTGCTCGTGAGCATCAACGTGAGCACCATCAGGAGTTGCTCCGGCCAGGACATGTGCATCCCCGCCGTCTGCGCGACAAAGATCGAGGCCAGTGCGAGATACAGCGTTGAACCGTCCAAATTGAAGCTGTAACCCGCGGGAATTACGAACGCCACGATTTGCCGCGGCACGCCAAACTCCTCCATCGATTCCATCGCGCGCGGCAGAGCGGCTTCCGAAGTGCTCGTGGCAAAGGCAATCGTCGCCGGCTCCGTTACAAATTTCAAGAAGCGAGCCAGCGGAATGCGCGCCAATAAAGCCACCGGCAACAGCACGACTAGCAGAAATGCGAGCAGGGCTCCATACGCCGTCAGCACCAGCTTCCCCAGCGGCAGGAGCACGCTGATCCCCACGTGCCCCACGGTGTAAGCCATCGCCGCGCCAACCCCGATCGGCGCGTAGTACATCACGATGTTGGTGAACTTGAACATCGTCTGCGCCAGCGATTCGGCCAGCCCCAGCATCGGCTGCCGCGTTTTCTCCGGCACCAGAGTCAGGGCAATCCCGAACAGCACCGCGAACACGGCCACCTGCAGAATCTGATTGTCGCCGACGGCCTTGGCGATGTTTTCGGGGAAAACATGCAACAGAAAATCGTCCCACTTCAACGCCGCGGCCGGCGCAGCCGCCTGGTCCGCGGCCGGTGCAGGCAGCCGCACTCCCTCGCCCGCGCGCGTCACGTTAATCGCGCCAATCCCCAGGAACAGAGCGATTGTGGTGATCACCTCGAAATAGATCAGGCTCTTCAGCCCGATTCTCCCCACTTTTTTCAGATTGCCGTGCGCCGCGATCCCTGTCACCAGCGTTCCCAAAATGAGCGGCGCGACGATCACCTTGATCAACCGCAAGAAAATATCGCCCAGCACGCGGAGGCGCACCGCAAACTCTGGCCGGTCGATCCCCAGCTCGAATCCCACCAGCATCGCAACGAAAATCCAGTAGGTCAGCGAGCGACCTCGAACGCCTGCATAGGCGAGCAGGAGCAAGCCGCTCCAGCGAAGGGTGGCAAACATTCCGTGAGCCGGAAATACCAGCGCCAGCAACGCCCCAACCGTGAACAGCACTAAACCAGCCACCAGCGAAACAGCACCTGTCTTCGTCGAATTCTTCGCCAAAGTCTTTTCCTGCGAATCGTTGATTTGATCGAGAGAGCGGCGACATCATAACGTGCCGCTATAGAACGAGAGAAGATCTTTCGCAATTTGGCCCAGAAACTTGCCGCTGCTTTTTGCTGCTGCTATCGTTTTAAAATGCCAAAAATAAGCTACCTCGAGTGCTCGCGCTGCCATGCGCACTTTTCCGCGGAGAAGCCCCAGACAGTTTGCCTGCAGTGCGCGGGAGCCCTGTACGTGCGCTACGATCTCACTCCGATGCGCGGCGTCGCGGCACGCCAGGAAATCCCCCGTGCTGCCGAAAGCACGCCGTGGAGCGGCCTGTGGCGCTATCGCAGCGTCTTGCCCGATGTCGCGCCCGTCACGCTCGGCGAAGGCTGGACGCCTATGTTGCACAGCCGCCGGTATCCGGGCGTGTATGTGAAGGAAGAAGGCGCCAATCCCACCGGAAGCTTCAAGGCGCGCGGCCTCGCGCTTGGCGTGAGCATGGCGCGCCACTACGGTTTGAAGAAATTGGCCGTTCCTTCCGCGGGTAATGCCGCCGGTGCGTTGGCCGCCTACGCTGCTGCCGCTGGCATCGAAGCCAACATTTTCATGCCCAAGGATGTGCCGTTCGCAAATTATGTTGAAGCCACGATGTACGGCGCAAAAGTTACGTTGGTGGATGGCCTGATTTCCGATTGCGGCCGCCTGGTGGCCGAGCGCAAGGAAAAAGAAGGCTGGTTCGATATTTCCACATTGAAAGAGCCTTTCCGCATCGAAGGGAAGAAGACCATGGGCTACGAGCTTGTGGAGCAACTCGGCTGGGAGTATCCCGCGGCCGTTTTCTATCCGACGGGCGGAGGAGTCGGCTTGATCGGCATGTGGAAAGCTTTCGGAGAGTTGGAAAAACTCGGCTGGGTGAAGCCCGGGAAACGCCCCAAGATGATTGCGGTGCAGTCCGCGGGTTGCGCGCCGGTCACCAAGGCGTTCCAAGAAGGTGAAAAGGCCAGCCAGATGTGGGCCAACGCCGCAACGTTTGCCTCTGGCTTGCGCGTGCCGAAGCCCTATGGTGATTATATTATGCTGGAGATTCTGCGCGAATCCGGCGGCCTGGCGCTCTCCTTTCCCGACGATCAGATCCTCGCCTCGCTCCAGGACTGGGCGAAAAACGAAGGCATCTTCCTTTCTCCCGAAGGCGCCACCGCCACGGCTGCTTACGATCACCTGTTACAAACTGGCTTCTTGAAACCCGAAGACCGCGTGGTGCTCTTCAATACCGGTGCCGGACTGAAATACACAGACGTCACCGCCGAAGCCGTCGGACTGCACCGGCTCTCGTAAGCGTCGCCGCGGCATTGACACGCCGCCGCAGGAATCGGACACTAAAAGTCGGCGTTTTCGTGGCATCGCTCCCGGGATGCCGCTACGTTTCAGGAAAAAGAGGAACCATTGCCTTCTCTCCCCGTTCTCGCGAATACCGGCGCCATGAACCAGTTCATCGGCGCCTTCGAAGTGACTTCCAAGTTGAGCGGCCACGTTTACGATTGCCGCTTCTCTCACATTTGGAACGCTATCGCCACGCGCCACAGCGACACCATCGACGCAAAGTTCGACGTGGACAACGTCGGACGCATTGTTGGCCTTGCACATACAGCCTTCGTTGAATTTCGTGAAAAAAGCGGCCGCGACCTGACCGACCGCGAAGCAAGTTTTATCGCCGCGGAATTTCTTCGGGAACGCCTGGAAGAAGAAGACGAGCGCCCGCTCTACGATGTGCCGCACGAGGAAGTGCAGCGCCTCATTAAGATGATCGGCATCAAGTAATCAGCATTCGCTGCCGGGCTTTTTTCCGAAGCCCTAATCACACTTCACCGGGTGTGCGGCCGCGTAAGCATCGTCTTCCGCCCGGAAGGCCGCGAGCCGCGGATGATGCATCCCGTCTCGCCGAACAAAATAGATCGCCACCAGCATCAGCAGCGCCCCGAACACCATCACGCCGGTCGCCGCCTGGAGGGCGACCAGCAGATCCGAGGCATCCGAAATCCGGCCAATCAGTAGTGGTCCCAGCGCTCCCACGATCTGCGTCACGAACATGTACACACCGATGGCCGTGGCGTGCGCCCGCTGCGGCGTCAGGTCGTGCAGCACCGCCGTGGTCGGCCCGTGATACCACGACATAAAAAAGCTGGCGACAAAAAATCCCGCCAGCACCATCCACTTTTCATCCGATTGGATCGCCAGAAGCAGAAACGGCGCCGCCACCAGAAACGCCGCCGCAATCACCAGGATGCGCCCGTAACAGAAGCGCTTCTGCAGGAGGTCCGCGAAATAGCCGCCCGCCAGCGCACCCAGCACCAGCGAGAGCAGCGCGATCACCGCGAGCGACAGCGCAGCCTCCTTCAGGCTGAAATCCTTATAGCTGGTGGCATAGTCAATGCCCCAGGTCACAAACGAGACCGTTGAAAACGTGATGCACGTTCCCGCAATCATCATGGCCACGTACGCCGGCACGCTCAACAATTTCGCTATGGAAACCACTTCCGAGCGCGGCCGCTTCGGTGGTTCCTTTAATTTGAATGCCGAAAGGCCGGGAATAATTCCGATGGCGCCCACAATCAGAAAAGCATATTGCCAGCCATGGCGTTCTCCCATAATCCCGCCCAGCGCCAGTCCGCCCGCACCGCCCAGCAACATCCCCGAAGCAAAAATCGATTGGGTCAGCGCGCGATGCTGCACCGGAAACGAGTCGGAAATCATCGCCTGGGCCGCGGGTGCGTAAGCCGCTTCACCGATGCCCACCAGCCCGCGGCAGATAAACAGCACCGCGAAACTCGGCGCCAAACCGCTGCACATGGATGCCAGGCTCCAGAAAAGCACTCCCGCCGCAATGATGGTGTGCTGGCTGAAGCGATCCGCAAGATAACCGGAAGGAATGCTTGCCAGGGCGAGCACAATCAGCAGCACGGTCTGCAGTGATCCCAACTGCGAGTCCGTCACGCCAAAATGCTGCCGGAGCAACGGCAGCAGGGGGTTCAGCACCTGGCGGTCCGCAAAGTTGACAAAATTGATCAAAGCCAGTACAGCAAGGAGACGCACCTGCGCGGCGTTGAACGGCATGAGGCGTGCCATCATGGATAAAATCAGTTCCCCTGGCGCGAGCGACCTGGCGACCGGCGGTTCGTACACTTTCCCGGGGTTTCCGGGACCGAAAGGGATTATATACCGGGATGACCCAAGCCAATCGGAACCCATCGACGAATGACCGTCTGACTACGGTCCTGTCGTACGGCATTCTACTCTTGCTCGGCTACCTGGTTTTTCGAATCACCGAGCCATTTCTTGTTCCGCTTGCGTGGTCCGCGGTTCTGGCGATCTTTTTCTTCCCCGCATTTCTTATCCTGAATAAGCGTGTCTCCGTTACCACGGCGGCCCTGCTGTGCACCCTTGGCGTCACGCTGGTGTTGATCGTGCCGGTCTTGTTGGTGCTGGTGTTCGCGGGACGCGAAGCGGTGGAAATCACCGTGCGCATCCGCGGCCTCATTAACAACGGTGGCGTTGTCGTACCGGCCGGCTTCGCCGACTCCATCCGCCATCACCTTCCGCAATCTCTCCAGGACCTCGATTTCATGGGCCCCCTTCAGCAAGGCATGGAGAAGGTCGCGTCCTATCTCGCCGGCAGCCTGGCCGGTATGCTTAAAAATCTTTTCTCCTTCATCGTCGATCTCTTCATACTTTTGTTCGCCTTGTTTTTCGTGTTCCGCGACGGTGAATCGATTCTGCGCGCGCTTCGCCATTTGATTCCTTTCGAAAAAGACCTCCAGGATGAAATGATCGCCGAATCGCGCGATCTCATCTTTGCCAGTGTTGCCGTCGCCCTACTTATCGCCGCCATTCAGGGCGTCCTTGGCGGCACGGCTTTTGCCCTCACGCATCTTCCGGCGCCCGTTTTCATGGGCGTCCTCATCGCTTTTTTTTCCATCGTGCCCGTGGTTGGCTCGGCGTTGATCTGGGTCCCGGCCGCGCTTTGGCTGGGCCTCAATGGCAGTTGGGGGAAGGCCGCGCTGGTCGTGATTATTTGCGGCGGGGTGGCGGGGCTGGCGGATAATTTGGTGCGCCCTCTCTTGCTTCGCAATCGCACCCGCCTGAACGACCTGCTGCTCTTTATCAGCATTCTTGGCGGCCTGCAGGTATTCGGGCTGCTTGGATTGGTGGCCGGCCCGACCATCGTGGCAGCGGCTTTGGGTGTTTTCCGCGTCTATATGGAACACCGGGACGAACTCGATGTTGCCAACGTGTAACTTCTTGCCATCCGCCGGGGCTAAATTCAGCGCTTCCGGCTTCGCTGTATGCTAGAGTACGCGCTCGAATGGCGAAATCTATCGAAATGAACATGAGTAAGCCGAAAGAACTTGGGCTGGAGAAACTTCGCTGGCGGTGCGAGCTCTCTCGCATTCCGTTCGAGACCACCGCGCAGGCGCAAAAGCGCGAAGGCTTTATCGGCCAGGAGCGCGCCCTGCGTGCCCTGAAAATGGGCGTGGAACTCTCCGCCCCTGGTTACAACGTTTTCGTGTGCGGCCTTGCCGGCACCAGCCGCGGCGGCACGATCGCCCAGATGATCGAGGAACTCCACCCGGCCACCAAGCCTTCGATGGACAGGTGTTACGTCAATAATTTCAAGATTCCCGATCGCCCCCGTCTACTCGTTCTGCCGCGAGGTTCGGCGAATACCTTCAAAAAAGATGTGCAGGCTGGAATCGATTTCCTGCGCCGCCGCATCCCGCAGGTGTTCGAAGGCGAACCGTTCCAGCGCCAAAAAGGGCGAATCGTCGAACGCTTTTCCGTGCGCGAAAAAGAATTGATGGACGATTTCACCCGCCGCATCGCCCGCGATCAATTTGCTCTTGGCCACATGCAGGTGGGCGCCGTTGCGCTGCCGGAGATTTTTCCTGTTCTTGAAGGCCAGATGGTGCCCATCGAAGATATCTCCAAGATGGTGCACGAGGGAAAACTGGAAACCGGCGTTGCCGAAGAGATCGAACGCAAATACGAGCAATTTCGCCAGGAATTTACGGTTGTTTACCGCAAGACGCTGACCCTTTCCCGTGAATTGGCCAGCGAGCTGAGCTATCTGGAGCAGGAAGCGGCTTCCGTCCTCGTCGACGGTGTCATCGAGGAATTAAAGGAAAAATATCCGGGCTCAGGCGTGACGGAATATCTCGAAGAAGTGCGCCACCACATCCTGGACAACCTCGGCCCCTTTAAAGAGCGCGAGGGGGAGGAAGAACAAACTCCGGAGTCGCCGGAAATTCAGCAGCAGAAATCACCCGGGCCCGAGCGCGACCCTTTCCGCGTCTACGGCGTCAACGTCATTCTGGCACACAACTCCGAAGACGCCTCGCCGGTCATCTTTGAAACCACGCCGAGTTTCGCCAACCTCTTTGGTACCATTCAACGCGCCTACGACGCGCGCGGCGGCTGGTCCAGCGATTTCATGGACCTGCGCGGCGGCTCTTTGCTCCGTGCCGACGGTGGCTTCCTGATCATGTACGCTATTGAAGCGCTTTCCGAGCAGGGCGTTTGGCGCGCGCTGAAACGCACGCTCAATCACAATCGGTTGGAAATACAGCCGCTCGAGGTGTTCTATCCCTTCACGGCCACCGCACTGAAGCCCGAGCCGGTCGAAATCAACGTGAAGGTCATCCTGATCGGCGATCGCGACCTGTATGAAGTCTTGTACGAATACGAGGAAGATTTCCAGAAAATTTTCAAGGTCCGCGTGGAATTCGATGAAGAAATGCCGATGACCGACGGTGTCATCGAGGAATACGCCGGACGTCTTCGCGCTCTCAGTGAAAAAGAAAATCTCTTTCCCTTCGATCGCGGAGCCTTCGCCGCCATTCTCGAATACGGCGTTCGAAGAGCCGGGCGCCGCAATAAAGTCACCGCCCGCTTCGTGGATATCGCCGATCTGGCTCGCGAAGCGCACTATGCTTCCGCGGCCGCGGGTGAAAATGTGGTTCGCGCGGCTCATGTGCGTTCCGCCATTGCTTCCAAGATGGAGCGCCACAACCTGGTGGAAACCCGAATCCGGGAAATGATCGAGGAAAAAACCTTGCTCGTGGATGTTTCCGGCGACTGTGTTGGCCAGGTCAACGGGTTAAGCGTGCTCGAAATCGGCGGATATTCTTTCGGGAAGCCGGTGCGAATCACTGCCAGCGCCGCCCTCGGAAAAGCCGGCCTGATTAATATCGAGCGGGAATCCAATCTAAGCGGCAGGTTCCACGATAAAGGCGTGCACATCATCGCCGGGTACCTGCGTAGTTGCTTCGCCAAGGATAAGCCGCTCTCGCTCGCGGCGAGCATCTGTTTTGAACAGTCCTACTCCGGCGTGGACGGCGACAGCGCAAGTTCCACCGAGGTCTATGCGCTTCTCTCCGCGCTCTCCGAGCTTCCGCTTCGCCAGGACGTCGCCGTCACCGGCTCGCTCAATCAAAAAGGCGACATCCAGGCGATTGGCGGCGTGAACGAAAAAATCGAAGGCTTCTTCGACGTCTGCCGCATCCTTGGCTTGACCGGATCGCAGGGTGTCCTCATCCCCGCTTCCAACGTGGAAGACCTGATGCTGCGCGAAGACGTGCTCGACGCCGTCAGCAGCGGAAAGTTTCACATCTGGCCCATTGCGCGTATCGAGCAGGGAATCGAACTCCTCACCGGCCAAGCCGCCGGGCACCGCAACGGCGACGGCTCGTTCGAAGACAACACCGTGTTCGGCAAAGTCGATCGCCGCCTCATTGAAATGGCCCGCATGATGAAAGAATTCGACTAGCGGCTCTTCCCTCGCTTATTCCTTTGGCGCCTGATAACCCTTGCGGTGATCCACGCGATACGCAGCCGGCCCGGATTTTCCCGCCGCGCCGGATCTGTCCACCTTCACATCAATCGAATGAACCGCCCCGTCGGCCGCGGGCAGAGCGAATGCCAGGCTATATTCGTGGCGTACAATTTCCGCCACCTCTTTGTAGGTTTCCTGAAAGGCTTTGCCGTTCAACGGGAAATACGCGCGCCCGCCAGTGAGTTCCGCGATCGCCTGCAACCGGCGGTCCGCAGCTGCAAACTCGTCCTGCGTTTGCTGAATCTTCACCTTGCTGCCCCGCTTGCCGTTGCGCAACGGCCCGCTTGTTGAAACGCACAGGACGCGCACGTCGCCCACCTGCAGCCGCGCCTGCAGCGCCGCCGCCGCGGACTCGGGAGAGGTATCTACCCCGGTCGAAATCAGAACAATCGTTTTTTTCCCCGGAACGCGCTCCAGCCAATCCAGTACGCCGCTCAGGCTGCTCGAAAGATTCAGGTCGGCGAATCCAAGGTTGAAACGGATGCTTGCAAGCGCCGCCTGCGCCGCGCCTTTGTCTGTGGTGAAATCCAGCAGCCCAAGCGGCGCGTCCGTGTAAAGCGCCACCGCCACGCGATCTCCCGAGGAAAGTCCCTGCAACATCGCGTCGGCTGCAAACAGGTTGGCGTCTTGCAGAAAATAAGCGGCGGGGCCTGCCTCCACAAGCAGCAGTACCTGCCCAGGCTCTTCGACCGGAGTAAATTCCGTTATGGGTTGCTCGCCGCCATTATCGAAAACGTGAAACTCTTCCCGGCGCAGACGTTCGACAAATTTTCCCTTCTCGTCGGTCACCACAACTCCGACGTTTACTCTTGCCACCTTGACACGGATTGCCTGGCCTGCGGTAACCGGCGTTTCCTGAGCATTTCCGCCCGCGCAAATCAGCAACCAGATAATCACAGAAAGCAAGAAGGTGGAAACACGGCGAACGCTTACCATCAGAAGTTCAATCCAGCCATTCGTCGAAATGCACACCACTTGCGTCTTTCCACGAAGCCCCCGTCATGGAATGCAAATGCCGCGGAAAAACTCCGGGGTTCAAATTGCTCATCCAATCGTTCAGCATCTTTGTCTTCTGCGCCGCATCCGTGCTCTTGGATTCCACGGCGGCCTTGGTCATTTGTGTCTTCCAATTCTGCTTCAACGCCGGCCAGTCCAGCTTTTGCAGATCGTAGTAGGAAAAGCCAATCAGTTTTTCAGGAAATTGCGCCCGCGCGGCCTGCAGATTTGCGGGAAGGGAAGCCGTCCCCGCCTGCGAGAGCATCCCGCGCAGCGTCTCGCTCTTGCTTGATCCCAGCAAAAGATCAGGCGTTACTGCCAGATGATAAAAATTCCATTGAGCCACGCCCGTCGCTCCCTGATTTCCCTTGAGAGAAATTTTCAGGTAGGTCACATTTCCTTCGTTGCGTTCCGAGGTCAACCGGTCGCTCAGGATCGTGCGGATCAGCTTCAGGCTCTCGGGCTTATTCCGGATGCCGGCAAAGAAAATCTTTTTGTCCGGGTCCAGCGCCGGGCTGGTTTGCAAAGTGCCGAACTCCCCGCTCGTCAGCGCGATTGCGTCCGGCAACGGCATCCCGATCCGGGTTTCCGCGGCATTTTCCATGGTCTTCGCCAACGGCGCCGAATTCGATCCGGGTTGCATCAGCACGCGCTTCAACGTGTTGTAGATTCCCAGCAGATTGATTTGCGATTCGTTGAAGTACACAGTCTCCGGAGTCACATACGCAAGCGAGGCGGGCTGGCTCTGTCCCGCGGACCAGATGTCGAATAGCGAGCCTTCCGCGGTATCGCCCAAAATGCCTCCCTGCAGCCTCGTTCGCGCTCCCTCCAGGGAAATGTGTCCTGCAAAAACATGCAGCGAATCCAGTTTCAGGTTGCTCCACATCGCTTTCAATTCCGGCGCCGAAGTGCTGGAATCTCCGGCCATGTCTTTGATCTGCGGCACCCGCAAAAAGAATTCCAGCATTCCTCCGGAGAGCAGCGGCTTAGCTTCCCTGTATGCCTGCGAATCCGCCAGCGAACTCCCTGCGCTCTTTCCCGCCAGGCGGTTCAGCACTTCTTCGAAAATGCTTTCCTCGCCGGCTGCCACCATATACTTCCCGGTCTCCGCCCAATACGTTGTGCCGGATTTTTTCTCAATCTTCAGCGCTTTCACTCCGGCCACGGTTACTTCCGAAAGTTTGGGCAACTCCTTGTCACCGGACCTCATGCGCAATACCGTGTTCAACAGCAACTCTTCTTTGCCCGTTCGGTCGTATACAAAAAACATTCCATTCCACGTCGGCGCGGCTGCTTTTCCTGCGGCGGCCTTCGGAGCCGCCGCCTCGCGCCGGGGCAAATAGCCCATCGTGAACGGATTGTCGAGAAGCGTCGCAATCTGTGCCAACTCTTCGAGCGTCAACCCGGGCTTTTCCTTCTGCTTGTTTGCGTCGTTCATGATGGCGTCGACCATGGCAACTCGCAGCGGCGTCAGGTCAGGGTCATCCCAAAGACTCATCAGCGCATTGTTCTTGCGCGCGTCCCCGGCCGGAGAGCCATGCCACACCAGATAGAAACTTGTGCGCCCCGGCAACTGTGTCGCCTCAAGGGGAGCCTGGGCCTCAGCTCTTCCGGGCAGGACTAGAGCAATCAGTACAAACGGGAGCATCAAGGGAGGTAAGCGGCGCAGGCACATGGGGAGGGACTCCTAACGCTACAGGATTGAGAGCTATTCGAAATCGTAGCTCTCCGCCCGAAAACACCAAAGCCCTGTCCCGGCTTCAGTTTCCAGAAGTAAGGTCTCAGTGCACGGAACAGGGCTCGGAGATCGCATGGCCCTTTGGCGCAGCCGGAGAGAAGTCCCCGGCTGGGAAAAGTTCGTCAGGGTTTCGCGGGCGGCGCAGCCGCGGGAGCGGCTGCAGGCGCGCTACCGGCGTCCTTCGGAGTCGACAGATACCCGGTAATCTGATTCTTGCCGACGTCAAACACCACAAGTTCGTACGGGGCCGTGCGCGCGCTGCCCTTGACGTAAAACTGCACCGGTTCGCCCGCCGTCTTGTCCCTCTTTTCGATGGCTTTGTCGTCCACCAGCACCGTCAAGGTGTACCTGGATTTCTTGGGGTCGGTCTTGTTCAGCGACATCTGCACGGATCCCACGCGTTGCGGTGTCTTGGCTTTTTGCACCGTGAACTCGTAGTAGTTCCGGTCCCCGCGCCGCTTCAGCTCTTCCAGGTCGTCGTGGTTGTGCGCAATCAATCCGCTCATCACGCCCATGTCGCCCGCGGCGCGCTCCAGCTTCGATTTGGTCGCTTCCAGATCCGTGCGCGTCGATTCAATGTCTTTTTTTGCGCCGGTGACATCCGTCGCCACTGCCCCGATCTGTGCTTCGCTTTCCTTCTGCGCTTGCGCGATCTTTTCAGAGAGCTTTGTATCGGAGGCCGTCTGCTGCTTGCGAATCGCTTCCGCCCGGCTCCGGGCCTCGGCGAGTTCCGCTTGCGTCATGCCGATCTTCTGTGACGTGACGTCCATCTGTCCCTTCAGCTCGGCCAGCCGCGTGTTGGCTTGATCGAGCTGCGCGGTCAAGATTTTGTTCTGATCCTGGGCCTTGGTGACTTCCTGCTGCAGGTGCGTCTGCGCCGAATAACCTGCGTAGGCCATTGCCCCCACTCCGGCAATCACCACTGCGAACAGGATGGTGATCCACCTTGGTGTTCCGCCGCCCTCGTAGTGGTAAGACTCCTGCGGGCTCGGAACATTTGGAGAAATGCTCATTCTTCCTCCTCGGAAAATTTCAATTGGCGCGGAATTCGCTCTTTGGGATTATCCAACGAGACCCCGCCTAAGTCTAATGCCCTTCACCGCGAGTTGGCCACTTTTTTGCCGCCCGATGGGCCCTGGCGTTGCGGCCACCGCGCGAATATGGAAGTGTTCAGCCCGCCGCGCGGCGTAAACTCGCCCTTCACCACGCACCACTCGGGCTTGGTGGCTTCCACGATGTCGTGCAGCATTTTGTTTACCGCATTCTCGTAAAAAATGCCCAGATTGCGGTAGGCCAACAGGTACATCTTCAGAGACTTCAGCTCAATACAACCCTTCCGTGGCTTGTACTGAATGGTGATCGTTCCGTAGTCGGGAAGCCCGGTCTTCGGGCAGACAGAAGAATATTCGGGAAACCGCGTGGTAATCACGTAGCCCGGATATTGATTCGGCCAGGTTTCCAGTTGCGGCAGCTTTGCGGCAATCCCGGCCTGGGCGTGTTCATCGGTATAATTCGGCATAGCATCCTCTGGAACTATTGTACTCGGGAAGTTGGTACGTCCGGCCCTTGCCTCCCTTGGGCATCTGTCCTATCCTGTGGGCCATTCGGAGGGGAATCCGTCCAGCCAGATGAACTGTCCCATCTGCAAGCACGTCAGTGCGCGTCGATCGCGCCGCCAGACGACCGCCGATTACATCTTGAGCGCAATTGGTGTCTACCCCTGGCGCTGCAAAAGCTGCAGGGCGCGCTTCCACGCCCGGGTGATGACTCTGAGCAATTCGCTCCACGCCCACTGCCCGATTTGCGGCAATCTCGCCCTGAAACGCATTTCGTCTGAACACGTGGATTCCCTGTTTGGATTCGTCTGGCGAAACCTGCGAATTCCCGCTTTTCGCTGCGGACCCTGCCGGCATAAATACTTCTCTGTACTCCCCTTGCACCAGCCAGCGGAGCGCGGAGCCGAGGTCTCTTCTGGCGCTTGATGCCAAGTCCGTTTGGCGTCGCCCGGAACTTGCTCTACAACGCGCAATCGATCGATTTCCCCTGCCGGATCAACCCTCGTTCATCCGTGACCACGGCATATCCGCATTTCGGGTCGGTCACATCTTCGAGAAGCAAATCGTAGGCCTTGCCATTATTTGACAGATGCAGCCGAAGCCGCCACCCCGGCACGACCTCCGCCCCGTTCCCGTAAAGCGCGTGCGCCACCGTCGGAAACTCGGATGGCGCCCATCTGGTCCCGTTGGATGAGAAATCGCCGATTCCCACCAGCGTGTCCCAGTTCGTGTAAACTTCGTGCTTCTTGCGGTAGTCCGCTTCCGCCGCATTGATTGCCTTCACCAGATTCTGCGCAAAACTTCGCCGCTCGCGCTCCCGGTCGGAAACCACTGGGGAACCCTTCTGCGCCCAACTCGTCGTTTGGCAACTCATCATCAGAATCAGCAGCAGGGCGGCACTTTGCATTTTTCCACGCATCGCTCTTCCTCTCCCGGTTTGCGCACGGGGGAAAACGGACCGTGCCTAGTGTAATCGACGCACCCCAGTTTCGGCCAAATGTAGGCCCTCCTCACCAGGCCAACCCGGCCCTGTGCAGCAGGCCTTATGCTGGAGTATGATGCCTCTCCTAATCCTGCCATTCCCTCGGCAGGTATACGGACGGAGGTAGCCATGGACGCAGCTGCTCCCTCTCAGGAAGCCGCCCGAGTCGCGGCCCTGGATCGCTACGCGATTCTCGATACCGAGCCTGAGCAAACCTTCGATGACCTGGTGATTCTAGCGGCGTACATCTGCAAAACCCCCATCGCCATGCTTTCCCTGGTGGACGAACACCGGCAATGGTTCAAATCAAAAGTCGGCGTCCAGATACGGGAGACTCCAAAAGAGACTTCCTTTTGCGCGCACGCCATCCAGCAGGAGGATCTCTTCATCGTCCCCGACACCATGAAGGACCCCCGCTTCAAAGACAATCCGATGGTGGTTGGCGAACCCCACATCCGCTTTTACACCGGAGCGCCCATCGTCAATGAAGATGGCTTTGCCCTGGGCACTTTGTGTGTGATCGACCGGCAGCCCCGTGAACTCGACTCCGAGCAGAAAGAAGCCTTGTGGGCCCTGAGCCGCCTGGCTCTCGGACAGATGGAACTCCGCCAGAATTTGCAGCTCCTTAAGGAAGCCCTCAACGACCGCACCCGCGAAGAGCACGCGCGGGAACAAGAATTGAAGCGCCTCGAAGAAAAACTCGTTCGCGTTTTAGGACTGAAAATTTAACGCTGATCCCGCGCTATAATCAGCCCCAAAAGAAAAACGGCCCGGGAATTAAAGCTTGAGCCGTTTGTCCCTGTTACTGTCCCGCTTCTTTCCGCTGGCGTGCGCCGCGGATTTTTCTGTGATTTGAGTCACGTGGTCGCTTAATCTTCTATAGTCCAGCCCGGCCGGGCTTCCGCAGCCCCAGGGAGATCACTCAATTGAAGAGAGTAAGCCTTTTGCTCATGTTCGCCTGCCTGCCAGTAGCGCCGGCGCTTGGCAAACAGCCGGTCCAGGCACCTGCCAGGAAAACTTGCAGCTCGGGAAT